>Ga0180437_10008600_pt1 | contig 12909 bp, 12 predicted proteins | sample SS_ome_4_FD_132410 | JGI IMG/M metagenome (GOLD analysis project Ga0180437, IMG submission 132410) | Hypersaline lake sediment archaeal communities from the Salton Sea, California, USA - SS_3_D_1 metaG | ecosystem: Environmental > Aquatic > Non-marine Saline and Alkaline > Hypersaline >...
GCTCGGCGGTGCGGAGGCTTCGCAGCGAAGCGGGCGTGGAGAGACGACCGGAGCCCGAAGAACTGGCGCGATCAATGGGGCTGACTGATCGAAGACGAGAGAAGCGCGCATGACTGTCGGAGCCATCACCGCGCAACTGCGGTTGGACATGACGCAGTTTCGGGAGGGGCTGACGAAAGCCAACTCCCTCCTGGAGCAATACAGCGGCGCAAGCATGAAGGCCAGCGCGATGCTGGCCGGCTTCGGCGCGGCGGTGGCCGGCGGCATGGCGCTGGCAGTGAAGGCCTCGGCAGAGTTCGAGGCCGAGATGCGCAATGTCAACTCCATCCTCAAGGAGAGCGAGCCGGCTTTTCGCGCTCTGTCGGAATCGGTGCTCGCGCTTTCGGGCAAGGTGGGACAAGCGCCCGAGGTGCTGGCGCGCGGTCTCTACGACATCGCCTCATCCGGTTTCAACGGCGCGGAGGGCCTGAAGGTGCTGGAGGCTTCCGCGGTGGCCGCCACCGCAGGAATCACCGACACCGCAACTGCGAGCCGGGCGATCACCGCCGTGCTCAACGCCTACGGCATGAGCGCAGATGATGCGGGCCGCGTCTCGGATGTGCTCTTCAAGACGGTAGAGCGCGGCGTGCTGACCTTCGGGGAACTCGCTCAGAACATCGGCGACGTGATCTCCACCGCGGCGCAAGCGAAGGTTCCCATTGAGGACGTGGGCGCGGCTATCGCCACCATGACCCGCGCCGGCGTGGTGCCAGCGGAAGCGGTTACCTCCTTGAACCAGGTGCTGCTGTCGTTCATCTCGCCGTCGGAGCAGGCTAAGGCTGCGGCCACCAAGCTCGGCATCCAACTGACCGCCACCAACCTCGCCGCCAAGGGACTGGGCGGCGTGGTGCAGGAGATGGCGGCCGCGCTCAAGCTCGGCGGAGACAACCTGGAGGCGATGCAGAAGGCCGGGGCCTCCGACGCGGAGGTCATGGCCCTGGTGGCGCAGCGTTCGGGGATGGCGACCGAGTCCATGGCTCAACTCTTCCCGAACGTGCGCGCTTTAAGGGGTGCGCTGGCTATTGCTTCGCAGGGAGGCAAGGAGTTCTCCGAGGACGTGCAGGCAATGGCGCAGGCGACCGGGGCGTCAGCCGCCGCTTTCGCCGAGCAGAGTAAGTCCTTTCAGGTGCAGTGGGCGAAGACCTGGTCGGGCCTGCGCGCCTTCGCGGTGCAGGTAGGCTCGGCTTTCCTGCCAGTGCTGAAGGCGCTGGCAGAGGTGCTGAAGACCGTGGTGCAGATGGCCCAGGCAATCCCCGCGCCACTGCGCACTATCCTGGCAGTAGTGGCGCTGCTGGCGGCCGGTTTCGCTTCCCTCACGGCCGCCTTCATCCTCTACAACGCCTACCTCAAGGAAGCCGTAGTGCTCTCGGGCGGGCTCGTCGGCGCGATGCGCCAGATGATGGCGAGTATGTCAGCGGCCAATGTCCAAATCAGCCTGACTGGACTGTCGCTAGGAAAACTGGCGGCCGGCGCCAAGGCCGCAGGCGTGGCCCTGCTATCCAGCCTGCGCGGTGGGGCGCTGGGATTCGCGGCGATCACCGTCGGCCTCGGATTGCTCTACCGCCAGTTCTCCGAGGCCGACCGGATGGGAAAGGAGTTCGCGCAGACACTCCTTGACCTCGACCGGCGCGCCTTCAAGGTCAAGGTGCGCCTGGAGGAGATCAAGACGGCCTCTTTCTGGAGCCGGATGATGGAGTGGGCGGGCTATCGCACCCAGGACATGGATCGCTTCCTCGCGCAGATGAACCAGTACAAACAGAAGGTCGAGGGAGCGGAGAAGGCCCAGCAGAACCAGGAGGCGCGCACCGCCAAACTCAAGCAGATCGAGCAGGAGCTGGCGCGCTTCCGCGGCGAGGCCCACGCTGCGCGGCTGAAGCAGATCGCCGAGGAGGCGCAGACGCTGGAGAAAGACCTGGCCGAGGCCGGCGTGAAGCCCGAGGAGGCCCGGGCGCAGGCAGCGAGGTGGGCGGCCGCGGCGCGCGCTACCGCAGAGCGCGAAGCCAGCAAGGACATCCAGGAAGCCGAGATCAAGCTGCTCGAACTGCAGAGCCGCAACCACGAAGCTCGGATGCGCCAGATCGAACTCGAGGCCCAAGCGGTCAAGGAGAAATACCTGGCTGCCGGACGAGGCGAGGAAGCGGAGGAAGCGGCCAGGCAGTATCGCCTTGCCGCCATCGCCGCCTACGAGCGGGAGCGCAAGGACATGGTCCTCCAGGCCGAGCAGAAGCTCGTCGAGGCGCTGATCGGCCACGAAGATCAGATCGCTGGCGCACGAGAGCGCATCCACCGCGTCCGCCTCCAGCAGATCCAGTCGGAAGCCGAGGCGATCAAGAATCAGTTGATCGCCGCGGGCGAGGATGCGACGAAGGCCGAACTCGCGCGGAAGCAATTCCTCGCGGCGAAGACAGCCGAACTCGCCAAGCAGGAAGCGACAGAGAGGGCTCGCATCTTCGAGCAAGGCACGGAGGCTATCGTCTCCACCTGGATTGCCGCGGTGGAGGGGATGCGCCAGGCCGACCGACTGCAGACGGGCGAATATCTCTCGCAGCTCTCTCGGGTTCTCGAGCTGATTCGCCAGGTCAATGCTGCGCGGGCAGACGCTGGCCAGGGCCGTCTCTTCCAGCAGGAGGAACTTCGCCTGGCCCAGACCATCTTCTCCGAGCGCCAGCGCATGCAGCGCGAGTTGACGGCGGACGAAAAGAAGCTCGCGGATGAGCGCAAGCAGTGGGCGCAGGACGAACTGGAGCAGCGCACTCGCCTGCATGCCTACGAAATGTCCCTGATCGACCTCACCTTCCAGCATCGCCGCGATCTGGCGCGCATCACGGGCGAGGAAGATCAGCAGACCATGGCTCGCATTGCGGCCGACGAGCTTGCCGCGCTGCAGCAGCGACGCGCCGGGGAGCAGCTTAGCGCCCAGGAGCGACTGGACTCCCTGGAACGCGAGCGGCAGTTGATTCTGGACATGGCACAGTCAGGCGAGATGCCGGAGCCTGCGGCTACCGCGGCATTGGAGTCAACTTTCGCCGAGATGCAGAGGGCGAAGGAAGAACTGGCGGCCCAGGACCGGGCGGCCTTCGAGGAGCGTCAACGCCAGCACGCGGAGACGCTCAAACAGATCGAGACCGAGCAGAAGACGCTGCGCGACCAGCTCTCTCAAACAGGTGGGCGAATCGTGCAGATAGCGCAGCAAGTCTTCGATGGTTTGCAGCAGCGGCTGCAAGCGCTCGCTTCGGTGAAGCTGCAACCGGCGCTGGCAACGGGCGGGCTACCGGGTCCGGCGCAGGGCGCACCTCGCACCTACAACTTCTACATCGGCGGGCGGCAAGTGGCCGCTGGAGCGGACATCAGCCGTATCGCCGACCAGCTCGCGGAGGTGCTGGAACGCGAGCACACCTACGCGAGGGACTGACCAGTGGCTGCCTGCTACATGAGCAAGCCTGATGATACCGAGAAGACCTGCCTGGACGAGGACCCGGTCTCCTATGACGACGGGCCGGTGGAGAGACGGGCCTCCTCCCATGCCACCTTCGGGGGCAGCCGCGTCTGGCAGGACTTCGGGGCGAAGGATATTGATCGCCAGATCAGGCTGCGGACGGACTGGATGAGCCAGGCGACTCTGGACGCGTTCAAGGCCAAGTTCGCGGTGACCGCCCAACTCTGGAAGTGGGTGGATCACAAGGGACATGAATACCGAGTTTTCTTTCGGGCCCTGAATCTGGAGCGCATTCGGGGCCACGATGCGTACCGCGTGGAGATGCTCCTGGATGTGGTGCAGGTGGTCGTCTGACGAGCGGGCTGCTCGACACAGGGCGACGTGCGGCGAAGCGCGGGCAATGTGAGAGAGGGAGACGATGGCGAAGCAGGTCACGAAGTACGAAAGCAACGGGGTGACGCCAGCCGCCGCGTCCTACGACGAGGGAAGCGTTCTGGATGGCGCGCAGACCACGCCGCGCCGCATCTGGTGGAAGAACACCTCCACCGCCTCCGAGACGCTTCAGAACTGCCGCTTCCGACGCGTGCAGGGCGGGGCCAACGACGGCTTGGACTTCCTGGAGATTGCTCAGGATGCTCCGTTGAGCCCGCCGGGCGCGCCGACCCTGGCGCTGGCAGCCGGAACCGAGCTTGGCATCGGCCTCTACCAGTACGTCGTCACCTTCGTCACCGTCAACGGCGAGACGACTCCAGGGACGCAGGCGGAGATCACCACCACCTCCGGCAACCAGCGGGTGCAGTTGTCCAACATCCCCATCGGACCGAGCGGAACGACGGCACGCAGGATATACCGCAGCGCGGTGGGCGGTGGCCAGAAGAAACTGGTCACCGCCATCAACGATAACGTGACGACAGACTACCTCGACCAGATTCCCGATGGCTCCCTTGGGGCGAATGCTCCGACCCTGAACACCTCCGGCTCGCCGGGAACCTGGCAGACCGCCAACATCACCATCGGCGACATGGCCGTGGGCGACTACGCCCCGTGCTGGATGCGCTACAACGTGCCGGGCGGAACGACCCAGGTGGGCAATCCACGACGCGCCTACGTGCAGTTCGAGGAAGCCTGATGCCTGGACTGACTGACCAACTCGAACTCCTGGTATCGGTCATCCCTCGGCTCACCGACCAGGTGCGCCTGGATGTGGAGGTGTTCCAGGATCGGATGACAGATGCGGTGCTACTGGAGGCGAACGTGACTCCGAAGGTGGCCGATGGGGTGCTCCTGCTGGCTAACGTGGTGAACCAGGACTTCGAGGCCGGCGCGCAGGCGAAAGTGCTCGCGCCGACGGCAGAAGTGACTTTTCTGTAAATGGCGATCACTGTCAGACCGACAACCTGTGAGATCGACTCCCGCCTGGGGAACCTGGCGGACTCCCTCGACCTGTCGCTGGTCGAGGAGGACTCCGCCGCGCCGGCTTCCCCGGTTGCGCAGGCCTGGCGGACCCTCGACCAGGGCGACCTGATTCGCGTACGCCTGGGGCTGAATGGTTCAGGCCTGCTGGACTACGGCCTCTTCCGCGTGGACGAGTGCGCGCTGGAGGCGACCGAATCCTCCTGGCGGGCGCGGATTCACGGGCGGGACAAAGCGGCGCTGCTCGTCGAGGAACGCGCGCAGGAGGGGTATGGCTTCGGGACCTGGCCCGATGATGAGCCGAAGGAGTACACCTACCCTTCTGCCCGCAGCCTGGCAAAGAGCATTGCGGCGCGCGTGGGCCTCGGACTGATCTGGGACGCACCCAACTACACGCTCACATCGTTCACGCTTCAACCTGAGGAGTCGGCAAGCCAAGCGATCTCGCGGCTTCTTGAACCACTGCGGGCCAGCCAGCGCTACTACGCCGACGCCTGCGTAGATGGCGAGAACCTGGTGGTGCGCCGGCGCGGAAACGGATCGGGCGTTGGCACCATTGACTGCTCCCTCGGTCAGGTCCGGAGCATTCGTCGCGCTCGGTGCTCTTCGGTGGGCGAGGTCAAAGTCTATGGCGCTACCTACGTCTCCCTGACAACCTACGAGCACCAGACCAAGCAGTCCAAGACCGGCTCCGGCGACACTGGAGAGGGAGAGCCTCAGGCGAGCGCCCGCATCGTGGAGGACTCGCCGACTCACCGCGTGGTGGAGACCGGCATTGTCCAGGGCAGCGGCGACTTCGTGACGATCACCAGGGAGACTGAAGATTTCACGTACCAAGATGTGACCGACGCGGAGGGCACCTGGCTGGGCCGCGTGCTGCTCGAAAGCCGAGTGCTGGAGGAGCGCGACCTGCACACCGACAAGCCGAAGCGCTCCCGTAAGAAGATCAGCTTCGGCTATGACAGCCAGTGGCGGCTCGTCCTTCGGGACGAGCGCACCAGCGAGTACCAGGACGACGGGGCCCTGAAGAAGACCAGCCACGTGGTGACTCGCTTCGAGCAAGTCACGCCGACCGATGTGCGCACAGTCACCACCGAGCTCAAGGTCGCCAGCGACGGCACTGAGACGGTGAAGAAGGGCTTCCCGAAGTGGGAGCAGGCGCCGGGCGTGCTGCAGTCGAGTGTGCGCCAGGCTCCCGACCCGGAGGGCAAGTGGGACGAGAAGCCAGACGGCTCGGCTCCCGACAACCTCAAGAAGACCGAGCACACGTCGCAGTACCAGGGCAGCGCGGATGGCGGCGGGAGCGTCCCAAGAGTCTATCGCAACGAGAACCTGGTGGGCAGCACGATCTGCCAGACCATCGCCGACGACCTGGCGGCCGAGAGCGGCAAGTGGCTTTACACGGTGAGCCTGTTCTGGCCGCGCCCGTTCTCCTATCGCAAGGGCCAGAAGGTGACGCTCACCAACCTGCCGGGTGATTGCCCTGATCTCGCAGACGCGATCATCACTGGGATTCGCGCCCACTTTGACGAGGGCGAGGGCGTCTGGTCGCACGATGTGGAGTTCGAATGCTGGAGGGATTCGTGAGTCGGCTGTCCTGCATAGTGCAGCGCATCCTGGTAGCGCACCGAACTTGCGGTTGGGGCAGAGTTGCTCAGGTGCCACGACCCGGTGAGGCGCGCCTGGAGAATCGCCAGGAGCGGGTGCTTGTGGCCGGCAACTCTGCACCCGCAGTCGGCGAGCGCGTTCCCTGGCTGCGCCTCGACCGGGCCACACTGGTGACTGCTCGCAACGTTCGGCCTCGGCCGCCTCTGGTTCTTCCATCGGGGAAAGCCCTGCCGACGTGGACAGGCGCATGGGCGAGAGTCATCACCTCCTCGTTCGATAACGGCCAGTATGACAACGCTTCACCATGCTGCGCAGCGGACAGCAAGAGCCACGCCTGGACTGCGGTCTGCGAGTTGGTGGGCGATATCTTCCGGCTGCACTTCTATCGCGGGGACAAGGATGACCTGCTCGCGCCGGCTGGTTGGTCCAGCAAGGGGCACATCGACTTCCCGTACATCGGCGATCCCTACTACCGCACCAGCGGCCCGGGCTGGAGAACGCCCTGCCTGCTGGTGGACGATCAGGACGGCCTCTTCACCTGGTGGCACCGGCAATTCCTCTGGGAGGCGGGGCAGCAGACTGCGAATGCCCTGCAAGGCGTGAAGGGCACGATCAACCCCGACACAGGTGCTCTCAGTCTGGGCGCTCCCGTCAATCTGGGGATACCGTATGTCGAGGGTTTCGGCCCGGACTACACCCCGGACTACAGCGGCTTAGAGATCGCCCCAGATGGCTACCTGTGGCTCGTGACCTCACCCAAGGTGAACGTGCAGACCCCCACGGTGAGCCTCCTCTACGGCAATGACCTTTCCGTCGGCACCTACAAGTACGCACTCGCCTATACCAGCGATCAAAGAGAGCTGGGCGCTGGGCCGGATTGGAGCATAGCCACGAAGGAGAAAGCGGACTCTCCGAGGCTATGGCGACCTGAGAAGGTGGCCGGCGCGGGAACCTGGGGGCCTCCACCGGTACTCGGTCACCACAGTTTCCGAGTCACCTTCTACAAGAGCGATGGCACCTCGGGAGACGGTGAAACCTACCAGGGTGGTTCGGCCTGGGTGACCTACAACATGATGCCTTCTGGGAACGACTGGGGGATTCTGCTGCAACTCGACAGGGGGTTGGGGAACTGCACCGGGAGGCGCGTCTATGCCTGGCCGAACTGGCCCAACGACCTGCCCGAAGGCCCGGGCGATCATTACCTGGTGGCGGACATCCCCGACAACACTACCGAGGAGATCCTGATCCCGAATCCTCCGACCGGGGTGGAGCCGCGACAGCCGACCGAGCACACTCTCCCTGCCAAGCGCGCTCGCGTCTGGAACATTGACCAGGGTCCACCTGGCACCACCTCCCGGAAGATCTACCGCACTGAGGCGGGGCGCTCGGACTTCGGCCTGGTTGCCACGATATCAGGCAACGAGAACGACGCGCAATGGGATGACACGGTGACCGGAATCGGCGCGCCTCCTCCGAACGGACAGGCAAGTCGATCCTGGAGATGCCTTGCTGTCGCCAGATCGAATTCGCCTCGCTCCTGGACTGACGGAGTCACCTGGGAGACCGTTTTCGGCTGGTATCCCTGGGACTGGCTTGGAGACAGGTGTGCCGTCATCGCTCTCGGTGACGGGCTGGCTGCGGTCGTCTACCAGGACACCTCCTGGGGTCTCTCATCCCGCCGGCGAACCACTGGTGGTTCATGGGGTCCCGAGGTCAACCTGGTCACAGAGAGCGACCGCAGCTTCCGCGTCGGCACCATCGTGCTTCAGGAGGGTGAAGCGCAGCTCTGCTACCTGGAAGCGGGTGGAGCCGGAAGCGACGAGTGGTACTACGCGCCGCTCTCGGTCAGCGACGACGGCGTTAGCATGGGCAGCCCGGTGCTTGCAGGCGAGGGCTGGCCCTACAGCGAGGAGCCGCCGCGCCTCTCCTGGGACGAAGACCAGGAAGTCCTAGTGATGCACGGTGGCGGCTTCAACGACTACTGCCACATCTCCAACGTGGAGGAGGGCGACGTGGAGAGCGGCGGCGATGATCTCTCCACCGCAGGCGCAGACATCTCCTGGTGGACGGCACCGCATCGTGTCCCTGGGCCGAGACTATGGGGGCTCTTCATCGACTGGGACGGCCACCACGGGGCCGTGGAGTGGACACCCGAGTGAGCAGACTCTATTCGGCAATCAAGCGACTGGCGCAGAAGGGCGACCGGGCAGTGATCGGGACGGTCGCGGGCTACCTCGGCGGTGGCCGCTATCGCGTCCAGATAGCAGGCAGCGACTACGAGGTGCCTGCTGCCGGGGACGCCCAGGCGATGGATGGACAGAGCGTGGCTCTGATGGTGAGCGGCGAGACCGGAAAGCCCATCGCCATGCTCGGCCCGGTCCGCCAGATGGGAGTATAGCGTGGCAAGCCAGCAGATTCTGCTGTCAACGAAAGCAGCCGACATCCAGCAGGGCCAGCCGGACTACAACCACGGCACCCATGCCGATATCGCGGTGCGCTGGCACGCCACCATTGCCAACTATCACTACCGCGCTCTGGTCGAGTTCGACCTGGCGCAGCTCATCCCGCAGCAGGCATCCCAGATCGTCCAGGCGCGTGTCCGCGTGAGTTTCAACGGGGCGCTCAACAACCACAGCGACGCCGCCTACAACATCTCCTGCCACCGGCTGACCGCTGCTTGGGTTGAGGCGCAGGTCACCTGGAACAGCCGGCAGACCGGCACATCGTGGGGCACGCCTGGCGGTGACGTCGCTTCGCCCGCGGTGGTGACCATCTCCAGCCCCGACAACCCGAGCGACTGGCGCACTGATTACTACGACATCACGCAACTCCTGAAGGACTGGCTCAACGGCACCTACCCCAACCACGGGGTCATCCTCAAGTGCGAGGTGGAGAGCGACCTGAAGTGGAGCATCTACGAGTCGGACGATTCGACCCAGGCGGAGCAATACAAGCCCGCCCTAATGGTTGACTACGAGGAAGCCGCGCCAGCAGCCGATGACATATCACCTATTGCCACCGTGATTCGCAGACGAAGGAGGTAGCACAACATGCCCACCTATCACGAGAGCGTTACAAAGAACGGAGTCTCTCAGGCGGCACTGGAGGTCGTCCTGCCGCCGCGTGACTTGGGAGAGTATCCGATGAAGACGGTCACCCTGAGCAACGCGGCCGGGGGCGCAGCGCTGGCGGACGCGAAGGTCGAAGTCGGCCCGACGGCGAGCGGCCCCTGGCTCGCCGAAGACCTGACGGGGACAGGGATTCCCACTCTGGCGGCCGGAGCCAGCGCGGCCTGTCGGATGACCAAGGTAGATCGCTGGCTGCGGGTGCAAGCGAAGGCGGCAGGAGCGAACTGCAACCTGACCGTCTATCTCGACGCTGTGGGGTGATGCATGATGAAGCAGTTTCTGGAGTACGGCGCAACCGGCCTGGTGGCGCTGATGATGCTGGCCGTGCTCGTGCCGATGGTGCGCGCCTTCATCGCGGAGATGCGGGCGAGCAGACTAGAGCGCGAGGCCGAGCGTCAGGAGCGAAAGGAGATGCGGCGCGAACACAATGAGTTCGTCGTGAATCACGCCCGCCACACGACCGAGGCGCTGATCCAGGTGAAAGACGGGCTGGAGCAGGTCTGCCGCCGACTGAACGGTGAGAACGGATGAAGCCCTGGCAGCCAACGAAGACAGCCCACCTGCTGGTGCTGGCACTGAAAGAAGTCGGCAAGCCCTACGTCCTTGGAAGCGAAGGGTCGCCACAGGAATCGCTCAGGACCTGGGACTGCTCCGAACTGGTGCAGCATCTGCTCGCCCATGTTGGCGTGGACCAGGTGACGGATTCAAAGGGGCGAGTTACGCCGATCAATGTCTTCGACGGCGCCGGCTTCCAGTGGGAACGCTCGGTGTCTATCCCGTTCGAGGCGGGGCTCAGACTGCCCGGCGCTCTGCTCTTCATCCGATCCGCGAGTGCCTACCCGCGCAAGCCACACGCCATCGGGCACGTGGCGATCTCGTTGGGCAACGGCTACCTGTTGGAGGCACGCGGCCGCGCTTATGGAGTGACCATCGGGCCGGTGCGCCCGTCCTTCAACCTCGCGTGCAAAGTGCATGAGCTGTACGCCCCAGCCGCGCTGGGGTGACGAACGCAGAGAAGGAAGGAGGTGATTGACCGTGTGGACGTGGATGAAAGTGCGCCACGAGGCGTGCGCTAGGAATCTCTGAAGCGCGCTGGTCACGCGGTAAGAGCAGGCGATGCCCCCACATCGTCTGAGGCCAACCTGGCAGGCGGCGGACAAGGAGGAAGAAGCCGTCTGAAGCCCAGGGGGACAAGGGGAGCCTGGAGTCTATCCCATTGACTCCCAAGCGTCCTCCGGCCTGAGACCGGTATGGCTACGTGCAGAAATCCCCGGTGACGTGCCCTTAAAGTCGACCGACCGCGAAATGATGGGAATGGTCGGAGATGAAGCGTAGCGCGAGAAACTTCATGTAGCGCGAAAAGCTCGAACTTGAGGAGTGAACCCCGCTGGCTTCAGGGGAATGAGCCATGGGGCTTCATCGCCGGTTGTGAGTCAACCGTACGGGTATCAGGGGGAGCCTAACCCGGTCGTAAAGGAATAGCGCACGAACGTGGGAACCGCCGCCCTCGGTCCGAGAGGACTGGGCCACCTGCGGCTGAGGTGAGAGCGGCGGGGCGGAGTGGCCGTAGTAGGCAGTATGCCGAAGGGCCACAGTTTGGGACAGAAACTCTGATGTATCAGCGAAATGCCAGGAGACTTGTATGGTGAATATCGCGAGGATACAAACGAGCTTCGCCCGGAAGGCTGTCAATCAGCCGGAGCACAGGTTCTGTGACCTGTATTCCCTCATCTGTTCCGAGGCCTGGATTGAGAAAGCACTCGACCATGTGCTCTCCAATCAGGGCAGCCGGACAGCGGGCGTGGACGGAGTCACGATTCGCAGGTTTGCGGATCAAGACTATCGCGCCGCCTTCATCGCAGAGATCCAATGCTTGCTGCGTGAGAGGCGGTACCGGCCACAGCCATGCCGGCGGGTCTATATCCCGAAGGCGGACGGCAAGCGCCGACCACTGGGGATACCGACTCTTCGGGACAGGGTGGTGCAGACGGAACTGAAGATGCTGCTGGAGCCGATTTACGAGAGCGATTTCCTGAGCTGCTCGTATGGGTTCCGACCTGGCCGACGGACGATGGACGCCGTCAGTCAGCTCTGGAGCTACATCCAACCGCACCTGAAGTTCTACTGGGTCATCGAGGGAGACATCAGGGGATGCTTCGACAACATCAGCCATCATAAGCTGATGGGACTGCTGAAGCATCGTGTGGGAGATGGGGACATCCTGGACTTGGTCTGGATGTTTCTGAAAGCCGGGGTCATGGAGGAGGACGCGGTCACATGGACGGAGATGGGCACCCCGCAAGGGGGCATCTTCTCGCCATTGCTGGCCAACATCTACCTCCATGAGTTAGACCGCTTCTGGAGGGAGCAGTACGATTCGCTCCCGCGAAACCAGAAAGCGAAACGCCGCCGTACTGGTGGAGGCAATGTCCGCCTCCTCCGGTATGCTGATGACTTCGTGCTGCTTTGGAACGGAACGAAGCAAGGCGCACAGGCGCTGAAGGAATGCTTCGCTACCTTCCTGCGGGACGAATTGCATCTGGAACTCTCGGCGGAGAAAACCCTGGTAACCCACGTAGATGAGGGCTTTGACTTTCTCGGATTCCACGCCCGTCGCTGTCAGGACTACGGCAGGCCAGTGCTGATTATCTGGCCCAGCCGGAAGAGCGTGGAGCGTTTCAAGGACGAGGTGCGCGCGTTGACTGACCGCGCAACGCTCGCCTGGGACGCCGAGAGTCTGGTCACTCACCTGAACCTGTATATCAGAGGATGGGGCTACTACTATCGCCACTGCTCCATCTCCAAGTTGGCCCCGACGCTGGACGGCTTCGTTTGGCGCAGGGTTCTCTACTGGCTCTGCAAGAAGCACGGCTACGGGCCACGAAAGGCATGGACGCGGCATGTGAAAAGAGTAGGAGGCCGAAACGTGCTCGCGGTTCCTCGTCAAGAGGGAGGGCTGCTACCGGTCACGCTCTTGCGCGACATCAAGGTGCGGCGCTACCCGCGATACCGTCGGATACCTCACCCCTTCCTGGCAGATGACAACCAACAGGTCAATCCTGAATGGAGAGCCGTATGACGGGAAACTGTCACGTACGGTTCGGAAGGAGGCGTGCGGAAACACGTCGCGCACAGCGAAGGTGCGCCGCACGCCTACCTTACTACCTGTATCTCGCGATCCGACTGGGGACTCTCTGGGAGAACCTGAAGGGCATCCGCGCGAGCGACCCTTCGACCACCAGCGAGTCCTACCAGCCGGCCTCGGCCGCCATCCTGGATGACCCC
>Ga0180437_10008601_pt1 | contig 12906 bp, 14 predicted proteins | sample SS_ome_4_FD_132410 | JGI IMG/M metagenome (GOLD analysis project Ga0180437, IMG submission 132410) | Hypersaline lake sediment archaeal communities from the Salton Sea, California, USA - SS_3_D_1 metaG | ecosystem: Environmental > Aquatic > Non-marine Saline and Alkaline > Hypersaline >...
AGAGTACAAGCTGCTGCCGATCCGCCAGTTGCTGGCCAACCGCATCCCGGTCATCGTTCTGCAAAAGCTATCGCCCGGCTCGAGCATCGGCCATTTTCGCGTCATCCACGGCTACGACGACACAGCCGGCGAATTCACCTCCGACGATTCACTCTTCGGCCCTGGCTATCGCATCCCCTACGCCGCCTTTGGCCATCTGTTGAGCGACCCGCTGCCGCTCTTTTTCCCGATCTATCCTCCGGAGGCGGACGCGCTCGTACAGTCGCTGATGAGAGAAGCCCGGGCCTACGAGTGGACAGACTGGGATGGGTCGTCATGCACTGAATTGCAGGGGGAATGAACAGACAGATCTCTTTGAAGCCAGCAGTGGGTCAAGGAGGTGCCAACAGGATGAGCAGCAATAGGCCAGCACAGACAAAAGCCTGGAGAGATGCTCTCCAGGCTTTCCTCTGTGCTGGCAGTCTGACCTGAGAGTCAGGCGCCGCGCCGCCCGCGCCCTGCCCACAGGGGCCGGCCGTTGTCGTCGCGCAGGAGGACCGTCTGGCCGTTGGTCGCATCGTCAATCTGGCCCACTTCGAATGCATCGCCTTCATAGAACCCGACCAGCGTCACCTGGTCGCCGGCCTGGGCCGAGAATCCCTGTTCCTGGGCGAACCACCAGGGGCGATTCTCCACCGTCACCTGCTCGCCGCCGGCCGTCTGCACGACCAACGCGTCCGCATCCGCTGCCACGACGGTGCCCTGGACGGTCAGCCACGCCTCCACGTTGGCCTGGCCGGTGCCCGTCCCATCGCCGGGCGCGTCATCGCGGCCCTGGCCACCGTAGCCTCCCTGGCTGCCAACCTGGGCGTTCCGTCCCGCGCCAGCCCACGCCGGCCGGCCGGATTCGTCCCGCAGGGCGATGGTCTGACCGTCCGCCAGGCGCGTCACCTGGGACGCTTTGAACTCACTGCCCTCCCAGTAGCCCTGCACCTGCACGTGCTCGCCAGCCTGGAGCGTAAAGCCCTGCGAGGCCATGTACGATGGCCCGGTACCGACCGTCAGTGCTTCGCCATCGCTCGTCTCGATGACCAGGTCCACCCCGGCCTCCGGTGCCTGCACGACGGTGCCTTCGTATGCGAGCCACTCTTCAGGCGTTGCCTCAACGTTGAGGGACTGCCGCCCGGCGGTGCCCTCCTGGCCGTATCCGCCACGACCGTTCGACTGAGCGCTCGCGCCAAAGCCCTGGCCCGCACCACGGTCGGCGGTCGCACCCGCCTCGCCGTTGCCCCGTCCGAGGCCTCGCGCCTCCGCGACCTGTCCCGTCTTGTCCATCGTTCTAACCACGGCTCCTGCCACCAGGACGCCGATCAAGCCAACCAACAACGTTCCCAACAAAACTTTCTTTAACATCTTTTCTTATCCTTTCTTTCTTCTTCTTTTCCACGAAATAGGTAGTAACTATCATGCTTACTGACGTCGGGCGAGGGCCACTGCGGTTGGGCGAAGGTCTCCAGACCGAGCCCTGCCTCGCCTCGGTCTGAGACCCTCGGCGAACAAAGCTCACTGCCGTTGGGCAAAGGTCTCCAGACCGAGCCCTGCCTCGCCTCGGTCAGAGACCTTCGGCGAACAAAGATCTCTGGCGAACAACGAGATAGGTTTATGTCACGCTTCCATTCCAGCCTCGGCCGGCGATTCCCTCAGGGTAGGTCGTGGCAGCAGTGACAGAAAGACCTTGGAGGTCACATTCTTGATCCACCGCCAGTGAATCCAAAAGTGGACCGTCGCCGCCCCGATAAAGGCCACCCCCGCCCAGGTGTGGATGAGATCCCAGGTCGTCCGGCTAAAGAGGAAGGCCGGGTCCCAACCCGCGTTACGGCCGCCCTGGAAACCACCCGAGGGAGCGAACAAAAAGTAGACACCCGAGACAGCGGTGAGGAAGAAACTGACGCCCACCAGCGCGTTGATCGCCAGGTTGAACCAGGGGCCCCTGGCCCGCCCCGTCCCCCTGGCACGCAAGGCGTTCAGCCCGCGCCGGGCCGTCATCTTGACCCATCGCCAGTGGATGGAAAAGTGGACGATAGCGGCTACGATCATCACCACCCCGCCCCAGGTGTGCAGGTCATCCCACGTGTGCCGGCTGAAAAGAACCGTCACCCCGTACCACGGGTTGCGCCCCCCCTGATAGCCACCCGAGGGCAAAAAGAGAAAATAGATCCCCGACAGCGCGGCCACGAGGCCACCCACAAAGACGACGGCGTCAAGCAGCCAGTTGTTCCGGTTCTGCACAGATATCTTGATCCGCTTTAACATATTTCTTCTCCTTGATCTATTCCAGTCTGGGGCGAGCGTTCTCCGCCCGCCCGAATTATTTCTATTATAGCCGCACAATGAGAAGAGGTCGTGAAGGAACTATGAAAGAATTGTGAAGGCGATTGACAAGACGGGCAGGATCGGATAACATTGGGGCAGCGAAACGAAGGAGATCATCATGAGCCAACCGATCCTGGTCGTGGATGACGAACAAAAGATCGCCCACCTCGTGCGAGACTACCTGGAGAAAGCTGGCTACCGCGTGACCGTGGCCTACGACGGCCGCGAGGCGCTGGCTGCCTTCCGCCACGAAAAACCGCGCCTGGTGGTGCTGGACCTCATGTTGCCCCACGTGGATGGCCTGGACGTGGCGCGTGCCATCCGCAAGGAGAGCGACACGCCGATCATCATGCTCACCGCCCGCGTCGAAGAGACGGATAAACTGATCGGGTTGGAACTGGGCGCCGACGATTACGTGACAAAACCCTTCTCTCCCCGCGAGGTGGTCGCCCGCGTGCGCGCCGTCCTGCGCCGCGTGGATGGCCGCGAGCAGGCCTCGCCGACGGTCGCCGCGGGCGACCTGGAGATCGATCCCGAGCGCCGAATCGTGACCGTCGCCAGGCGGCAGGTCGAACTGACGCCCACCGAGTTCGACCTGCTGACCGTGCTGGCCCGCCACCCAGGCCGGGTCTTTTCCCGCATGGAACTGCTGGAACGCGTGCAGGGCTACGCCTACGAGGGATACGAACGCACCATAGACGCCCACGTCAAGAACATCCGGCAAAAGATCGAAGAGGACCCCAGAAAGCCGGTCTACATCCTGACCGTCTACGGCGTGGGGTACAAATTCTCGGAGGTATCGCCGTGAGTACCTCCCTGAGCGCCAAGGGGCCGACCGGATGGTGGGGCGTGCGAAGCCTGGCGGTCAAGCTGGCGCTGGCCTTTGTGGCCGTCACGCTCGTCAGCGTGGCCGTGGTGGCCTACGTCTCCGGCCGGGTGACGGCCGAGCAGTTTGCGGTGTACGTCAACCGGGGCGGGCAGTTGCGGGCCGAGGCGGCCGCACCCGATTTTATCGCCTACTATGCCCGGGCCGGAAGTTGGGACGGCGTCGAGACGTTGGTCGTGGCGTGGGCAACCGGAGGACAGGCCGGGCGGGGCAGCGGACGCGGGCAGGGAGGGAGCGGCGCGGGCAGCGGGCGGCTGCTCCTGGCCGACGCCGACGGCACCGTCGTCGCCGACTCGGCCGGCGAGCTGGCCGGGACGCGCCTGCCCGGGAGCACCCTCGCCCAGGGCAGCCCGCTGACCGTCGAGGGGCGACAGGTCGGCACGCTGGTGATCACGACCGGCGACCCCGCGGGGCACGGGGAACTGGAAGCCCAATATCTGGCCTCAGTGCGGCGGGCGCTGCTGTGGGCCGGCCTCCTGGCCGGGGCGCTGGGTATCGGCCTGGGTCTGCTGCTGGCCTACCAGATCATCGCCCCCCTGCGGCAACTGCGCGCGGCGGCGACGGCCATCGCTGCCGGCGACCTGGGCCAGCAGGTGGACGTGGCCGCCAAAGACGAGATCGGCGATCTGGCGGCTGCCTTTAATCGCATGGCCGCCGGGCTGGCCCGCAACGAGATGCTGCGCCGCAACCTGGTGGCCGACATCGCCCACGAACTGCGCACCCCGCTCAGCGTCGTCCGCGGCAGCCTGGAGGCGATGCTCGACGGCGTGCATCCCCTGGACGAGGCGCACGTGTCGCCGGTTTACGACGAGACGCTGCTCCTCCAGCGGCTGGTGGACGACCTGCGGTTGCTCTCCCTGGCCGACGCCGGTCAGCTCGAGGTGGAAGCGCAGCCCGTGGACGTCGGCCAGTTGGTGGAAGGCATCGCCGAAGCAGCGGGCGTAGCGGCAGCGGAAGCCCGGATTTCGTTGGTGCGGCGCGTAGAGACGAACCTGCCACTCGTGCAAGGGGACGTGCAGCGGCTGAGGCAGGTGCTCAACAACCTGGTGAGCAACGCGCTGCGTCACACGCCGGCCGGCGGGCGGGTCGAGATCTCGGCCCGGATGGCCGGGGATGCGGAGGCCGAGATCGAGATCGCCGTGACCGACGACGGGCCGGGCATCGCCCCCGAGGATCTGCCCCACGTCTTTGAGCGATTCTACCGCGGCGACCGCTCACGGTCGCGGCGCGGCGGCGGCACCGGGCTGGGGCTGGCCATCAGCCGCCAGTTGGTCGAGGCCCACGGCGGGCGCATGTGGGTCGAGGGCGCGCCGGGCCAGGGGGCGCGCTTTGCCTTCCGGCTGCCGGCGATGAGGGAACAGAGGTCAGATTTTGGAACCTGAACATATGGGTCGCCTCCATCATGCATCAATAGAGATGATTTTGCAGACTGTTCGTATATTGAGATAAGGGTGGTTGTACAACACCAGTCACCGGGGAAATAACGAAGAGGAGTGAGGTTGGATGTGCGCACGATATCCACACAAAGACAGGCTCGCGTCAGGCACAACCGATGAAATGCTGGTACACACAATGGGAGGTATGCCATGAGAACGCTGGTTGTCTATGACTCGGTTCATGGGAATACGAGGATCATCGCCCAGGCCATCGGCGATGCGATTCCCGGTGAAGTAAAAGTGCTGCGTGCGGGTCAGGTAAATGATTCCGAACTAAAGACAGTTAACCTGCTCATCGTCGGCGCTCCGACCCACGGAGGCAGGCCGTCGGATGCGATGAAAGGCTTTCTTGACACAGCCCTGGCGAATGCTTTTGAAGGTATGAACGTCGCTGCGTTCGATACCCGACTCACGGCCAGGTGGGTCCGCATCTTTGGCTATGCCGCGCCAAGAATCGCCAGCAGGCTGACAGAAAAGGGTGGGACTCTCATCGGGTCACCGGGTGGCTTTTTCGTCAAGGGCCGCAGGGGTCCGCTGACTGAGGGGGAAGTTGAGCGTGCTGCCGCCTGGGCGAAAGAGATTGTTGGGTTGATTGACTGACGGCTCTTCCAGCTTGGGCACTGCTTGCTGGAATCAAAGAGGATCCCTTGACACATCGTTCACATCCAAATGAGGAATCAGCGCATGGAAAAGCCTAATGCCGAAACCGCAGACTCGACCTGGAAGCGGCACAAGCCAACCCACTGTTGGAAAGCGGCCAGGTCATTGACCCAATAGGCAGGCGATATGGCAGAATCGAAAGAAGACGAAAAGTTTGAACAGGTGGTTCACAGGATCGATCCTCAAAGCAAGTTGCTACGAACATGGCAACTAAACGGCGGCGTCTCAGCGCATGTGACGGGGCTCGAGATCGAGCGACCTGATGGCCAAACGAAAAAAATGATCGTACGCCGGCATGGTGATGGGGACCTCAAACAGAACCCGCATGTAGCAGCAGACGAATTCAAGCTCCTGCAAACGCTGCAATCCGCAGGATTGGCCACGCCGAGGCCTTATCACCTCGATCAGTCCGGCACGATTTTCTCCACCCCATACGTCGTCGTTGAATACATCGAGGGACAGCCGGAATTCGCACCCGCTGATGTGACCGATCTCATCCTTCAGCTAGCCACGCACCTGGTCAAGATCCATCGTGTCGATGGCACGCATCTGGATCTCTCTTTCCTTCCTCAACAGGCAACAGGGTTGGGAGAACGACCTGCCAACCTTGATGAATCATTGGACGAAGGGCGTATTCGACAGACTCTGGAATCAGCCTGGCCATTACCTCAGCGCAATAAATCTGTATTGCTACATGGAGATTTCTGGCCAGGCAATATGCTGTGGAAGGATGGCCATCTCGTTGGTGTGATCGACTGGGAAGACGCGAGTTTAGGAGACCCACTCGCCGATCTTGCCAATAGCAGACTCGAGATCCTGTGGGCATTCGGCATCGACGCCATGCATCGTTTCACGCATCATTATCAATCAATGACAACCATCGATTTCACCCACCTCCCTTATTGGGATCTATGCGCCTCTTTGCGACCCGCTTCTAGAATTGCCGCATGGGCCGGCGACGACGTCACCGAAAAAACAATGCGAGAAGGACACAGACTGTTCACCACCCAGGCATTCGTAAAGTTGTCCGATCGATGAAAGTGATGCGGTACCCGCATCGCTGATCATAACGTTGGGCGGCAACTACAGCCGCTCCCCTGACACAAAGGAGGATGAAATGGACAAGCAAGTTCTGGTAGCCTACGCCACCAAGTACGGTGCGACGGCAGAGATTGCCGAGAAAATCGGTCAAGTGCTTCGTCAAGCAGGTCTGGCTACCGACGTGCTACCTGCGGATCGGGTCAGCGACCTGAGCCCCTACAAGGCAGTTGTATTGGGCAGCGCGGTGTACATCGGCCAGTGGCGCAAAGAGGCGGTCAGATTCTTGAAAGCCAACGAGGCCGTGCTCGCTGAGCAGTTGGTGTGGCTGTTTTCAAGCGGGCCCACGGGCGAGGGAGATGCGGTCGAATTGACGAATGGCTGGCGCTTTCCCAAGTCGCTGCAACCCATCGCCGACCGCATCCAGCCCCGCGACATGGCCGTCTTTCATGGCGACGTGAATGTAGAAAAGTTGAACTTCTTCCAGAAATGGATGATCAAGAACGTCAAGGCACCTCTCGGTGACTTTCGTGATTGGGAGGCCATCACGGCCTGGGCCACGGCAATCGCTGATGTGTTGAAGGAAGCGGGCCTGGCGCCAGGAACGCAATCAGATCAACAAATACCGTGAGGCAATGGCGACCTGCTTCGATACGGCTGCGCTCTGCTCCGGCCTACTCAGCGTGCTCAGACACTCCCACCCATGTAGGCAGCCGACGTCTATGATTCTCACACATCCTGTTTGCGCTCAGTATGTAATGGTCAAAGGCAGTATTGCTGGTTGACTGACAAATCTTTTTGGGATGCAGATTTTCGCAGATAAAATAAGACCAGAATCAGCGTCCATCAGCGTTAATCTGCGTCCCATGTCTTGCTCTCAGGACCAACCCAGAGTTTTGCCAGTCAACCAGGGCTATATTGTTAGAATAGGAGGTATATCTCGATGGAAGCAGTGGTCGTTTACGATTCGGTTTTTGGCAACACAGAGAAGATCGCCCAGGCGATTGGCCATGCGCTTGGTTCCCAGGAGGACGTCGAGATGGTCCGGGTAGGCGACGTAAAGCCAGAACAATTGACGGGAGCAACGTTGTTGATCGTCGGCTCGCCTACCCGGAAGTTCAGTCCAACAGGCGCAACAACCAGCCTGCTGAAAAGCATTCCGAGGAACGGCCTGGCAGGCGTCAAGGTGGCTGCGTTTGATACCCGGTTTCCGGTGAGTGACATAGATAAAGTCCGCATCCTGGCGTTTTTCGTCAGGATATTTGGCTATGCCGCCGAGCCTATCGCCAAGAGACTGGAGAAGAAAGGAGGTGAGCTGGCCATTCCTCCTGAAGGGTTCTATGTAACAGACGTGGAAGGTCCACTGCACGAAGGCGAACTGGAACGAGCAGCGGATTGGGCCAGGCAAATCATGGCAACACAATAAATCGCCCACCGATCATAGCTCGTCATGTCCGCTCGTCGAGGAGGTAGGATGATCTGCCTGGTGATTGACACAGACCCCGGCGTGGACGACGCCCACGCCATGATGGCCGCCTGTGCACATCCGGACGCACGGATTGAAGCCATCACGACGGTGGCGGGCAATGTCTCGCTGGAGCGGACGACGGCCAACGCCTGCACCATACTGGATGTTCTGGAAAAGAATGTGCCGGTGTATGCCGGGTGCAGCCGTCCTCTGGTGGGAGACGCCGTGGAGGCAGGCCATATCCACGGCACAGACGGCCTGGGCGACAGCGGCTACCCACCCTCCCCACACCGGGTCGAAGACGAGCACGCGGTCAACGCCCTCATACGGCTGGCAAACGAGTCGCCGGGCGAGTTGACGCTGGTGGCGATTGGCCCGCTGACCAACGTAGTACTTGTCCAAAAACAACTTTGGGATCTAGTGGCCGTCTTACACTGTACTGGGCGTACAGCACAGTGCGCCTAATCTGCGTCTCAAAGTGCGAAGTTATTGATGGACAAGTGCGTAGCGCTGGCAACCCGGCTCGATCCGGCGCTGCCCCAGAAATATGCGCGGCTGGTCGCCATGGGGGGATCGATTCGCGGCGTGGGCAACATCACCGCCGCCGCCGAGTTCAACGCCTACGCCGATCCGGAGGCTGCCGCCGTCGTGTTCGATGCCTGGCCGGGGCTAACCCTGGTCTCATGGGAGACAACGATGGCCCACAGCCTTTCGGCCGGACAGGTCGAGGTCTTGCTTGCGGTCGACTCACCTCGCGCCGAGTTCTTCCGGCGCATCACGCTGCGCTTGATCGGGGTCCTCGAGCAGATCCTGGGGCACAAGACGCTGCAGGGGCCCGACCTGTTGGCCATGGCGGTGGCCCTGGAGCCAGACATCGTGCGCAGAGCCGAGACGCACTATGTACTTGTCCAAAAACAACTTTGGGATCTAGTGGCCGTCTTACACTGTACTGGGCGTACAGCACAGTGCGCCTAATCTGCGTCTCAAAGTGCGAAGTTATTGATGGACAAGTGCTATGTCCAGGTAGAGCTGGCGGGGAAGCACACGCGCGGCCACACCACGGTCGACTGGCTCGATCGCACAGGGCAGAAACCCAACGTGAACCTGGTCCTGGAGATGGATACCGAGCGGCTATGGAAGATTCTGCAGGCTGCCGTTTGCTAGCCTCCGGCTCGCCCTGTACTTGTCAGCACCTGTCCTGGACCGACAGGTACAGGGTCCAGGACAAGTGCTGACGCTCGCCGCCGTCTATCAAGCGGATGAAGCGACTGCGCCGCTACCTGAACCATTCGTCGCCCTACGGCGACTCGGTGGTTTAGGTATCACACTCGTCGCTTATCCGCCGCGCCGTTGGGCGGCAGCCTCGCCCCTATCACATGTTGCTTAAGGAGCAGATGATGTTTACCAAGCATACGTTATTCAGCATTCTGATCGCCGGTGTCGTGATGTTGGCGGTCATCGGCATTCCGTCGGCAATGGGCCTCGCCCCCAGGGCGAACGCCCCGTCAGGTGGGCCCAATCCCGACGGCTCTGTGGCTGCCACATCCCACCTCGGCAGCGAGATCCAGATCTCGCTGCCCACCTCACCGGAGTGTGACCGCCACTTGCCGGCGGTGGCCTACAACTGGGTCCACGGCGAGTACCTGGTGGTGTGGCACAATGAGTGGCCCGACGGGCACCGGGACATTTACGCCCGGCGTGTGTCCGAGAGCGGCCAGCTCCTGAGCTGGTTCGCCGTCTCCACCGGCCCCAACGACCGCGTCCAGCCGGCGGTAGCCTACAATGCCACCACCGACGAGTACCTGGTGGTATGGATGTACGACGTCAACGGCGATGGCTCCGTGTACGACATCTGGGGCCGGACGATTGCCTGGAACGGTGCTTACCAGAACTCCGAGTTCCAGATCATCACCTATACAAACCGCACCTTCTGGACGCCCAGAGTGACCTGGAACAGCTACCGCAACGAGTACCTGGTGGTCTGGAGTGCTTTCGACGCAAACACCTTCTTGCCGACTGACGTCGCCCACGCTATCCTTTCGGCTAACGGCACCAAGTTGTACGGTGCCATCATCGACACTGCCAATCAGCCGCATCAGGCCGACGTCACCTACAACGTCGCCGCCGATGAATACCTGGTGGTTTGGAGACGCATGTGGACTGCCAGCGATGGTGACATCAGAGCTGCCCGCCTGGGGGGGTTCAGCGGCCAGGTGGTCACCCCTCCCGGCGTGTTCACTGTCAACGCCGCGACCGAAGATCAACTACTACCGGCCGTGACCACCAATCAACAGAACCGCTACATGGTGGTCTGGCAGCACGCTTACCCAGGCCCGTGTTGCGACTGGGACATCCGTGGCCAGGAACTGGATGTAAGCGGCAACCTGGTGGGCAGCCTGTTCTACATAGCCAGTACTACAGACGACGAGACATCTCCCGCTGTCGTGGCCCGGCCCGGAACCGGGCGGGATTACCTGGCCACCTGGCAGCGGAGTCGCTCAGCCGGCGAGCAGATCTGGGCTTATCATCGAAGAGATACGAACATCGAGGTTTTTGAGGTCGCTGCCCCCGTATTTTGGGACCATGAGCATCCGGCTGTGGCCTGGGGTCAGGTCACCCCGATGATCGTGTACGAGGGGGATGCTCAGGGCGATCCGACGGTCTACCGGCACATCTATGGCCGCAGGTGGGTACCGAACGCTGTGTACGTGCCGCTGGTGCTGCGTCACTGACCAAGGAAGCCGCCCAACGTGAACCTGATGCTGGAAGTGGATGCTGAGCAGCTGTGGAAAATACTGCAGGCTGCCGTGAGGTAGCCGCAAGGTAGACGAGGCCCGCAGGCTCGACGTCCGTGACCTGCTGTCCATCACCCTGAGACGGGTCGAGCGGACCTGCCCCTCGTGCGGGGGAGACATGAAGCGGCTGAGCCAGGCGCTCAACAACCTGGTGAGCAACGTGCTGCGCCACACGCCGGACGGCGGGTCGAGATCTCCGCCCAGGTAGCCGGGCATGAGATCGAGATCGCCGTGACCGGCGACGGCCCGGGCATCGCCCCCCGGGATCTGCCCCACGTCTGTGTGCGTTTCTACCGCGGCGCAGCGGCGGCACCGGGCTAGGGTTGGCCGTCAGCCGCCAGTGGGTCGAGGCCCACGGCGGGCGCATATAGGTCGACGGCGCGCCGGGCCAGGGGGCGCGCTTTGCCTTCCGGCTGCGGGCCATGAAGGAATAGAGGTTGTGTTCGTGTCGGACTTTCGGGCCTGAAAAACTGGGGGATTAAAAGTCATAAGAAAAAGGTTGACAACTCGCTCTTTGTGTGGTATGCTTACAAGTGGCAGAAAGCGGAGATAGCGGGTAACAAGTAACGAAGAACGGGTTTCCGGTTTCTTCGGTCAGGGAGAACGTGGCGTGAGGCGCTGCCATGCGATGGACTCCCTGAATCCACTGGACGATTGACGTGCCAGGCGGGGCATGGGGGCCCCTTTCTTGGCGCGTCTTTTTTTGCCTGAGGTGCTGTCCCTGCCACTCAATCCATGTGACCGTCAACGCTGTGAACCCGGTGCCCTCGCTCTACCTGATCATCCTATTGGGCCGGGATTGGCTCTACTTCGATCAAACAATGTGGCCTATAACAGTATGGAAAGGAGGGTAAGATTGGAAAAACTCCAAAACCAACAATGTTGAAAAGCTCAGATAAAGGAAAAGTAGGCATAAAGAAAAGCGGTCAAGAAAGGAGCTAGAAATGGCAAAGATTCTGGCAGTTGCCACGCACGCGACCGATGATCCGACCAAGAGTACCTTGGCCTTCGTTACTGCTGTGGGCGCTCTGGGGGCCGGCAAAGAGGTGGCTATCGCCCTGCTTGGCGAGGGGGCGTATTTGGCAAAAGAGGCGGTGGCGAAGAGTGTTCATGGGGTTGGCTTTCCGCCCCTTCCCGAGTTAATCGAGAAGGTGGTCAAGGGGAACGTTCCGGTGTATGTTTGAGGGCCTTGCTCTGTCGCCCGTGGGGTGACGGAAGAGGACCTGAAAACGTTGAACGCCTCCTTCCTTGACGCGGTTGGGTTTGCCAATTTGGCTGCCGAGTCGAGTGTGGTTAGTTTCTGATAGAGGGACAACAGGCGATGAGGAAGCAAAGTTCCTCCTCATCGCTTTGTGTATGAAACGCCGCCCAACAACCGCTTGGCAGCCGACGTCACGAGCTCGATTTTCTGTGAAAGAGTCCTATGCGCTTTGGGGGCGTCCTGTAGTTAAGGTTCGTGGGCGCGGCTGAAGCGGAAGGCGTTGGGCGGACTGAGACGTAAAAGAATATGAGATCAGGCCAGGAACCCAACGTGAACCTGGTTCTGGAAGTGAATACTGAGCGGCTGTGGAAGATACTGCCGGCTGCTGTGAGGTAGCCGCAAGGGTGACGAGACCCGCATGCCCAATGTCGGCGACCTGCTGTCCATCGCCCTGTAACGGGTCGAGAGGGGCCTGCCCCTCGTGCGGGGAGACGTGCAGCGGCTGAGACAGGGGCTCAACAACCTGGTGAGCAACGCGCTGCGCCACACGCCGGCGGGCGGGTCGAGATCTCTGCCCAGGTAGCCGGGCATGAGATCGAGACTGCCGTGACCGATGACGGGCCGGGCATCGCCCCCCGGGACCTGCCCCACGTCTTTGAGCGTTTCTACCGCGGCGACCGCTCGCGGTCGCGGCGTGGCACCGGGCTGGGGTTGGCCGTCAGCCGCCAGTGGGTCGAGGCCCACGGCGGGCGCCTGTGGGTCGAGGGCGCGCCTGGCCAGGGGTGCGCTTTGCCTTCCGGCTGCCGGTCATGAAGGAATAGGAAGTCAGGCATTGGGGTCTAAAAATAGACGTGATGGTTGTGAAAATCAAAAGAATACAGGTTGACAACTCGCCCGTTGTGTGATATGCTTACAGGTGGCTAAGAGCGAAGCAGATAGGCAGTAACGAGTAACAAGTAACGAAGAACGGGTTTCTGGTTTCTTCGGTAAGGGAGAATGTGGCGTGAGGCGCTGCCGTGGGACGGACTCCCTGAATCCACCGGACGACTGACGTGCCAGCAGGGGCATGG
>Ga0180437_10008602_pt1 | contig 12905 bp, 8 predicted proteins | sample SS_ome_4_FD_132410 | JGI IMG/M metagenome (GOLD analysis project Ga0180437, IMG submission 132410) | Hypersaline lake sediment archaeal communities from the Salton Sea, California, USA - SS_3_D_1 metaG | ecosystem: Environmental > Aquatic > Non-marine Saline and Alkaline > Hypersaline > Sediment...
CGGCCCCATCTTCTGAGGGGCGGGGGCACAGGCAAAGAGATTCGGGACACCCGTGCGGATGTCGACACCGCCCTCGAGCTCCTCGAGGGGCGCGACCCGGTGCTCGAGTATCCCGAGCTCGACGCCATCGACGGCGCTGGCCCGGCTGCGGCCGGAGGTGACATGGTCATGGTGGGGCGGTTCCTGCTTCAGGGCCAGACCTTCGCCTCCGTGACACTTGGGGCCAGCCTCGAGATCATCGCATGTCGTCCTGGCGAGGCCGGCAACGACTACAGTGTCGAGGTCATCGACTCCGGTGGTGTCGGTGGTCTGGCAGTCAGCTACGCGGCCGGCAAGCTCACCATCGATCTCGACGGTGCGGCTCCCGACGAGGACACTATCGCCACCGCCATCAACAACGCCGGTGTGGGCAGCTACCAGCTCATCCGGGCCAACTCCGGTGGCGGCGCGGCCTTCGGGACCGTGGCCGAGCAGAACCTCACGGGTGGCGCGGGCGACGGCTGGTCCTGCACGGTCGGCGGCAAGGACGCACCGATCCTGCACGACGTGGGCGCGGCGACCTCTCTCGCCAACCTCACCGAGACGGCGGTCACGGTGACGGTGCCTGCGCTGGCCCCTCTCATCGCGACGGACAAGACCAAGGTCTACGTCGAGACGGACAACATCCGGACCGACCTCGGCGCGATTGCGGTCGAGTAGGCCGTTGGGTGATCCTCGGTGAACGGCACCTACGAAGATAGGTTCATCGGGGCACTGCGGAAGGAAGCGGCCCAAGAGCTCCCTCCACCAGAGGAAGAGGACGCACAGTCCCCAGTCTCGGTAGAGACAACGGAGCCCGAAGAGCCCAAGCCTGCCGCGGGTAAGGGGGGCTCTGCCCCCCTTACGCCCCGGAACGTCTTCGAGCACCACGACTCCCACCCGTTGCTCCTCGACATGCTTCTGATCAGGGAGTTCGGGCCGCTGTGGCTCGATTGGGAGCCGGAAACGATCTGGACAGAGATCAAGGACGATTTCAAGCAGGCCACGATCAGTGTCCACAATCGGAACAAGATTCAGGCTGTGAAGCTCTGTCACCTGCTGGATACTCCGTGGACTGCGTGGGAGCAGTTCGTGGTCGTCTGCCAGTCTCTCAACAATAACGTCCCGAACTTCCGAACCCTCCAGAAGCCCACGATTGCCCAGGTTATGTCGGCTGCGGACATCATGGATCGAATCCGAGAAGCGAAGTTCTCCGAGGAGGTGTTGAAGTTCATCTCAGCGTGCTTCTTGGATGAGGGTGTCGTGTACCTTCCCCCTCCGGTTGATGAGGCTCAACAGTGGGCCTCGGAGCCGCGGTATCGTTGCAAACGGTGCGGCAAGATCGATCGGGATGACGACAATGACATCTGTGATAGCTGCGGTGCCTCGAGCAAGCACCTCGTCAAGACGCTCGAGCGCGACTACCGTCCCGTCAAGGCGCGGTATGATGAGTGTGTCCGGCTCGGTGACGACCGGCCTGAGCTCCAGGAGACGCCAGAGGACGTCCAGACAGCGAGGCTTCTGGTAGCGAGGGACTACGTGCTCAGCCGACGAGAGCAGCTGAGGCAGCAGGTGAGGGTGATGAGAGATGTCAGTCTATACGTATGATCTAGCGGCGGCTCAGGCTCAGCTCGACGAGTTGGAGAAGATCGCTTTGGGCCCGGCTGGCGCAGCTTGGGCGGGTCGACTTGTCGGCGCAGGCTTGGGCGCAGCAGCCGGCGGGGCGGCCGGGCGCGCAACGGCGGATCCAGAGCAGAAGACGCTCGGCACTGTTCGTGGTGCGCTGCTCGGTGCTGGTGCTGGTCTCCTCGGTGGTCAGTTTGCGACCAAGGCCGGTCGTGGGCAGGCTCAACGGTTCGGTCAACGGTAGCTCCACGGTGCGACGGGGTATCTTCCGGGTCGTGGGCTTCTCGGCCGGGCCGCCAAGGGCAAGGCGAAGTGGTATCAGCTCGGAAAGCCGATGAAGGGCAAGCTCACCACCGAACAACGGCTCAAGGGTCTCAAGGAGATGGAGTGGGGTCTGCCCGAGCAGATGACGGAGCGAGGAATCCGATCGGCGGCGAAGCGAGAGACCGAAGGCGGGATGTTGATGCAGTACATGCCCAAGTCGGTTCAGGACTTCGTTGCCAATCGCCGCAGCGCGGCCCTCATCTCTCAGAAGGGTCTGGCAGAAGAGGGGATGACCTCGATCCCTGGTCTGGTCAGGGGCTACCTGCGCGGCGGAACGTCCGGGAAGCTCACACCTCTTCAGGCAGCGAAGATGAACCTCACCGCTCCCGGTCTCGCCATGGGTGTCGGCCTCCCGCTGGCGTTCACGGGGCAGAGCGTGGCCGAGTACGCAAACACCGGGGACGAGGCGGCGCTGGCCAAGAACCTGGCCTCCAACGTCGGCTTCGCAGCAGGCGGCGGACTGCCTATGGCTGCGGCCATGGGTCTCGGTTCTGCCACAGGTGCTATCGGCGGCCTGGTCGGCAAGGGATCCCAGATGGCCCTCGGTCATACCCCGTCGGCCGTTGCACAACCGCCCGGTCAGCTTGCTCCCGGCCCGGCTGGGCGGAGGAGGGGCTGATCAATGTTTGATTTCGGCCACGGAAACTCTGGATCGTATGAGCCCGCAGTAGCTTCGGGGCGGTTGAAGGGTACTCAACAGACACAGGGAGTGGCATACCCGTCGCCGTTCTTTGATCTGGCACACACCTACTTGCCGCCGACCGTCAAGCAGATGTTCCGGTGGTGCAGGTACTACTATCTCACACAGCCTCTCGTCGCAGCCACCGTGAACAAGATGGCGGAGTATCCGATCACCGATCTGGTGATCGATACAGACAACGGGGGTCTGCGAGATACGTGGGAGGACTTCTTCACGCACGACATCGGTCTGCGCCCCAAGCTGATCGACATGGGCCTCTACTACATGTGCTACGGCAACGCACTGGGATCCATGATGCACCCGTTCGTGAAGTGGTTGAAGTGTCCTGTGTGCGGACACACGATCATGGCCAAGAAGGCGAACTACAGGTTCAGGAACTACGAGTTCCACATGACCTGCAAGCGGTGCGGCAACGTGAACAAGGCAGAGGTGCACGACCAGTACCTTCAGACGTCCCACGGCACCAAGATCATCCTTTGGAACCCAGAGGACATTGACATCGTCTTCAACCCGATCACCCAGGAGTCGACGTACTTCTACACGATCCCGCTCCAGACGAAGAACGACATCACCATGGGCCGCCGCGAGGTGGTCGAGCAGCTCCCGCAGGTGTTCATCGAGGCGGCCAAGAAGGGCCGATCGGTGACGCTGAACAGAGACAACCTCTTCCATCTCAAGCGACCGTCGGTGTTGTCTGGCCCGAGGGATACTGGGTGGGGCACGCCCCTGGTCCTCCCAGTCCTGAAGGACATCTTCTACCTCCAGGTCATGAAGAAGGCGCAGGAGGCCATCCTCCTCGAGCGGATCGTTCCGCTCAACGTCATCTTCCCGCAGGTGGCTTCCGGCACCGCTGACCCGTACACCTCGGTCAATCTGGTCGACTGGAAGAATCACATTGCGAAGGAGATCAAACGATGGCGGCTGGACCGGAACTACATTCCGATCCTTCCGCTTCCGATCGGGAACCAAGTCATCGGCGGCGATGGTCGTGCGCTGATGATGAGCAACGAGATCAAGATCTGGTCCGACCATATCGTCGCTGGCATGGGTGTTCCCAACGAGTTCATCTACGGCGGCCTCCAGTGGTCCGGATCGAACGTGTCCTTGCGCATGCTGGAGAACCAGTTCATGCGGTATCTGAGCAACCTGCTGCTCTTCATCAAGGACTTCGTGATCAAGCACACCGCGGCCCACATGGGCTGGTCGCCTGTCGACGTGAGGTTCAAGCCGTTCAAGATGGCGGACGACCTCCAGCGCAAGGCTTACCTCTTCCAGCTCAACCAGGCCGGGAAGGTCAGCGACACTACGCTGCTGGTCGACGCGGACCTCAACCCCGAAGAGGAGAACGAGCTCCTCAAGAAGGAGACCAAGGTTCGCCTCGAGGCCGTCAAGGAGCAGCAGATCGCTGAAGCAGAGATCGCGGGTGAGGCTGGTGTTGTCAACGCCAAGTTCCAGGCCAAGGCCCAGAACGTCATGGCGCAGGAGCAACAGCAGGCGATGGCCGGGCAGCAGGGCACAGCCCCGGGTGAGCCGGGAGAGCAGGTTGGTTCGCCGATGGTGAACCCGATGCAACCGCCTCAGCAGTCCCAGCCCCAGCAGAATCCTCTGCAACAGATCGTGGAGCGTATCAGGTCCCTGTCGCCCGACGCACAGCAGCAGGTGCTCGGCCGGATCGCATCCAAGAATCAGGACTTGGCCAATCAGATCTCGCAGCAACTCAATCAGGGAGGGGTCACCGACGTATCGCCGAACCAGTCGGCAGCGGCACCCCTCCCAACTCAGCTTCCGCCCAGGCGCGGAGCTGAGTCCGCAATGATCTAGTAAACAAGATGAAGGTATGGGAGACGACCCCCTCGAAGAGGGGGCCGCCTCCCGATCTCGTCGGATGCGCAAGGGTCGATCGACACGCGAGGGATTACCCCTCGTCGTCGATCAGCCACTCATCCGTGCTGCCGCACACGACCGCGATGTAGGTCGATGCGAAAGCAAGGAAGAAGAGGCTCACCATACCCTCCGTTGACACGCTTCGGTCGAGATGTTCACGGTCTCAGTCCTCGTAGTCGAGGTCTCCGGCGAGGTCGTTCTCGATGTCACTCTCGAATTCTGAGCAGTCGTTGCTCTCGTCCTCCCTTTCATCCTCGTCTTCGTCTTCTGGTCCGAGAAAATCCAGTAAGAAGCGTGTCGTCGTTACCATTCCTCTCATACCTTGCACCTCCTGGAGCTGAAGTAAGATCGGTCAGCTCCTCAATGATCTTATAGCTGCGAACTTGTGGACATTGCATCTGTTCTGGTAGAGTAGGATCGACAAACAAGGAGCGATTCATGGCTCGTCTGGACCCCGCAGAGGGATTTGACGCTCTCAAGGACCGGGTGAAAGAGGCAATCGCTGGGACGTTCCCGCAAGAGGGCGACAAGCAGCGCCTCGAACTAGAAGACATCGAGATCACGGACAAGCTGTCCGTCAACGACGTCACCGATCAAAAGAAGGCCAAGATGAACGGGCGCACCTGGGGTGTTCCTGTTCACGCCAAGCTCGTCTTGAAGGACAAGAAGACGGGCAAGGTGGTGGATCGGCAGCGGGTGAAGGTTGCCACGCTACCGAAGGTCACCAACCGTTATTCCTACGTGGTCGACGGGTCGGAGTACCAAGTCGACAATCAGTGGCGTCTCAAGCCGAGCGTCTATACCAAGGTCCAGCAGAACGGCGAGCTCGACAGCTTCTTCAACATCAAGGGTCAGCCGATGCACGTCGGTTTCGACCCGAAGTCCCGGGCCTTCAAAGTCAAGCACGGAGGAGCACAGCCGCCGCTGTACCCGATCATGAGAGCCTTGGGTCATTCCGACAAGGATCTCGAGAAGGCCTGGGGCGCGGACATCCTCAAGGCCAATCAGCTCGACAAGAGAGGCAAGCCTGTCAAGGTCGAGAAGATCGTCACTTCCTTCGCCAAGAGATTGAATCCCGAAGCGGAGCCCAAGAACTTCCAAGAAGCGTCTGAGATCATCCAGGAGGAGCTCGGCAAGGCGGAGCTCGATCCCGGTGCCACCAAGAGGACTCTCGGCAAGGCTGCGGACCGCATCACCCCTGACGTCGTGCTTCGTTCATCGGGCCGTCTACTCGGCATCGCTCGTGGAGACCAGAAGCCGGATACACGTGACTCCCTGATGTTCAAAGACTTCCTTTCCGTCGAGGACTTCGTCGGCGAACGGATCTCCCAGAACCAGAAGGTGATCAACCGTCGCATCGGCAACAACATCGATCGTCGAAGTAAGATCCGCGACGTCGTCGGCATGGACGTGTTTCAGCGCCCGATCAAGGAGTTCTTCTCGAAGGTCTCTCTAGCCTCTACCCCAGAGCAGACGAATCCCCTGAAGATGATCTCCGGGCAGATGCGAACGACCATTGCTGGAGAGGGCGGTGTGAAGGATGCAAACCGCATCACCGAAGACGCTAAGCTGGTCGATCCAAGCCATTTCGGAGTGCTCGACCCGCTTCATACTCCTGAATCCGTCAAGACAGGGGTCAACCTCCAACTTTCTCTCGGCGCAAAGAAGAAGGGCAAGAAGGTCGAAGTCCCACTTATCAGCACCAAGACCGGGAAGATCACGTATGTGGACCCGGCGAAGGTTCATGACTCCGTTGTTGCACTGCCCGATGCCGTGGCCCGCAAGGGCGGCAAGTTCGTTCCGAAGTCGGGGACAACGGTAAAGGCCAGCGCGAAAGACAACGAGATCAGAGACGTCAAGATGAGTGAGGTGGACTACGTTGTCCCCCGCTCGAGCCAGATGTTCTCGATCGCCACTAACATGGTGCCCTTCATCAGCTCTGACTCCCCGAACCGCGCTACTATGGCCGGTCGGCACATGGAGCAGGCCATCCCCCTCGTCGAACCAGAAGCCCCGTTGGTTCAATCTCTGCTGGGGAAGAAGACCTTCGACGAGATCGTCGGGTCCTATACTGCCCAGCAGTCACCCATTGATGGGAAGGTCACCAAAGTCACAGCTGACGCCATCCACGTCAAGGACAAGAAAGGCAAGAGCCACGCGGTCCCGATCTACAACCACTACCCCCTGAACGACAAGAAGGGGATGCTCCACAGTAAGCCGAAGGTGAAGGTTGGGGATGCGGTGAAGAAGGGTGGCTTGATCGCCGATACCAACTACACCAAGGACGGGACCTACGCTCCCGGCAAGAATCTCGAAGTGGCCTATATGCCGTGGCGCGGCTACAACTTCGAGGACGGCGTCGTCATCTCGGAGACGGCAGCCCGAAAGCTCACCAGCGAGCACATGCACAAGAAGGGCGTCAGCACTCGTGATGCCAAGCTGATGGGCAAGAAGAAGTATCAGGCCTACTATCAGGACCGTCTCAACAAGGATCAGGCTGCGAAGCTAGATGATGACGGGGTGGTCCAGGTCGGGATGAAGATCAAGCCCGGCGACACGCTCGTTGCCGCTATGGCTGAGCAGCAGCTCACCACCGAGGAGCAGAAGCTCCGCCTCCTCCACAAGAGCCTCGTGAAGCCCTACAAGGACAAGGCGATCACCTGGGAGGAGGACATCGAGGGTGAGGTCGTTGAGGTCAACAAGCGCGGCAAGCGCGTCGACGTGCACATCAAGACCAGGGAAGCCATGGACGTCGGCGACAAGCTCGTCGGCCGGCACGGCAACAAGGGCAGCGTCACGAAGATCCTCCCCGACAACGAGATGCCCACGACCAAGGAGGGCAAGCCGCTCGAGGTTCTGATGAACCCGATCGGCACCCCCGGCCGAATGAACATCGGTCAGGTGCTCGAGACGGCGGCCGGGAAGATCGCCAAGAAGACAGGTAAGCCCTTCAAGGTGGCTAACTTCGAGATCGAGGACAATCTCGCGCACGTGAAGGGGGAGCTGAAGAAACACGGCCTCTCGGACATGGAGGACGTGATCGATCCGAAGACCGGCAAGCCCATCAAGGACATCCAAGTTGGTCCACAGTACATCCTGAAGATGGAGCATCAGGTCGGCAAGAAGATCGTTGGTCGTTCTCGTGACGCCTATGATCGCAACTTGATCCCGAAGGGTGGCGGGAAGCACGGCGCGCAGGCTCTCGGAGCCCTCGGCATCTACGCCATGCTGGCTCATGGTGCGAAGGCCAACATCCGTGAGATGCACACCTACAAGTCGGACAAGGCTCAGGGTGGCGACAACGATGCGCTCTGGAGCGCACTCCAGGCGGGGGAGATGCTCCCACCCCCAAAAACGACCTTCGCCTACAAGAAGTTCAACAGCTACCTGAAGGCCGCAGGAGTCAACACCGAAAAGGACGGCAACAGTCTGAATCTCGTTCCGCTCACCGACAAGCAGGTCCTCGAGATGTCGAACGGTGAACTCAAGGACGCCGGTCGAGTTGTGAAGATGAGGACGTTGGCCCCAGAGAAGAACGGTCTGTTCGATCCGAAGATCACCGGAGGGCCCGAAGGGGACAAGTGGTCCCATATCAAGCTGACCGAACCGATGCCGAACCCGCTCTTCGAGAAGGCGGTGATGAGCGTGGCAGGCATTCGTGGACCGCAGTTTGATCGGATCATCAACGGCGAGAACGGTGTCATGCCGGACGGCACAATCGTCGAGAAGACTGGTGTGAAGGGGGCTATCTATGGTCCGTCGGCGATGTCGAATCTTCTCAAGAAGGTGGATGTCGCGAAAGACCTCAAGCGAGAAGAGGAACGCATTCCGAAGCTGAAGGGCCAGCTCCAGAACGAGTCCAGGCGTCGGATCAAGTACTTGCGGGCTCTGAAGAAGCTCGACATGAAGCCTACGGACGCCTACATGATGAAGAACGTCCCGGTGCTTCCTCCAGCCATGAGGCCGTTGGCGGTTCTGGATGACGGCTCCATCCAGACTGATGACCTCAACGAGCTCTACAAGCAGCTCGCTGTGATCAACAAGCAGCACAAGGCGTTCCCGAAGGGAACGCCGGCGTCCCTCAAGGCTCCGCTTGCCGCGGACACCTACGACCACCTCAAGGCGCTCACGGGTGTCGGCGGATCACTGAATCGCAAGCATCCGGGTCTCCTCGACGTGCTCGGGGGTCGAGAGGGACCAAAGTCCAGCTTCGCTCAAGCAGCACTGATCAAGCGGAAGCAGGACATGACTATGAGGTCCACAATCGTCCCGGAGCCAAGTCTCGCGTTGGACGAAGCCGAGGTCCCACGCAAGGCCGCCAAGGAGGCGTACAAGCCGCACATCATGCGGGAGCTCCGGCGAACAGCCGGCGTCTCCCCTCTCATGGCCCGTAAGATGATCGACGAGGATGACCCGTTGGCCAAGAAGGCGCTCGATCGTGTTGTGCAGGAGAGACCCCTGCTTCTAAAGCGCGATCCTGTCCTGCACAAGTACGGCATTCAGGCCTTCAAGCCGAAGCTCACTGAGGGGAAGGCGATCAAGATTCATCCACTGGTGTGCTCCGGCTACAACGCCGACTTCGACGGAGACACCATGAGCGCCTTCGTCCCCCTGACAGAAGAGGCAGTAGAAGAGGCCCGCCGGATGTACCCGAGTCGGAACCTCTTCAGCCCGGCTACGCACAGCATCATGTACACGCCGAGTCACGAGTCACAGGTGGGCTTGTTCATGATGGCGGAGACGGGGAAGCGAACCAATCTGCGGTTCAAGGATCAAGCTGCTCTCCAGAAGGCGGTCAACGCGGGCAAGCTCAAGGAGACGGACATCGCGACAGTCGGGAAGGTTCGGACCACTCTCGGCCGCATGAAGCTCGACGACGCACTACCCGAGCCCTTGAAGGGAGGCAAGATCCTCACCGATCTGAACTTCCGCTTCACGAAGAAGGAGCAGGGCAAGCTCTTTGGGAAGATGGCCCGGGCCAAGAAGAAAGGCTACCCCGCCGCGATCAACAAGATGAAGGACATGGGGAACGAGGCGGTCACCACTGGAGGCTTCTCGTTTGGCCTGAGAGATTTCGAGGTACACAGGGACATCAGAGACCCAGCACTGGCCCGAGCTGCGCGGAAGGTGCAGGGCTTGGACATGTCCAAGCAGAAGGATGTCGACAAGCTCATCGACGCTTACGAGGGCGCGATGCACGAGATGGATGCCAAGCTCAAGGCTCGTGTCAACGATCCGAAGCAGAAGTCCATGCTCGCGAAGCTGGAGATCGCAGCCGGCATCAAGGGGCAGGGCTATCGGCAGCTCACAGCGTCTCCGGGTTTGTTCGTTGATGCGAAGGGCGAGGTCGTTACCAGCCCTGTGACGAAGTCCTACTCTGAGGGCCTCGATACGACATCGTACTGGGCCGCGACAAGCGGTGGCCGCAAGGGCGCAATCCAGCGTGTACAGTCCGTGAGTGAGCCCGGCTACCTCACGAAGCAGATGGCCAACAGTACGATGGATCAGCTGGTGGCTACCGACGACTGTGGGACCAAGAGGGGTGTCAGCCTCTCCATTGACGAGCCGGATGTGATCGGCCGCATGACGACAGCCGACGTCAAGCTCCAGCTCAACAAGGGGAAGATACCCAAGGGGACCATGGTGACGCCGGAGATCTTGAGTCGCCTGAAGAACTCGAAGGTGGAGAAGATCCCAGTTCGATCACCGATGCGATGCAACCACACCAAGGGTGTGTGCGCGAAGTGCGTGGGTCTCAATGAGGATGGACAGCTCAACGACCTCGGCACCAACGTGGGCATCCTCGCAACCCAGTCCATCGGAGAGAAGGGGACGCAGCTGGCCATGAAGGCCTTCCATTCAGGGGGCGTCTTCGAGGGTAGAGAGGCCGCGTCGAAGTCTATCGCCGCAGGCGGGATGCAGCGGGCGGTTACCATCCTCAATCTCCCCCAGAAGGTGAAGGGGTCAGCGGTCCTCGCTACCAAGGGCGGCAAGGTCGAGAAGATAGACAAGGATCCGGCGGGTGGGTTCCAGATCAAGATTGGAGGACAGAAGCACTACGTCCCGGCCAATCGATCCCTCCTCAAGAAGATCAAGTCGGGCACGCAGATCCGCATGGGGGATCCGATTACGCGGGGACCGATCAACCCCCACGAGATGCTGCCCCTCACCAGCATGAGCAAGGTGCAGGGGCACATGGCCGGTGAGCTTCACAACATCTACGGCCAGTATGGAATTCGCCGTCGCCACTCTGAGGTACTCGTTCGGGCTCTATCGAACGTGACCAAGGTTGAGGATCCGGGAGATAATCCTGATCTTCTGCCAGGCGACTTTGCAAGCTCCAGCCAGGTCTATGACTGGAACAAGAAGCACGGGAAGAGCAAACCGGTGAAGCACAAGCCGGTTCTTCGTGGTGTGAAAACGATCCCGTTGGATGTCCAGACTGACTGGATGGCTCGGTTGAACCATGAGCACCTGAAGAGTACTCTGGTGGAGGCGGCTCAACAGGGATGGCAAAGCAATCTTCACGGTATGCACCCGATCCCACCGCTCATGCACGGGGCGGAGTTCGGGAAGGGCACAAAGGACGCCCCATGGGCGTATTGAGGTAGATCATGCACACGCAAGATCAAGTCGATTCCATTCGTTACGGGGCGTTCTTCGACGAGCTTGGCCAGCTCGAGAAGCGTGCTATGATCAAGCACGCCGCGGGCGGCAGTGTGAGCGTCATGAAGGGGCTCAGCAACATCTTCGGCAAGGGCTTCGGCAAGACCTACGGCGCGAAGGGCCCGTTCCAGAAGGCCTGGAAGTCCGGGGTCAAGGGAGCGGGCAAGGACGCGGGCCGGCTCGCGCGAGCGAAGGGCGGTCTCCAGGGTCTGTGGGGCAGCGACGTCGGCCGTGCGACTCTCGTTGGCGGTGGGACTCTTGCCGGTGGTGCATTGGCGGCCGGTGGTGCGGGGCACCTCATGGGTCGCGCCGGCGGCGGCGGCGGCGGCGGCCAGCAGAACGTCATCGTCCGGTAGCTCATGCCTGGTCAGTTTTCCAACTCGATGGTCGACTCGGGGTCCAACCCCGTCCTCGTGGAGGATGGGCGGATCATCAACGTCGACATGCGTCACTGGACGATCGACGTCAAGACGATGCACTCTCAGCGTCAGCTCCTCGACATGCAGATGCTCGCCCCGTACCTCCACTTCGCTGGAGGCGAGGGTATCTATGCGATGCCCGAAGTCGGAGCCAAGGTGAAGTGCTGCATGCCGAGCGATGGGGCTCCATTCATCATGGGGTTCTGTACGACCTTCGAGCGAGAGGGGCAGCCCCCCGAAGACGAGGGGGCAACGACCACTCAGCCGTCCGTGGAAACGAGCTCAGATGCTGAAAGCGAGGAGGGGCCGCCGGTTGAAGTCACCTATCGGTCGGGGCGTCCCTACCTCCAGCAGGGTGACATCATGCTTCGCTGCCGTGACGGCAACCAGATTTGGTTGCATCGAGGCGGCGTCGTAGAGATCGGCTCTACTTGGTTGAGCAAGAGGTTCTACATCCCAGTGGCCAATACGATCAGGGACGTGGCCGAGAACTGGGAGGCGCTCACTCTGGCTGGCGACATGATGTGGTCGGTGGAACGGTCCGATCGGTCTCCCAACGCAGATGCTGACGCTCAGTTCACCCTGCTTGCCAAGAACTACGCCCAGGATGAGTTCTACACCGTGGAAGTCCGAGCTGGCCACGTCGGCGACGACAAGCGGTTTCAGATGACGGTGGCCCCCAACGTCATCAAGAGTGACGGAACCTTCGACGGCGGAGGCTCTCCTGTTTACACCTTCTGGATCGATCAAGAGGGCAACATCGATCTGTTCGTGAAGAGGGATGCGAACATTCTCGTCGAAGGTGAGCTCACCGAGCAGGTGAACGGGAGTGCTGAGTACACCTACGGATCGGGAAGGACAACCAACGTCACAGGTGATGACGAGACAACGGTTTCCGGTCAGCTCAAGATGGGCGCAGCCAACGCCGAGATGAGAATGAATGGGAGCTTCAAAGTGATCAGCCCGACTGTTCAGCTCGGTAGTGCAAGCGCAGGAACGCCGGTTGTGCTGGCCACCCCACAGGTGATCGCCTTCTTCCTGTCCCACACGCACACTGTGGTAGGGTCAAGTACGCTGGGACCAACCCCGCCCGTGACAAGCCCGGGTGCCCGAAAGGTCTTCGGTGAGTGATGGCTCTTGATCCAACCAGGCTCGAGACGAGATTCATCTCGCTCTTCCGGTCCATCACCAGACAGTTGTATCCTGATGTAGTGAAGAACGTGCGTGTCCGCGAGGTCAAGCAGGATGACGGCACCATGCGGTCCGAG
>Ga0180437_10008603_pt1 | contig 12904 bp, 9 predicted proteins | sample SS_ome_4_FD_132410 | JGI IMG/M metagenome (GOLD analysis project Ga0180437, IMG submission 132410) | Hypersaline lake sediment archaeal communities from the Salton Sea, California, USA - SS_3_D_1 metaG | ecosystem: Environmental > Aquatic > Non-marine Saline and Alkaline > Hypersaline > Sediment...
CTCTTGGCGCCGGTGCGCAGGTCGACCTGGGCGACCTGAATATCACCGGCGCTCGAAACCGAACCGGCGAACAACTGGTTCTGGTGTACGATGGCGCGTTCGTCTTGGAACCAAGACCACGCCTCGTCTTCAAACACCGTCATGGTTTCAAGCGGCTCGTCGCACATCCCAATAGCCCCCCCGAGGATGCACAAGGCGCCAAATGCGAGCGTTTTCATGGTAGGTCTCTCAAGCGGGCGTTTTCTCGAAATCGTTAGAATGGCATCGGGCGCAACGGCCGGGCGTGAGTGCCGCCGCCACCAAGGAATCCTGCCTGTGCCGGGGTTGCGACATTGGACCTTTGGGGCGAGGGTGGACGCGGTACGTAGTGCGGCTTACGCTCATAAGAATATCCTGGAATGATCGCTCAACAACCACCGACAGACCAGATGGTGGTGGCGGACGGGATGGGCGGCGTCGCGTCGCCGGGCAAAGCCCCGTGCGTCGGTCGCGGGTTCGTTCAGGCCGCCCGCTGCCCCGTTCCGCTTGTGAGGGGTTGGCGGTGGATTCCGCCCCCTTGCCGGCGCCGTTTGTCTGTGCAACACTACGGGTTTGCCCTCGGCTGGCGAATCCAACCCTTTCAATCCTCCGAGAAGTTGCCATGGCACGATACACCGGACCGAAAGCCCGCGTGAACCGGCGTTTAGGGACCATGATCTACGAAAGCCGGGGGGCTGGCCGGGCCCATGAGCGGCGGCAGCAGCCGCCCGGCATGCACACCCGCCCCAAGCGGCCGAGCAACTACGGCCTGGCCCTGATGGAGAAGCAGAAGATCAAGCATTACTACGGCCTGATGGAGCGGCAACTCCGCCGCTTCTTCACCAAGGCCAAGCACATGAAGGGCAACACCGGCGAGCAGCTTCTGCTGCTTTGCGAGCAGCGGCTCGATAACGTGGTCCGCCGGGCCGGCTTCGCCAACACCCGCCCGCAGGCCCGGCAGGGCGTCTCGCACGGGCATTTTTGCGTGAACGGGCACAAGTGCGATGTGCCTTCGTATCTGGTGCGGCCCGGCGACGTCATTACCGTCCGCAACCGCGAGAACCTGCGGAACTACTACCGCGGCAATCTCGAGACCTCGCAGGGCGAGGCCCTCGATTGGATCAGCGTCGATAAGGAGGCCCTCGTCGTCACGGTCGACGGCAAGCCCGGCCCCGGCGACATCAGCCTGCCGGTGGACGTGAACACCGTGGTCGAATTCCTCTCGCGGTAATGGTTTCTGCCAAGGTAATGCAATTGACATGGCATCGTCCGGCGCGTCTGGCGCCGTCTGGTCTGGGCCCCCATTTTTGGTTATGCTAGGCAAAACCGCTGCCGCGGGGCTCGATTTCTCTACGTTCTCCACCTCCTGAATTCGCTATGGCGCCCAGAAAAAACGACACGCAGACGTCGCATTCCCGAATCGACTTGGGCGAATACGGCATCGCCGGCACGGCGCTGCGCAATCTCGCTCCGCCGCAGCTCTACGAGGTCGCCCTGGTGGAGGACGATGCGCGGCTTACCGCCAGCGGCGCGATCGCGGTTCGTTCCGGCGCCAAAACCGGGCGGTCGCCCAAAGAAAAGCGAGTTGTCGATGCGCCTGGCATCCACGATGATGTGTGGTGGGGCGAGGTAAACGTCCCGCTATCGGCCGATTCCTTCGTGGCGAATCGGCGGCGGGCGGTCGAGTATCTTTCCTCGCGCGAGCGGCTGTTTGTGGTGGACGGCTTCGCCGGCTGGGATCCGGCGACCCGCATCAAAATCCGCGTCATTTGCGATCGGCCGTACCATGCCCTCTTCATGAGCAACATGCTCATCCGGCCGGACGCCGAGGAACTTGCGGGCTTTGGCCGGCCAGACTACGTGCTTTTTGGGGCCGGCCGGGTTCCTGCCGACCCCACCGTGCCCGGCAACACCTCGGCGACCTCGGTCGCGATCGATTTCGAGCGGGGAGAAATGGTCGTCCTCGGCACGGAATACGCCGGCGAACTGAAAAAGGGCGTCTTCACCATTATGAATTACCTGATGCCCAAGGCGGGCGTCCTCTCGATGCACTGTTCGGCCAACCGCGGGGACGACGGCGACGTGTCGCTCTTTTTCGGGCTTTCCGGCACCGGCAAGACGACGCTTTCGGCCGATCCGGGCAGGCATCTCATTGGTGACGATGAACACATCTGGACCGACCGCGGCGTGGCCAACATGGAGGGGGGCTGCTACGCCAAGTGCATCAATCTGGCCGCGGCAAGCGAGCCGCAGATTTTCGACGCGATCCGCTTCGGCGCGCTGCTGGAAAACGTGACGCTCAAGGAAGATACGCGGGAGGTCCGCTACGATGACGCCTCGCTAACGGAAAACACGCGGGCCAGCTACCCGATCGAATTCATCCCGCATGCCCTCATTCCATGCGTGGCGGAGCATCCCCAAAACATCATCTTTCTTACCTGCGACGCCTTTGGCGTGCTGCCGCCGCTCAGCCGCCTGTCGCTCGAACAGGCGATGTACCACTTCGTGAGCGGTTACACTGCCAAGGTGGCGGGGACGGAGGTGGGCGTAACGGAACCCGAGGCCACCTTTAGCGAATGCTTCGGCGGCCCGTTCCTGGTCTGGTCCCCGATGAAATATGCCCACTTGCTGGCCGAAAAAATGCAGCGGCATCAGGCGAAAGCGTGGCTGGTGAACACCGGCTGGACGGGTGGGGGCTTCGGCGTGGGTAAACGGATCTCGCTGAAGCTGACGCGGGCGATGATCGACGCGATTCACGCGGGCGCCCTGGCCGACGCCCCAACCGAGCCGGACGATACCCTCCAGCTTTCCGCCATTACCGCCTGCCCCGGCGTGCCGAACGAGGTGCTCCGCCCCCGCGCCACCTGGAAAGACGCTGGCGCGTACGACGCCGCCCACGCCAACCTGGCGCGGCTTTTCGCGCAGAACTACACGAAGTACGCGTGATCGTTCCGTGGGCCGAGCCGTCTGAGAAACCAGGGACGGCGCCGCGAGCCGGTTCCAATGGGTTTCCCACGGCGGCTACCGCCGCATCTCGGCCGTTGGTCGGCGGTTCTTCTGAATCTCCGCCGCGTGGGCGTCATAGGCGGCTTGGAGTCGCTTCACGACCTCCGGATGAGCCTCAGCCACATTGTTTCGCTCGCTGATGTCGGCCACGATGTCATAAAGCTGAGCCGGGAAGGCGCCGGGGAGGGGTTTGCCGCGGTCCCAGTGGGATTTTTTCCGCTCCCGCCACGGATAGAACTTCCACTTGCCGCTGCGAACGCAGCCGGGCCCGTGCAGCAGGATGTAGGCTTCGTGCGGGCTCTTCGCCCCTTCTTCGCCGGCCATCAGCGGCCAGATGTTCTTGCCGTCGATCTTCCGCTCCGGCAGTTTGGCGCCGGTGATGTGGGCCAACGTGGGCAGGATGTCGATGGTGGCGGCGACTTCGCGGCAATCGGTTCCCGCGGGGATTTTGCCGGGCCACCACATCAGCGTCGGCTCGCGGATGCCGCCGTCGTAAACGCTTCCCTTCTTTTCTCGCAGCGGCAGTGACGAACCGACCGCCGCCCCGTTGTCGCTGGTGAAGATGATGAGCGTCTCTTTCTCGATGCCGAGTTCCTTCACCTTCTTCGCGATTTGGCCGACCGACCAGTCGACTTCTGCAATGGCTTGTTGAATCAGGCCGTCGTTGATGCCCGGCGACTTGCCCGCGGAGTCGGCAGGTTTCTTGCCCTCCTTTTGGAACTGCTCAGAAACGTGCAACGGTTTGTGTACCATCGTATGCGGCAAGTAGAGAAAGAACGGGCCGTCCTTGTTCGCCTCGATGAACGTGAGCGCCTCGTCGGTGTATTTCTTCGTGATCAAGTCCTGGTCCGTCGGATACTCAATGATCTCCTCATCCTGCATCAGCGGCACATCGTTGTGGACCTTCCGACCCGGCTTGATGTCTTCAGGGCTTAGACCTTTGCGGAAAACGCAGTCTTCGGCGATCTTGTTGGCCGGGTCGATCCACATGTCGTTGCTATAGGGGATGCCGTAGTACGAATCGAATCCCTGGTACGTCGGCAGGCATGGCGGCAGGTGCCCGAGATGCCACTTGCCGATGCACATGGTCTTATAGCCGACGGTCTTGAGCATGTCGGCGATGGTCACTTCGTCGGGGTGCAAGCCGCGGTCACTCTTGGGAAAGAGCACCGCAGCCATGCTCAGCCGCGGGTAGTGGCAACCGGTCAAGAGGGCCGTCCGCGATCCGCTGCACACGGGGCACCCGACGTAGAAGTCGGTAAACCGCATACCCTCCTTGGCCATCTGGTCAAGGTTCGGCGTGTGCGGCGCTTCGGCGCCGTTGAAGCCCACGTCGCCGTAGCCCATGTCGTCGATGAAGATAAGCACGATGTTGGGTGGATCGGACACCGCGGCCGCTTCGGCGCCCGCCGCCGGTCCGCCGAGCACGGCGGCGAACGACACGGCGAAGAGAAACGCCGCCAGGCGGCGCGGCAGTTGCGAACGAAGGCAGAAGGCAAGGGTTTCAAGACGGGGATTTCGGTGGGACATGGACGTAACTCCGTGCGGGGGATCGGAAGGGTAAGGCAGGCCGGGATACACTAACATGACGACACCGCGTTGTCCAATGCATCGAACCGGCGCGGGGAATACATTACGCTTATTGGAGGCGTCCACGCCGGTTTTTTGCGAGGCCGCCGTGTGTTTTACCCTGGAGCTGTAACCGCTGATGCCTGCGACCGCCCCGGCTGCCACCAACAAACTCGCCACCGCGTTCGACCGCGGCCTTGTCATCTTTGACGGGGCGATGGGCACGGAACTGTACCGGCGGCACGTCTTTACCAACCGGTGTTACGAGGAACTGAACCTTTCCAGCCGCAAGCTCATCCAGCAGATTCTCTCCGAGTATCGCAACGCCGGCGTCGATGTGCTGACGACGAACACGTTTGGCGCCAACCGCTTCAAGCTCGCGGCCCACGGGCTGGCCGACCGAGTGGCGGACATCAACCGGGCTGGCGCCGACATCGCCCGCGAGGTGGCCGACGACCCGCAGAGGCCGCTACTGGTGGCCGGGGACGTGGGGCCCTGTTTTTCCGGACGCGCGACGGCCGAACAGATCCTCGCGGCGCTGCGGGAGCAGATTGCCGGGCTGATCGAGGGCGGGGCCGACTTCCTTCTGTTCGAGTCGCTCCGCACGCGGCGGGAACTCGAAGCCGCCGCCACGGCGATGAGGGCGTTTCCCGAAACGCCCTTTATGCTATCGGTCGCCGTGGGCGCCCTGGACGCCACGGCGGGGGGCGAGAAACTCGCGGACGTCTTCGCGGAACTGCCCACCGACGTGGCGCGGCCCACGGCGCTGGGTTTGAATCACGGCCAAGGCCCCGAGGGTCTGCTGGAGCCGGTCAAAGCCGCGCTCGCCTTGACCACGCTGCCGCTGGTCGTGCAGCCCGACGCCGGCGGCCCCAAGGAAGTGGACGACCGCATGATTCACATGTCATCGCCCGAGTACGTCACCGAGTACGCCAAGCGGTACATCGCCCTGGGCGTGGCGGGCGTGGGCGGTTGCTGCGGCATCGGGCCGGACCATCTGGCCGAGATGGTCGATGCCGTCCGCAGCGTCTCGCGGTCGCGGGTGCGGGCGACGCTGGAACTGGCCCAAAGCGAGGTCGAGCCGCAGCCGGAAACGCCCGTCGCGGAAAAATCCCGCCTCGGTTACAAGATCGCCAACAGCCGCTGGTGTACCAGTGTCGAGCTATTGCCGCCGCGGGGATACGAGTTGGCCGGGCTGGTCCAGCGGAGCAAGCGACTCCGGGCCTTTGGCGTCGATTGCATCAACATCCCCGACGGCCCGCGGGCCAGCAGCCGCATCTCGGCGATCACCGCGTCGATGGCGGTTTTGCAGCAGGCCGAGATCGAACCCATTCTGCACTTCTGCTGCCGCGACAAGAACCTGATCGGCATGCAGTCGGACTGCCTGGCGTGCGCGGCGCTGGGCATTCGCAACCTGCTGTTCGTCACCGGCGACCCGCCGAAACTCGGCAAATATCCCAAGGCGACGGGCGTGTTCGATACCGACGCCATCGGCATGGCGGCGATTCAGAAACGGCTCAATCAGGGCATTGATCTCGGTGGCGAGGAACTAAAGCCGAAGACCGAGGCGCTCATCGGCGTCGGGCTCGATCCGACGGCCATCGACCGCGACCGGGAACTCGACCGATTCCGCCGCAAGGCCGAGGCGGGGGCCGAGTTCGCCATCACGCAGCCGGTGTTCGATCCCGATGCGCTCTTGCGATTTCTCGACGAAATCCAGCAGTGCGGCGTGCCGGTCATCGCGGGGGTGTGGCCGCTGGCGAGTTGGAAGAACGCGCAGTTCTTACAGAACGAGGTGCCGGGCGTGGAAATTCCCGCCGACATCATGGACCGCATGGTCAGTCAGGAAAGCCGCGAAGACCAACTCAAGATGGGCGTGGCCATCGCCCGCGAGGCCGTCGACCGCGTGCGGGACCGGATCGCAGGCATTCAGGTAAGCGCCCCGTTCGGCAAGATCGAGATCGCGATGGAAGTGCTACAGGGGAATGTGTGACTGCGGAGCCGCTTGCGGCGAAGCGGTTGTCGGGCGCCGCCTTCAGCGGAACGGTGCTCACGGCGCCGCGGCAAGCCGCGCGGTCGAGCATCGGCTCCCTTTCCCCGTTCCGCCGCGCCGCTACCGCAGCCGTGCGAGATACCGCTGGATTTCCGCTTCCAGCTTCGTCCAGTCATCGCCAAACACGCTGACGAAATCCCGCTCACGCTCTTTGGCGGTGTACTGGCCGCCGGGCTGGACTTCCATGGTCTTGGCCAGATAGCGCAAGTAATCGCGGGGGCGGGTTTCTGTCAGGTAGAAGGTGACGCCCCAGGCCTGGGCGTAGGCCTGGTCGGGGTTGCTAAACGGAGAATCGCTGCTCACGAGCGTACGGAGGTAGCTGTGCGGCCGCCGCTCGCTGTGGCGCGTAAAGGCTTCATGGCGGTAACGGTTGACACGGTCGAGCGGATCGCGATGCTGCGAGGCGTTCCACACGCCCGGCGCCTCGAAGAGCGTGGCCAGGCCCTCGGCCACCCACACGGGCGTCTCGGCCTGCCGCTGGTGAATGCCGGTGTTGAACGCCATCTGGTGTGTCGCCTCGTGGATGATCGTTTCGGCGTTCATGCCCCAGTCTGCCGTTGGCTGGCCGCGGGTCGTGTCGAACAGGTAGATGCGGTTGTCGGCGGGGGCATAAAAGCCGAGCAGGCCGGCGCCGGCGCGGTATCCGTGGTCGGCGGCGTACTCCATGAACTCGCGCTGATTGGCAAAGCACACGGCGATGAGCGGAAACCGCGGTGGCTGCGGCGTGAAGCCCCGGGCCGTGAAATACTGGATAAAGGAGCGGTAAAGCGCGTCGAACCGCTGGGCCCACAGGTCCCGCTGCCCGGCGGGATGGGCGACCATGTACCGTGAGGCGCCGGTCACGCGGTAACCGTTTCCCAGCTCCGCCAGCAATAATCGTCGAATCTCTCCCGAAGAATAGGGAGTGAAGTAGTCCGAAACTTTGGAGAAATGCTGGGCCTGGCTCGGCGCGAACTGGTGCAATTGGCCGTCGCGGCCCAGCAGCAGCACCTCCCGCTCGTCGAACTTCAGGGGCGTGCCCTCGACGGTCTGGCCCTTCAGCAGCAAGCGGAGGGTCCACTCGGCGGACTCGCCCGCCGCCGCGGCGGGAAGCAGCGCGACGAGGACAACGGCCACCCATAGCCCCGACCACCGGTCGGGGAGACCGTGGCGGAATCGAAATGCCCGGCTGAACGGCCGGTTGACGCAGGTCCATCTCGCGCCACTTGGCGGCTGGATGGGAATGGAGCGCGAGAACGACGGGCAACGCCCCTTTCCCGACCGGTGGTCGGCGCTATGTTTGGCGTGCGGCATGGTCGGTTCCGGACGAGTGATCGCGATGAGTTGGCGGGGGTTCCCTTCAATGAAAACTTACGACATGTTGAGGCCGGGCGGCGGAATTTCGCAATGCCCGAACCGCGCCCGTCAGGAAGCGGCCCCCGAAAATGTTGAGGCGCGTACCGCCGCTCCCTTACGGTCGCGGTTCGGAGCCGTTGGGCGGAAATCTCAGGCGCCGTCGCGGCTCACACCCTATAATTGACAGGACCGTCAAAGCCCTCGGCGTTTCCGGCCGCGAGACAGCCACATGGCAAGAATCTGTACCATTTTCCTGTTGCTGCCCGGCGTCGCCGCGTTTGCTCCCTCGACCGCCAAGGGAACTGCCTTGGCCGAACGGGTGGACGCGCTGGTCGCCCAATTGGCGACCGATGAATTCCGCGCGGCGGAAGACGCCTTGATCGCCGTGGGTCCGGCCGCGCTGCCGCATTTGCCCGATTGGCGCAGGGCCCGCGATCCACAAACGGCCCGCAGTCTCCGCACGATCGAAGCGGTTTTGCAGAAGCGGGCGGCGGCTGCCGACGTCACGGGATCGACCGTGCGGTTGCCGGGCGAACCTGTCACGTTGCGGCAGGCCATCGGCGCCATTCGGGAACAGACGGGCAACCGACTCGTTCTGGATCCCTCGGCCGGCCCCATTGATCAAGACCAGCCGCTTACAGGGATCGCCGGCGAAGCGCCCTTTTGGCGGACGGTTGACGCAATGTGCAAAGCGGCGGGTCTGGCGCCGCAGTTCCAGACGGCGCCGGACGGCGCCTTGCGGCTGCGGCGGGCGGAAGAAGATCATCGGCGGAGCGCCGTCGCGTATGTCGGGCCATTTCGCGTGGATGTCCCGGCGGCGAAGCTTCGCCAAGAGGTCGGCGTTCTTTCCACCACCGTGCGGCTGGCGTGGGAGCCGCGGTTGCACGTGGTGACCGTGGCGGCGCCGGCGGACCACTGGCACGTGGCGGCGACCAGCGCGGAGGGCGCCGAGCCCTCGGAGTTCCCGCTGTTGGGCGGCGGGCAACGGGAAGCCACGGTAGCCGATGGGGCCACTGCGGTGGAGTTTTCCTTGCCGTTCGACGTTCCGCGGGGGTTCGATGCCGACCACGTTTCGCTGCGGGGCGAGTTCCGCGTGGTGCTTCCCACGGCGGAGGCCAGCTTCGTCTTCGACCGCGTCGCCGCCGGTCCGCCCGTCAGCCGCAAGCAAGGTGACGTCCGCGTCACGCTTACCAAGGCGCTGTCGCTCGATGGCGACATCATCGTCACCATGCTCGTCCATTACGACAATGCCCAAGGGGCGCTGGAATCGTTCCGTGGCTGGATCGGGCAGTACGTCGCGGAGCTGCGGCCGCGCGAGCCCGGTGGCGAGGCCATCCAACCGGATCTCGCCGAGCGCGTCGCCCACGGCCCCAACGGCGTGGCCCTTCGCTTTACGTTCAACGACGTGAAAGAGCCGACCCGCTACGCCCTCCACTACCGCTGCCCCACGGCGATCGTGGCGGCGCCGGTGGAATTTACCATCCGCCCTATTCCCGTTCCCTGATTCTTTTTCCCACGGCGGTTCCAATCAGCCGAAGAAGGCCGGTTCCGCCCCGTCCCGCGTTACACGAATGCGGAAGTCGCTGGCCGCGTCTTCGGTTTGCCACTCGCGGAGCAGCCGGGAGGCGTGCTGGGGGTCGATCGCGCATTCGGCGGCAAATCGCTGGCGCCGCTCCGCCGCTTTTAGGAGACCGGTGTTGGCGGCGACGCGGCGGACCTCGTTGGCCAGTTCGTCGTCCTGCGCAAGGATGTCGTCGATCTCATTGGCCAGGGGATGGTCGCCCGCCACGCGCACGGTTCCGCCCTCGTCGATTTGCAGCTCGAACGGCGTGAACAGATCATGGCCTCGCTGCGACAACTGCTGTTTCAGGCGGCCGTGGATCGAGGTGAGGGCGACCGCCACGTCGGCGCGGACCTCGCTGAGCGAATTTTCCGCCGGGGAGAGGCCCGGATCGGGAGTGCTTTTCGGCACGGCTGCGGAGCGATTGGAGAGCCCCTTTTCGTCAACCGCCAGTATCTCCGCGAAGGACGCGGCCCCCTGCCGCAACGCCTGGCCGGTCTGCGACACGGCCCGGGCAACCAGCGGCGCCGCGACCGAGCCGGCCAGCGAAAAGACCGCAGGGGATAGCGCCATGGCGTCTCCGTTTACCGCTTACGCGCGGATCGGTGGGCATCTTAAAATCACGGATGCGCACCGCTGGACAAGAAAGACAGGGACTTCATCGGGCGCGGAGCCACTGCTAGCAAGTAGTCGTTGGAGGCCGTGCGCTGGCGACGTTATCGGTGGCCCAACGGCGATTTCTTGACTGGTTTTCGCCGTCAGCGATGATTTTCCGGACCTCTGGCATCGAAACCCTGGTCCCTCGCTTACGCTGGCGGTTACCATTGCAGACCGTGTCCAACACCCATCGCGATCACCTGGAACTCACGCTGCTGCCCGAGGACCGCATGGTCCGTGCGGCGGTGGGCGGCCCGCTGGCCGACGTACTGGCGCAGGCCGGCGCCGCGGTCACGCAGCCGTGCGGCGGGGCGGGAACGTGCGGCAAGTGCCGCGTGCGGTGGGTGAAGCCGGCCGCGGCGCCGGCGCCGACGCGGGCGGAAGCCGAAACATTTTCGCCCGCCGAGCTCTCTACCGGTTGGCGGCTGGCGTGCCAGCATTTCCTTGCCGAAGACCTTGCCGTGTTCGTGCCGCCGCTTTCACGTTTGGGGCTGGGCGCAGGGGCTATGCCCACGCCCGAATCCGTGGCGCCAATACCGCCGACCGGCGACAAACGTCTTGCCCTGGCATTCGATGTCGGCACCACGTCGCTGGCGGCGGCCGTGGTGGACGCGGCCACCGGCCTGCCGTTGGCGATCGCCACCGCCGCCAATCCCCAGCGGCGGTTCGGGGCGGATGTGATCTCGCGCATTCGACTCTGCCGAGAACGGCCCGACGCGGTGGCGGAATTGCAGCAAGCGGTTCTGGAAACCATGGGACGGCTCGCGGGGTCGGTCCTCGGTTCCGCCGGCGGCCCGCCCGAACACGTTTCGTCCGTCGCCGTGGCCGGCAATAGCGTAATGCAGCATCTGGTTCTGGGAGTAAGCCCGGCGTCGCTCGGCGAGGCGCCATACGAAGGTCTGCTCCGGGAAGGCGTCACGCGGACCGCCGGCGACCTCGGCCTGCCGCCGCCACCGCTCTGCCCCGTCTATGTGTTCCCCTGCATCCGGGGTTTTCTAGGCGGAGACACCGTGGCGGGGACACTGATCACCGGCATGGCGGAAAGGCCCGGTATTGCGGAATCGCCTACCGCCGATGGGCCGTCGCTGTTGATCGACCTGGGCACCAACGGTGAGGTCGTGCTGGCGCATGCGGGGAAGCTGTGGGCGGCGGTGGCGGCGGCCGGCCCCGCGTTCGAAGGCGGCGAAATCTCCTGCGGAATGACGGCGGCGCCGGGCGCCATCGACTCCGCCTGGCTGGACGACGGCGAACTGAAGACCGCAACGGTCGACGGCCGGCCGCCGGTCGGTCTGTGCGGCAGCGGACTGATCGACGTGGCGGCGTGCCTGCTGGAAACCGGCGCCGTCTCCATCACCGGCGCGCTCAAAAAGCGGCGGGTCCGCCTGGCCGAACACGCCGACCTGTGGCTTACCGCGGCTGACGTGCGGCAGTTGCAACTCGCCAGCGGGGCCATTCGCGCGGCGACGCAACTCCTGTTGGCGGAAGCGGGCGTGGCGGCGAGCGACGTCGCGCGGGTGTTCCTGGCCGGCGCGTTCGGAGCAGCGATTTCGCCTCGCTCGGCCCGGCGGATCGGGCTTTTCCCCAACGACATTCCCGCCGAGCGGATTCAGCCGGTGGGTAACGCCTCGCTGCTGGGAGCGCAGCAAGCGGCCGTGGACGTCGGTTTCCGCGATGCGGCCGAGCGACTGGCCCGATCCATCACGGTCGTCAATCTCGCGGCCAATTCCAACTTCACCGACACGTTTGCCGAGGCTATGATCTTCCCCTAATACTCTTCATCATGCCGTGTCCCGTTTCACATCCTGCAAGAAGGGGCCGACTACGTGATCGACGGCGTGGACCAACTGCCGGAAGTAATCGACGATATCAGCGATCGGCTCTCGTGCGGCGAAAAACCGTAGGAAGGCGGAAGGCGGAAGCCGAATGCGCCGAGAACTCACGCCTGGCGCCGACATGCCGCCTCATCCTTCAATCTCCTCTTTCCACCGCGTAGGCACGCCCTTGTACGCCATCTCGTAAGTCGATTCGAGGGGCACGTTCACATAGCGGCCCGCCGCAAGGAACAACGGCATCTCGATCAGCGGCTTGCCAACCGACGTGGGCTCCACATACGAACACGGATCGCTGTCCGACTCGTACGAAGCGAGTGTGAGCGGGCAATTCGCCGGCGGCGCATAGTCGGGCCCACCCAGCTATTCCCAAATCGCGCCGTGCATGCCTGACGGGTCGAAACGGCTTGGCGGCGCCAGATTGACTAGCAGCACGTGCAGGCCCCCATTCAGCGAGCGGCAGACCTTATGTACGAATTCTTGGACCGACCGCTCGCGGTCCTTGCTTGCCGGGGACACGATCTCGATCAGGGCCACCGGCTCGTCGTTGGATCGTTGGTGGATCGCTATCGTCTTGCGCTTGAGCCGAAAGGCCTCGGCGTCCGTCAGCCGTTGTGTGATCGCAACCCGTGGCGGCGCCTCTGCGACGGCAACCCCACCCTTATCCGGCGGCTCATTCCCAAACGGCAGTTGGCTGTGCAATGTCAGCACATCCGGCTGCATGCTCGTCGCCTGCTGCTCCGCGAGCGCATAATCCCGAATTATTCACCAACCCGTTGCAATTCAGGTGAAACCATTGCGTGATTTCCTGCGTCTATAGGGGCATGAACACCGATCCCTTGGACACGGAAGGATCACGCAATGTGTGAAGCTCAG
>Ga0180437_10008604_pt1 | contig 12903 bp, 9 predicted proteins | sample SS_ome_4_FD_132410 | JGI IMG/M metagenome (GOLD analysis project Ga0180437, IMG submission 132410) | Hypersaline lake sediment archaeal communities from the Salton Sea, California, USA - SS_3_D_1 metaG | ecosystem: Environmental > Aquatic > Non-marine Saline and Alkaline > Hypersaline > Sediment...
AGGACGCCGACGGCGATGGGCAGGTCGTACGCCGGTCCTTCCTTGCGCAGGTCGGCGGGCGCGAGGTTGATCGTCAGGCGGTAGACGCGGTAGTGGTAGCCGGTGTTGACGAGAGCGGCGCGAACTCGCTCCAGGCTCTCCTTCACGGCGGCGTCCGGCAGGCCGACGAGCGAGATGTTCCCGAAGTCGGTCCGCGTCACGTTCACTTCGACTTCCACCGGGAACGCTTCGATGCCGAACGTCCCGGCGCTGAGTACGCTTGCGTGCATGTGCCCGTCCGATGCGATGGGAACCCGGTTGAGCCGCATGTCGAACCGGGAGAAGTCTACCCGGCTTAGCGCGCCAGGTCAAAGGCCGATCATCACGGCATGGCGGCCTCCCGTTTAAGAGGCGGAATTACCCGCCCGCGGGCGCCATGAACCCGACCAGGCTTGCGATGAACCCGCCGAAGTAGTTGCCGAAGGCGTAGCCGTACAGCCCGACCAGAAGCCCGGGAACCACCAGTGCGCGCCATCCCTTATTGACCGCGAGCGCGGCGGCGGTCGTGGGACCGCCGATGGTCGCGTTGGAACTGGTGATGATGTCCTCGAGCGACCAGTTGAATATCTTCCCCGTAACCAGCAGAACGGCCAGGTTGCCGCTCAAGACAATGACGGCCGTGATGAGGAAGATCGGGCCGATTGCGAGGAACAAGCGGACGTCGGCCTTGCAGCCGAGCGCCACGAAGAAGAGCATGATCATCAGGGTGCCCATCTCCTCGGCGCCCGCCAGGCTGTTGAAGTATTTCGGGAACAGGGCGACCAGGATGAGGGTCATCGCGGGCATCAGGAGGTAGACGCTTCCGCCCACGTCCTGAAACGCTTTTGCGACCTTCGCGGTTTCGGCGACCTCGATACCCATGATCCACTTGGAGAGCATCTGGCAGACCGCCGTAATCGCCAGCGCGGTCGCCAGGGTCAGCGCGGTGTCGCGCAGAGAGATGGGCTTCGGGCACCAGTGCTTCGCCGCGGGCGATATGCTCGTATCTTTATCGGTGTCCTCCTCGAACTCGTCAATATGCGGATGACGATAGGTCCTTCGGAACCACTTGGAAACCGTCATGAAGCTGTAAAGCAACAGAATGAAAATCACGAATATGTTCACAACCACGCTCGCAGCGCTGATATAGGCTTCGTCCACCTTGAACACCTGGCCCATGGCAACCAGGTTGAGCGTTCCACCCGTGTAGGCGCCGACCATCATGGCGATGATGCCCTTGATGCCGGGCGTGGCCCGGAACAGGTATCCGCAAAGAAGACCTGCCAGACAACTCGCGACGATGCTCACGTTCATGATGAGAAAGAGACTTCCGCTTTCGCGAATGATCTTTTTGATGTCGCACTTGAACAGGAGCGGGGGAATCGCGAGGGGAAGGATGAACTTGAATACCGTATCGTAAACCGGCGACGTGGTCGGCAGGACCCTGGCGTTCGCTAGCAGCATCGCGCCGAAGATGCCCACGATGGCGCTGCTGAGTACTTGCGCCCATTTCCATTTCTGCTCGGAAATGAACGCGAAGGCCGCCATGGCGATGATCGCGGCCCAGACCAACCAGACGTTATCCCCCGGAATCAGCGAGGTCAAGGTTTTGGAAGCGGCTTCTTCGCCCGCCACCGCAGACCAGACCAGCATCATATTGTGGCCCAAAATCGAGGAGGTCATAAGAGCATCCTTCCCAGTAAACAGAGATGTCTTCGCCGTCCGCCGCCATCACAGTCCGTAACAAATGGGGAAAAGTCTACACGACCGGGGAGGGAAGGTCAAAGGAAAGACGGACTACAACGGCGCGGCCGATGAGGCCGACGTGAGGCGTTCTTTTTCGGACCGGGCGCTATCCTGCAGCGGAAGCAAGAGCGATCCGCATCAGCGGGGCGTGACCCACACATCGAAAGGAAGCTCGATGCTGCCGCCCCAGATGGCTTCGACGGCAGGATCGCGCCATGCGGCCTCGGGGTCCGGCTCGAGGACAAGTGTCAGGCGATGACGTCCCTCGCTTTCGCACGTCTCGCGAAATGTCTCATTGAAAAGAATCGGATCAATCCGCAAGTCCGCTTGCTCGTGGGCCCTGAGAATGATCGTGATGGGATCGGGATTCAGGATGGGCACCGCGCATGAAATGCCGTAGAAGCTGGGCAAGGGGCGCCGCTGTCCATGTTCGTCAATACAGTAAACGCGAAAAGCGACGGATTCCGGCAGCGCACGAATGGATATTCCGTGCAACGCGACGGCCCATCGCCACTCCCCGCTCTCGACAACATGGGAAGGCTGGACATTCGCCGCGTCGGGGTATACGCGCGCCGTGATGCATTCCTTCATCTTCGCGTCGAGCGCTTCGTCGCGGCGGAGCGCCACGTCGGGAGCGAACGCGGGAGGCCTGACCTCCAGCGTCAACGGAAGCGTCACGTCGCAAGTATAGGATTTCCTCCGAACCCGCTTCGGCCAGGAAATGTCCGGCATCGGAATGTTCATCAACTTGCGGACCGGACCCCAGTCCACCTTGAGTTTCCGCTCCCTGGTTCGATATCGGAACGCATAAGACAAGACGATCCGGGCGTCATGGCGGCCCTCCGGAAGACGAACACTGGCTCTCGCAATCAGGTCGCTGCTCGAGGAAAGAGAAGAATGGCCGGGCCCGCGTCTGAAAGGCAAGCAGGGGCGCGCGCCGAAAACCAGCTTGTTCTCCGCGTCGCCCACCATGAGCGTGCCGGAATCGAGCCGGAGTTTCTCGGGGCAGTACGGATGTTCAATGAGCAGAGAGACGTCGCGGTCGGTTCTGTGCGTGGGACGCGCGGTCACGCGGGGCGTCACAAGCAGCTTGAGTGCGCGATTGCCGTCGCGGCGGGAGAACCGCCCCTCCGCCATGGTCTCGACGACGGCATTTGTCGTTTCCCCGGAAGGATGGCGCTCATACGCCTCGATGAGTTCTCTCTCAGGCGAATGCGCGCATCCGCCGATCGCAATGAGCGCGGTCGCGAAGAGAAGACACGCACCGCCACGGGTGGCGACAATGGTTCGCCGAGTCATCGCGCCTCCCTTCTTTGGCGGTGTTTCACGATTTGCTGAAGAACCGACACGGTAATACGTCAGCAGGATACCATCACAAGCGCCTGTTGTGTGTAAGGCCTTTGTAACAACCAGCCGCTTCGTATTCAACCTCTTGACATCCCCCCCCGCGCGGCGTATCCTGCCGCGAAAGGAAGAGGAACGGCCATTGGAAGGCGGTCATGCAGAAGGGAACCGAGTCAGCGCCAACCGATGCTCTGGGGAGTCTGAGACCGAATGGCGGCGGCGTTTGAATTGTCCTGATGACGGCCGGAGAGGAGACGGCCCATGCTGCTAAAGGCTCTTGCCTTTCCTGACGCCGAAGTATTCGTTCTGGTGTTTGCTGCCATTTCCGTTCTTGCCGGTGCGATTGCCGCGGTCGGGGCACTGCACATGACCATCAAGGAGTTGCGGGCCGCACGCACGACACGCTCTCTTCGAGAAACCCTTGTAGATGGAAACTCGCCTATCGCGGACGACATTCGGTTGCTTGTGCTTATCCCCGTTGCCAGGCGCTGGCGAGAGATAGCACGACCGAGTCGGATCAATGCTTATGACGTTGGGGAGCGGCTCGCGTCCCAAGGGTTGACTCGTGTCGAAACGATTTACGTGGTCGAGCAAGACTCCTTCGATCCCGATACGCTTCGATGCTCGGGCACCGTGGTTAATGCGTGGATTCAGGACAAAGATGGACTGCGCCGCGTTCGGCCCGAAAACATGCACGCCGGGGACCTGAGAGAATACTTCTGGCAAAGGATGCTGTTGCGTTTCTGCATCCTGCCCGACGATCGCGGAGTCGTCACCAACGAATTCCATGGCCCGACATCAACCGTCCTCAGATTCGAGAAACTGGTTGATGTAGGCTTTTGGCCGAAGTGGTGTTCCTGGCGAAAGCCGCGCTGGGATCTTAGAACCGTGGAAAAGAAGGCCACCGAGGAACTCTCGCCACCGTGGCACGTGGTGGTGTGATTTCGAGCGGGCGCATTGGTTCTATACGTATAGAAATGACCATGAAGACCAATGGGTCATCGCATAATCAGCTTGACATCCTCGATTCGGATTGCCTGGAGCCTATGCGAGGAGACGTGCGATGCGTGTAAAGCTATCTGCGCCGCGAGGAGAAGGTCCGGCATGTTGAAAACTGTCCCGTAACCGGTTATCCTCCCAAGAACCAGTCGTTATTAGCGGCTTTGCGAGAGGCGTTCCTTTTCCTGCATCACGGCCAGGAAGCAAGGCGAGGATGAAAATGAAACGAGAAGCGCCGTTGCTTGCTCTCTGCCCGATCGGCAAGTTCGTCTTCAGCAATGAAGACGCCGTCAGGCAGAAGACGCGGCTTCAGGAGAAGCTGCGCGAGTGGAACGTGCAATTCGTGGATCTCGACGGCGTGCTCGAGGACGGGTTGGTCAAGGACCAGAAGCACGTCGCGCCGGCAGTGGATCATCTCCGCAAAGCGGGCGCGGATTGCCTGTTCATCCCTCACTGCAACTTCGGCACCGAGGGGGCCGCGGCGATGATTGCGCACAAACTGGGGCTGCCGACGCTGCTCTGGGGACCGCGCGACGAAGCGCCTCTGCCCGACGGCACGCGGCCGTGCGATACGCTCTGCGGCATTCTCGCCACGAGCAAGGTCCTGCACAGACTCGGCGTTCCGTTCACCTATATCGAGAACTGCCGCATGGACGATCCCACGCTTGAGCGTGGCATGGACACCTTTCTCCGCGCGGCGAACGCGGCGAACGCTTTCCGGAACGGCATGCGCATCGGCCACGTCGGCCAGCGCATCGATTTCTTCTGGACGACCATCTGCAACGAGAGCGAACTCCTGGAGCGTTTCAACGTCGAAGTCGTTCCGCTCGACATGGTCGAGTTCATCCGCGACGTGAAATCCCGCGCCGAAAAAGGCCGCAGCGGCTATGAGAAGGAAATTGCCGACTTGCGCAAGACGTGTATCGTCGAGGACCTCGACGAGGGCGCGTTCGCGCGGATACTCGCCGTCCGGGATCAGCTCCTCGCGCTCGTGGAGGATCGCGAACTGGACGGCCTGGCCATTCAGGACTTCATGTCCCTCGTGGACGAGGTCGGCGCGTATTGCTTCTTCGCCAACAGCATGGTCTCCGATCGAGTTTCCGTCGGGTGCGAGTCGGACATCCACGGCGCGATCAGCGGCGTCTTTCTTCAGCGCGCGTTGCTCGGGGCGGATTCGGTGTTTTTGACGGACGTTACCGTTCGCCATCCCGAGAATGACGACGCCGTCCTCCTCTGGCATGCCGGTGCGCCGCTCTCGATGCGGCATCCCGACAGCCCCGTTCGCCTCGGCAAGCACTGGATTCTGCCCAGTTCGCTCGGCGGCATGACGCATTTCCGGTTGAAGGACGGACCCATTACTGTTCTGCGTTTCGACGGCGACCGAGGCGATTACCAACTCGCCGTCGGCGAGGGACGGACCGTGGACGGTCCCGAGACGCTGAACAACTATGCCTGGATGCAGGTGGAGAATTGGCCCGCCTGGGAGCGCGCACTGGTCGAGGGCCCGTTCATCCATCACGCGGCCATGGCTTACGGTCACGTGGCCGAAGCCGTTGCCGAGGCGGTTCGCTATGTGCCGGGACTTGATCTGGTGAGGCTGGGTAATCCAGCGTGACGCGTTGCGGTATCGTCCATGAGTTAACGTCGCAGTTTTGCGCAAGGACTGGGATGTTCGATGTCTGAACAACTCGACAAGCTACTCGCGGCCATCGGCAAGCCGAAGCGACTGCTGATCGTCACGCACGACAATCCCGATCCGGATGCCCTCGCCGCTGCGTGTGCGTTGGCGCGGCTGGCGCAGGCGCGTCTGGATGTGCCCAGCCGCATCTGTTTCGAGGGCATCACGGGCAGGGCCGAGAACCGCACGCTTGCACGAGGGCTTGGCCTGAAACGGCTGTCGGCGCGGCGCGTGAATTGGAGCAAGTGGCCCCGGATGGCCCTCGTTGATTCCCAGCCGGGAACGGGGAACAACGCCTTTCCCGCGCGTCGCGTTCCCGATGTCGTCCTGGACCATCATCCGCTGCGTCGCCGTACGCGAGGGCGATTTGTGGATGTACGGACGCAATACGGCGCGTGCGCGACCATGCTGGCCGAGTACCTGCACGAGGCGGAAGTCAACGTGAGCCCTTCCCTGGCGGCCGCGCTTTGCTATGCCATCGCGTCGGAGACGCGAGACCTTTCGCACCAGGCTTCGGCCGCGGACACGGACGCTTACATGCGCCTCTATACGACCGCGGACAAGAAACTGCTGAGCCGCATCCGCCACCCTCGACTGCGGCACGCCTACTTCGCCACCATGGCGCGAGGCATCGCCTCCGCGTTCACGTACGCGAATATCATCGGCGCGCATCTTGGGGATGTGGAACATCCCGACTCGGTCAGTCTGATGGCCGATCTGCTCCTGCGCCACGAGCGCATGAGCTGGTCCATTGTCACGGGCCAATACAAGGGCGATTTGTACGTGTCAATTCGCAGTACGCGCATGAGCGCGCACGCGGGCCGGCTGCTCCGTCAGCTTCTTGGCCGCAGGGGCCGGGCCGGCGGGCACGAGGCCATCGGCGGCGGCCGATGTTCGCTCGACGGCATGGACACTGCGGCGATTGACGACATGAAGCGCGATCTCGTCATGCGTTTCATTGCCAAGGTTCGGCGCCGTGCGGAGGTTGTCCTGAAACCCCTCGTGGCTATCGAGGATTTCCCGGTGGTTGCGCGTTCGGCGGGCGATGCGTATGATGCCGCCGGGGATGAAGAGGAATAACAAAGCCGTTCCGGCCGCCCCATGTTGTCAATGGGGCCGGGCCGGCCGTGAATAGGAGAACGCATGTCGCCCGTTCCGTTGCTCGATCTGCGCGCGCAGTACGCCGCCATCCGAGGCAAATGCCGGGAGGCGATGGACCGCGTTGTGGAGGCCCAGGCGCTTGTTCTGGGTCCGGAAGTGGCGGCCTTCGAGCGCGAGTGCGGTGCCTATTGCGGCGCGAAGCACGCCGTCGGCTGCTCGTCGGGAACCGACGCGCTTCTCATGGCGTTGATGGCCTTCGGCGTCGGGCATGGAGACGAAGTCGTCACGTCGGCCTTCAGCTTCTTCGCCACCGCGGGCAGCATTCGGCGGCTCGGCGCGCGGCCCGTCTTCGCCGACATCGAGCCGATGTCGTTCAACATCGCATCTGGTGACATCGAGGACCGGATCACCCCGAGGACCCGCGCCATGATTCCCGTTCATCTCTACGGCCAGTGCGCCGATATGACGCCGATTCTCGAGGTCGCGCGTCGCTACGGCGTTCCGGTCGTCGAGGATGCTGCCCAGGCCATCGGCGCGGAGACGGGCGGTAAGCGCGCTGGCGGATTGGGCGAAATCGGCTGCTTCTCGTTCTATCCCACCAAGAACCTGGGTGCATTCGGCGACGCGGGCATGGTGACCACGAACGACGACGCACTCGCCGAAAAACTCCGCATGATCCGGGTCCACGGTAGCGCGCGGCGCTATTATCATGACATCGTCGGGGGCAATTTCCGTTTGGATGCGATTCAGGCCGCCGTGCTCCGGGTCAAATTACAATATTTGGACTCTTGGACCGAGGCCCGCCAGCGGCACGCCGCCGCGTACAACGCCATGTTCGAAGAAGCGAACGCGGCGCTGCCTCCTGAGCGAGCGCATGACTTGTTGCGTATGGCCCAGTCCGGGGAGCCTGCGGACTGGATGCGCAGGCTTATTCTTCCGGCCGAGTGCCCCGGCGGCGGAGCGCAGGCCCTGCGAGGCGCAAGCAATCCCTTTCCGGGTCACCGCCATGTGTACAACCAGTACGTGATTCGCACCGACCGCCGCGCCGCTGTGATGACCGAACTCGAGAAATCCGGCATCGGTCACATGATCTATTATCCCCTGACCCTTCCGGAACAGGCATGCTTCCAGGATCTCGGGTACAAACATGGCGACTTCCCGGTGGCGGAGTGCGCGGCGGCGACGGCGCTCGCGCTGCCGATTTACCCGGAACTGACCGAGGCCCAGATCCGGGAAGTCGTGGACGCCGTGGTGCGCGGGTTGCGCAGCGATTGAGAAAGACAGGTTGGGAGAAACGACATGCGCCATCTGGTGACGGGCGGGGCGGGATTCATCGGCTCGCATCTCTGCGAACAGCTTCTGGCCAACGGCGACGAGGTTCTCGTTCTGGACGACCTGAGCACCGGTCGTTACGAGAACATCGCGCATCTCGAACGCGGCGGCAAATGCCGGTTCGTTCTGGGCACGGTGATCGAGCGCGACCTCGTGACGGAATGCGTGCGCGAGAGCGATACGATCTTTCATTTGGCTTCCGCCGTCGGCGTCAAACTGATCATTGACCAGCCCGTCCGCACCATCGAGACGATCGTGGACGGCACCAACAACGTCTTGTGCGTGGCCGCGCGGTATCGCAAGCCGGTGCTGCTTACCTCCAGCAGCGAGGTTTACGGCAAGAGCGAGAAGGTCCCATTCGCCGAAGATGATGACCGCGTGCTGGGCGCGACCACGCATCGGCGCTGGAGTTACGCCTGCGCCAAGGCCCTGGACGAATTCCTCGCGCTCGCGCACCGGTACGAATACCGCTTGCCGGTCGTCATCGTGCGGCTGTTCAACACGGTCGGTCCCCGTCAGACGGGACAGTACGGCATGGTCGTCCCGCGCTTCGTTCAACAGGCCCTCGCCGGGCGGCCGATATCCGTCTACGGAGACGGCAAGCAATCGCGCTGCTTCGCGCATGTGCGCGATGTCGTTGAAACGCTGCCCCGGCTCATAAGCCATCCGGATGCCGTCGGCCGGATTTACAATCTCGGCACGAACGAAGAAGTGACGATCCTGGAACTCGCCGAGCGCGTCAAGGCGCTGACGGGTTCGAAGAGCGAAATCGAGTTCATCCCCTACGAGCAGGCGTACGTGGAGGGGTTCGAGGACATGCGCCGCCGCGTTCCCGACCTTAGCCGCATCGCCGCCGCCGTCGGCTACAAGCCCAAACGCTCCCTCGACGACATCCTGAAGGACGTCATTGAGGAGATGCAGAGCAAGGGGAAAAAGTAGGGCGGCAAGCTTGGCGATCTAGGGCGGCCGCCTTGGCGGATCCTGAGCGCCTCAGCCCGCCGGCGGCTCGGGTATCTCGTCCACGAACCGGCGGTGCCAAAGTTCCAGCATCAGCAAAGACCACAGGCGGTAGCCGTGGTCGAAGCGCCGCGCGACATGGTCCTCGACCAGTTCGCGCGCGGCATCCGGCCGGAAGTACCCGCGCTGGAGCGTGCGGGAGTCGAGCAAAACATCGCCCACGTAATCCTTCAATTCCCCGCGGAACCACTCGGCGATGGGAACGCCGAAACCCATCTTCTTGCGTTTAATGATTGGCGGGGGCAGCATGTCGCGGAACGCCTTCTTGAGCAGATACTTGCCCGACAAACGGCGCAGCTTGAGGTCGGTGGGGAGGCCGGCGACGAATTCGACGAACTTGTGGTCTAGGAACGGCGCGCGGCACTCGAGGGCGTGCGCCATGCTGGCGATGTCTACCTTCACGAGCAGGTCGTCGGGAAGATAGCGCATGAAATCCACGAACGTCGTTCGGCCGACGAAGTCGAGGTCGGGGACCTTGTCGTACTCGGCGTCGAATATGGCGTGGGAGGAACGCTCGCGGAATCGGGCGAGCATGTCGTCGGAGTAGAGCCGATTTTTCCGGGAGTCGTCGAAGATGGCGCACCAGCGGCAATAGCGTTCCTGAGGCGGCATGTTCAACGCAACGAACAACCGCCTCGCCCGGCGGCGGAGCGTCTTCTGCTCGACGGACACCGGCAGGCGTTCCCACCATGACCCGGCCAGCGCGCGCCCGAGAAACCCGGGCAGACGGTCGAACCATTGCCCCAGCTTCACCGCGCGATAGCGCGGATATCCCGCGAACCCCTCGTCGCCCGCGTCACCGGCGAGCGCCACCGTGACGTGCTCGCGCGTGATCTTGCTGACGTAGTATGTCGGGATGGCGCTGGAGTCGGCGAAGGGCTCGTCATAGTGCCAGACGAGCTTGGGAATGATGTCCACCGCGTTCGGTCGGACGACGAACTCTTTGTGCTCGGTCTTGAAATGGCGCGCGACCATACGTGCGTATTCGAGTTCGTCGTATCGTTTTTCCTCGAATCCGATCGAGAAGGTCTTGACGGGCGCGTTGGAGAGTTTCGCCATCAGCCCCACGACGATGCTGGAATCAATGCCGCCGCTGAGGAACGCGCCGAGGGGCACGTCGCTGACGAGGCGCAGCCGAACGGACTCGGTCAGCAGTTCTCGCGTTTTTTCCACGTATTCCGCCTCGGAAAGACGCGCTTCGTTGCGGAAGGGCGGCCGCCAGTATTCCTTGACCTCGATGTGTCCGTCCTTCCACATGAGGAAGTGTCCGGGCGGCAATTTCGCGATCCCCTTGAACATGGTCATGGGATGCGGGACGTACTGAAAGGTCAGGTAATGGTGCAGCGCTTCCAGAGAGGGCTCGCGCGGGACATTCTTCGCCCGGAGAACCGCTTTCAATTCGGAAGCGAAGATGAGGCGGTCCTTTTCGTGACGGTAGCAGAGCGGTTTCTGCCCCAGGCGATCGCGCGCAAGAAAGAGGCTTTTGTTGTGGTTGTCCCAGACGGCGAAGGCGAACATGCCGCGCAGGGAGTCCAAACACTCGACGCCACGTTCCTCGTAGAGGTGGACGATCGCCTCCGTGTCGCTGCGCGTGCGGAAGACGTGCCCGCGCGCTTCGAGGTCGGCGCGCAATTCGCGGAAGTTGTATATCTCGCCGTTGCAGACCACCCACACCGTGCCGTCTTCGTTGGAGAGGGGTTGATGACCCGTGTCGAGGTCAATGATGCTCAGCCGGGCGTGCCCCAGGCCGATCCGGCCGGGCCGACCGTCGGACTGGAATTCGGCCTTCGTGCAGCCGGCATCGTCCGGCCCCCGGTGGCAAAGCGCGTCGCGCATGCGGACAATATCGTTCTCGTCGAACGCCGCCGCCGCGCCCAGTCCCGCCATGCCGCAGATGCCGCACATTCGAGCGTCTCCGCCGCGCCGTTCCCCGCGCCGGGGAGCCGCCGCGATGTTCGTTTTCTATCGAAGATTCGCCGGACGGCTGAGTCTCCCAAGCGGGAAATCCATTGCCGGTCGGGTGCCACGGTCAAGCGCCAGCTTGGCCGTGCTTCTGTTGCGATTCCTGACGACACGGCCAACCTTCGGTTGGCCGTGGCACCCCGCAAGTGCGAAGGTGCCTCTGACTTTCCGCGTTAATCCGTCTTGTCGGGTTCCTTGCCCAGATCAACGGTCAGGCGATTGCGGCCCGCCGCCTTGCTTTGGTACATCAATTGGTCGGCCCGCCGATACAACGTGTCCACGGAATCGTCCGGCATGGCCAGAGTCGCTCCCAGAGACACTGTGCCCCGCACCACTTCGGACCCCTTCTGAAACGACGACTGCTCGATGACCGTGCGGTATCGCTCGGCGATGGGCCGAAGCTGTTCGCGTCCCGCGTGCACGACCAGCACGCAGAACTCGTCGCCGCCCCAGCGTCCGATCACGTCGAAAGGCCGCGCTTGGGATTGGAGCGCCTGGGCCACAGTGACGAGCATCTTGTCGCCTGTCTCGTGGCCGAACTTGTCGTTGATCAGCTTGAAGTGGTCCACATCCATGAACACGAACCCGAAAGGCCACCCGTAACGCCGCAACTCGTTCAGTCTGGCCAGGATGTTCATCTCGACGTAAAGCCGGTTCCCGAGTTTGACGAGGGGGTCGATCAGGCTGAGGGCTTCGAGTTCCTCGATTCTCCGGCGTGCCGAGGCCAGGGCAGCGTTCTCGCTCAGGATGCCGACGACGCCTTCGATGTCGCCGTTCGCGCCTCGGAACGGGCGCAGTTGGAGCGCCACCGGAACGCGCATGCCATCGTCGTTCGTCAGTTGGCATTCGAAAAAACGCGTCTTCTCGTCGCCCAACGTCGCCGTTACGAGGCAGTCCTCGGCGGGGAGGGCGGCACCCTCGTTGTCCACAAGCTTCAGCACATCCCGCCAAAGATCGGCGCCGACCGCCTCGTCGGCGCGCACGCCCGTGATCGCCTCCGCGGCAGGGCTCCAATAGCGAATGTTTTTCTCGCGATCCACGACGAACACGCCGCAGGGCATATTCGCCGCGAGATTCGCGAAGAAGGAATCGTCACGATTCACGCCTCATCTCCTCTTGGGGGTTCCGAGCGTCGAATGCAACTACCTCGGTTTCCGTCTGACGACCGTAATGACCGGATTCGCGTAGCGCATGTCGTGCGGACCGGCGCGAAGAAGCGCGCGCCGACCCGGAGGCCACGACGCGAAACGCGCCGCGACGGAATATGACTGCCCGCCGCGCATGACTTCGTTCCGGAACGCCTCCTCCTCCGTGGTGAGCGGTCCGCGCACGGCGACCGGGGGAAATTGCAGGTCGCTCGCGACGACATACTCCGGCCGGCGCTCCGCAAGTTCCGCGAGCGACGACGACATTATCATAACCCGGTATCGCTCTTTGTCCAAGGGAGGAAGGTCAAATTGCCACGGTTCCGAAAGAACGCCGATGGACGACCCGGCGGGGACGTTCTCGACGATCCAGACGCCCGCGCGCGTGCGCGTGTCGCTTTCGGGGCGGAAATACAGGGCCGCATGGCCGACCGACTGAAACAAGGTATACCCGAGCACCGCGCTCAAGAGCAACGGCGCGGCAAGTCGGGAGGCGCGTCGTCCCAGTTCTACGCCTCTTCGGTGTACCTCCGCGAAGGCCCATCCGCAGATCAGGGCGGG
>Ga0180437_10008605_pt1 | contig 12903 bp, 11 predicted proteins | sample SS_ome_4_FD_132410 | JGI IMG/M metagenome (GOLD analysis project Ga0180437, IMG submission 132410) | Hypersaline lake sediment archaeal communities from the Salton Sea, California, USA - SS_3_D_1 metaG | ecosystem: Environmental > Aquatic > Non-marine Saline and Alkaline > Hypersaline >...
CTCCGTCCCCCAAGGAGAAGGTGAAAGCATACGAGCGGGAAGAGATCATGGATGCTGTGCAGCTGTTCAATGGAAGGATCGAAAGGGTTGCCAGGCATCTCGGAATGACACGACAGGGTCTCTGGAAGAAATTGCGCAAGATTCGGATGCTGTCTTGATGGGATGGTAATCGACCGCTTGCGATACATGTCTCCTGGCGTCGACTCTATGGGCTACCACGGTCTCCATGGGTTGACACCCGGGTCCGCTTAGCCGGCCGAAACACCCGTTTTAGGTCCTCCAGTAATTCTCTTTCTTCCCTGAAGTGTAGTCGTAGAAGCCCTTTCCCGTCTTTCTCCCGCAAAGACCGGATGCCACCATTCTCTGCATCAGGGGGGGAGGGAAGTACTTCGGGTCTTGCGTGTCGTTGTAAATGGCAAGGGAGGCATTCATCAGGATATCGATACCCGTGAAATCCGCCAACTCGAGGGGCCCCATCGGGTGGTTGAACCCGAATTTCATGGCGTTGTCTATGTCTTCCGGATCTGCCACGCCTGCCTCCAACATCCGAATCGCTTCCAACGACATGGGCAGCCCAAGCCTGTTGGCGATGAATCCGGCGTGGTCCTTCTTGACGACGACGGTCGTCTTTCCCACAGACTCAGCCCAGTCCTTTGCGGCGGAGACGGTCTCGTCGCCGGTTTGTACCCCTTTTATGATCTCGCACAATCTCATGAGGGGTACGGGACTGAAGAAGTGGGTCCCGACCACCTTGTCCACCCTCTGCGTCGCCCCTGCGATCAGGGATATGGGGATGGCCGACGTGTTGGTTGCGAGGATGGTGTCGGGCCGACAAACCTTGTCGAGTCTTCCGAACACGTCCCGCTTAACTTCGAGGTCTTCAAATACAGCCTCTACAACAAGATCCGCATCCGCTGCGTCCTCCAAGCTGGTGGTTGTGGTGATGTTGGTCAGGGCAGCGTCGTGGTGGTCCTGGGATATCTTTTCCTTTTGAAGGAATTTGCTCAGAGAGGACTTGATTGCCTCCAGCCCTCTGTCGCAGAATTCCTGCTTCACGTCATTCATTTTCACCTTGTACCCGGCCTGGGCACTTATCTGGGTTATGCCATTGCCCATCAGTCCGGAACCCACGACAAAGACTCTCTCGATTTTCATAGCTTCCTCCTCCGTATCCGTTCCTTTACGTTGATTCGAGTCCGTTCAGCGCCTCGTGCTTCGCCAAGAAATCCCGCCTGTTGGCCAGGGCGGCGTAAACCCTTATTGCATCGTGGACGTTGGGGTATACCATGATCTTTCTGTCGAGAATCTGGAGGAGGCCTGGGTAGCCTCTCCGGACGGCCAGACGGGCTGCGTTCGAAGTGATGAGCAACGGTTTGCCCCAGCGCCTGTTGAACTCCGCCATCCGTTTTCCGTTCTCGATGTCCCTTTCTACGAGCATGCGGATCGTTTCGTTGTCCGCGCTCTGGAGGTCTCTCTCGGCATTCACTGGATCTAGAATCCCGTAAATCCAGCCCATTCCGAGAGAGATCACCCCGTCCACCTCCCCGCTCTCCATGAGGATTGGGACCAGGTCGACGGCGTCGGCGTATCCCAGTCCGGCTACGAGATCGACGGGATTGTTCGGAGCCCACCACGAAGGCAGCAACTCGCCCAGCCTCTCGATGGTCTTCTCGGACAATCGCACCACCTCGAGGCCCATCTTCTCGGCCGCATCCGCGGCGATCACGCCGAACCCCCCACCTCCCGTGATGATGGCCACTTTTCGGCCGGCCGGGAGGGGAGTGGAAACGAGGGCCGCTGCCGTCACGACGGCTTCTTCCATCGTATCCACGCGGACAATGCCAGACTGTCTACAGGCAGAGGAAAAAACCCTGTCCGAGCCTGCAAGTACCCCGGTGTGGGTTGCAGCTGCCGAACTGCCGACCCTCGTCCTTCCTGCCTTGAGAACCACCACCGGCTTGGCCAGTGATGCCTTCTTGGCAGCCGCAAAGAAGGCCTGGCCGTCATCCAGGCCTTCCATGTGAAGGAGGATGACCTGCGTTTCTTCGTCACGGCCGAAATACTCGAGATAGTCGGCCCAGCCCAGGTCGGCACAATTACCTGCGGAGACGACCTTGGAGCACCCGAAACCGAACTCGGCCAGCTTTTCGGACAGAATCGTCGCCACGCTCCCGCTCTGGGTGGCGATACCGATCGGCCCGGGATCCGGCAAGAAGGCGGGAAACCAGGGGTAGAGCTTTGCCCCTGGGACCGCAATCCCCTGTCCGTTGGGTCCCACCAGGACCATGCCACCGGCCTTTGCCGTTCGCACCATTTGGTCCTGCAGGCTACGGCCTTGGTCTCCCAACTCTGCAAACCCGGCCGAGAGAACCAGGCCGCCCTTGACCCCCTTTTCCAGGCAATCCGAGATGGAATCCGGCACGAGCTGCGCCGGGATCGTGAAGATGGCGAGATCGACATCCCCGGGAATCGAGGAGACAGTGGGATAGGCCTTGTATCCTTGGACCTCCTTTTCGCCCGGATTCACCGGGTAGATTTCTCCTTCGTATCCGCCGGCGCGGAGGTTCCGCAATACGATTCCGCCCCACTTCTGTCTGTTGTTCGAAGCTCCCACGAAAGCGATCGAGCGGGAGCAGAAGATCTTTTCCATTGCCTCGATGCGACCCAGCACTGTTCACACCTCCGTGATGCGATATCCCCTGGACTGAAACCTTATATAATACCGAAAACGGGCGGTTTTGTAAGCCCCCTGCTTGACACCCGATTCCTGCTCTCCCTATACTCGGCTCCCAGGATCAAGGTGTTCATGCTTGCGTGTTGTGCTCGAACCGAAGGAGGGGACCTGTATGAAGGTGGAGGATTTCAAAGATATTCTCTATGAAAAGGATGAAGCGACAGGAATCGTCACCGTCACGCTGAATACCCCGAAGAGAAAGAATTCAATGAGTTTCATCACCTTCCTGGAGTTGTTCTACGCTGTAGATGCGATGGAAGAGGATGACACGGCAAGGGCCATGGTCATCACGGGTGCGAGGGACCCGGATTCCAATGATCCGGCGAATGAAGCCTTCAGCAGTGGGGGATACTTCAACTTCAAGATCATCGAGGACATACCGGAGGAGATCAAGGACGAAATCGATCTGACCGACATAGCGCAAAAGCGATTGTGTCTGAAGATGTTCGACTTTGACAAGCCCGTCATTGCGGCCATCAACGGGCTTGCCATTGGTGCGGGATTCACGATGCCCTTGTCTGGAGCCGATCTGATCTACATGTCGGAACACGCATGGATCGAACTCCCTTTTGTAGGGCTGGGTATCTTGCCCGAGTTTGCCCTCACGTACTTCCTGCCCCGGGTGATGGGTTTCCAAAAGGCCAAGGAAATCGTCTACTTCCGGAAGCGAATCCCGGCCCAACAGGCCCTGGAATGGGGGTGGGTCAATGGGGTCGTGCCCCACGATGAACTCCTGCCCCTTGCGATGGAGACGGCACAAAAGCTCGTTCCTCCGGAAGGCCCCGGCTTGGCGGTGAAGCTGGCCAAGAGGGCCTTCCACAAGCCCTATGTGGATGCGGTTACCAAGGCCCTCGACGTGGAAAACCAGGGCCTGAACCAAGCTGTGATGACCTATGACTTCGGCGAGTCCCTGAAGGCTCGCAAAGAGAAGAGGGCCCCCGTATTCCGGGGCGAATAGCCTCTTTCCGTGCCTCGATGCGCCCTCCCTGAGGCTTCCATGGGTGCGCTGGCCTTCGTAAAGGCCCCGTTTGGTTTTTGCCCTCCTTTTCTGCTTGACAAGGAAATCAACGGCATGATATCAATCGAATTGATAGTAATATCAATCGTTCGATTGAAAAGAATGGGGTCTTCGAATGGCCGAGACATTGGACAAGAAGGGTGAGGGCGAGCCCGACCTGAACCACTTCCTTCGACGGGCCGTCGAACTGGGAGCCAAAGAGGCCAAGATCATCACGGCCCGGTCCATCGTCACCGCACCATGGGTGCGAGCAAAATGCCAGTACGGGTGCCCGATGTACGGCTCGAGACTCACCTGCCCACCCCATTCGCCCTTGCCGGACGAAACGGGGGAGATCATCGCAAGCTTCAAGAAGGCGATCCTGGTCGAAGGGGAGATGTTGAAGGTCACCCCTCTGGTGGCAGCCCTCGAACGAGAGATGTTCCTCGCCGGCTACTACAAGGCCCTGGCGATGGGGGATGGACCGTGTGTCCAGTGCGATGAATGCTCTCTCGACAAGGGGTGCAGGTTTCCTTTCACAGCCCGCCCTTCGCTGGAAGCCTGCGGCATAGACGTTTACCAGACGCTGAAGAACAACGGCGTCACGATCCAGGTTGCCAAGACACCCGACTCACCGCACAGACACCATGGGATCGTCCTCGTTGAGTAGTGCAACGTCTCGTTCCCTCGACCCCTCACGGGTTGGCCCCGTGTTGGAGACAAGGGGTTCCGGAATGACCACTCGGAAGAGGGCAAAAGATACGTGGGAGCGTATCCTGGACGCTGCTGAGACCCTGTTCGCCAGACAGGGTTACAGCGGCACCACCACCCGCCAGATCGCAGCCGAGGCCGGCATCTCGATTCAGACACTTCAATACCACTGCCGGGGAAAGAAGAACCTGTACAGGACCGTCCTGGAAAGGTCCGTCATCCCGGTTACGGATCTGATCAACCGGTATGTACAGAAGATGTTCGAGCAGGATCTGGGAGACGTTCGGGTGCTGGAGGAATCCGTCTCGAGGATCATCGACGAATTGTTTGATCTCCTCCACGCTCATCCGAACTATGCACCCCTTTTCTACCGCCAGTGGCTGATCCTTGACCCGGACGTGAGGAGCGTGGAGTGGGAAAGACTGACACCGGTCTTGCAGGAGTGGTCTGAAGAAATCGAGGCACAACTCGACGAAGAGCGTTTGCGCGGCATGAATCTGTTCCTGTTTTTCCTGTCCCTGAGCTGGATGTACTGGGGCCTGTTTGTTCAGCCTTCCTTCATCGCGGGGTACGTGGGCAGCGACGCGGACTCACCGGAGTTTTTGAGAATCGTGAAGGGTCATGCGTGGGAGATGACCCTTCGGATGATGGAGCAGCGTCGATCGACATCGTCTTCGCCTTTTCAGAAGAGCAAGGCGAAGGCGAAGAAGAAAACGAAATCTGGAAAGAAGAGGGGGGGGTGATGACAAAGTACGACGTGGCAATCGCGGGGGGCGGCCCAGGAGGTGCGTATGCGGCAAAAACCGCCGCGGAGCTAGGCCTGAAGACTGTTTTCTTCGAAAGGGCCCGGAAGGCGGGGGAGAAGAATTCCTCTGGTTGTGGACTGGGCCAGAGGTGGTGGAGGGATTTCCCGGAAGAGATGGAGGAGATCGTCAAGCTACGGTCCTATCGAGAGATCACCCACTGTGTCTTCAAGATCACGGATGACGAAGACAACCTGGTCACGACGGTCTCGACTGGATTCACCCGAAAGGATCACGAGCGAATCGTCCACAAGGGTGTGCCCCGTGGCATGTCCGGATCGAGCGTATACCGCTCCGATCTGGATCCGTTTCTGTCAGATCTCGCCTGCAAGGGCGGCGCGGAGTTGCGAACCTCCACGGTCGTCACGGATGTCTTGAAGGAGAACGGAAGGGTCACGGGGGTCGTGACGGAAAGAGGCGAGAAGATAGGAGCAGACGTAGTGATCGGTGCGGATGGGGCCCATTCGACCGTGGCGATCCGATCCGGGATCAGGAAGCGGTTCAGGAAGGACGAGATCACCCTGGTCCCTCAGGTGGATTTTTCATGCAAGGAATCAAGACTCGATGACGTGATGGGAGCGGCTAACCTGGTCTGGTTCGGGCCCTACTGTGGCGCGTACCAGGTGAATTTCCGGGATGGATTTCATCTCGGGTTGGGGCAGTGGCTCGATACATGGGACACCAGGCCTCGCGATATGGTGAAAAGGATCCTACAGATTCCGGCATTCCAGGCTCTGTGCAGGGCGGTGGATGCCGAACTGAGAGAATTCCAAGTCCACCTGCTCCCCTGGATGCCCCATCCGCCCAAGACCTATGCCGATGGGGTGATGTTGGTGGGCGACGCAGGGGGGTTTCCATGCCCTCTCGAAGGAGAGGGGATCTGGCACGCCTGCTTGACAGGCAAGATCGCCGCTCAGGTTGCTGCGAAAGTGATATCCAATGACGAACCTTCGGAAAGGGCCTTGGCGGAATATGAGCGGAGGTGGAAGGAACCACCCCTGGGCAGAGAGTACGAATTCGGACGTGAATTCGTAAACTTCTGGAAGAATTCCGCCTTCAATCCGGAGTTGATGAAGAAGATGGTCCTGTTCATCGGGGAACTTCAGTACCTAAACTTCCCGGGCCCCGTGTTCGACTGGAGCGATGACCACATGACGATCTTCAACGAGCACCTGGGACATTTGCTGGACATCATGCCGGAGTTGTCCGGTTTCGCCAGGGAGAACCTCGTTCCCTTGGGGCGCGGAATCTCTGTGGAGAACCGTGAGAGGATCGCCGACATGCTGGCTGGCGCCATTCGGACGAAACTGCGTGGCTTCGTTCCCCGGAGGATCATCCGAGCACTTCTCGGAAGGGCCCTCGGCGTGCGTTAGGGGGCCTCATTACCGTTACAGGAGGTTACACAGATGCCAAACAAAGAGACCCATACGAGTGATTTCACTCAATGGAAGGTTCAGGATCTTGTCTTTCGGGTCGAGGGAGCGGATCCAGGTGATTTCATCGCCTATGATGAAGAGAAATGTGACAGTTGCGGTGATTGTGCGCTCGTTTGCGCTGCGAGCCTATGGGTGGTCCCTGAGGGGAAAAAGGCGAGACTGTCTCCGAAATACCGTGAACTGTGCCTGGAGTGTGCAGCCTGTTACGCGATGTGTGAACAGGACGCGATCGATTTTAGATACCCGGACGGAGGATCCGGCATTGTTATTAAACACGGGTAATTCAAGCAGGACAGGAGCGTTGCGATGGAAGCACTTACCAGGGTGGTATGGGATTTCATGGAAGGTGCATACAGAAAAGGGTTGCTTGACGAACTCCTTGGGCTTGTCGGGGGACTGTCAGACCCTGAGGCCGATTTGGGCGCGTTGCTTGGGGATTTTGAGGACCGCCTGGCAGAGGCGGATTTTGCCCGCTTCGAGGGGATGTCAAGGGAGCTTCTGACGCCAGTGCTGCAGGCACTCGCTCAGGAGGAGGTGCTGGAAAGCCTCCACGTTCTCGTGATCAGCTTGAGGCCTGTGGTCGACGCCGTTATGGAACGTGTAGGCGGTGAACCAAAGGTGCTGAACGAGATGCTGGGGCTCGCCAAACAGAATCTCCTTTGCCTCAAGACGGTTGCGGTGGCATTGATGCCGGTTCTTGCAAAGGCTTATGGGCCTGCTGTGGAGACGTTCATCAAGGAGAGGGGAGGGGGGGTGGCAGCCAATGCGACGAATACAGCATGTGCCACGATCAATCGAAACCCGGAGATCGTTACCAGGGTGATTTCGGACATCTTCTCCCTGGTTGACGGAAGGGCGTTCAGTGCGGCCACAGACACCGTCGTTGGTGCGGTGCTCGACCAGAAACCACCGGTAATCGAATGGACAGCAAGCACCTTCGTGAAGAGAGCCAGAAAACGACTGCTCGGATAGTAGGGGAGAGAGGGATGGTCAAGATCGAAGATTTAGCAAAGATCGTTGGCAAGAAGCAGGTGTTTACAGGCGAACAGGAGCGCAGTGCCTACAAGGACGACGCAAGCTTTGTTGGCGGGAAGATGCCGCAATGTGTGGTCAGGCCCCGGAACACGGAAGAGGTGCAGAAGATCGTACGGCTGGCCAACGACACGCATTCGGCATTGGTGCCTTGTTCTTCGAAAGGGCCCCGTACCCGGGGGGATACGGTGCCCGCCGTGGATGATGCCGTCATAGTCGACCTCTCCGGGATGGACGCTATCGTACGAATCGACAAGCGTAACAAGGTTGCCATGGTCGAACCCGGCGTGTCTTTTGGGGCCCTTCAAGAGGCAGCTCAAGGGGAAGGCCTCAGGGTCGCCATGCCCCTGGCGCCGCGGAGGACAAAGTCTGTGGTGGGAAGCCTTCTCGAGAGAGAGCCCACGACGATGCCGAAGTACCACTGGGACATGTCCGATCCCATGTGTTGTATCGAGGTGATCTTCGGTACGGGAGATCTTTTTCGGACGGGAGCTGCCGCGGGCCCAGGGACGTTAGAGGAGCAGTGGGCTTCGGGCCAGGCCCAGAAGAGCCCGATGGGCCCCTCCCAGACAGACTGGGCCAAGGTCATCCAGGGCGCCCAGGGCACTATGGGTATCGTGACGTGGGCTTCGGTAAAGCTGGAACTCATGCCACGGATCGAGAAGGCCTTCTTCGTCGGGGCCCGGGAGTTGGATGCGCTGATCGAATTCACCTTTTCGATCCAGCGGGCGAAGCTGCCGGATCAGTGTTTGATCCTGAATCGTGTCGACCTTTCTGCCATCCTCGGTGAAGGGGCCGTAAAGGAATTGCCCCCGTGGGTATTGTTCTACACGATCTCCGGTTATGAGCACTTTCCAGAAGAGCGCGTGGACTACATCGAGAAAGATATCGGAGAGTTGGCGGCCGCCACAGGGCTAAGCCCCGGCGAAGGCGTGAACGGCACGTCTGCTCAGAAGTTCCTCTCCCTCGTGGAGAAACCCAGTGAAGAGCCTTACTGGAAGAGCCGTCCTGCCGGAGGCTTTCAGGACATCTTCTTCCTGACGACCCTGGACAAGGCCCCTGGGTTCATCCGTTTGATGGAGGCCGAGGCAGGTAAGCACGGGGTTTCCGAGGAAGGCCTCGGTGTCTACCTTCAACCGATTCAACAGGGCAGGGCTTGTCACGTGGAGTTCACGCTCATGGTCGACCCGGCCGACGCGGACCAAGTCACCACGGTCGAGAAGTTGTGGCAGGCCGCAGGAGAGTCCTTGTCGGATGGGGGCGCCTTCTTCTCGAGACCCTATGGATCCTGGTCGGATCTGGCTTACTCGAAGTGCCCGGACACGGTTGCGGCGTTGAGGAAGGTGAAAGGCATACTGGACCCGAAGGGGGTCATGAATCCGGGGAAATTGTGTTTCTAAGCGCTATCAGCTGACACCTGACAGCTGATAGCTATTCCTAAGAAGGGGTACAGAATGAGCCTAGCTGAGCTAAAAAGAGACATGGAAGGTTGTTCGCGGTGCTCTCATTGCAAATGGACGCCGCACCTCCAGATCAAGAGCTGGCGATTCGCAAAGGGATGTCCATCCGTGGACAGGTACAACTTCCATGCCTATTCCGGCGGTGGGAAGCTCAACATGGCGAATTCGATCCTGGACCAGAGGAGTGAACTTACCGATGCCGTTGCCGAGGTTGTCTATCGGTGTCAGCTGTGTGGTGCATGTCAGGTTGCCTGCCAGGCCTACCGGGACGACATCGATCTGGCGGATGTGCTCCTGGAGTTCCGGGCGACCTGTGTGCAGGAGGGGTTCGTTCTTCCCGAGCACCTGGACATGATCGAGAGCATGAAGCGTGAGGACAACACCGTGGGCATGCTCAAGGCAGACAGGGGCGTTTGGGCCGAGGGCCTGGATCTGCCCGACATCAACCGACAACAGGTCGAGGTGCTTTTCCATGCGGGCTGCAGGTATTCCTACGATGAAGATCTCAGGGGGATCGTGCGTACCGGCATCAGGCTCCTAAGAGATGCAGGGATGGATGTCGGTATTGCGGGGCGGGAAGAGGGATGTTGCGGCGGTAGAGCATATGAGGTCGGCTATCAGGGGGAGATGAAGAACTATGCCGAGGACATGGCGAGCAGGGTTCGGGCGTCTGGCTGCAAGACCCTGATAACACCCTGTTCAGACTGTTACTACACCTTCAAGTATCTTTTCCCGAAGACGGGACAGGGACTCGATGTGAAGGTCCTCCACATCACGGAGTGCCTCGATTCGCTGATCAAGGGAGGGGTGATCAAGCCCGAAAGGGAAGTCCCGCTGAAGGTGACGTATCACGATCCCTGTCATCTGGGTCGGAGAGGGGAAATCTACAAGGAGTGGCACGGGGAAGACAAACTGATGCGGCCGGTCAAGTACAAACAGACGGGCAAGCTCGGCATCTTCGAGCCGCCCCGGGATATCCTGAAGGGCATACCGGGGATCACGCTGGTGGAGATGGAGCGCATCCGGGAGTACAGCTGGTGCTGTGGTGCGGGGGGGGGTGTCCTGGAGGCAGAACCCGAGTTTTCTGCATGGGCGGCGAAGGATCGGCTCGAGGAAGCAAAGGACACCGGGGCGCACGCACTTGTAACCGCCTGTCCGTGGTGTGAAAGGGTATTCAACGATACGGTGTTGGAAACCGGAGATGAGCTGAAGGTGTATGACGTAATAGAGCTTTTGAGACTCTCCGTGGAGGGTGAATAAAATGCTGGAATGCAAGGTGTTGACCAGGGAAGTGTACGAAGCCCTGGAAGGAGTGCTCGGTCCGGAAAACGTCAGCCAGGAGCCGGCGATACTCGACAGCTATGCGTGGCAGCCTGCAGTTAATCTCGCCAAGGAGGCGTGGATTTACAGGCCAGCAGCGGTCGTGTTGCCCCAGACTGTCGAAGAGGTGCAGCAACTCGTGAGGATGTGCAATGAGCACAAGGTAAAGTACAAGGCACACTCCACCGGATGGGCTTCCTGGGGAGGGCCCGGCGAAGAGGGTGTGCTGCAGCTCGACCTGAGAAGGATGAACCGGATCATCGAGATCGATGAGAAGAACATGTTTGCCGTGGTCGAGCCGTATGTGTGCTGTTCCCAGCTCCAGGCCGAAGCCATGAAGAGGGGTCTCAACTGCCACATCATCGGTGCCGGTCCGAACACCTCACAACTCGCGAGCGTCACGGCAGGCTGGGGATATGGATGGACAGGACTCGCTACGAGTTACAGTGGAAGGAATCCTCTGGGCGTGGAATGGGTGCTGCCGGATGGGGAACTCCTGCGGTTGGGAAGCCCCGGATCGGAGAGCGGATGGTTCTGCGGAGACGGCCCCGGGCCGAGTTTGAGGGGGATCATGCGCGGGTGGGGAGGATCTCAGGGTGGCCTAGGCGTATTCACGAAATGTGCAGTGAAGCTCTACCCTTGGCCGAACGGACCAGCACAGGTCAACGTTAAGGGCGTTCTTGCCGATGCCACGACGGAAGATGTACCGTCCACCCACAAGTTGTATTATCTCTTCTCTCCGAGCTACGAGAAGTTCGGGGATCTGGCCTACGAGATCGGTAACGCCGAGATCGGCTATATTCACTGCAAGGGCGCTGTGGGAGCCATGTTCGGGCTTCTGGCGCCCAGGGCCATGCGGAAGCTCCTGGCCTCGCCTGCCACGAGAGCCATACTGAAGGGCTTTCAGCACATGACCCTCTTCATGATCGCCGCGCACACGGAGCGGGAATTCGCCTATCAGGAAAAGGTGCTCAGGAAGATCGTCGATCGAACGGACAGCTACATCCTGGACAACAGCCACCTTCCAGTCCACGGCGGGTTCTGGTGGGGCGTGAACAGGTCGGTCTTTCCTGCCATGGCGTTTAGGCCGGGCGGGGCGTTCATCACCAGCCTGGGGAGCAGTGCCGAATACGACTGCTGCGTAAGACAGGCAAAGATAGGAGAGAAGATCAAGCAAGAGCACATCGACAAGGGAACCTTCTTCGATGACATGGCTGATTGTACATGGGGCGGCATCTATGAGGGAACGAGCAACTGGGGACACCTGGAAGAGATCGCCATGTTCGACCGTCGCAGGGAGGACCAGACCGAAGAGGGCAGGACCGCGTACCTCCAGGCCACGACAGACGTCTCCATCAAGAATGCGCTCGGATTCGGACTCTCTGCCCTGGAACACAAGATGTATCTCAAGCACGGCCCGATCATGCACGACTACCATCGGTGGCAGGCGAAGATAAAAGCGGCCTTTGACCCGAACAATGCTTCGGACGGGTCCCATTACATTCCCCCGATCGATGAGTTGGAGAAGGAGATAGAGGGAACGAATGGATCGTGACAACTCGGTGTTGACCTTCGTGGAACTCGGTCCGGACAAGAGTATTCTGCCCATCTCGTTGGAGTGTGTGACCTCGGGAAGGAAGCTTGCAAACGCCCTGGGAGGCAGGCTTCAATGCCTGATAGTGGGCAGCTCTGTCGGAGATGCAGCTGAGGAGATGGGCCGCCTCGGTCTTGATTGTGTGTACACCGTGGATCATCCCCTGCTCGAGGATTACCATCCGGAGACCTATTGTTCGGTCCTCTTGAGGACATACGAAGAGACGAAGCCCAGGGCCATCCTCATGGGGGAAACCCTGCTGTCCATCGATCTGGCCCCAAGGGTGGCCTTTGCCTTGAACACAGGCTTGATTACCGACTGTGTTGCCTTCGAGGTCGACCAGGGCGAGATCCAGTTCATCAAGCCCGTTTACAGCAGCAATGTCATGGCAGCTTATGCCCTTACGACAGAGCCATACATGGTGACCATGCGCTCGCGCGTTGAGGACCCTGCCGTGGGAAGGGACGACGCCGGAGCCGAGGTGATTTCTCTGGATGTTGAACTGGATGAAACCGCCGTAACGACGAAAGTGGTCAAAAGGGTCCTCGAAGAGGAAGAGGGCCCAAGACTGACGAGTTCGAACATTATCGTGTCCGGCGGTAGGGGCATGGGTGGTGATGAGGGATTCGCGGAACTAACGGAGCTTGCCAAGGTAATTAACGCGGCCGTGGGCGCGAGTAGACCGCCGGTCGACTTGGGGTGGGCGCCCCCCAAGGCGCAGGTGGGGCAGACAGGGGAGAAGGTCGGGCCATCGGTGTACATTGCGGTGGGCATTTCCGGTGCAACCCAGCACATTGCCGGCATGACCGGCTCCAA
>Ga0180437_10008606_pt1 | contig 12902 bp, 11 predicted proteins | sample SS_ome_4_FD_132410 | JGI IMG/M metagenome (GOLD analysis project Ga0180437, IMG submission 132410) | Hypersaline lake sediment archaeal communities from the Salton Sea, California, USA - SS_3_D_1 metaG | ecosystem: Environmental > Aquatic > Non-marine Saline and Alkaline > Hypersaline >...
AATCCCCAAGCTGATCGTATTTGAAGGCGGGAGATTGCTTCGCTACGCTCGCAATGACACCACCGAGGCCATTCTGAGAGCGAGCCTGCCGCTCCCCAGGTATGCCTGAGAGTTACATCGCTGGTCAAGATGTCGGCGCCGAATCTTATCAGGTATCGACGGCTTGGCCTAACAGTGGGCGTCTGCACAGTCTGTACCTAGCAGTCATAGCAGACACCTGGCTTATCGGCGCTTGGCCGATGGAGAGGCCTTCGCTGATACCTAGTCACGGGAGGCAGGAGACAATGGCAAGATATAGTCTTGAGACGAAAAAACGTGCCGAAGAGGTGATCGAAGAGGCCATGGTTTTCTTCGGTGAAGGCGGACTTGGACTCAGCGTGGTCGAGCAAAGCTCGTGTTGTGTTTCCCTGGAGGGTGGCGGTGGTTACGTCTCTGTGACGGCTAACCCAGGGGAGAAGAAGACGGTCGTCGATCTGGAGACTCGTGAGTGGGACTATCACGTCCGGCGCTTTATGGGTGAATTGAGTTAGAGGGAGCTGGCCTTTTGGCCAGTGGAGATTGAGAGGGCTACATGGAACAGCAGGAAGGGACGATAGAGCGAGTGACCATCATATTGCACAGCGGCGATATGGACAAAGTGTACAGCGCGCTGATTGTCGGCAATGGCGCGCTGGCGATGGGTATGGAGGTCTCTATCTATTTCACATTCTGGGGTCTCCAGCGGCTGCAGAAAGGTGGTCTGGAGAAAGGACCTCTCTCCAAGATGCACCTGCTGGGCCTGGGTAAATGGATGATCAGACAGAGGATGAACAAGGCCAATGTGGCCTCGCTGGAGAGGTTGCTTCAGGACTTCCGTGAGTTGGGAGGTAGGATTATCGCCTGCGAGATGACGATGGAGATCATGGGGGTCGGCCGGAAGGATTTGCGTGAGGACCTGATCGACGAGTATGGGGCGGTGGGGACTTATATACAGGAGGCGCGTGACTCAAAGATCACGCTGTTCATCTAGCTGGCAGCCCGCTGATTCCCCGTTGTCATTTGGCATCTATCGGTCGTTCTGTATGCCTATCACCTCGTAGGCGCGAGTGAAGGCCTGGCGGCCCTTGACCTGCATAGCTGGCAAGGTCCTTACCTGGACTCGCTCTCTCACTCTTTGCCATGTCTCGTAGGAGATGATTATCTGGCCCGGATGGGCGTTTTGCTGTAGCCGCCTGGCTAGGTTAACTGTGTCCCCAACGGCTGTGTATTCCATACGATCCTCAGTTCCCACGTTACCTACCACGACGATCCCTGTACAGATACCAAAGCCCATAGCAAGTCGCTCGTCGGGTGCGACATACTGGTGGTACGCGTCTATCGCCTGCTTCAATGTCCAGGCCATCCGCACGGCGTGCCAAGCGTGTTCTTCCAGGTCGAGCAGTGGCGTGTTGAAGAGGGCAAGTATCGCATCCCCTATGTACTTGTCCACGATGCCCCAATTGAAGCGGACCGCTGCCTCGGAGAGGGTCAGATAGTTGTTTAGCACCTCCATGACGCGTTCGGGAGGATTGGCCTCGCTGAAGGTGGTGAAACCTCGAAGGTCAGCGAAGAGGATGGTGGTTACCCGCCGCTGTTCGCGAAGTCCCAGTTCAGCACTGTATGGTAGGCGCTCTACCAGCCCGGGTGGCAGATAACGGCGAACCAGGGCCCGCTCACGCTCGTAGTGGCGTTTCTCCGTTATGTCGTCTACTACGATTGCCACTCCCAAGATCTCATCATCGCCCCCTTGCAGGGGAGAGAGGCTCAGATTGAGGTGGACCTGATCTCCCTGCGGAAGGCGGGGCGAGATCTCTTGGATAGCGTGGGCACTGCGCCGCTGGCGTATGTCCTCGATGAGAGACGGCAGGGGCGTATAGTGCAGGAAGCTGAGAACCTGACGATAAGGGCGGTTGACCGCCTGTTGATATGGGATGTGCAGGATGGTCTCGGCAGCCCGATTGAACGTGACAATGATGTCGTTGGTGTCGGTGGTGATGACGCCGCTGGCGATGCTGGCAAAGATGTTGTCCATATAGCTCTTCATCGTGACGATCTCGTCTCGCTGCTGCCGGACGTTGTCGAAGAGGCGAGCATTCTCGAGGGCGATAGTCGCTTGCCAAGCCAAGGCAGATAGCAGTTTTTCGTCACCTGCCGTGAAAATCTCTCCTCGGGCTTTGTCGGCCAGGAGGATAGCCCCAAGGCGTCGCTCGGAGATAAACAACGGGACGACCAGAAACCGTGTCTGCCTCTCTCCCTCAACGTCATTGTACGATTTGAAATCATTGATGATCTGGGGCTTACCTGTGCGGGCTACCTCCTCCGCCAACGCATATCCCGCAGCGATGATGGTGTTCGCCTCTTCCGTCGGCCCCGTTGAGGCGGCAACGACCAGTTCGCCAGTCTCGTCGTAGAGGAGAACGGCCCCCTGGCGGGCATGAATGATCTGGCTTGCCTCGGTCAGCGTCCTCTCAGGCAGTTCGTTGACGTCCAGGCACGTGGCCAGTGTCTCTCCCAGGCTGTAGAGCAGGTTGATCTCCTGGTATCGTTCTAGTGCCTCGCGAGCGGTAGCCCGTCTCTCCAGACCGGCCTGCGCCAGGGTCTCCAGGGCCTGCTTGAGCGCAGTCAGAACGGCGCGCGTCTGGTCCGGGGGAGGGAACGGACCGGAGGCCATGACCACACCGATCTGTTGCGTATCCAAGCGGATAGGTACTGCTGCTCCCTGCGATGTGATAATGACCTGGGTTTCATCTTGATCATCCGCTTCTGACGCGGCCAGCCAGAGGTTGTGGGCGACCTCCGGCGAGAAAGGTCGTCTGCTTTCCAGTACATGGTCAGGCGCGTCACTCACGGCAAGGGAGACCTCTGGCCCCAAGAGTGGCGCAAATCCCTTCAAGAGCGTCTCGGTGTGGTCACGGCGAACGAGTCTCTTCAAACTGGGCTTGCTTTCCATATCCATCCTACCAGTGAACTTCTCGAAGAGGTGGGGGATCTCCTCCTCGCTCCAGCATAAGTACGCCGCCATAGTCCACGTTGATGAGCTCTACCAAATGCTGGACCGTTGCATTCAGAATCTCGTAGGCATCCAATGAGGAGCTTAGGGTAGTGAGGAGACGCTGACGTTCTTGTCGTAGCGCGTCTTGCTGAGTTCGCATCTGGGCTCGAGTCCCCTGAATGATCCGTACCAGATCTCTTATCTCAACAGTGAACTTGATACTTGGACGTGAAGCACCTCCGCCACTCGCTTGACGAGGTGCCTGGGGTTGAAGGGCTTGGTGACATACTCATCGGCTCCCACCTGTATGCCGCGTTCGTGATCCTTCGCTTGGCCCTTGGCGGTAAGCATGATGACGTACGCGTGGGCGAGACTGGGGTCACCCTTGAGGCGCTGGCATACTTCGTAGCCTGATAGGCCAGGCATCATCACATCCAAGATGAGCAGGTCAGGTCGCTTGACCTGGACAACCTCCCATGCCTCCAGTCCATCGCTCGCCGACAGCAACTCGACGCCGGCATCCTCGAAATCCTCTAGTGTCTGCTCCAGTAATATCCGGATGTGGACAGCGTCGTCTGCGATGAGGATCGTCTTGGACATGTTTTGCTCCTTGAATCAGTTCTGCCTCGACCCGTCCGAAGGCAGACGTATTTCGGCGAGTACAGCGCACAGAAAGCGTTGGTGGGGTCGCCGACATGTCATCACGACAGAGTATACACCAGCCGAAGCCAGCGGGCAAGCCATCGAGTGCGTGCCTGACGCCGATGACTCGGATCACAGGGCCTCGACAAAATGGACTTGATGTGCCAACGTCCGTGAGATGTACCCTCCAATCGGGCAACTAGCGGTGTGCATCGCTCTGGTCGCCATCCCTATTTTACCAGAAATTGTCGTTCTTGTCTGTAGGGAAAGTATGACAGTTGTTGAGGGGAAAGTTAGATATCTTGCCGCGGTGAATCACTCTTGGGCCTATCTGGGCAGAGGTGTGGCTTGGATGAGAGGGATAGGCAAGATCAGCGCCTTGTAAATAGTGGAAAATGGGGATGGTTGACAGTTTGCTCCCTTCCGGCTACAATACCGTCCACTATGGAAAGGCCAGAGGAATCTATGGATAGCATGACGAGCGCTGAGGTGCGTCAGCGTTTTCTCGATTTTTTCGTAGCACGAGGCCACACCGTGGTGCCAAGCGCAAGCCTGGTACCGGTGGATGATCCTACGTTGCTGTTCACCAACGCCGGCATGAATCAGTTCAAGGATGTCTTCTTAGGGGTGGGCGATCGGGAGTACACCCGCGCTGTCGATACTCAGAAGTGCATGCGGGTCTCCGGCAAGCATAATGACCTGGAGGACGTTGGACGGGATGGCACCCATCATACGTTTTTCGAGATGTTGGGCAACTGGTCATTTGGCGACTACTACAAGAAGGAGGTCATCGCCTGGGCCTGGGAGCTCCTGACCGAGGTATACGGGTTGCCCAAAGAGCGACTTTGGGCTACCGTTTTTAAGGATGAACTTGGAGAACTGGAGCCCGATGAGGAGGCGGCGGGTTACTGGCATTCGGAGACCGAGATAGAGCCCACTCATGTCCTCTATTTTGGTCGCAAGGACAACTTCTGGGAGATGGCTGATATTGGTCCCTGCGGCCCGTGTAGCGAGATTCACTATGACAGGGGCCCTGAAGCTTGCGAGCGTCACGGGGAGCCTGGGCACGTTTGTCAGGTTAATGGCGGTTGTCAGCGCTTCACCGAATTGTGGAACTTGGTTTTTATCCAGTACAACAAAGATGGCGAGGCGAAGTTGCATCCACTGCCAGCCAAGCACGTGGACACCGGTCTTGGATTCGAGCGGCTGGTCGCGATTCTCCAGGGCGTGGACTCTAACTACGAGACCGATCTGTTCACGCCGATCATGCGCCGCGTGCAAGAGATGGCGGGGCACTCGGATGATGAAGTAGCGGAGAACACTGTCGCCTACCGTGTCATTGCGGACCACGGACGAGCGATCGCTTTTCTGATAGGCGATGGGGTTCTGCCAGGGAACGAGGGGCGCAACTATGTACTGCGCATGATCCTGCGCCGTGCGGCTCGCTTTGGGCGAAAACTGGGCTTTACCGAGCCCTTCCTGGCGGAGGTTGCCCAATCCGTGATCGAGACTATGGGCTCCTACTTCCCGGAACTCACCAGCCGTAGGCAGTTCATACTCACGACGATCACTCAGGAGGAGGAACGCTTCCTGCGTACACTTGACCTGGGCCTGGTGCGTCTGGACGAGATGCTGGCTGAACTGGAGGAACAGGGCAAGGAAGAGGTGCCTGGAGATCTGGCTTTCCGGCTCTACGATACGTTTGGCCTGCCTCTGGAGATCACGCGGGACGTGGCTGAAGAGCGAGGGCTGAGGGTGGATGAAGCTGGCTATCAGGCGGCCCTTGATGAGCAGCGTCGGCGTGGCCGGCAGGCGGACAGGTTCGATGTTCACACCGAGGAGGCGGCAGAGCGCTATAGGGGAGTTCTGGCAGACTTGCAGGAGCGGAGCCTCGTCGGTGAGCTTGGCGTGGCACATGATCCGTATTCGACCACCGAATTGGAGACCACGGTTGCAGCGATAGTGCGCGATGGAGAGATGGTCACGTCAGTCCGAGAGGGCGATGAGGTTGAGGTGATACTGCCCGCAACGTGCTTCTACGTCGAGTCTGGTGGCCAGGTCTCTGATACTGGCTTCATCGCGGCCTATCCGCCGGAGGGAGATGAGCCGAGATGGGAGATCGAGGTGCAGGATATGACTCAGCCGATCCCCGGGCTGATTGCTCACGTCGGTGTAGTCAGGCAAGGGCGGCCGCAAGTTGGCGATGAAGCCTGGGCTATCGTGGATCCTGGGCGCCGAATGGATATCGCCCGCAACCATACAGCAACTCACCTCCTGCACAGCGAGCTGCGCTACGTCTTGGGCGAGCACGTGCAGCAAGCTGGGTCGCTGGTGACTCCCGCCCGGCTGCGTTTCGATTTCACACATCCAGCGATGCTGACCGAGGATGAGCTAGACTTGGTGGCTCGTTCTGTGAACGACGCTATCTTGGTGAACTATCCGGTGGAGGCGGCTGAGGAGAAGTATCGCCAGGCGGTGAAGAAAGGGGTTATCGCTCTGTTCGGTGAGAAGTATGGCGATGTCGTGCGAGTCTTGCGCATCGGATGGCCCGACGGGCCGTTCAGCCAGGAGCTATGCGGTGGCACCCACGTGAGCGACACGGGTCAGATTGGTGTGTTTCATATTGTCTCTGAGGAGGGGATCGGGGCGGGGGTGCGTCGCATCGAAGCGGTGACCGGTCGTGGGGCTACAGAGTTGATTGAGCACCAATTGGGTGTCCTCAGACGCACAGCTGCCTACCTCGGGGTTCCGTCGGATGAGGTCGATCGCAAGGCGCTGAGGCTGCTGGATGAACTCCAATCTGCCCACCGGGAGATCGGACGTCTGCACGAGCAATTGGCACGCCGCGAGTTTGAGACGCTGTTGACGCAGGTGCAGTCAGTAGCTGGGGTCTCGCTGCTTAGCGCCCGAGTGACCGCGCCCAGTGCAGAGGTGCTGCGCGAGATGACCGATTGGTTCCGTGACCGACTGGGCTCCGGTGTCGTCGTCCTTGGTACAGTGCTGGGCGAGCGGCCTGCCTTTGTCGCTGCCGTCACTTCTGACCTGGTGGATCGTGGTGTGGACGCGGCCCGGTTAGTACGTGAGGTGGCTCGCGTCGTGGGTGGTGGAGGGGGCGGCAGGCCTACCCTGGCCCAGGCAGGTGGACATGACATCAGCAAGCTTGACGAGGCACTGCAGCAGGCTCCCACGATGTTGAAAACGATGCTGGGGCCCGACACGTAGTGCGCATGATAGACAGCGTAAGGCTGAATCGTAAAAGATGATGGGATTCGAGGACCTTTCAGTCATAGAACTGCAGTCTCAGGATGATCTCGTCTCTGTTGGGCATCGGTTCCGGTGGCTAGATAGAGGGCGTGTGGTGCTTGTGCTCCCGTGGGACAACCGTTTCCTGTCTCGTGCGTTGGATTTTGACCTCGTGGGAAGGGAGGCCGAGCGCTATCAACTGGAGGTGGCCATCGTCTCTCCCGACCCGGAGCGTCGGATTCTGGCCCGAAGGTGTGGATTTCCGGCATTTGCCACCGTTGAGAGTGCGCAAGGGGCTATGGTGTGGCGCAACCGGCCTGTGAAACGGGTGGAGCCGCCGCCTCGATTCTGGTGGGATGAGGATGTTGATCTTCGGCCACGGCCTGTGCGCCTCCGCGCCCGATGGCTCAGTTGGGTCAAGCTGGGATTTCACTTTCTGATCTTTTTGTTGGTGCTTGCAGTCCTGGCTGGAACCGCCTACGCCATCGTGCCCAGGGGGGTGGTGATACTGGTGCCGACTGGCAGGGAGTTCCGTACCATCGTGCCGGTGTCGGTCCATCCAGATGTCAAGACGGTGGACCACGCGGCTCGACTTATTCCAGCGCGACGGCTTGGCGTATATGTTGATGGCTACGCCGAGGTCGAGACAACTGGCACGATGAGCATTATCGCGGGCCGAGCGACCGGCGTAGCCCTGTTCACCAACTTGCTGGTGCAGAACTATACGGTGCCGGCGGGTACCGTCGTGCGTACGTCCTCTACCAGTTACCCTATCCGCTTTCGCACCACCGCCGATGTCGTTGTGCCAGCGGGCGGACAGGCGACGGCGCCTATTGAGGCTCTGCAGGCGGGGGTGGGGAACGTAAGCGCCTTCCAGATCAACCGGGTTGAAGGAGTTGCCGCTTCTGCCGTGCGGGTTACTAACCCGGAGCCGACCGGCGGAGCAGAGGCGGCAGATGTGCGCGTCGTTACTCAGGCCGACTATGACCGACTACAAAGGCAGTTGATGCGGCAGTTGCTCGACCAGGCGGCTGCGGGGGAGATGAGCGCTCTTGTGGAGCCCACAGAGATGCTGCTGCGACAGTCGCTGCGGATAGAGGCGGTGCCCAAGGAGTCCTACACGCGGTTCGTCACCGAGCAGGCTGATACGGTTGGGCTTGAGATGCAACTGCTGGTGAGCGGTTTGGCAGTCGATGTAGACAACGCGGAGGCCGTGGCGTACGTCAATCTCTCGCGCCGCCTGCCTCCCGGGTACTCGTTGGTGGACGCTCATTTTGAGCTGGGTGAGGTGGCTGAAGAGGATATCGGACCTGGTCAGTTCACCTTCTTCGTCACGGCTCGCGGTTACGCAGCTATCGGGCTCGATGCTGACACGGCGGTCGACCTGGTCCGAGGGCAGCCGGTGGAGTATGCGCGCAAGCGACTGATGTCCGAGTTCCCGTTGGCTGACGAGCCCCGGATTGTGCTCTGGCCGGAGTGGCCGGAGCGATTGGAGTGGCTGGAGCGGCTGCCTCTCCTTCCCTTACGCATCCGGGTCGAGATCTTGCCTCAGGGTCAGATAGCGGACCCCGACCTCGCCAACGCCGCCCGAGATGCGGAATTGACTCCGTAGTGTTTGGGCAAGACGGGTTGGAGCAGGGTGTACGTGTTCTTGGGCTTGATGTAGGTGAGCGGCGCGTGGGAATCGCCATCAGCGATCCCACTGGCACTGTCGTTCGTCCACTTGAGGCGCTCGTGCGAGGGTCACGGGAGGAGGACCTGGCTGCTATTTCGGCCCTCGTCGCTGAGCACGATGTTGGGTTGGTCGTGGTTGGGCAACCGCTTAGTTTGGATGGCACGAAGGGACCGCAGGCACGTCGAACTGCCCGCTACGCCGACATGCTTGCGAAGGGCCTTTCTGTCCCAGTGGTCCCTTGGGACGAGCGTTTTTCGACAGTAGTGGCCGAGGAGATCCTGGGGCGGAGTCGTAGTAAGAAGAAGAGGCGGCGTGCACGTGCCGAGGGCGAAGTGGATGCAATCGCAGCCGCCGTGATCCTGCAAAGCTATTTGGATAGCCAATAGCAGTGGGCACGTGGCGTTCAGTGATGATGGAGGGAAGCTTGGTGGGATTTGAAGGACAGCGGCTGACGGCTGGTCTTGGAGAGGAGTGGTTCTGGACGGTATGAAGAAAATCGGCAGGATAGTCGCCTTTTCCATGGCATTGATAGCGATTGTCGGCACTGTTCTCAGTGTCGGCTCTTTTTTCGCTAGTTCCAGTCCAGGTGGCAGTGTATCTCTTAGTCTGTGTGGCCTAACCGCACCAGAAGGTCTACTCATTGGCGCCTACCTGGAAGCACGCGCGGCTGATTTGGAGCAGCCAGCCGGGAACGACGATACGCCAGTGACCTTTATCATCGAGCCCGGAGAGACAGCAGCGCAGATCGCCGACCGCCTGGAGGAGGAGCAGCTGGTCTCCGACGCTGAGCTGTTCCGCCGGTACGTGCAGTACCACGGCTTGGATGCTGGCATCGAGGCCGGAGAGTTCACCCTGCGCCAGACAATGACCATTCCCGAGATTGCGCGCTCTTTGCAGCAGGGCCAGAGACCGGAACAGACGGTGGCGATTCGGGAGGGGTTGCGGCTAGAGCAGGTCGCTGCCGTGGTATCAGAGCAGACCAGTATTGCTGAGGACGAGTTCCTGGCGTTGGTGACACATGGGTGGCGGGACGCGGGGTTCACGTTCAGCTTTCTGGCTGATCTGCCTCCTGACGCGACGCTTGAAGGTTTTCTCCTGCCCGAAACCTATCGCCTGCCTGAGGATCCCAGCGCTCTCGACCTTGTGACTCGCATGTTGGAGACCTTTGAGGCGCGCGTGACGCCGGAGATGCGGATTGCGGCGGCCAACCGTGGATTGAATGTCTACGAACTGGTCAGCTTGGCCTCTGTCGTCGAGCGGGAGGCGGTGTTAGATGAGGAGCGGCCCGTCATCGCTGGAGTTTACCATAATCGGTTGGCGTCGGGCTGGTTCCTGAACGCCGATCCTACCGTGCAGTATGGCCTTCACAATGCGGATGACTGGTGGCCTGTTCTCACGCTACAGGATCTGGAGTCGGATTCACCCTACAATACCTACCGCGTTCTGGGCTTGCCGCCGGGGCCTATCTGTAGTCCGGGCCTGGCCTCGATTCAGGCCAGCGCATACCCGGCCGAAACGGATTACTATTTCTTCCTCGCTGACTGCACGAAGAACGATGGCAGTCATCTGTTTGCTATCACGCAGCAGCAACACAACGCGAACTATGCGATGTGCGGTGGTGAGGTGCCGTAGCTTTGCGATGCGCAATCCGTGTCGCATATTGCGTATCGCGTCCTGCGCGCTCCTGCTGACCGCGTGTCAGTTCCCAGGGACAGTGCGACCAACGGTGAAGATCGGGCTGGTTGCTCCGTTCGAGGGGCGGTACCGCTACATCGGCTATGACACGATCTACGCGGTGAGGCTGGCGCTCCGTGAGGCCAACGCTGTCGGCGGGGTAGGGGGCTATAGCGTCGAATTGGCGGCCTACGACGACGGTGCTGACCCAGGAATGGCCGTCGAGCAAGCCCGGAAACTGGCTGTCGACCCTGCCGTCGTCGCCGCCATTGGCCACTTCCGCGAGGAGACGACGGGGGCTGTTTTGGATGCCTACGCTGAGGCGGGCATACCTCTCGTCAGTCCTGCAGTGCTCACCCCAGTGCCTGACTGGAGCGATGCCGGGCTCTACCGTGTGGGGCCTACCGCCGAGGTGGTAGGAAGTGCATTGTTCAATCGCCTTGGGGAATTGGGGCAGCATCGGGCGGCGCTCGTGACGGCAGGGGGTCCGTTGGGCGAGGCGCTGCAGCGGGACGCTCAGGCATACGGGCAACGGACACAGCCAGTTGTGTCGCCGGAGGACGCGGACTGGCTGGAGACGGTGATCGCCTCGAGGGCGGGGGTGGTCTTCTGCGACGCCGACCCGGTCACAGCGGGCGAGATAGTCTCCGCGCTGCAGGCAGCCGGTTGGGACGGGGTCTTTCTGGGCGGTCCGGAGTTGGCCGCGGCCGACTTTCGTGCCGTGGCAGGGAGGGCCGCAAAGGGTGCGGCCTTTGTCACGCCGTGGCCCTTCCCAGTGGATGTCCCGGGTGGCGCGGATTTTGTGGAAGCCTACCGTACCGTCTCTAACGGTGTGCCGCCCGGTCCGTTGGCCGTCCCCGCGTACGAGGCCACCTGGGTGTTGCTAGAGGCCCTGGAGCAGGACATCGCTGCCCACGGAAGGCCCAGCCGAAAAGGGATGATGGAGGCGCTCCCTGATACTGGGCGGGATGGATTGCTAGGTACCATCACCTTTGGCGCCGCCGGTGATTGGGGCGCTGCACCTCTGTATTGGTATTATGTCGGTACGGAGGGGATACTAGAGTACGTGCCGTAGTGGCGACTACTCTGCGATCCGCCGATAGAACCGTGGGAGTCGCTGGACGGGTATATCGCTGAAGGCGTGAGCGGCCAGCACGCGTTCTTCGGTGGCTTCCATTCTTGCCCGGTCGTTGGCGTGGATGGTGAACAGGGGCGTGTCCTTCTGCACCAGATCGCCCACCTTGTAGTGCACAATCACGCCGACGCTGTGGTCGATAGGATCGCCCTTCTTCTCGCGTCCGCCGCCCAGCCCAACCACGGCCATCCCGACCTCAGCGGCATCCAGGCCGGCCAGGTAACCGCTGCGTGGCGCGGGCACGGGTTTGATCAGTCTGGCCTGGGGCAGACGCTTTGGCTCTTCGATGGCGCGTACATTGCCGCCCTGGGCTTGCACCAACTCCTTGAACTTGTTCCACGCTGCACCCGAGGACAGGGTCTCCAAAGCTAGCGTGAGCGCGGCATTTGTGTCGCTGGCCTTGCCCGCCAACAGCAGCATCTCGGCCGCCACGACCATACAGTGTTCTTGGAAGTCCGCCGGGCCACCCTCGTGGAGTGTGTTGATCGCCTCTCGAACCTCAATTGCGTTTCCGACTGCCCAGCCCAGCGGTTGATTCATATCGGATATCAGGGCGACCACCTTTCGTCCGGCTAGTTGACCCATGCGGACCATGGTCTCGGCAAGAACCTCTGCGTCTTCCAAGGTCTTCATGAACGCACCACTGCCCATCTTGACGTCCAACACGATGGCGTCGGTGCCGGCTGCCAGTTTTTTGCTCATCACCGAGCTGATGATGAGTGGGAGGGACTCGACGGTGGCCGTCACGTCGCGCAGGGCGTACAGCTTGCGATCTGCCGGAGCCAAGTCAGCGCTCTGTCCCGTCAGCACGATGTTGATCTCTTTGAGTTGTGCCTGGAATTCAGCCTCGCTCAGATCGGCCCGGTAGCCGGGAATAGACTCGAGCTTATCCACGGTGCCACCGCTGAAGCCGAGCCCGTGTCCCGTCATCTTGGCAACCGGTACCCCACAGGCTGCGACCAATGGTGCGACAACCAGGCTCACCTTGTCGCCGACTCCGCCCGTGGAGTGCTTGTCCACCGCGAATGGAACGATGTCTTTCAGGTCCAGAATGTCGCCGGACTGGGCCATTGCCATCGTCAGGTCGTGGGTCTCCCGGTCGGTCATGCCGTTCAGGTACACGGCCATCAACCAGGCGGCGGCCTGGTAGTCGAGGATCTCGCCCTGGACATATCCTCGTATGAAGAATTCGATCTCTTCTTGGGAGAGTTCGCCGCCGTCCCGCTTCTTGGCAATCACGTCTGTTGGATGCATTGGTTACCTCGACTTTGACACATGGCACTTGTTCATTAATAACTGCGCACTTTGGCACAGACATCGGGCGCGAGATCGTCACAAGAGGCAACTGCTCAGCCCGTCATTGCGAGGAGCGGCAGCGACGAAGCAATCCCCAAGTTAACCGTATTTGAAGGCGGGAGATTGCTTCGCTACGCTCGCAATGACACCACCGAGGCCATTCTGAGAGCAAGCCTGCCGCTCCCCAGGTATGCCTGAGATTGCTTCGCTACGCTCGCAATGACACC
>Ga0180437_10008615_pt1 | contig 12893 bp, 24 predicted proteins | sample SS_ome_4_FD_132410 | JGI IMG/M metagenome (GOLD analysis project Ga0180437, IMG submission 132410) | Hypersaline lake sediment archaeal communities from the Salton Sea, California, USA - SS_3_D_1 metaG | ecosystem: Environmental > Aquatic > Non-marine Saline and Alkaline > Hypersaline >...
CCCACTGTCTCACCTCAACAAACGGCCTGTCCCTCGCCTTACTATTCACATCCTTCACGCTCACCCCCCTCAACAACGCCGCCTTCTTCCTTACACTCATCAACTGCAACGCCGGAGGTTTCACTCTCCTCAATTCCTTTTTCAACTTCTCCGGCACTCTCACCGTGTCATTAATATCCCTTCGATCTTTCCTATATTTCTCCCAATTCTCAAATATCTCATCAATCGTCAATCCCACCATTGAGAATCTATGGTAAAAATCCGCAAAACTCCACATATCTATCTTGCCGTACATCACACACCTCCTTCCGTTGGGTACAACTCCCTGAGAAATTCGCCAACGGAATCTCTGGCAATCGGAATCGTCAAACCTCCAATAATATTTACCTCCAAAAATGTTCCGTCATTCAATTTCGTTCCAAATCCTGTGATGTGATCCTTGTTGATCTCAACGGTCATCCTATTGATAGCCTTTACTTTAATCGTCTTTTTCATAACTTTTGAATTTTGGTTTTAAAATTGGATAGCAGCGGGCCGTCAAAAATCGGTGATCTCCACGTCAGTGACGTAATACTACCACATACATATAGAACGTCCTCAAATCAACGCCCCTGCCCTATCCTTGCTCAATTCTCTCAACTCCTTCGGCTCCCGCCTTCCATCTTCACCACAGTACACATCTCTCTAATCCGGTCAGCCTCTCTCTTCCCATAATTCTCCTGAATCCATTCCAGATCAAAATTTGAAGTAAAATGTGTCCACCGTCCCTTTGAGGTAAACAATGAATATCTCTTGTGAATGTGCATGGGCATAACCGGAACCGCCGTGCCGTAATAACTGGTCTTTAAAGGTTCACTTCCCAACTCATCAAAACAAACCGAACCGCCAACAAATTCCTCCAACGCCTCGGCTCCTTGTAATTGGAATTTATTACTCGCCTCATGTGAATGTTCGATCCTGTACCCATTCCTCTTCGCAAAAATTCTGGCATACACCCCAACCACTCTAAACAAAAGGGTCTTTCCACATCCAACTTTCCCCCAAACAAATACACCCTTGTCCAAAGGAAAACCACCTTCCTGCCCCATGATATACAGTGCCAAATTCATGTACATATCACGGTTCTTTTCATCTATCACAAAAGAGTTTCCGATCAATCTCCTTCCAATATCAAGTAACGCCTGAATCACACGTTGAAGATTTTCGGTATTGTTTTCACCACTGAAAGGCGTAACCGTTGGTTTCCACTTCTCAGCAATATGTTCCCTAAAAAATCTATCAATCACTTTTTCCATAATTAAAGATATTTGTCATCGTTTCTGCCTTTTCCTCCTTTTATCTCCTTACTCCTTTTCTTCCACGTTCCCAACCTTCTCCCGGTGTCCCAAGTGGGCTGTAATTCACACCTCATCTTTGTACCGCTTCGGTTCGACTCGCTCCAATATGAAATAAATTCGGTTAGCATATCCATTGAATAACTATCCTTAAACTCCAAAACCTCGTTCATGAATGCCTCCGATCTGTTGGCAATCGCATGATCCTTGTCCTCTTCCTTATCCTTATCCTCTTCCTTATCCTTATCCAATCCTGAACCCTTATAATAGGTTTCCCAAAGGTTATGTTTTTTAAGAAGTTTAATATAAGATTGAATCGGTTTACTATTCATCGCCGGATCAAGTGGGCCGTACTGAAAATCACAAAACTTTTTCAGCCACCAATAACCCTTGTCCGTGATCAATATCCGATCTCCAAAAGCATCCCGCATTCGATCCAACAACCCATTACCCTCCCCAAATGGAAGGGTATTAGGCTGTTCTATCTTCGTCACAAACAAAACCAAATCTTCGTCTGGTTCCCAGATTCCAACATTGTCACAATTGTCTGTGATATACAAATACGTCAATTTCAAATCCGCAGGAAGTGATCTAAACCACTTGTCATGTAACCACTTCCCCGTCTCCGTCATTCGTCTCATCAATGGTCGTATCTGTCAGGTGGTAATTGATTCTCCTTCTGATCAACCTTGAATAACGTTCCTGCAGGGGGTTCAATACTCGCCTCCTTATGAACTTTCTCTTCAGTAGGTGATAGGATTTCAACGTCATCGGATTTCTGAGGTAACGCCGCCAACTTCTGCTCCGTGATCATTCCTATCCTCTTCATATCCATCCCCGCTTCCATGAATCCCCTCAACTGTTCCATGTTCTCTGATGAAATATTCGGTACCAGATTAACCACCGGAAAAACTGATTTATCTCCCGGCTTATTTCCCTTCACCTTTTTTACCGTCAGATCAAATGGAATATTCACCACCGTGCCCGCCTGTGCCTTGATTTCATCATACATCTCCCGAATCGCAATCATACTGGATTTGTCACCTGATGTTGAAAACTTCCAACATCCGAAAACTCCCCGGATCGCAGGGATAATAAAGTGCAACGTCAATACTGGCTTCCACTTAATTCCCTTCTCCTGTGAAATTCTCTTCACCTTCTCCTTATCACTCGTCTCCGCATATTCCTTCCCATTCCACAACCAATAGGTTTCTCCGTCACCATATCCGGCCCTTCTTCCCTCTCCATCTCTTCCATCCCACTCCTCATAGCAACTCTGGAAATCATCGTCAGATACAAATACAATCTGCACCTTGTTCGGCTTCTCTTCATACACCTCATAAAACTTCCCGGCATAATCACCTGTCGCCTTAAAATAATCCAATGATACGGGGTATTCCTTCCCCGCACTGCTCTGGCGTTTCTCTCCAATCCTGATGTTCCCAATCAATGGCAACCGTGAGATGGACTGTCCGCCATTCTTCCTGATAATTCTGCTCTGTCGCTTACTCATAATTTTACAATTTTTGGTTTATAAATTATTCACTGCTTTCCACAATTCCCGGAGTGGTGGCAACAATTCCTCCTTACTCTCCTCTGGTATCACTTGTACCAAATCTTCGATCATAAAAAGGATCGCCGCTTTCTTCTCCTTCTTCGTGGGTTTCTTGTCTCTTACTGGTAATCCACTTGTCACATCATACTCGCCAACCTTCATTCCGGTTTCTGGCGATACAACCGTTCCCACCATTCTCAACACTCCTGCATCCTGCAAATGTGTCATCGTGGCCCTGAACTGGTTTAGGTTACTTCTCTGCTCATTGATATGGCAGAAAATATCATTCGCCCGTAACGAAGTCAACGGCCCATGATTGTAAAACACCTCATACGCCTGAAGCATTTTATTTTTCAATAGGCCGTTGGCTTTAATCTTACGGTATGCCTCAATTGAAACATCACGAACCATCATGATCGTTTTTGTTTATCCATTTCCATACCCGCCACCCTACATAAAATATCACAGCAGAGCAGACAACAATATAAATGGCAAAAAACGTGATTATATCTTCGAACCAATTCGGGTTAATCTCCATCGCTAACTCCTTCCCCGATTTCTTCAACCAACTGATCCACCGTAAGGTACTCCCACTGATCGGTGGGCGAATCATCCACCACACGCTCATGCGCTAACTCAGGGGCGGTCTTCACCTGATAGGCTCCCTCTGGGTCTTCTCCCAATGTAACCGTCCCAGAATAGAAGGTTTTCGATCTCTCTTCAATCGGCTTATTGCTCAGTCGGTACATATCCAACATCGCCATCGCCTGATTATATGAAAATGATTCTGTCTGTTCCGCCAGATGATAACCGGGGGTCGTCCTCCAATCTTTGGGCGACCAATTGAAAAGGCGGACAGGTAGCGTGAAATCTTCTGGTACATCATTCAGACTGCGAACAATATCAGTTTGATTGAAATTATCAAACCACAATTCCCGGTACAAATGCAACTGAGCGGCACAACTCACGTCTCCGCCATAACTCTTCCGCCCACTTTTGAAATCCACAATGCACAAATACCTCAAATCTTTTACCGTCTCCTTCGGCTGTCCTTTCTTCTCCCCGCTCTTATACTCTTCACCCCAAAATCCTTTTGTTGGAATCGTCATAAGGCAAGGAAGGTCAACCGTACCCGCAATTCCCAGATCATCGCTTTTCAAACTGATCTCAATCGCCAACGGCTTTACATCATAATCCTTCACAAACTGGGCAAACGCAATCACATCCTGCTTAATATCCTCCGACCATTCCCACACCTTCACCTCACTCACGTTTTCCCGGTTCACATACTGGTGTACCAATGAATCCACAAAATCCAAATCAATGGATCCGTTTATCAATACATGGGCAAAGATCGTGTGCATCAACGTCCCGTAGGCCGCTCTTTCATCCCGATATTTGATTGCATTATCATAACCCATGTCGGCAATCCATTTCACCAACTGCTCGGGTTTAGGTAGGGTACTTCCGGTGACGGTCGTCACGCCTGAATAGAATCTGTATTGGTCTAATTCGTTTACTTCATAATCCCCTAAATCTTCAAAAGGATTAATCGTAAAATAATGTCTGCTTCCCTTCACATCCAAACGGTACAAAGGGGTTGGCGGAAGTTCCAATGCCGTATCATCAAAATACATAGCACGAACTTCCCCAAAGGTCAATTCCTGTTTCTTCATAATTACATTTTTTGGTTTGTACTATTTTCCGGTGTAAGGCGCCCGGATCACCTCAGATTTGGTTATCTCATACGCTCCCCATTCTGTAAATCCTCCACCCTTCTCCAATAACCTCCACACCGTAGAATATTTATCTGCGGATTGTATGGATTCAAGTAAGGTTTTCAGATTTCCATAAGGAAGTAAATTGCCTTCATCATTTAAGATGTACACTAAATCTCGTTTCATTAATTCATGCTTATTGCGGGTATATCATCAACCCATGTTTCACTTATGGAAAAGAAGCGTCCACCCCGCTTTACCTCAACACTCCGAATCCTGAGAAATCCCGGTTTCGTAAATATCAATGAAGCGTAGGTGGTAACCTCCTTCAAATCATATCTTGGTCTATGAGCCATACACAAATGTACGGCTTTCTATTCAGATACCAAGTAATTGCCCTGCAATTTTTTCCAAATCCCTCTTCCGTTCGGGTTCAGAATCCCGGGCAACAGCAGTCAATCCGTTCACCATTTTCCACTTCGTGGGTGCTCCCTGAAGGTTGTTCGCCGGATCATTGTTCAGCATCATCTTCTCAAATAATTCAACCTCTCCCTTCGTCAATCCCAACTTCGGCAACCTCTCCGTCTCCTTCTTAATATCCACCTCTTCCGCACTTAACTTCCGCACTGAATCCAGCAACCTCTCCTTTGTGTCTCCATTGTAAACACTCTTCATGGCATCCGCCACCAGACTCGCTTTCGCATCGGTGTCCTTCATTATCGTCTCGTTTGAAATCTCAACGGTTTCAGGAATCGCACCGCCCATGTGAATCTCATGCATCAATGTCCTTCCCGTGTTACCATTCAAACAAGTGACCATCAAAAGGTAGGGTGATAAATCCAACGCTCCCTTCCCGAAATCACTGTTTCCAATTCTCGCTCCAACCGCCGCATAATTCCTTCCATTCAACGGAGTGTCAAATTCAATCACCTCCGGGTAGATCACCTCCATGTAATCCCTGATCTCACCACTGTGGGCATCCACCAAACGGCTCCCTGTATTCTGGGCCGCCTGAAGGAACGTAAGGAAGATTTTCATTGAATTGAATCTTCTGTACCGATCACTCACCGCCGCTCTGGTCTGTCCATTCACATTTCTCAGCAACATCCGATCCCGTTCCACATTCCCGGCAAACTCTGAAAGGGTATGGGCCGCAACATTCCGCTCCCATGTTTTTCCATGCGCCAACTTCTTCAGATAACCCGGAGGTATACCAAACTTCCCTCCAAACTGATCAAAAGCATTGTCATGGATGGAATTCGAAACAACCGCCCCGTTATGGTCAGGGTAGATCACTTCAATTTTAGGCTTATCCCCATCTCTGGTAATATCCCTGAACTCCATCTGTTTCACCTGAACAATGTCATCGTCAATCATCATTCCGGTTTCACTGATCTTCTTAATCGTGGCCCCAATGTCATGGGCCTTTTTGGAAATCATACTTTCCAACTTGTTCTGCATAATACTTAATTCGCTCATAATTTTGAATTTTGGTTTCTGCCTTATGGCATTGTGGAGTGCCGGGAATCGAACCCGGATTGGCCCATCAGTACCACCTGACCGCCACACTCCCGGTTGACCGTAATCAACCTTGGTATTTTCAATCCTCTTCTTCAGTAAACGGCCTCATCGTCATTCCTAATTCCTTCAAAATAACACCCCTCACTTTACTCTCACAAACTTTACAAAGATCAACTTTAACAAACATATCATGTTTATAATTGCACTTATCCATAACTCCCATCCATCGGAAGCCTCGTACTTTCACCTCTGTGTTCGGTGCCTTGCACTTATCACAAATGCGGATCGTAGACATATCAGAAGAATAAAAAATATGGCATATCCTTATTCAACTCTCTCCACTCAACCCGTACCATAAAATTAACCTTCCTGATTAATTCATCATTAAGGTCTTGGGCAATCTTCACATATTTTTCGATCCAATAAAGTGAGTCAAATACATGACTACCAGCATGCTCAAATACTTTAACTTCCCAATCCTCCTTCCCTTGACTGTTAAGATTTCTTTTTACTACCAATAAAGGTTCATGCGTTGAAATAACATTCAATTCCTCAATGGCCTTAACTACTGCATTCTTCGTTTTACGTTTCATGATTTCTGAATTTTTGGTTTGACGTAACTCTGTTCACCACCAAAACCCCACACCGTTTCCAGTGCAGGGCCGGGGTTCTTAACCCCACTGTACAACTTTCCTTCCTTCGATCCATCCGTGCCTGTGATCAAATCCCTCATCATTCAAACACCTGAAGAAATGTGGCCCGGGATGGGGCATCCTTGCCCCTTCACTCACTTCCCATCCACCCGTAAAGTGTTTGAGATGGATAAAATACGCCTCATCACCTCTCTGATCAATACCGCTCGTCAGATCAATGTCCTCAACCCATACCTTCACACAATCCTCACAAACACTCACGCCGTTCTTATTCTCAACGCTCCGGGCGGCCTCCCCACAATAATAACATTCAATCTCTTCCGCACAACTTACACAAACATCACATCCGTCCGTGTCCTTCTTAATCAAATCCTCATGTACATACTTAAAACAATGCGTACACAATACTTCTGCATTCTCATGGTAGCGAATCTCATTCGCTCCCCATCCTTCCGGGTAACTCATAATATATCCTCCAATTTTGGTTTGACGTAATTCTGTTTACCACCAAAACCCCGACAGTCGCAACCGCCGGGGTAAATAATCACTGCATCCTGCTCAATACTCTCGCTCCCTCTTCAGGTGATAATCCGATTCCATTCTTCAACTTGAACTCAATGTTCTCGTCCACCGTGAACAACTCATTCAACTCTTCCCGATCCTCCCGGTGTAATACTTTCCACACTAACTTTTTCCAACTCTTCATCTCCTTCGCCTCCCGGATCATATCGTTCAACGCATTATCTCTCTGCTCAATCCTTGCCTCCAACTCTTTTCTCACTTCAAACAACCTCTCACGCTCCTCTGCAATATCATCAACAAATGTCCCTTGCAATATTGGGAAATCATTCTGGATGTTTTTGATCATCTTATCAATATCATCCTGTGTAAACGTGTCAGCGAAATAACTATCCTTATCGCTCAATTTTACGATCAACTTAATCTCAGTTTGCTTATCCATAACAATAAATTTAAAAGGTTTGACGTTCCAATGCTTTAATTGATTTTCTCATTCGGCGTTCATTCCTGCGCCTGATTCTTCTCCATTTCATAGCGGTTTGATTTTAAAATTTCACATCAATAATCTCTCCATTCACTTCCTTACTAACTTGAAAAACATCCCCGGGCATTCTCCTCTGATAATACTCATAGGCTTGTTCCATTGTAAGATCGTCAATGAAAATTTTGTCCACTCCATTTTTTGTCTCTACATAAACTTTAATCGAATAATTTTTCATGGCTTTGAATTTTTGGTTTGACATAGCAACCGGAGAAGGATTCGAACCTTCCAACGTCCAACCATAAATCGAACTTCCGGTTTGCTCCTGAACCTTTTCAATATCATCAACCGCCACTCACTATCCTCCCATATACCAACTCATGCACACACGCAATAGTATATGGATTAAAATTCCATTCTCCGAGATTGACTTACGAATACTTTCAGGAAATGATCCTCACCAGATTTTAAGACTCATCTGCCAGAGCGTGGTCAGCGAGTCAGGTGATTTTCACATACTGGGATTTGATTTTTTGGGCTACCTACGGGGGGTCCTCTACATTCGGATTTTGAATCCTTTTCGTTTCTCCCCTAACTTTGATGGCTTCCGCCTCCCTCAAACCAAACCAGCATTTCAATGAACTCTTCGACTAAATTATATATATATACGATATGTGTCAATAGATAGTTTCATATTTGTTCATAATAAATGCTAACTTACTGGCTATCAGCGTCCGTTTTTTCTCTATTTATATAGCATCTAAGCAACCGCCGTATATATCTAAGTATCTACATATATACGTGAGCATAACGAACTGATTTGTAATCAATTAGACTTTCTCGACCTGTCGTATATTATCATACCACACGCCGTCCTGCATCCGCAGAATCGAAGGTTTGCCGTCTTAAAATGGATTTGCCAGAATCGCCCGGATGGGCATTTATTGTACCAACCTTGAACAAAGTTGCCGTAAAAAAAGGGGGTAAACCGCTAAGAAAACCCCCTTCCTTTCAAACCAAAATTCGTAAATTATGAAGAAACTACTTTGCAAATATACACTAATTTCTATTCCCCGTCACCTTCTTTTTTCAACTTCCTCTTCTCTCTTCGTTTATTTCTCCTCTCCTCCCTGATCTCTTTTTTTGATTTCTCCACCTCCTCAACCTCTACGTCCACAATCAAATCACCGCTCGAATTCTTCTGCTTAATTTTCTTCACAGTCGTTTCATAAACCGTGTCAATATCAACCACCACTCCTGTAATAATCCCGCCGGAAAATCCCAACGTGATCAAAAATAGCCACAACCAAATTCTGCTCACCTTCCTCATAACTCGGTTTTCACATCAACGCATGGGCACTCCTTCATCCATTCGTTGCGGGAAATCACCCCGTCACCATTTAGGTCAACACTCAAATCCCTGTGACCAACGTGCTCAATCCCCGGATAAACATAATCCAACATCTGTTTAATATCCTTGCACGTTTTCCTCTGTGCCGGGGTTCTCGTATCCTTCGCATTCCCTTCCCGATCCAATCCACCCTGATACATAATGCCAATGGAATTCCTGTTATATCCTTTTGCGTGTGCCCCAACTTCCCAAATCGCTCTGCCCTTCTCCCACGTTCCATCCTCGAATATCAATATATGGTAACCAACCTTCCGGAATCCCCTATTCCTGTGTAACCGATCATAATAATCCAAATCCTTCCCATCGTATGATCCTTCCCGATCCGCCGAACAATGCCACACCGCCAAATCAATTGACCTCATAATGAATTGTATTTTTCCATTGCCTTATCCTTCTCACAAATCGTCCATCCTTGCCTACCCCACTGCTCACTCGTTGGGTACACTTCTCTTGCGGGGTCTTCTCTTCCCAGAAATACGTTAGTTTGGGGTGGACGTACCCGTATTTTAATAACTTCAAAGGCCAGTATACGCCCTTCATAGGATTGAGCGTATATGGCCTTCTTTTCTTCTCGCTCCACCAATTCGAAATCATATCCATGTTTCCGAAACGTGGTGGGTAATTTCCTGATCTCTTCCGTCACGATGCCCGAAACACGTTAATAAGTCCAGATACAGCAATAATAACACCACCAATGGCCTCCCCCAATGATGTGAAACCTTCAATCCCTGCTGACTGTTGCTCAGGGGTTATCAAACCAAACCCAACCAACACACCAAAAACCAATGTAATCACACCCAAAACAGTGGTCTTCCATTCTTGGTAACTTTTTTTCTCTGCCATAACAATTGTTTAAAATGAATATATAATAATACTTCTGTGCAAGTTATGCACTGTAATCCAATTTTCCAAATTTCAGGTCACTGATTTTAAATGTTGCAACAACGCAACCACCACTCCAGCCGCCGCTAATACTACTCCGATCAATGCCCAGACGATTTTGTTGCGGGTCTTCACCTCCGCCTCCAATGTGGTCAACCTTAGGTCAAGTTTATCGCACTTATCCCTTCCCTCCTTAATCTCCGTTTTGGCTTCCTGAATCCAAGCCGCCAACAAATCCTTCTGGTCTGGCATTCATCATCATTTTAACTCCGTTTCTTGTGGAATAAGAATTGCCAACACCCAACTGTCTTCCGTTGCGTGTAACAGATGCTTCGTTGTCTCTGGAATAAAAAAAGGCACACCCTTTCTTAACTCATGTCTGATCGGCTCAACCCCCTCATCGTCACACAACACCGTTATCGCTCCCTTATACAAAATCAGTATCTCTTTCGATACCTTATGAGCGTGAAGAGGAAATAATGTGTCCTCGGATAAAAAACTGTCAATAACATCCACATCTGCCGTTCTTTTCAGATCAAACGTGATTGACGTACCCTGCTCAACCTCATAAGAGGTTACATGGTCATCCTTCGTTGCAGGAATATCCGATAAATGCCGAACCAGTTGGTCAGTCAATTCTTCAAACCTTTCCATGCACATTGCTTAAAAATTAATAATTGTTAAATCAACTCTCTGTTATAATTGCTATTCCACGGCTCAAATTAAAATTCCCTTATCGTGAATCCAATTGCGAATATCAGGAAGATAACACGACCAAACAAAACTCCCTTCGGGTTCCACTGACTCAACGTCCTGTCCCACCAATGTGAATCACCTAAGTAATACCACTCATCTCCCTTCGCCAAATTCTTCACAATATCAAACAACGCCACCCTGAACGCCACATACGATATAACTATAATCCATTGCCCCGCTATCACTCCACCGATAAGCAAATAAACCTTTTCTGCCGCCTCAATCGGGTGGCCCCACTCCGTTTTGCCCCTCTCATTCAATCCATCCGCCACCGCACCATGCAATACCGCCAGAATCAAAATTATTATTATACCCACCTCCATCATTCATGCACCTTTTCCGTGACCTCAAATTTTCCATATATAATCGTGTCCTCGGTCAATATGTACAAATCATGGCGGTAATCCATCTCCTCCAAATCAAAACTCAACGCCAACGTGACCTCATTATCACTGGCTCCGGCAACAGTTATACCAGCCGCCGAAGTAAGTGAACCAACCACCTCACCGCTCTTTCTTTTCTTAATCGTAAACACCAAACTCTTCGCACTCAGATCAACCGCCGCATCATTCTCATCCGTTACGGCAAATGTCAAACTCCTTACATCACCGGAATAATATTGAATGTCGCAACGAACCGCTTTTATTGCATTTAAATCTGCCATGATCTTAATGTTTTACAATAACATAATTATTCGATGTTCCCCACCTAACCGTCCGGTTCGTCAAACCATAAAAATACATCTGCAACCTGTACCTGTTTAATGCTCCGAACACCAACGGCCTTATCCCTGTCGTTACTCCGTCACCAACAACATCACCGTCATCCGCAAATGTACTCCCGATAAGATTAGGGGCCGATTCCGGCAATACCTCATTGTGTGCAAACGTATGGTAATCCGTATCATCAAAACTCGTAATATCCCTCACCGCTCCACCTATCGAAGTACTCACCTGTATCCACCCCGTTCCCGATGTAACCACATAAAAAGAAGTGTTATACGTCAATCCACCAGGAACCTCCGTTTGGTCAACCAACGTGCTATCCTCATAAGTGTTAAACCCAAGTTTGGTATCAACCGCCAGATCATCGCCTGTGAAGAATATCGTGTCCGCCGCCAGATTCACTGAATCCATAACATACATCGTACCGACATATACACCCCATGAATAATTGTAATGTCTGGTTTCCCCAATCGTTCCGGCCGAACCCGCCGTTTGTACTGCAACAATCTTCGATTCACAGGTCACCGCCGATTCAAATGGTACATACATTAAAATTGAAATCACTGGGGTCGCCGTTGTTGATAACGCTTTTGAAGTGTAAAACCCTCCTTGTATGTCTCCCGCCTCTGCAAAATTCGCCTGTGAATTATAATTGACATAATAATTGTTGTCCGCAACTGTGTTTATTCCAAATGTTGTTGCCCCCTGTCCGGATGCCGTTGTCTGATAACCAAATGCCGTGCTATATTCTCCGGAAGCCGTTGTTTTATAACCTTGTGTAAATGAACCCTGCCCACTGGCAACCGACTGAATTCCTGTTGAAAACGCTCCCTGTCCTGTCGCCTCTGTTGATTGATTAAACGATGCGGCGAATGGCGACCATGATCTTGTATTCCATCCCAACGAAACAGCACTTTCACCCTGTGTTGAACTTCGTCTTCCCGCTGTGAAATTTGCCGTTCCTTTCGTTCCATCCAATGAACAACCTGTTACCCACACATCTGCCGCCGAAGTAATGCTGTCACTGTACCAAACTTTCGTGTTCGTTCCATCCCATTCAACACCCGTACAAAACAATCGCACCAATCCCGATGGTGAAACGCCAGTAGGAAAATCTCTTGTTCTTTTATTTGTCCAGAAATACGGGAAATCCCAAAATACTCTCTGTGCCCATGCGTGTGCCGCACTATCAACCGAACTAATAAACTGGTCACTCTGATCACCGTAACTTGTAGGGATGACCACATAATTCGCCGTATCATATCCCAACGTACAGGACGTATATAATCTTGCTCCTGCAACCGCTTCATTTCCCGTTGCCACCGCATCATCGGCCAC
>Ga0180437_10008616_pt1 | contig 12893 bp, 7 predicted proteins | sample SS_ome_4_FD_132410 | JGI IMG/M metagenome (GOLD analysis project Ga0180437, IMG submission 132410) | Hypersaline lake sediment archaeal communities from the Salton Sea, California, USA - SS_3_D_1 metaG | ecosystem: Environmental > Aquatic > Non-marine Saline and Alkaline > Hypersaline > Sediment...
CTATTCTTATATTTTGCTGTTCGGGATTCTGTTCATCAATTTCGCTGACAACAAAAATCCCTACTGCGAATGGTTCTGCCCCTTCGGATCGGCCCAGGAGTGCCTGGCGGTCATAGGGGGCGGCAAAAAGCGGCTCCCAAGAAATGCGCACGCAGCCTTGCACTGGTTCCAGAGGGCCCTGGCCCTAGGCGCCATAGCGGTCGCCCTCTTCTACTGCAACCCGAGTATCTCCAGCTATGAAATCTTCCCCGCCTTTTTTCAATTGATAGGAACCAACTTTCATTTTGTGCTGCTCGGAGTGGTGCTCGTTGCGGCGCTCTTCATTCGCAGACCCTGGTGCAGCTATCTCTGCCCCTTGAGGCCGGTCACCGATTTTATCCGGCTTGTTCGCAACGGGATGCAAGAGATCTGGAAAAAACTCATCTCGGGGACAACCTCCTCATAATTGATGCAGCGGTGAAATTTTTCATCTGTACGCACTCTTAAATTTGCATATATATAAAAAGGATGATAAAAAAATTCAGATATCGGTCGACTTTTTTTTTGATTGTTCGGGTTCTGCAAAGGCCTATGAAAGAGGCCGCTGACAGAATTTAAAGAGAGGGCCAGATAATGAGGACTAAAACGAAAAAGGAATGGCTGGCGCTTCCGACCTCGATTCAGGAGGATTTTCCGGAATATTGGGGAGGCGACTGGGGATGTGATTCCGAAGTAGGAAGATTGCAGGCCGTGCTGTTGAGACGCCCGGGAAAGGAGATCGAAGACATCGCCGATCCCGAGGCCTGCCGTTGGCTGAATGTCATGGATGTCGGAATCGCCAGGGATCAACACGATGCCTTGGCCGAGCTTTTTCGTTCTCAGGGAGTCTTTGTCCATTATGTGGAAAACATGCGCGATGACAGGCCCAATGCCTTGTTTATGCGGGATAACGTCCTGATGACACCCCAGGGAGCGATCGTTGGGAGACAGGCTATGGCCTGCCGGCGGGGGGAGGAAAGGTATGCGGCCGAAGCCCTGGCCCGATTGGGCGTTCCCATCGTCCGGACGATCTCGGGGGCAGGCATTTTCGAGACCGCGTGCTGCCTGTGGGTAGACGCCGGGACCGTCATCATCGGAAAGGGAAACCGGGCCAACGCGGAAGGGACAGCGCAGGTCGAGCAGATCCTGGGCTCGATGGGCGTGGAATCCTTCCTTCATTTTCCCATCCCGTTTGGTTATGCTCATATCGACAGCATCATCGGTTTCACGGACAAAAAAACGGCGGTTTTCGATCCGGCACGCTTGCCCTGGGACGTATGGACGGCCCTGAAAAACAGAGGATTCCAACTTCTCGATGCACCCTCCCCTAAAGAAACAGAGGACCTGGCCCTCAATTTTGTCACCTTGGCTCCGGGTCATATCTTGATGGCGGCCGGCTTCCCCGAAACGAAAAAATTTCTGGAAGATCACGGGATCCAGATCAACGAAGCGGAGATATCGGAACTTCGAAAGGGATGGGGATCCCTCCACTGCATGACGGCTGTTCTCAAACGGCAGCCTATCGGCCGTCCGGATTAAATGCCGCCGAGGATTTTTTCTTTTTCCACAAATAATAAACGGGAATGCCCGCAACCATAAGGATCACGCCGGCCAAGGATTCCACAGGTCTCCTGATCAAAGTGTTCACCAATATTCCCGACAGCGCAAGAATAAAGATCATCGGAACGAAAGGATAACCCCAGGCTTTGTATGGGCGGGGAAGATCGGGACGTTTTTTCCGAAGAGTGAATATCGCCGCGGCCGCCAGCACCCAAAAAAGGATCCCGGCGAACATGGCAAAGGTGAACAACTGCTCGAATGTGCCGGTCAGGGCAAGTAGGGAAGCCCAGATCGCCTGGAGGACAAGGGAAAAGCCCGGCGTTTTGAATCGGGGGTGCACACGTCTCACCTTTTTGAAGAACAATCCATCCCGGGCCATGGCATAGTAGACGCGGGGGCCTACGAAGATACATCCGTTCAAGGCTCCCAGAATAGAGAGGAGGATCATGCCGGAAATGAGCCCTGCGGCCGTGGAACCGAAAAGTGAAAAAGAGGCTCTCTCGGCAACCGTCACCACACCTTTCATCTTTCCGAGCGGAAGGGCAAAGCAATAGACAACGTTGGTGAAAAAATAAAGCAGGGTGATGCCGAGCGTTCCCGCTATCAGAGCGAACTTCAGGTTGCGTTTGGGATTCTTGATCTCACCGGCGACATAGTTGATGTTGTTCCACCCGTCGAACGCCCAGAACACTGAGATAAAGGCCAGGCCGAATCCTGTCAAGAGCGGCAGGATACTCCATCCTTCCGGATTGAAAGATAAATCTATGGCTGCTCCTTTGGAAAAAAGGAAGCCCAGGATTATAAAAGCCAGGATGGTCCCGATCTTGATGACGGTCAAAATATTCTGCACGGTTTTCCCAAAAGCGACACCCACATAGTTGACGGCGGTCAGCAGGAGGATGATCCCGACTGCGACCAGCTGGCCGCGGGACAGGGTGTACGGGAGGCTGCCGATCTGAAAGGAGAGCACGATTTTGCCGGTAGATAAGGAAGGAAAAAAAGACCCGAAATATTCGGCGAATGCCACGCCGAGCGCTGCGATGGAACCGGTCATGTTGACCAGAAACTGTTTCCAGCCGAAAAGGAATCCGAATAGATCGCTATAAGCTTCCCGGAGATAGACGTACTGGCCACCGGCTTCGGGCAGGGAAACGCCGAGCTCGGCATAAGTCAGTGCCCCGGCCAGGACCAGGAGTCCGCCAAGAAGCCAGACCAGCAGGATCATCGGCACCGACGGGACGGCCTGGGCCATGATCCCGGTCGTCAGAAAGATGCCAGACCCGATGACGATCCCCATCATCATCATGGTCGAGTCGAAGAGGCCGAGCTGGCGGATCAGGGGAGCTTCGTTTTTTGCGCGTGAATCTTGAGTTATCACCCCATAATAGGAGTATAGGATTTCGTGAATTTTCTCAAGGGAAAAATTCTTTATCCGTTCACCTGGATCGGAATTTTATATCCGCCCAGTGACAAGGACCATGCTGCGGAAAGAGCTGGGAAAGGGATCTATCGAATAAAATAGAGAGACATCTGGAACTACCTTATTGGATCAATCCATTTTTGGATGTCTTGCTCAAGTTCCTCAATATTATCATAGCGGGATTCTCTCGGTCGCCGGGATTCTTCAACAATTCGTTGCGCCTCTTGGATCGACATTCCGGTCAGGAGAAAACGTTCAGCGGCCGTGTCCCCGAATCCATCCTCGAAAAGGGCCGGGATTCCGAACAGATACTTATGCTCTTTAAGCGGTTTATAAAAAATGAAGCCGGTAAAAACATCTTGATATGTGAGGCCTTCTTGCCGGACAGGATAAAAATCGAATTCATCCTGGCCAAAGGGTGTCGATTCCAGGTCGAATCCAATGGAGGGATTGCCCGCAACCGCGAAGGCCGCATCCCATTTCCCATCTTGAATCGGAGCCATGATTACATTCTGATCCGTGCTCCCCAGCATAACCCGGACAGAATTGAACATCACGTTAGCTGTACTTTCGGGAAACGCTTCGAAAAGATATCTGCCGACATTCTCCCCTTTCTTTCCACCTGGCTTTTCGAACTGGTCATTGAAGGCATGACGGTAATTCATGATGACAAGCGCCTTTTTTCTGGATTGTCTAGAGTGTTGAATTCCCGAAAACTCATTTATGATCTGCTCGGCTATGATCCGGTCCCGCTGGGGAAGGGTATCCTGGAATGCCCGATACTTATCCTCGGTCATGCCCTCCCAATCGAAGGGCATATCAGAAAAATGCAGTTCGATTTGTCTTTTTTCTGGCAAGGATGTGTTCAACTGGCGAAGCTTCTTCAGAAATTCGAAGAAATTGATGTTATTCCAAACCGGATGAAATACCAGGTTGCGGTAGATGAATAATAATTTGTCCTCAGCATCTATATCGCTATATATTCCAGGCTTCAAATATCTGTCGATATCCTCAGCGCGTGTGCTCGTCCCGATCTCTGTAAAAACATGTCCCACGTTATCGGTAAATCTTGAATCGCTGACTATCCGATATATGAGATCATATTGGGTGATTTCCGGATGGCCCCTTTCACATAGGATCACAAGATCGACTTTCTCAAAGAGACCCATGATGTAGTCTACAGGATCTGTTTGCGTGTTCTCGATATATCGCACATATCGATCCAAGGCATTGATATTTTCAGTGGCTCGATCCTTGTCTTTAGATCCACAATGAAATGAAGTCAATATCGAGAGCATGAAAATTGCGAATCTCAATTTTTGTGTGAATTTCATGGAACGGCGTCTCCTTATTTTCATTGACCTTATTCACTCCTACGTTCTGACAAGAGAAAAAGATGACCTCATTTTCTGAGAATTTCGTTTTTCAGTCAACGCCTCGGGCAAAATCAATCCCTCTGAAGTTGAAAGTCCACGATCGACGGATGTTAGAGGACCGCAGAACGTCAAAAAAAGCGGTAATATCGCTATGGCTCAGCAAGACCTCAAAACAGATGAGATGAGCCTCCAGCGACCTAGGGCTTTCCTTTTGGAAAACTCATTCATCACGAAAGGGATTTTCCGAACAATTTGTTGGGCTTAAGAAAGAGCTTTTTAGCGGAAAAATCGAAAACCACATGGAATCGGAGAAGAGTATTGTTGCAGATGATGCCGTCCGCTCCGGGCTGCCGGGAGCGGACCTCGGCGCTGGGGAAAGCCGTAGGCACGTCTTTGAGCTCAAAAGAGCCAATCCGCAGCGTTGCCACCCGGCCGAACTGGCCGGAGATATCTCCGCTCAGACCTCGGCCAAGATATCGCGTTTCCAGATTCTCCGGGAGGGAGAATTTTTGATCCGGTCTGACCAGAAGCTCCAAAGCTTCGCCGGAAGCGCTGTCAATATAGACATGGAGAGGAATTTCCGGCTCGCCGCCGACAGAGACAGCTGCTTTGATAAAAGGGATACCGTGATCATTCAGGGTTATATCCAACGTCTCCCATGAAGAGTCCGGATGGAAGGTTCCGGTTCGCAGCAATGTGATGATTTTCTTCTCGAAATCGAAACGCACGGCGTGATGCCCGAAAATCGAGTTTCCCATCACGCCGTCCGTGGGGAAGTCGCTCATGGTGTCATTCTGTAAAACGAGCACGGGCTGGCCGGAAAAAACGACATCGCCCACAGCCAGCTCCTGCGACTCCGCACGGATGGCATAACTCTCTTTCCCCTGGCCGGCACCCCGGATTCGGTATCGTTCCGCTCCTTCCAGACTCAGTTCATCACCCAGTTCTCTTCTAAAGAGAATGACCCCCTGGCTCGGCATGCCGGAATCGAGGATTATCTTCAACGTCCGGGAATCGTTGATCCTTACGGGGAGAATGACTTTGTTTCGGCGGATCTCAAAAGGAATCTGCTGTTGTGGTTCGGCAGAAAGAGGAACAGGCTGTGAGGAAAACCCCAGAATCAACAGCGCAAATATGAGATACTTTTTCATGACAAAGCACCTTTCTCGATTTTCAAATCTACAACTCCTAAAGACAGGTATTACGCCATTGGATTGCCCTTCGTTTATGCATCCGAAAAAGTTATGAGGATCGAATCGAAAAATTCCGGCTGCCGAATGAGATCGTTCCGAATAATCGGATCTGAGCCGTTCCTTTTGGCCAACCTTTAACGGTTGAAAATTTTGGTGTGAAGAATTGGCAAAAAACATCCTGTCGCCAATTCGGTGAATGAGGAACCTGTCACCAAATTATAATTAAGGAATCAGGTATTCCGTCACGAAATTACTCGTAGCGGAGCGAGTCGATGGGATCGGCGATGGCGGCTTTGATAGCCTGGTAGCCCACCGGGAGAGCCGCGATAATCATCGACAACACTCCCGCCAGCAGGAACAATAAGGGATTCAGGCTGGACCGGTAGGCAAAATTCTGCAGCCATAAGTGCATGGCATACCATGCGACCGGCCAGGCGACAATATTGGCTAAAAGAATCCACCGGGAAAATTCCTTGGAGAGGAGAACCATGATGTTGGAAATCGAGGCCCCCAACACTTTGCGGATTCCGATCTCCTTTGTCCTTCTTTCGGCTGTGAACGACGCCAAACCAAAAATGCCTAGACAAGAGATGAAAATAGCGAGAAAAGCGAAGGAGCTGAAAATTTTTCCCAATTTCTGCTCGTTTTGGTAAAGATCCTCAAGCCCCTGGTCCAGAAAGGCATATTCGTAAGGAAAGTTAGGGGAAAACGTGGTCGTGGTCTCCCGGATATAATTCAAGGTATCCGGAACATTTTGCGATGCTATTTTGATGAAGACAAACCTCAATGCGTTGAAGTAGTTGGGATTTACCGAAAAGATATGCGGCATTATTTCCCTGTGCATGGATACATGATGGTAGTTTTTGACAACCCCGATTATCGTTCCCTCGAACTGCCAGAATTTGAGCCTCTGCCCGATCGGATTTTCCATCCCCATATAATTAGCAGCCTCCTCATTGATGACAAAGTTGTTCCTGTCGGCAGCGAATTCCCGTTGAAAACTGCGGCCTTCAGCGACCTCCATCCCGAATGTCTCGATATAATCGAAATACGAGATCGTATACCTCACAATGGGAGAAAGCTGCGGGTCTTTGCCATCCCAATCCACTCCGCCCGTTTTGTAATCCTCATTGTATGGGATATCCTGACCTGCCGTAACATTCAAAACATTCGGATTTTGCAGCAACCTGTCCCTGTAACTCGCAATCCGGCCCAGCAACATCCTGTTGATCGGAACTTTGATGACATAATCCGTATTCAGACCCAAAGGTCTGTTTTGGACATAATTCAATTGTCGAAAAACGACGGACGTGCAGGCAATGAGCAGGATGGAAATGGCGAATTGACCCACAACCGTTACCACGCGGAAGGATGACTTTTTTGATTTGAAGACAAGGGACGACTTGAGCGTATTTGCAGGCCTGATAGCAGAAAGGAAAAAGGCCGGGTAGGCTCCTGATAATAAACCCACGACAAAAATCAACCCGAACAAGTAAAAGTACATCGCATGGCTGCCGAGAAGAGAGAACGTCAACTGCTTGGATGTGAGGTTGTTCAACAGAGGAAGTCCTATTCTCACCAAGATGAGGGATATACCCAGGCCGATTACAGACATCAGAATGGACTCACCCAGGAATTGCTTGATGAGCTCCGGTCGTTTGGCTCCCATGACTTTTCTCAGGCCCACTTCTCGGGAACGATTTACAGAGCAGGCTGTCGCAAGATTCATATAGTTGATACAGGCGATTAGAAGGATAAATGCCGCGATCACCGAAAAGATATAGACATAGGTCCTGCGGCCGAAATCCAGATGGACTTTAGTGAATGGCAACAGGTCGACCTTCAAGGTGTCGGCAAAGGGATAAGGGCTGTGTTTGCTCAAAGCCCCGGCGATCTTTTGCTTGACATCCGTCACCGATGCACTTTTATCCAAAAGGACATAGGAGGGATCTCTCCAATTCCAATCGTTCTCCAATCGGTCAGGCAAAGGAGTTAAAAAATCCATCTGGAGGTGTGAATTCGAGGGGATGTGAATGACTCCGGATACGATCAAATCATCTCTGTTATTCAAGTTCAGGACTTTGCCCAAGGGATTCTCGTGCCCGAAATATTTTGTGGCGATTTCATCGGTTATGACAACCGAATTGGGATTCTGAAAAGCGGCATCCGGGCTGCCGAAAACAAAAGGAAAGGAGAACATGGAAAAGAAGGAAGAGTCGACTAAGTTCACCCTGTCTTCGTAGAACATGACCGGCATTCCATTCTCCGGCTGGTATTTGAAGGTGCATGTCGCCAGAAGGCCGTATTCGTAGATCCTCGAGAATTCCCTGAATTCCGGGAACTCATCCGCAAGGCGCGGGGCCAGGGCATAAGGCGCATTGGGATCCATGACATCGTTGGGATGGATGATGGTGAGGAGGTAGAGATTATCCTTGTTCGCATGGAATTTGTCATAGCTCAGCTCATCCCTGATCCAGAGTGTGATCAGGATGAAGCAGGCCATCCCTACGGCCAAACCCAAGAGATTTATCGTGGCAAAAACTTTGTTTCGGATGAGGTTTCGAAACGCGATCTTGAAATAATTTGTGATCATGGCTGTTCTCCTGTAGATACCGTTCTTTACGAATCCGGGGAAAGATTTGAGGACTTCCCACCAAAACCAGCGGTTGGCTTTTGTGGTGCCTTCGGTCTCGGCAATCTGTTGATGTGTTTCTTCGAGGTCGCCGATGGCAAAATCGTAATCATCGGCCTTGGCGATGATCTTCAACAGCTTGATGGCGAAATAGGTTGTCGAGTATTTTTTGACGGTCATCGCAGCTATTTTTTTCCATAATGATATTCGGGAAGATCGATCCAGGCTTTCTGCTGAAGGGCCCGGACATCCTCCAGCTCTTTGAAACCGGACTTTGTAATCCTGTAGAAGCGTTTGCTCTTCCCGCCACGAGCTTTAACAGGATCGCCGACAACCGCAGAAACCAGACCTTTTCTCGTCAGCCTGTCGAGGACATCGTAGACTGCTCCGATCGACCAGTATTTACCCGTTAAATCGGTGACATCCTGGCGGATGGTCACCCCATAGGCATTTTCGCCGAGCTTCCAGATGGAAAGGAGCATGAGTTCTTCCTGTCTTGATAAAAATTTCATCGTAATCTCCTCATATTTCTTCGGTATTATAGAAGATATAAGCCTTGCAAGTCAAGGATATTTTCTGCAATCCCGAAGAATATTATACGTTCAAAAAACGAAAAAGGTGACAAGCACGACAATTCAGGATAATTTCGTGGATAATTTGATGATAATTTCGTGACGGAATACCTATCCCCCGAATTATTATAAACCCATGTTGGATAATTTCGTGACGGGATACCCGATCACCTATTTACAAATCTATAATTAAGGAATTGAGTATCCTGGTACCGAATTATAAAATGAAGAGCAGGAGAGAAAAATGGCAACATACGATCTGGATTATATCAGGAGCCAAATCATCGGGAACGACCTCATATTCGATACCCCGTTCGGGGAGCGAAACATGCTGTATGCAGACTTCACCGCATCGGGAAGAGGCGTGGAATTCATAGAAAAAAAAATTCAGGACATAATGCGCTCATATGCAAACACACACACCGAGGACGATTACTCAGGCAAGTATCTAACGATTTTGTTTCACAAATCCCTCGAGAGGATCAAAGAGCTTGTCAATGCGGGAAAATCCGGCAAGGTCATCAGTGTCGGTTCCGGCTCTACAGGGGCATTAAAGAAACTCCAAGAGATCATCGGGATCTATATCCCTCCTGTCACAAAAGAGAGAATATTTCAATCTATCGAGGCTTCCGGCACGGAATGTCAGGATATCCGAAGACGGATCGAGTCGGACCGGCCTGTCGTGTTTATCGGTCCCTACGAACACCACACCAATGAGCTTATGTGGCGCGAAGCCTTTGTCGAAGTTGTCGTCATCGGATTGGATGCGCAGGGAAGGATCGATCAAAAGGACTTGATTGAAAAACTGTCGCATCAAAAATACGCTAACCGTTTCAAAGTGGCCTCGTTTTCAGCCGGGTCGAACATCACCGGGATCCGGACCGATGTCTATTCGATCGCAAAGATTTGTCACGACCATGGCTCCCTGATATTTTATGACTTCGCCGCCGTCGCTCCCTACGTGGAAATCGACATGAATAAGGATAATGATCGCTACTTCGATGCCATTTTTTTCTCGCCCCACAAATTCCTGGGCGGACCGGGTGCATGTGGCATCCTTGTCTTTCGAGAGGACCTATATCGAGAGGATTTGCCTCCGACCACGGCTGGAGGAGGGACCGTCGATTATGTGGGATTCTCCGGCCACGATTTCTCGAAAGACATCGAGACCCGGGAGATGGCCGGCACGCCGCCTATTCTACAGACGATAAAGGCGGCATTGGCCATGGACCTGAAAAGCGAAATAGGTGTGGACAGGATCGAAAGCATCGAAGCCGAATACACGAAAGATTTTTTGGCAAGATTGAATCGAATGCCCAACATCATGATGGTCGGGCGGGTAGACCCCGAGGAGAAGATACCGATCATATCATTCAATATCAGACATAAAGACAAGATCCTCCATCCCAAGTTCGTGACCAAGCTCCTGAACGATCTTTTCGGGATCCAATCCCGGGCCGGATGCAGCTGCGCCGGACCATACGGGCATCTCCTGCTCGGCATCAGCGATGAACGATCCATGGAATACAGGGACAGCATACAAAAAGGATTTTTCGGACTGAAACCGGGCTGGGTGAGGGTCAACATCCACTACACGTTCAGCGAAAAGGATGTGGATTTTCTCGCCAAGGCCATCGCTTTCACCGCCGAACACGGTCACTTGTTTTTGTCCAGATATTCCTTCGACATCCGGACAGGGGAATGGACGCACAGGGGATTTCGCTCCACAGATCCCGAATTCGGCATCCAGAGTTCCTTCCGGTCAAAAAAAACGAATGTCTCCAAGATCGATACGCTGCGGGAGTCTTACTTTCTTCAAGCGGAATCACTGGTCAAGGAACTGGAAAAGCTAACACCCCCCTCTTTCGTTACAGACGACCCGGAAATCGAAGCCCTCAAATCCTTCTATTACTGTTGAATCGGGGACTGGATACGCTTTCACCGATTAATATCGTGATTGTTAGATTAAGTGGTTCTCTTCCATTTTGTGTGGGAGATAACGATAAAAAGACGGGTGGCGCGGCTGGAGGGGGCCCCCCGCCCGCCCACAGCGAAAGGGTACCCACCGGGGGATGGGTGGAGCGAGGACGGGCCGGGGGAAGAAGCCGTGACAGGACCCGTCATTATCCATTGGTAAAAAACCCACACAAAATGGAAGGGGTCCGATTAAGTGAAAGCGTATCCTGTCACCAAATTATTATGGGGATAGGTATCCCGTCAGGAAATTAAAAATTCGGTACCTGTCCCCGAATTATCGTGAGGTTACTCTTTAGGTCGATGCCTTCGCCAGTAATCCGCACCGTGTACGTCCCTGGCGGAGCGAATTCCAGATATCGCGTGAAATAAGCTTCTGGGCTGTCCCTTCTCTCGGTAACGAGATCCCATCGGAACTGGTTAAAACCTTTTTTCCCTTTCAATGCTTTCGTCCAAACCACTTTTTCTTTGTCATCGATCACCTGCACCTCCACATCGCCATCCTTCATCAGATAAAAAGTGATCGGAACCTTCTCAGCCGTTCTCATCCTGGGATCCCGGTGGGTATCGTTGATCCAGGGCAGCCGGGCGACCGGTGCTGCGAAAATCATGTCCGCTTTGGGGATTCCATCTTTAAAGGCTGTGTGGATCGGCCGGATATTCATCTTATAGATGCCTCGTCCATGCGTCCCTACTACAAGATCCATCTCCCTTTCCTGGATCACAAGATCCGATATCGCCGTTGCCGCCATTCCCGGACCCAGCAAAGACCAGCTCTCTCCCCGGTCCACGGATATATACACGCCCCTGTAAAGCCCGGCATAGAGGATATTTTCGAACACCGGGTCCTCCAGAATGACATAGGCGACCTCATCGGGAAGGTCGGCAACGATGGACCGCCATGTTTTCCCATAATCTTCCGAAACATACAGGTAGTTCTTCAGGTCATCGTAGTTGATCCCCGTCACTGAGACATACACCCGCTCCCGCGCGAAACGCGACGGGCAGATGCTCCGGATATATCCGTTCGTCAATCCCTCGGAATGCTCTGTCCAATTCTTCCCGTCATCGTGCGTGACCCAAAATGCGCCCCTGTCCGTTCCGACGTACAAAACGCCAGGTTCAAAAGGAGACTCAGCTATGGCGCCAGAGGCAACCGATCTCTTTTCCTCGATTGAAGACACGGACAAATCCGGGCTTATCAACTGCCAGGAATCCCCCCTGTTCAGGCTTTTAAAGATATAGTTGCCTGCATGATACAGCGTCAGGGGATTATGTTTGGAAATGATGTAAGGGGCGATAAAATTATAGGCCTGCCTTCCTGAATGATCCTTGGGGAGCCGCGGCCTGATTCCAACCGACCGGTCTGCCCGCATGTCCTTCCGGAATATCCCCCCCTCCTGACTCGATGTGTACACGATGTTCGAATCCAGCGGGTCAGCCATCGTGTAACACCCATCTCCCCCGGCCCAGGCATCCAACCACACATAACGCCATTCATCCTGGTATTTGGGATTCCACTCCTTGGCCGGACCGTAAACGGAGGAGTCGTCCTGCGTGCCTCCGTAGACATAATAAGGATCCTGATCATCTACCGAAATATCATAAAATTCACCAGCCGGGATGTTGTTGTGATGCATCCAGGATTTCCCTTTATCATAGCTGACATAAAGGCCCCCATCATTGCCCAGTGCCAGATGATCGGGATTTTCCGGATCGATCCACATTTCGCAGTGATCCAGGTGCAGCACCTCTGCCTGGTTCGGGAAAAAGTGGAACACATCCCCGCCTACCAACCGGAAAGTCTTGCCGCCATCCGTGCTGTGCCCCACCCTCACCCCCAGGGCAAACACTTCATCGTCATCCTTCGGGTTTACGTAACAATCGGCAAAATACCACCCGATGCCCGAAAATATCCGGAGCTCGTCCTCGTGGGTTCTATTCCAGGTTTTCCCTCCGTCCACAGTCCTGTAAACTTCGGCGAAAAATCTGTTTTCTTTGTTGAGATTGTCCACCAGGGCATAGGCCTTGTCGGGATCTGTCCAGGACACGGCCAGACCGATCCGCCCGGTTTTCGGCCCGTCCGGAAGCCCCCCTCTCAGCCTCTCCCAGGTCTTTCCCCCATCGCCGCTGCGATACACGCCGCTC
>Ga0180437_10008618_pt1 | contig 12893 bp, 9 predicted proteins | sample SS_ome_4_FD_132410 | JGI IMG/M metagenome (GOLD analysis project Ga0180437, IMG submission 132410) | Hypersaline lake sediment archaeal communities from the Salton Sea, California, USA - SS_3_D_1 metaG | ecosystem: Environmental > Aquatic > Non-marine Saline and Alkaline > Hypersaline > Sediment...
CTTGTGCTGACCCAAAAGCAGAAAGACCGTATGGGAGTAGCTGGCTCCTTCCCAGGTCGTGGCACTCGAACCGTGGCAGGCGACACAATCGGTCGGAAAATTCAATGCCTGGTGGTCAGGATCATCCGCTTCGTTATAATCCTCCCTGTGGCAGGATACGCAATCGGTCGAAAGACCGGCATATTGGCCGCTGCTGTGACAGTCGGAACAATCCGCTGATTTGTGTTCTCCTCTCAATATAAACCGATCATGGCTAAAAACAGCACTGCCCCAGCTATTTTGATTAATATGGCAAAGCTGGCATTGTGTCGAAAAGCCGGCGGCTCCATGGTCCGGATTCCGAGCTTCTTCATAATCCTCCTCGTGGCAATCCAAGCAGGCTACAGAGACTTTGTCGAAGCCAGCCTCCCCATGACATTCTATACAGTCCAGCATCCGGTGCTGGCCCTCCAGCCGAAATCCGGTCGCCGCCGTGTGATTCCACTTGTTCGGGGAGACATTTTTCCAGGTGTAGGGAGTGTGGCAGTCGCCGCAATGGGTCCCCAGTCTGAGCTGATAACGGTCATCCTGGCGGCGCTCCCAGTGGCAGGCTTCGCACTCTCTCGGAGTTCCCTCGAACACCAGGTTCAGATGACAATCCGCACAGGATGTCGTCCGGTGCTTCCCGACAAGGGGAAAATTGGTGTTGTCATGGGTTTCCACCGTCCACTGCGGCTGAACCTCTTTTTGTTGCCCGAAGACCTGCATCTGCCCGAAGACCCAAAGCAAGGATAATGCAACAATAACGGTTAATATCTTTTGGGAATTGACTTTCATTCGGCTCTCTCTTAATCGATCTTTCATCGATGCCTCATGACTTATTTTCGCAGCATGAGTCGGATAAAAAACAGGTGCTGATTATATTTTTCCTGAAGAAAATACTCGTATTGAAGCGACACCGCCACCGCCCGGCTTATGGATATGAAAAAATCCGAAGAGATGGTTTTGTAATCATCCAAATGGATAACCTGCGGAGTCTCTGCCCCAGGTGAAAACCGGATGCCGTTAAACGTGTTGGAAAAGCTCGCGCTCCAGGAGATTCTCCCAAAATCTCTTGCCAGAGAGACATAATAGGAATCGGATTCGGAAATCTCGCCCCGGTTCGCAGAATAATTGCCATAGACCGTAAATCCCGTCTTGAACACGTTCAGCGTTGAGAACCCGAACCGCCATGTGTGGTTCCGGATGTTATCGTCTTTGTTTTCGCTTTCTTGACGGGATAAAAACAACCGGATCCCTCGAGCCGGCTTCAGGCTGAAACGCAGCCCGTATTGCAGCGTGTAATAGAAGTGCTCCAACGAGCTGTCGTTCAAGGTGGGATCCTTCGAGGCTTCGATCACATAGCGGTGATAATCCAACCCTCTCCCCGAGCTATAATGGGCGGTCACATCGATAAGCGGTATGGGATCGAATCGAACATTCAAAAAAATTCGGGAAAGGCGATCCTCGTTTTGCACATTGGAAGCCAGTTCATATTCCACATTCCCGTAGAGAACGAGCATTTTACTCACCGGATAAAGGCTCCCGAAATAGACGTACTGCCGCTCCGTCTCTCCGGCATAACGGATATGGTTGTAACTTAGAGAAAACCGTTTCCCCTGACTGCCGATGTAACGGCCGAAAACGCCGTACTTTTGGTATTCCCCATCCGCCCGGTTGATATAGACACTGGATTTCAACCCGGCATACCCCCCCACCAAAAGGCCGGACATCGGTTTGTAGCCGACGACTCCCCCGAGGAGCTGACCGATACCGGCCGTGTCGTACAGGTTCATCTGTCCGAGAGAAAGATACCAGGGATTTTCCGATCTATCATAGGTCAGGCGGGCGTCATAAAGGATAAAATGGTTACTCGCTTCTTCGCTCAGCCTGGTCCGGCTTCGTGTGTCGATCAGAAGGTTCCAACCCTGGCCGCGCTTATTGAAAAGCTCCACTTTGAGGCGGGAGCTGAGCTGATGATAAAAATCGATGTCCTGATAAGCCGCTCCATACCAATCCAAATAGAATCTTCCCCGAAAATAAAATTCCCGATCGGACTCCTCAGCGATTAGGGGAACGAAGAGAAGGAACAAAAGACAGATGATTCCCGATCTGCGAAGAATACTCACGAGAGATCTCCCGGGACCCAAATGTCCACCTCCCAGCTATTCTGGGTGTGGCAGGCCAGGCATTTCTCCTGCCGGCCGGGATGGGGTGGTGAATGACACGTCTGACAACCGGATTCGAGGAAAATATAAGAGCGGGTTTTTTTTCGCGGGATCGTGTTGTCCTTCCGATGGCATGCAAAGCAATCGGTGACCTTCGCGTGAGCTCCGAGAAGAACAGCACCTGTCTCCTCGTGATCGAAATCCTCTGGGTCGAGAAAAACGATCGGCTCATCCGCTCCCTGATGCTCTGTGTGACACATGATACAATCCTCATTCTTGTCCCGGTGATACCCTTTCCCTTCGGATATCCGATCGGCCACTTCCGTGTGACAGGCAAGGCATTTCTCCACCGGTACTTCCAATTCTTCATTGTGACACTTATCGCAACTGGCAAGCCCCGGAGAATCTTGATGAACGGCACTCAAATCTCCCGGAGCATCGGAAACTTCGAATTCCTGCTGCCCCAGCAGAAAAAAGGAGAACATAAAAAGTAGGACGAAGACACAAATCACAAATAAAAAGGATCCTGTTTTATTTTTTTGATAAATCTCTTTTGATCCCGTTGGCATCATTGATCCTCCGAAAACACAAAAAGACGAAACCCGCTGAATCCGGACATTAATTTTACAAATTTCCGGAAAAAAATTCAATTTTTTTTAAGCAGTGGGTTGCTATCGGGAGCGTCCGGCAGGCTCACTCGTATCGCAATACGTCCACGGGATCGGCAACGGCTGCCCGGAGGGTCTGCCAGCTCACCGTCAAAACGGCGATGATCAGCACACTCCCTCCGGCAAAAGCGTAGACCCACCAGGATATTCCGGTTCTATAGGCAAAATTTGCCAGCCATTTGGACATCACGAACCAGGAAGCAGGCCAGGCTATGAAGTTCGATAATAATGCCCATTTTAGAGAGGACTTCGTGAGAAGCATCACGATTTCCCGCACGGACGATCCCAGAACTTTGCGGATACCGATCTCTTTGGTGCGCTGTTGGGCGGAAAAAAGGGCGAGCCCGAACAATCCCAGGCAGCAAATGACGATCGCCAGGACCGCAAATATGGCAATCATTTTGGCAAGATTCTCCTCTTTCCGGTACAGCGCGTCGAACCATTCATCCACAAAATGGTATTCGTAGGGAAAATCCGGGGAAACCTCCATCCAGGTGCTTCTAATATACTCCAGACCTTCCTGGACAGATCCCGAAAGCCTGAACGAGATATGAGAACTTCCCCAGTTCGTCCCGTAGTGCATCAAAGCTAAGGGGCCGATATCCTGATGAAAGGAGGAAAAATGGAAGTCGGAAACCACGCCCACGACTTCCACATCGTTGACTTCATTCCCCCGGAAATCCCCGCTTTCGAATTTTTCCAATCCAGATCTGTTGACCAGGCAGGCCTTTCCGATATCTCCCGGCAGCAGGCTCCGGCCGTCGACAACGTTCAATCCGTAGGTGTCCAGAAAATGCTCGTCCACAATAATGGCCCGAAAATTTCCCAGAGTAATATTGATTTTGCCCGGGACTCCGTTTGACAGGCACATTTTGGAAATCCCGGGATACTGCCGCAGTTTATCTAGAAGGGCGGTGGTCATTCCGTCCATTTTATGGTGGAGTTTAAGCGTCACGAGCCGTTCCGTATCGAACCCCAGATCCTTATGCTTCACATACCGGATCTGCTTCACCATCACTGTCAGTCCGATTAGCAGGCAAATGGTAACAGAAAATTGAAACACATTGAGGACATTCCGCAGGACCGTGCCCGACCGGCCGGCGCCCCCACCGCCTCCGGTTCGCAAAAGCTGTATGGGGACGATCCCGGATAACACAAAAGCCGGGTACACACCGGAGGCAATCCCCAGAAAAAGAATGAAAATGATGAACAAAACAAAAATTTGGGGATTGGTGAAAATCTGGATCTGCTGCGGCTTATCGATAAACTGATTGAAAGAGGGCAGAAACGCATGCGCCAGGATCAATCCCAGCATGGCGGCGATAAAACAGACGATCAAAGATTCCCCCAGGAATTGGAATATGAGGGAACGGCGGTGAACACCGAGACACTTTTTGACCCCGATCTCTTTTATCCTGTATTTGTAGGCGGCGGTGGACAGATTGATATAATTCACGACGGCAAGGATCAACACGAGCAATCCGATACCTGCCAAAATTTTTAAAAGCCCCAGGTTGCCGTGGGACAGCATGGAGCCGGAAAATCGATTGTGAAGATAGCTTTCCTTGAACGGGGTTAGAGCGAGGGTGTTGGGAAAGCGAAAATCTTCTTCTGTGAACAGGCCACAGATCTGCTCCTCGACCTCAGGAATGTCGGAATTTTGTGACAATTCCAGAAAGATCCCATAGGGATACCGGCACTGGCTGTCATCTTTGCCGTCATAATGGAGGCAGTAAATGCTGTATTTCAGACGTTTGGCTTTGGTGTTTGCCGAGCTTGTGAAAAGGTCGGCCCGAAAACTGGAATTCAGCGGGAAATCCTTCACTACACCTGACACGAACATTTTCTCTTCGTGCTCGAGCAGGATGGGTTTTCCGATGGGATTTTCACTGCCGTAAATCCGTCGAGCGACAGACTCGGTGAGTATGACAGAGTCTAACGAGGCCAGGCTGTCCTGAGCGTCTCCATAAACAAAGGGAAAATGGAAAACCTCGAAAAAGGACGGGTCCACATAGAGCATGTGCTGGAATTCAAAGACACGGTCTGCTACATTAGCTTCGACAGGAAAGACACTGTAGAGGCACGCGTTTTCCACTTGAGGGATATTTTCCAGAATCCGGTCTCTGACCCTGTAATCGATCCTGTAGCTGTTTTCACCCGTGTCTGCCAACTGGTATATGCGATCGATCTTTGGGTGGAAAAGGTCATAGCTGAACTCGAAATATAGAAACTGTCCGATCAGGACGATGATGGCGATGCCGAACGCCAATCCCACGATATTGATGAGGGAAAAACCCTTTCTCTTGAACATATAACGGACAGCCGTAACCAAGAAGTTTTTAATCATGGCCACACTCCAGTAAAAATTGATGGAAAGGAACCACGGCATGGCATTCAGGGTTTGAATCCAAAACCAGAGACGCGCCTGGAAGGGCCCTTTCTCTTTGACAATCTGATTGAATACCTGGGTAAAATCCCCCAAATGGGTAAACCGGCCCCGGTCGTTGAATACGAGCTTCAGAATCACTTGAGCCACCCTTGGGGGAGAGCGGAATGTCTTTTTCATGGGATCGTATGATTAGTTTTTGAGCTCAGGAGCGGATTCCCAGAGATATGCCTGCATTTCCCAAAGTCTCGTGAGGGCTTCCTGCCCCGCGAGAGTGACACGATAGATCCTTTTGCTGCGCCCTCCCCTTTCTTTAACAGGTTCTGTCGTGTAGGAATCCAGAAGGCCTTTTTGTTCCAGCCGGTTCAACGGATTATAAACGGATCCGAATGACCATCTTTTTCCGGTTATTTTCCTCAGGCACTCCCTGATCGGCACGCTGTAGGCATTTTCCTTCAGCTTCCAGACCGTCACTAAAACCATTTCTTCGGATCTTGATAGCAATCTCATCGGACCTCTCCTGTCGATATCTTCCCAAGTATGAAACAAATAATCCTAAACGTCAAGCGATTTGTTCCCAAAAATGAAAGAAAGCTCTCCGGCTTTAATATTTTGTGACAATTCAAGAAGTGTCGACGATGCGGTACAAGTACACGCACATCTCGTTGTCTTTTTCGAGGATATAAAGCCGGTCGCCGAAAATCTTCACCCGGTCAGCGAAATGGGCGAGCGGAATTTTTTGATTATAAGGTGCCATTTCTTTCTTTGATTGAAGCCCATAAATTTGCACAGCGATCGGGGAATACGATATCATGGGCCAGGAGGGAAAACATGGAAAAAGCCAAATTCTGGATTCTCTTGATCCCCTTGTTATGTGTTTTGTGCGGCACCAACTGCGAGGCAGGTCCAAAATTATGGCCCCGGCTGGAGCCGTACAAAACAGATTATCTAAAAGTCTCGCAGCTGCACAGTATTTACTATCAACTGGGAGGGAATCCCGAAGGAAAACCTGCCATGGTGATCCACGGCGGGCCTGGCGGGGGTTGCTCGCCGGACATGTTCCGGTTTTTCAATCCGGAAAAATTCCATATCATCCTCCATGACCAGAGAGGCGCCGGATTAAGCAAACCCTATGCCGAGACCAGAGAAAACACGATCTCGCACCTGGTAGATGACATCGAAAAATTGCGGAAACACCTCGGTTTGGGAAAAGTGCTCCTCTTCGGAGGTTCCTGGGGATCCACTCTGGCACTCGCCTATGCGGAGACCTATCCTCAGAACGTTTCCGGCATGGTATTGCGGGGAGTATTCACGGGGACCAGGGCGGAAATCGACCACTTCTATCACGGAGAAACAGCCAGATACTTCCCGGAAAATTACGAGATCCTTCTTCAGCACATCGATAATCCCGAAAAAAAGAATTATCCGGCACAGCTTCTCGAAAAGATCCAAAGTCCCGATGCTGCCACACGAAAAAAATACGCCTTAGCATGGGCGAAGTACGAGATCAAAATGTCTGTTCTCCAGATCTCGGACCGGATTGTGGAGGACATTTTCAAGGAATGGGATCCCTACGATTTCGCCTTGCTCGAAAATTACTACATGGCCAACGCCTGTTTCCTGGAAGAAGGCCAATTGATGGATAATGCCGATAAATTGAAAGACATTCCGGTAACGATTGTCAACGGCCGATACGATGTGATCTGCCCGCCGGCCACGGCCTACAAGCTTCACAAAAAATTACCCCTGTCCAAGCTGATCATCGTGGAGAGAGCTGGGCATTCGGCCAGTGCCGAGCCGCTGCAAAGCTATCTCGTCAACGCTGTAAAGGCTTTCGAATAGATTCAGGTTTTATCCGTGCTTCGGATTTTTTCTCCAACGGGAGAATCACCTCCCTTTCATCATAAACAAGGAAGATGACATTTGCAGAGCACTGAAATTCACACTGTCCACAGCCAATACATCGGCTCGGATCAATCTGCGGTTTTTTATCCTCGATCGAAACGGCACGAACCGGACAAAATTTCACACACATGCCACACCCCGTGCATTTTGATTCATCTTCGATTCGAGCCAGATAATAGGAGCGCTTGCGTATCGGAAACAACCCCCGATTGTAGGACCCCAGGACTCCACAGCAATCCCAACAGCAATTGCATATAGCTATTTCCGGCTCATCCAGATCTTCCCGTTCATGATAGACCTGGTGAACCGCTCCTTTCTTTTGAACATCTTTTACAATTTCGAGAGCTTCAGCCTTGCCGATGTAGCGACCGATCCCGTAGTTGACGGCATACTTCGTGATCTCTCCGATCGCTATACATGACTCGCCCTTGTGCTTGAAGCGGCAGGATTCTCCTAAGAACTTCCGCATCTGACGACAAAAACAATGGACTACAGCGATTTGGTTTTTATCTCCATATTTATCGATAAGCTCATAAACGCTCCGGGCCGGATAAATCCTTGTTTCTTGGACCTTTATCGGCTGATGCATCTCGATCTGAACCGTTTTGATTCTTTCGCCGGTTTCCTGGGGGATAATGATTCTATTATGGGATCGGGATTTTTTCCGAGTATGGTAATTCCAAAGGCCCCGGATAGGAAAAACATTGAATTTTCCCCATGAATTAAACAGAGCGTTCACGCGGCGGGCAAATTCTCTTTTTTGGGGCGTATCCGCACCGTCGGAAAGGAACATTTCGAACCAGCCCAAAAGGATCGGGGCCAGCACATACAGCTCCTGACCCTCTTCAGTGTACCGGGTCCAGATAAGACCTTTCTCACAGAGAGTTTTCAAGAAAGGACGGAAAGATTTTTCTGGAAGATGGGAACATGAAAAAATTTGTCGGTAATTCAAGGGCTCTGATCCGATTTTCAGAAGAAACTCGTTCTCTTCGAGGGTGACCACCACATCAAAACAGTCCAATAGGGCCCGGGTAACAGGGATCGTGCTGGAATTTTGCCTGTTCATCTGTCGGGCAAGAGCCCGCAGATTCTTTAAACGCTCTCTGGAAATCGTTTTCTCTTTCATTTCAACCATTCATCAAAAAAGATTTTTGACAACGACGATCGTTCGGTAGACCAAAACAAAAAATGGCTGTGCTCAACATAAATCTTCCGTGTTTTATATCATAAGAATGGTCAACATCCAATCCTATTAAGTATTTTCCTATTGTCCATATGGTGAAAATGTCTTGTGAGTATTACGATAAGAGGGGGCGCTAGTCTTCGATGCCTATAATTTCCAAAATCTCTGTGTAAAAGGGATCCATACGGAAGCCGTCCCATCTCGGGTCCATTTTCACGGCATTCAAGATGGACGGCTGAGCATCGGAAGCCCGCTCGAGAAAAGAAAGGGCCCGCTCTTTCTCGCCCAGCGCTTGATAGATCAGCGCGATCTCATGAAGAGGAACATGCCCTGTCTCTTGCTCGCGGAGCAACTCCTCTAGAAGATTCCGCGCATCCGATATCATACCTGCCAGGGCATAAGCTTGGGCAAGATGACACTTGTAATCGATGCTCGATGCAGATATTGCCAGGGCCTGTTTTAACTCCTTCAGCGCTGCCTCAAATTCCCCTTTTTGGATATGAGACAAAGCCATGACGTCATAAGCCCAGTGGAAATCGGGATCCTGCTGGAGGGTTTGCCTGCATTGGGTGATGGCCTGGTCATATTGACGGGCAAAAAAGTATAAATATCCGAGGCTTGTGTTGATGGCCAGGGAGAAGGGATTCAGTTCCCGGGCTCTTTCCATTTGAGTCAGAGCCTCATCGAAACGCCCCATATCCCGCAAAAGGGCTCCATACCAGTGATGAGCGACGGCGTAGTTGGGATTGAGACCGATCGCCCAGTTGTAGTCGGTTTCAGCACCGAACCAGTCACCGTCATGCCTATATTTCACCCACGCCAACGATGTGTACGCCTCGGCGATGTTCTCATCCAATTCAAGGGCTTTCAGGGCTGCTTCCCTGGCTTTCGGATAGGCTTCCGATAGGGGTATAAAATAATAGCTCGCAAGCATATTATAAGCATCGGCCAAACCGGCATAAGCAAGAGCATAGGTCGGATCCTTTTCGATCGCCTGTTCGAATAGCTCCCTGGCTCTTATCAAATCCTCTTCCGTTCGTTTGTTCCAATGGGATCGTGCGCGCAAAACAAACTGAAAAGCCTCCGGATCAACCGGATGCGTGACGGAGAGACGGGCCTGCTCTGCCGGAGTCACAATGATCTTGATCTCCCGGGCAATAGCCCTTGCCAGCTCACTTTGCAGTGCAAGAATATCACGAAGGTCCCTTTCGTAGCTGTTGGACCAGATATTCCGGTCCGTTCGCGCTTCTATCAACTGAACGCTCACCCTGACCCTGTTATCAGAGACCATCACCGATCCTTCCACAACGGCGTTAACGCCTAGCTCTCGGGCAATCTCCGGCAAAGATTTCGACGTCTCCTTATATTGCATGACCGAAGTGCTCGATATCACGCGTTCCAGGGCTTCGATCTTGGCGAGGTTCGAGATCAAGGATTCTGTCATGCCATCGGATATGTATTCTTGTGTCGAAATTCCCGATAAATTTTTCAGCGGTAACACGGCAATGGAGTTCATTGCCTGTCGTTCGCTATTGAAAATGCCGGGATAAAAAAACAGAACGACAGCGGTAATCGCGGCAACGAGAACAGCTGAGAGAACGAAAATCTCGTTCTTTCTGCCCCTCGATTTTTTGGCCTTTTTTCCAATCCCCTCGATTTCAACTGTCTGAGTGGTTGTCATTCCCTTTTCGATGTCGATCAGGTCATCCAGGAGCGCGCTTGCGGTCTGGTACCTCTTTTTTTTGTCCTTCTCCATGCATTTCAGAATCGCTCGGCTGAGGGCAACGGGAATTTGCTCATCGTATTTTCTCGGATCGGGGGGCTGCTCGGTTTTATGTTTCAAGATAACGCTCAGAGGTGTTTCCCCGCGGAAAGGTACCCGGCCGGTGAGCATCTCGAAAAGAATGACGCCCAGAGAGTATATATCCGATTGATGGTCGACCCCAAGCCCTTCCACCTGCTCGGGAGACATGTACTCGGGTGTCCCGATGATCATCCCGGTTTCCGTGATGCTCTTGGTCCGGATGGACCGGGCGATCCCGAAATCCATGATCCGCGCATTCCCTTCGCTGTCCACCATGATATTCTGGGGCTTCAGATCCCTGTGAACGACCCCCATCCTGTGGGCTTCGTTCAATCCTTCGCAAACCTGCTTGGCAATGGATATCGCTTTTGCCTTTGAAAGTTGGTCAACCCTCCGGATGAGGCTTTTCAAATTCTCACCAGGAACAAATTCCATGGTGATGAACTGTGTTTTTTCCTCTTCGCTAAGGTCGTACATCCGGCAGACATTCCTGTGAGAGACTTTTCGGGCTAATTTCAGCTCATTCCGGAATCGCTCGATGGTTTTCTCATCCCCCGCTATTTCAGGAGCGAGAACCTTCAAGGCCACCTTTTCCTCGATCTTTCGATCGAAGACTTTGTAAACGATGCCCATACCGCCTTCTCCAAGCTCTTCGATAACCTCGTATCTTCCACCAAAGATATGCCCCCTCTTCAGTCTTTTCATCGGGGAATGGAGAGTTCTCGTCTGGACATTCTCGATATTTTCATCCGGTGGCAGACTTTTTCCGGCCAGAGAAACTGGGAGAAGTTGGGTCCCGCAGTTGCTGCAGAATCGGCTAGCCTCGCTGTTTTCAAAGTCGCATTTCGTACACTTCATGGAATCCGCCGGTTTGTCATTAAAGTATACCTCTTTATTGGGTTATTTCAAATGAAAATCACGTATCAAGGTTTCCTCTCATGCTCAGGCGGCATGTTCCATCCGATGCCGCTTATATAGTAAGACGGACGATCTCCGGAAGAAGTTGCGGGAAAAGAAAACAGCGATTTCAAGAAGTGGAGAAATCACAAGCTGTAAATATTATTTACAGGGAAGCACGTGACTTTGCAGCAAAAAAAATATGCCAAGCGATAATTCCTTTAATATCAACATATTGTGTACCAAATCGCGTTGGCATGAGACATGCATATCACTGGGAAAACGATACATGCTAAAAAAAGTATCATTATTCTTAGTCCTCCAGGTCGCTTTCTTCCCCCTTCCTTCCCATTCACACGAAAGGATAGAAGGCAAATCATGGGAAAAGGCCTATACAGAGGGAAGAGACCATTTTTATGCCTCCCTGAAGAATCGGAATTTTTCGGTCAAACTCGAAGAAAAAGACAGGAAATCCATCCGTAACGCCAGGAAAAGAATTTCTGGCCTCTATGAGCATTTGATGAACTTTTATTTTTTTGCAGAACCGAGGCAAAGCGAAGATCTCGATATAAGGGAACACGTCCCAAAGCTATCGGCCGAAATGGCCCGGGAATTCATGGATTCAGTTCCGGCACGAAGATGGCAGGAGGACAAATCCCCGCTCCAATCCATCCTGGAATCGACAGGTTATCATGCGCGGAAATACACCCCCCAATTCAGGAAATTTTTAAGACCCATCACGCGGCGGGCCAAATCCCAATGGATCCTGGAAGAACTGGAAATTCGACGGGCCCACACAATCGCAAAAGGCCGGGGAATCCGACTGGCCATCATCGATACCGGCGTGGACCCGACCATAAAAGAGATAAAAGCGCAAATCCAAGATTGGAAGAATTTTCTGGACAGCTCGCGTCCATTCGGAAACGGGGGAAAATTCCCCTATGACTGGGGCGGTCACGGGACTTCGATCGCAACTGTGGTTGCCCAGATTGCCCCCGATGTGGAATTGATGATCGTGAAGGTGTTCGATCAGGAAACCATGTTTTTTGCCCCCTTTACACGATGGAGCATGTACTTGATAGCAGCGGGCATAAACTGGGCTGTCCAAAACGAGGCCGACATCATAAGCCTGAGTATTGCATTGCACAATAACTATAAAGAAATAAGGGATGCATCCAAATCCGCCTGGGAGAAAAACATCACGCTGATTTCGGCGGCAGGAAATGTGAAGAACAGGGAGTCCGGACCGGATGCCTACTACCCTGCTTCTTACCCATGGAGTATCGGTGTGGGCGGGGTCGAAAAAAAAGATGAAAACCTCAAGGTCTGGGAACATTCGGCCAGGGGATATTACATCGATGTCGTTGCGCCTGCTGCGGGAATCTTGGTCGAAAGCCCCTCTTATCTCGACAGAAGGCGATGGCCGACGCAAATGAGCGGGAATTCCTTAGCGGTACCTATCGTGGCTGCAACATCGGCCTTGATCCTGTCTTACATGGACCAGGAAAAAAAACAAACCCTGGAGAAAACGCCCGGGGCATTGGTGGAAGCCGTGCGAAGCATTCTGCGGAAAGCCTCTTCGAATTCAAAATTGGGATATCTCAAGCACAATCCCGCTTCCGGATTCGGCCTGATAAACGCCTATCAAGCCGTTAAAATGGCCCAAGCCTATAAATAAAACATCCCAGACCTGTTATTCTTTTTGCATCTTTTTTCCAGTTGTATTATTGTTAATCCACCAGATTATTCACGGGGTGAGATCGCTGCAGCGGCAAGGAAGCAGCTCACGTAGCTGTATGTGTATACCGCGAGGGGGCTGCGACGAAGCCGATGCGGTGAGATCGGCCCGCCCGGAGGGTAAAAG
>Ga0180437_10008619_pt1 | contig 12890 bp, 10 predicted proteins | sample SS_ome_4_FD_132410 | JGI IMG/M metagenome (GOLD analysis project Ga0180437, IMG submission 132410) | Hypersaline lake sediment archaeal communities from the Salton Sea, California, USA - SS_3_D_1 metaG | ecosystem: Environmental > Aquatic > Non-marine Saline and Alkaline > Hypersaline >...
ACCGCCGGCGGTTGGAGTGCGAACTGACGTTTATCGGCCATTGCGAACGCGACGTCCGGATCGCATGTCTGTCAGCCGTCGTTCGCGCAGGAATCCGTGTCCGCATCCACGGCAATTCGCGGTTCTGGCGGCCTTCCGTGCCTCCCGACGTGTGGGAACGTCTTCCGCCGATGCGGCAGCTTTTCGGGGAAGACTACCGCAAGGCCTTGTGCGGCGCGGGAATCGCCGCGTGTTTCTTTTCCCGGTGGAATCGCGACCAATATACGCGTCGCGCGTTCGAAATTCCGGCGTGCGGCGTATTCCTGCTCGCCGAGCGGACCCCCGTGATGCAAGAGCTTTACCAAGAGGGTGTCGAGGCCGAGTATTTCGAGACGCCCGAGGAATTCGTCGAAAAGGCCTGCTACTACACGAAGCGGCCCTCGGCGCGCAAACGCGTGGCCGCTGCGGGATATCGGCGGGCGACCCAATCGGGTTACGACCTTTCCAGTCGGCTAAAGCAGTGGCTGCAAGAGGTGGGCGAATGGAGAGAACAGGCTCTTGGCGGCAATTGAAATGGCGTCTGCACAATCGCTTTCATCTCGAAACGCTCGACACGAGTGGCAAACGGCGCGCCCGTCGCAGGATCTATGGTGGGCCGATCGAATGCTCCCGCTGGCCGTTCTGGGAATGTCCGTCGTGCTGACGTTTGTCATTCCCTTTCGACCTGCGTTGACCGATGTCTATTGCATCTGCTTTCTTGGCGCGTTTGCGGCGCTGTCATGGCATGTCTTCGTCTCGCGTCAGGCGGAATCGCTGGCGATGACGATCAAGGGGTTCTTCGTTGTCGCCGCAGCGCCACCCGCATTGCTATTGCTGGGCCAGACCGTGCTGGGGGCGCGGCCCCATTTGGCTTATCCCGTTTCGCTGCGTTTTCATCAGTGGCTGGGACCCTACGTGGAATTCACGGCGTACGGCGTGGCCCTGGGATTTATCGCCGCCTTCGTCATGGGAGCCGATCACCGCAGACGCAGCATCGCTCCGGCGCATGACGCCCTCCGGCATCTTTGCCAACCCCATTCCGCCCTCTTCTGGTTCTTTCTTATCCAAAGCGTGCTCTACTCCAGCTTCCAGTTCTTAAGCGGCGAAGCGGTCCTGTTGCGCGGGGGCTACGGCCTGGACGAATCCGAACACCTGTTGGGAATCAACGCCTGGAATGCGATGGGAACCCTGACCCTGATTCTCGCCGCCGGATTTCGCGATCGTCGGGAGCAGGGCAGCCTGACGTTCCTCTGGTTGGCAGGCGCCTATCTCATCGTGGTGAACCTGCTTCACGGCAACCGCGCCGACATCATCGGGCTGGCCCTGGTGGGCGTGGTGATGGCGGCGCGGCGGCGGATCCAAATTAAGAACTCGGTCACGATCGGCGTGATGGCGGGGGCGACCGCATGCGTCGCCATCGCAGTGGCGGCGTTGCGTTCGCGGACCGGCGCCGACGACGTGACCTTCCGCGCGGTGATCATGCCGGGCGATTTCTGGTACTTTCCAAGTGTCAACGACTTTTTCGGTTCGTTGCCGCTTACCATTTCGTACATGCAGTACGACGGAGGCGAACTCTGGCTCGGGCGGTCCTATTACCTCTGCCTGACCAGTTTGCTCCCCGCCGCCGTGAACCCGTGGCGGATTGACGAAAGCGCCTCGCGCTATTTGCTGGAAAACTACTGGCAATACAACGGGGGGCTGTACTTACCCGCAGAAATCTGGATCAACTTCGGGGTTGTGGGCGTCTTTGCGGCAGCGCCGCTATTGGGGCGATTCCTGTCGTGGATGGAGCGGAAATTGATGCGGGACCCCACCTTTCCGCGTCGAGCGATCGTATGGGGAATCATCGCGGGCATGCCCCGCTGGATTCTCTATGGCTCCTCGACCTTTTCAAAACAGCTTTTCTTGATTGGCCTGTTTTGGCTGGCGGCCATGGTGATCAGCGTGTGGCTTAAGCGGAAAATTCAACTCGCCACGCCGCCGCGACGCCGGCATGCGCCGCTGGCGCCGTCAAGCGATTCGATCGCGAGGTGACCGTGGAAAATGGCGCCGCCGCGCAGAATCGCCTTGACGCCACTGGCGCCCGCCAACTACTCTCCCCCCGCTTGGATACTACGTCGATTTTTCCGCGCGATCAGGAAGCGACCCATGACTGCCTTACCGATTCCTTCGCACGGGGCCACGGATAGTTCCGCCTTTTACGATCGGGCCTATCATGCGCAAAGGCATCGCCATCTGATTGCCGACGACGAGTACTTCTGGGCCCGTTCCGAAGCCTCGGCCAATTTCTACTTCACCGACGCCGAGCAGCGGTCGGCGATCCTGGAATACGGCTGTGGCATTGGACAGGGGATCGCGACGCTCCCCAACGCCTTCGGTTGGGACCCCAGCGAGGAGGCCCGCGAGCACGCCCGCGCTCGCGGGGTGCGTGTTTTCGAAAGGATCGACGAGATCCCGCGCAACCGTTGGGACATCGTTTTCTGCAGGCACGTGCTGGAACACATCGAGGATCCCGCCGACGCGCTGCGAACCATGCGCGAACTGGTCGCGAACACGGGCTTCCTCTACCTGATCCTTCCCAAGGAACCGCACCGCCCAACGGACCTGCAGCCCGATCACAACCAGCATCTGTATTGCTGGAACTACAGAACCATCGGCAATTTGCTGCATCGCGTGGGCTTCGAACCTTACTTCGCCCGAGATTTCCACGTGCTGGGATATCGCGTTTTGCTGCCGGTTCGACGGGCGCTCGGCAAGCGATGCTACGCGATGGCGTGCCGCTTCGTCGGCGTGGCGATGCGCAACGGCGAGCTGGTCGTCAAGGCTCGCCGCCGGCTTCGGCAGCCCTAATATCGGGAGGCGTGGATGCCAGATCGAAAACCAGCGGCGCCGCGAGTCGGCTTTCTCACGTTCGACTTGCAGGAGTTCACGGCCGATTGCCTGAATCGCGTCTACGACCTCGCGGGCGATTCCTGCCGTATCAAGGCGTATCCCATTCAGTCCCGCGCTGCGGATTTCATCCGATTTCCGTACCGCAGATCAAACTTCAACGGGAAGAGCAAATCCTTTACCAAGGGCGACGCCGTTCCGGAAGGCTTGATGATCTCCGTCCATTGGAGAGCCGCTCTGGCCTGCGCCCGGGAAAGCGACATCGTCGTCCTGTTTGGAATTCAGGCGGGCACGGCGCTATTGCTTACGATCCTGGCAAGGTTGTTCGGCCGTAAGCTCGTTTCCGTCAATCAAACCTTGCCGCCCCACCGCGAACGGCAACGGCGTTGGTGGGTTCGCTGGCTCAAGGGCTGGATTCTCCGACGCTGCGACGTACACGTGGTTCAAACCCCGGTCACGCGCGACACGCTCCGCGATGTCTACGGGTTGCCAGAAGATCGTTTTGTCGTGGCGCCCTTCGAGGCAGGCTGGAGGATATTCGAATCGCTACGTGCGAAAACGAGCGAATCCAATGCCGACTTCCGCAAGCAATGGGGCTGGCCCGATGATGACTGCGTGTTCTTGTTCGTCGGCACACTTCTCGAATTCAAAGGAACGCGGCTGTTGCTCGAGTCCATGCGGATCCTCAAGTCGCGCGGACGACGAGCGCGGCTGGTGTTCTGCGGACCGGAATCACCCCGCGCTACCGAGTGGTCGCTTGCACAGTATCGCGAGGAGACCAGGCGATTGGGGCTGGAGGACGAGGTCAAGTTCACCGGGCGCATCCCCTATGACGATCTGCCCGGCTATTATCGGGGCAGCGACGCGCTTGTGCTGCCCACCAGTCGCGACATGTGGCCCAAGGTGCTCGTCGAGGCCGCGGCTTTCGAATTGCCGCTCATTTCCACCACGGCCGCCGGCACGGCGGGAAGCCTCGTGGTCGATGGCCAGACGGGCGCCCTGATCCCGCCCGACGACCCCGAGTCCCTGGCCGATGCCATGGAGCGGATGCTCGACCCCCGCCATCGCGAGAACTGGGGCCGGAACGCGCGGGCGTTTTGCGTCAGTTTTTGCGACGCCGAGAAAGAAGCCCGCGGATACTACGAAGCGATCGAACTGGCCAGAGCGGCCTAGATGACGTTGCACGATTCGGCGAGGGAAGAGGTCGGGAGTCTTTTTCGGTCCGGCCGGCGATCCAATTGAGAACACGTTGACCGAAAAAGACTCCCGACCCCTTTCGGCCTTTCGGAATCGCACAAGCCTATTGGGTCCCTAAACCTTTCCCAACGCTTCCTTGCATGCCCAATCCCCTGGAAACGCGACATCCGCTTCTCGTGCGGCTCGACGCCCTGGCCCGGTACAAGGCATGGCGTTTTTCCGGCGCCAGGTCACCCTATCTCTTCGTCACCGAGTATCCGAAATCCGGCGGAACCTGGTTTTGCCAGATGTTGGCGGCGTGCCTCGACATTCCCTTTCCAAGGCATGAAAGTATCCCCTGGTTTCGGCGGCGCCCGGCGGTCCTGCACGGCCACTTCGATTGGAAGCCTTGGCTGCCACGCACGTTTTGCGTGCTAAGAGACGGCCGAGACGTCGCCGTTTCGGCGTACCACTACCTGGTATTTCACCTGCAAAACACCCCGGTGGGGCGCCGCGCCCGGGCCTGCCTTTCGCCGGCAAATCCCGAAGACCTCCGGACGAACCTGCCCGACTTCATCGATTATCTGTTTCGGGAGTGCCCCGTCGGTGGCAAATGGCTGACGTGGCGCGGAGTCCACTGGGGCCGTTTTGTCGAGTCCTTTGTCGGCCGACGGGCCTGCATCGTCAAATATGAAGACCTGTTGTCCGACGGCGCCGCGACATTGGACGCCTGCCTGCGGGATGCGTTGCGCGTCCACGCCGAACGAGACCACCTGCAACAGGTGGTGGACCGGTTCTCCTTCGCTCGGCTAACGGGCCGGAAGCCCGGCGAGGAGGATCGCCATAGCTTTCTGCGTAAGGGCATTGCCGGGGCATGGCGGGATCATTTCTCACTCGAGGCCCGGCGGGTATTTCAGCGGCACGCGGGGGAAGCCCTGATCCTCACCGGTTACGAGCAGGATGATTCGTGGGTGAGCGAGACGCTTGAATCGGACCGGAACCGCGCGGCGTAATCCACGGTTCGCCCTGGGGAGGGGACATCCAATGCAGATCGTGCACGTCGCCACCGGAATGGAAACGAGAATGGGTGGCCCGCCGCGAGTCGTTGCGGGCCTGGCGGACGCGCTGCAGGGGATGGGCCTTGCGCAACGTATCATGACCACCTACGAGCCAGGTTCCGCGTCGCCAGAACTGGCGACCGCCTGCGGCGTGAGCCGTTTCGCGCGCCGCGCCCCAAGGGCCTGGTACGCGGCGCGTGAACTCGCCCAGGGACTCGCGTCCGCATCTGCGGACGTCTTCCACCTGCACGAGGTCTGGAGTTATCCACAGTTTGTCGCCGCGCGCACGGCAAAGGCCCGCCAGGCGCCGCACGTCCTGACGCCCCATGGCGAGCTGGGCCCGAACCACCTGCGGCATAAGGGGACGCTGCACTACCTGAAGAAACAACTGTATCTGCGGACGCTTGGCCGGAACGTTCTGTTGGGGGCCGACTGCGTGCACGTTTTCTCGAGCAGGGAAGCCGCGGGCGTGCGGGCCGTGGGATATCGCGGCCCGATCACGATCGTTCCCAACGGCGTGAACCTCCGTGAATTCGAACGGCTGCCCCCCCCAAACGCCGCCGACGTGCGGTGGCCTACCCTCCGCAACCGCCGGGTCGTGCTATTCATGGCTCGACTCAGCCCCGAGAAGGGCCTGAGTGAACTGCTGCCGGCGTGGCGCGATCTGACCAGCGTTCGTGCGTTTTCCGACGCTTTGCTCGTGCTGGCCGGCCCATGTGACCGCGGTTACAGCGACGTCGTCCGGGCCATGATTGATCGCCTGGGCATCGCGCGCCGCGTGCTTCTCACCGGCATGGTGACGGGCGAGGATCGGCTTTGCTTGCTCTCACGCGCCGACCTCTACACGCTACCCTCCTTCGGCGAAGGCTTCAGTATGTCGCTTCTCGAAGCGATGGCGTGCGGGACGCCTGCAATCTACACGACGGGCTGCAACTTTCCCGAGGCGGCGGCCGCCGGCGCAGGGTTCTGCGTGGCGCCACGTGCTGATCGACTGGCCGACGCGCTCCGCCGCGGACTTGAGATGTCGCCGCGAGAGCGCGCCGCCGCTGCGGCCTCCGCACGCCAGCTTGTAAGGCGCGAGTACACTTGGGAGGCCGTCGCCGGTAAATTGGCGACGGTCTATGAAGCGATCGTGGCCGGAAAGCCCCTACCGCTTAAGCCGCACGCCTGGAGCGGGCCGCTCCGGGATCGACGAGCCGCGTAACCCGGCGAACGGGCGCCAATGCGCGGGTCAGAACAACCGGCTCTGCCGGTCCGTTTCCGCCGTCTCCGCCGGCGCCGTGAGCTTGAGGTGCGCATACGCCTCCACCGTCGCTACGCGGCCGCGGGGGGTGCGGATCACCAGGCCGCGGCGGAGCAGGAACGGCTCTACCTCGTCCGCCAGGGTATCAATCGCGCCGTTCATCGTATGGGCGATCGCTTCCACCCCGGCCGGTCCCCCACCGAAGACGTTGATGATCGTCTCCAGGTACCGCCGGTCCTGCCGGCCCAGGCCGATTTCGTCCGTGCCGCTCATCCGCATCGCGGCGAGGACCATCTCCATGGTGATTATGCCGTCGCCGCGGCTGGTCGCGTAGTCCCGCACCCAGCGGAGGTGGTTGTTGGCGATCCGCGGCGTGCCTCGCGACCGCCGGGCGAGTTCCACCGCCGCGTCGGCGTCCACGGGAACCGACAGCTTTCTCGCGTTGCGGACCACGATCTCCGTCAGCTCTTCAATGGAGTAGAAATCGAGATGTTCTCGGATGGGAAATCGGTCCCGTAGCGGCGCCGAGATGAGCCCGGCCCGCGTTGTCGCCCCGATCAGGGTAAACGGCGCCAGACGCAGATTGAGCGTGCGGGCGCTGGTGCCCTCGCCGTGGACGATGTCCACCCGAAAATCCTCCATCGCCGTGTAGAGGTATTCCTCTACGCCCTTGGGCAACCGGTGGATTTCGTCGATGAACAGCACCGAACCTTCGTTCGCGTTCGTCAAATACGGCACCAGGTCCTTCGGCGCCACCAGGGCCGGGCCGCTGGTCATTTGAATATCGACACCCATCTCCCGCGGGATGCAGCAGGCGAACGTCGTTTTTCCCAGGCCCGGTGGGCCATCAAACAGAAGGTGCCCCAGCGCCTCGCCCCGCTTGCGGGCGGCGTCCACCGCGATCATCAGCCGCTCGAACACGTTCCGCTGCCCGACCATCTCCGCCAGCCGGCTCGGACGCAGGGCCCGGTCCTCCTCGGTACTGGTCGTTTCAGGGACAACGAGCGGTTCGCGGGACATATCATCAAGCCGCGACCGCTGGTCGCGGAAAAGCATCCATCTTTTTCGGAACCGCAGCGCGCATCCCGCCGGGAATCACCGCCGATTTCGCAAGGATCGCGCACAACGGAAACGCACGAAGGCAAGGGCGGTCGAATCCGCTCCTGCCGCCCGCCTGAATTCCGCGACCCACGGTCGCAGCTTTGTGCAGCTTCATTGAAGTGTACCAGATACGCCCGCCATCGTCATAAGGTCGCGGCTATTTGGAATCTTTTTTGCGAAGCCGGTTGTGCGCGTGTGACAATTCGTCATATATTCAGGTCGGAACTGGCTTTTCCACCCCGAAGGGAGACGCTTCTGATGTCGGCTACGCAATGGATTTCGGACATGCGTCCCGTCCTCTGCCTGGGAGCGGCTTGTTTGCTCACGGGACTGGGCGGCTGCGGGAAGTCGGAGACGGAGGAACGCACCGTCAGCCGTCCCGCCCTCGTCGTCAAGCTCGACGAAACGGCCATGACCGTCCGCCGCGAGTATCCGGCCACGGTCGAGGCCAATGAGAAGGCGGTGATGGCGTTCAAGGTATCCGGGCCGCTGATCGCATTGCCCGTGAAAGAAAACCAGGAGGTGGAAGAGGGCGCCACGCTCGCCCGGATCGATCCCCGCGACTACGAAAACGCGGTGATGGAAGCCGAGGCCGCCCGTAAAGAGGCGGAAGCCGGCTACGCCGTGGCCATTTCGAAGCTCGACGCCGCCAGGGCCGCGTTCGCCGAGGCCCAATCGAAGGTGAATCGCAACCGCCCGCTGGCCGAAACCGGCACGGTAAGCATGCAGGATTTCGAAGTGATGGTCGCCACCCGCGATGTGAAAGAGCAAGCGGTCGAGGCGTCCAAAAAAGCGATTGAAGCCGCCCAGGCCCAGGTGGATAGTCTTCTCGTCCGCGAGCAAGTCGCCAAGGACCAACTGGAGGACGCCACGCTCAAGGCCCCCTTTGCCGGCGTGGTTGCGGTCAAATTCGTCGAGAACTTCGAGAACGTGCAGGAAAAGGAACCCATCGTCGAGATTCACGATACCCAGAAGGTCGAAGTCGTCTTCGACATCCCCGAATCGGAGGTCGCCCGGTTTCAGGAATCGGACCGGGAAATCAAGACCTTCGCGGAGTTCGACACGCTGCCAGGCAAAGAGTATCCGCTTGAATTCAAGGAATTCAGCCCCAAGGCCGACCCGGCCACGCAAACCTACCGGGCCACCTTCACCACCGACCGGCCGCCGGTGGGCGAGGGCGAGAACCTGGCCCCCGGCATGTCGTGCACGGTGGTTCGCCGCGTGCCGGTGGCCGAAGGGGTACAGGCCGGTATTTTCGCCGTGCCCTCGACCGCGCTGCTTGAGGAAGGCGAGAAGAGCTACGTCTGGCTTGCGCCGGAATCGTCCGGCGGCAATCCGCAGAAGGTGGAAGTAAGTCTCGGGGAGGCAACCGGCGCCGATGTGCTCATTCAAGCGGCGGCGGATGGCCCCAAGCTATCGGGCCGGTCGGTGATCGTAGCGGGTATCCATTCTCTTTCCGAAAGCGATCAAGTGCGTCCGTTCACCGATCTTAGACCCCTCTTCCAATGAACATCGCCGAACTTGCCATCAACAAGCGGGTCATCACCTGGGTCGCCACGGTCTTGCTGGCGGTGGGCGGGGTCATTTCCTATCAGAGCCTGCCCCGGCTGGAAGATCCCGAGTTCACCATCAAGGATGCCAAGGTCATCACGCCGTATCCAGGCGCCACCGCCGAGGAAGTCGAAAAGGAAGTGACCGACGTCATCGAGCAGGCGTGCCAGCAACTCGGGCAGCTCAAGCGAGTGCGGAGCGAATCGTACCGGGGCATGTCGGTCGTCACGCCGACCATCAAGGACAAGTACGACAAGAACGGCCTTCCGCAGGTATGGGATGAGCTGCGGCGCAAGGTCGACGACGCCCAGAAAAGCCTTCCCCCCGGCGCCGGGCCGAGCGTCATCAACGACGACTTCGGCGATGTGTACGGCGTTTTCTTCGCCGTCACCGGCGACGGCTACTCGATCGCCGAGATTCGCGAGTACTGCAAGTATCTCAAGCGCGAGTTGAGCCTGGTCAAAGACGTCAAACGGGTCATTCTCTTTGGCGAACAAAGGGAAACGGTTTACGTCGAGATCTCGCGGCAGAAGATGGCCCGGCTGGGGATCAGCCCCGCCCAAATCGCCCAGGCCCTGGAAGACAAAAACGTCGCCACGCCCGCCGGCTTCGCGCGACTGGGCCCGGAGCGGATTCCGATCAATCCCACCGGGCAGTTTCAAACGGTGGAAGAGATGGGGCAACTGGTCATCAGCGAGCCGGGCGCCAAGCGGCTCATCTACTTAAGCGACGTGGCGGAGATCCAGCGCGGCTACGAGGACCCGCCGAGCAAACGCCTGCTGATCGACGGGCAAGAGGCGGTCGGGGTGGCGATTTCCACGGCGGCCGGCGGCAACGTCGTGGAGATGGGGGGAGCCCTGGAAGATCGGCTGCAGAAGCTCGAACAAATGCGGCCTGTCGGCATGACCCTGCACCCCATCGCCTTGCAATATGAAGCGGTGACCACCTCGATCCGAGGGTTCGTCATCAACCTGGTGGAAGCCATTATGATCGTAGTGGTGGTGCTGCTCATTTTCATGGGACTGCGGAGCGGGCTGATTATCGGGGCGATATTATTCCTGACGATCTGTGGCACGTTTATCGTGATGGACGTGTACGCGATTACGCTCGAGCGGATTTCGCTCGGCGCGCTCATCATCGCCTTGGGAATGCTGGTCGATAACGGAATCGTGGTGACCGAGGGAATGCTTATCCGCATCGGCCAGGGAGAGGACCGGCTCAAGGCGGCTCGCGACGTCGTCTCGCAGAACCAATGGCCGCTTTTGGGGGCAACGGCGATCGCCGTGATGGCCTTTGGCGCCATCGGGCTCTCGCAGGATTCGACCGGCGAATACTGCCGCTCGCTGTTCACCGTGCTCTTGATTTCGCTGGGGCTCTCGTGGATTACGGCGGTCACGATTACGCCGCTGCTTTGTTACACGTTCCTGCCGGGCAAGCCGCGGGACGAAGGCACGGGCGGCAAGGGAGAGAAGGACCCGTACGACAACATCGTCTTCAAGGGGTATAAGACGTTGCTCAAAGGCTGCATCGCCGCGTGGCCGATCAGCATCGGCCTGGCCGTGGGGCTGTTGGCTCTTGCGGCGTTCACCTTCCAGTACATCGACAAGAGCTTTTTCCCGCCTTCCACGCGGCCGCAGTTCCTGGTCGATATCTGGGTCCCGCGCGGCACGCATGTGGAAGAGACGGAGCGAATCACGCGAAAGATCGAGGAGTATCTCGCCGCGAAGTACGGCCTCGACGGCCTGGTGGGCGAAGAGGGGGCACAGAAGAAAGTCGACGTTCCCGCCGCCTACGGATACGACGCAAGCAGGTTCGACGAGAAACTCGAAGACCCGAAGAGCGAGGTCGGCCGGCCGATCACGCAAATCGCCTCGTTCATCGGAGGTGGGGCGGCCCGCTTCCTTTTGACCTACGCGCCCGAGACCGACAGTGAATCGTACGCGCAGCTCCTCGTATCGGTCGACGACTACGAGAAAATCGACGCGATCGCCGAGGACTTGCAGACCTTCATGGACCACGAACTGCCGCAGGTCTCCGGCGTCGTCGTGGTCGGCGCCGTGAAGAAGTTTCAGCTCGGCCCCGGTGAGGGCGGAAAAATCCAGTTCCGCGTCAGCGGACCGGAACTGGACCAGGTCAACGCCTACAAACGCCAAATCATGGAAATCATGCGGAGCGACAAGGCGGCCATCGGCATCCGCAACGACTGGTATGAGCCGGTCAAGGTGGAAACGCCGGTTGTCTCCGAACAAATCTCGCAAAAGACGGGCATCGAGCGGGGGGACGTCTGCCTGGCAATGGAGCTGGCGTCCGAGGGCAAGCAGGTGGGCGTCTTCCGCGACGGCGACAACCTGCTGCCCATCGTCATGCGGCTGCCCGACAAGCAGCGACTGGGCGTGGACGACCTGAAGAACGCGTCGGTTTACAGTCCCGTCAATCGCACCATGATGCCGGTGCGGCAAGTCGTGCTCGGCTTTGACACGACGTGGGAAGAGCCGTCCATTTGCCGCCGCAATCGAAACCGCACCGTCACCATTCACTGTGACGCCAAGGAAGGCGTGCCGAGCGTGCTGCTCGGGCGAATCCTGCCGAGCGTGGAAACGCAACTGAAGACCAAGGAACTGAAAAACTTCGATCGGCAGAAGTCGCGGTGGCTCATCGGCGAGGACCAGCCGGGAGACACCGAATACTACATCGAAATGGGCGGCGAGGCCGAGAGCAGTGCAGACGGCCAGGCCGGCATCGCCGCCAGTTTACCGCTCTTTTTGGGCCTGATGGTGCTGATCGTGATCGTGCTGTTCGCGTCGCTGCGGCACACGCTCGTCATCTGGCTGGTCGTGCCGCTGGCGGCCATCGGCATCTCGTTCGGCCTTTTCTTTTCGGGCTTGCCGTTCGGGTTTATGGCCCTGCTCGGCTCGCTCTCGCTCATCGGCATGTTGATCAAGAACTGCATCGTGCTGGTCGATCAGATCAATATCGAGATCGCCGCGGGCGAAGAGCCGTACGACGCCGTCATCAAGAGTGGTGTGAGCCGGATGCGTCCGGTGGCGATGGCGGCGGCGACGACCATCCTGGGCATGCTCCCGCTCCTGATCGACCCGTTCTTCAACGCGATGGCGATCACGATCATGGCGGGGTTGTTCGTGGCGACGGCGCTGACGCTGCTGCTGCTGCCGGTGTTCTACACGGTGGTCTTCAACGTGCGGAAGGCGTGACCCAGAAAGCCGCGACCGCTGGTCGCGGAAAGGGGTCGTGCTAGAATACCAGGGTCGGACGGCCCCTAGCCGATCAAGTTCTGATGCAGTGGAGAATGGAATGCACCCGGCAATGCAAGAACTGTCCCAGCTTCCTGTTTCGGAGCGGTTGACGCTCGTACAGGAACTCTGGGACAGCATCGACGAGACTCGCACGTTCTTGCCAGAATCGGCGTGGTATCGAGAACTGCTCGCCGCGCGGCTGGCCGATATTGAAAGCGGCTCTGAGACCGGCTTGAGCAGGGACGAGGTATGGGAGGAGGTGGATCGGCGTCTTGGCTCATAAGCTGCGGTTTCACAGGGATATTCCCGAGGACCTCGAACAGGCGATCCGCTACTACCAGGCGGTGTCGGTTGAACTCGCGAATCGCTTCCGTATCAAGGTAAATCGGCGGCTTGATGAAATCGCCGAGCGACCAGAGTCCTTCGCGGTCGATATGGCGCCCGTGCGGTTCGCCAAGGTTCACCGGTTCCCCTACATCATCCCGACTTATTCACCAACCCGTCCTTCCAAGAGCTTATTGGGCCTGGGGTTGCTTGCCGCTGGAGGGCGTGCGTAAGTGAGCGCGGAGGGCCCCCTTTCCCCCGACGTTCGTGCGAGGC
>Ga0180437_10008620_pt1 | contig 12888 bp, 11 predicted proteins | sample SS_ome_4_FD_132410 | JGI IMG/M metagenome (GOLD analysis project Ga0180437, IMG submission 132410) | Hypersaline lake sediment archaeal communities from the Salton Sea, California, USA - SS_3_D_1 metaG | ecosystem: Environmental > Aquatic > Non-marine Saline and Alkaline > Hypersaline >...
CGGCAAGCAGGTCTCTTTTCCTCTGAAAATCCGGGCCGGCAGTGAGACAGAAGTCGAAGTCCGGATTCCTCCTCGAAAGAGAAAAGGGATGATCAGGGAATACGTTTTGATGAAGTCCAATGATCCCAGGAGACCGACCCTTTCTTTTTATCTCAGCGGCTATGTCGTCACCAAACAACAGCTTAAAGACCTTTTTGAGAAGTATAAGGGCATTCTCGATTAAAACCATCCATGACTCAGCTGACGGAATGAGGCCAAAGTGATTCTTTTCGCGAATTTTCTCGGTGCAGTGGCTGGAGTCCTCCGTTTTGTCTTGAATTTATATATGTTGATTGTCTTATTTCGGGTTATTCTCTCTTGGGTAAATGTCCCTTCCCTCCGTCCCTTAGTCATCATCCTCCATAATTTAACAGAACCGGTCCTGAGGCCTTTCAGAAGGCTCATTCCTCCACGAGCACTGGGAGGGATCGATATATCTCCGGTGATCGTGATTCTATTGATTTATTTCGTGAATTCAGCCATTGTCAGGTCTCTTTCCATTTATGCGGAACAGATGTTGAGACAGCACACTCTGTATTTTTAATGCATTCTTATCTAAAATCTGCAGGCGAGACTGCGGCTTGAGAGAAAAAGATAAGATTTATTTAACTGTCAACGTTCAGCCCCGCGCCCAAAATCCCGGAATAGAAAAACTGGATAGTGGTGAATACCGTGTGCGCGTGAAGGCGCCCCCCACAAAGGGAGAGGCCAACAGAGAAGTCGTGAAGACCGTGGCCTCCCATTTTGGCGTTCCACCTTCCTGCGTAAAAATTGTGCGGGGGATGAAATCCCGAAAGAAAGCGGTTTTGATTGAATCTAATAGAAGGGGATAGATAAGGATGGAGATATACAATCTTATCAGTTTCATCGGGATTTTTGTTTTGGTCGGTTTTGCCTGGCTGTGTTCTGCCCAGAGGAGAGTCGTCAACTGGCGCGTTGTTTTCTGGGGAATAGGGCTTCAGCTTTTTTTTGCCGTGTTCATTTTCTGGGTGCCGATCGGAGCCAGATTTTTCCTTTTTATCAACAAGGTGGTTGTCGCTGTATTGGAAACGGCGACTGCCGGGACAAAGTTTCTTTTTGGCCGTCTGGCTTATCCTCCCGGGACAGTGACTGAGGCAGGCGAGCCGTCTTTGGGGAATATACTCGCTTTCCAGGCTCTGCCCACGATTATCTTTTTTTCTGCGATTATCGGGGCCCTGTATTATCTGAAAGTCATGCCTCTTCTTATCAGAGGCTTTTCCTATGTGTTCACCCGGTTGATGCGTATCAGCGGGGCTGAGTCTTTGTGCGCGTCGAGCAATATTTTCGTCGGTGTCGAATCGGCGCTGGTGATTCGGCCGCATTTGAAAGAGATGACAAAATCCGAGCTGGTCACCATCCTTTCGGCATCGATGGGGACCATCGCCTCCACGGTGCTCGCTTTGTACGTTTTTTACCTCCAGGGACAGCTTCCGACGATTGCCGGTCACCTGATCTCTGCCTCCTTCCTTTCGGCTCCGGCGGCTGTTATTATGGCCAAGCTGATCTATCCGGAGACGGAGAAACCCAAGACGCTTGGCGTGGATGTGAAGCCTCATTATGAGCGTGAAGAAAACCTCATCATGTCTATCATCAACGGAGCGATGAGCGGGTTAAAGTATCTGGGTGGAATCGTGGTTCTACTTCTGGCTTTTTTGGGAATCGTGGCTCTTCTGGACCTGATTTTAGGCTGGTTCGGTAGTGGCATCAACAGCTTGTTTGGCTGGAATTTCGATTTGAGTATAAGCATGATCCTTGGGTATATATCCTATCCTTTTACCATTATATTGGGAGTTCCCCCTTCTGATGCCCTGGAGATTGCGAAGCTCATCGGGGAAAGGACTGTCGTCACTGAGGTCGTCTCCTACCAGCATCTCTCGCAGCTCATGGCCGATGGGGTGCTTGTGCATCCACGTTCCGCCATTATCGCTTCCTACGCGCTCTGCGGTTTTGCCCATATCGCTTCCCTGGCCATATTTGTCGGAGGGATCGGGGCTCTGGTCCCGGAGCGTTTGAAGGACCTCTCGCAAATGGGTTTCCGGGCTCTTTTAGCGGCGACTCTGGCCTGCTTGATGACCGGGGCTGTGGCCGGCGCTTTCTTCACCAGCGGCTCTATCCTCCTCGGTGGGTAAAAAAGGGGACAGGCTCCTTTTCATAAAAAAGAGGGATAATCCCTCTTTTCTTAAGCACAAGGACTAAAAGGGAAGTCCCAAAAAAAGGATTCTATCCCCTTTTAATTTTTCTTAGTAATTGTGATGTGCTTTAATAAAAGAGGCGGAAGATAAAATTGTCATTGCGAGCGAAGCGTGGCAATCTCATAAAAAGGATATCTTCATTCCTGTAATAATACAATTTCTCTCTACGAGATTGCCACGCTTCGCTCGCAATGACACCTTTGCCTTCGATATCATCACAAAAAGTGTTCCCAAATTTCTGAGCATAAAGGACAGGCTCCTTTTTTGAGGGTGTCCATTCGAGGTCAGACATTATCGTCAAGAAATGCGGCTTATATCCTTTTTACTTCCCGTGCCTCCTTTGGATGAGGCCTGAGCCCATAATATTTCAAAAAAGGGGCCTGTCCCCTTTTTTTCTGTGCTTGACTTTTCCTTTTCCGTTAGTATCCTGTTAAAATAATTTCAATTCACGTAGAGATGATTTTTTAATGGAGACTTTTTTGTAAAGAGTAGATATTTTTTTTGTCGCAGATATTTATCTGAAAATATCTCGAATATAAAGAGGATAATGATGGCAACAAAAACTAAAACCAAAGAATCACACGCACGAACGATTGTCAAGGCTGTGAGTTGGCGGGTTGTGGCCACTCTAACTACAGCGACAATCGTCTTTATATTTACACGGAAGTGGGATCTGACTTTGGGAATTACGTTCTTTGAGGTTTTGAGTAAAATCCTATTCTATTATATTCATGAAAGAGTCTGGAACGTGGTGCACTGGGGGCAGGAGAAGCATCCTCTGGCCGAGATTAGAGTGAATCGTGAACTCGAACCTGAGGACATGGAGATCATCAAGAATAAGCTCAAAGATCTCGGCTACCTTGATTAAAATTGAGAACTGTCCCCAATTTTTCTTGTGTTTTTGAATTTTCTTGTTAAAATATCCATACGAATTTTGAGACCAGCTCTAAAAGGAAAGGGGATTGTCCCCTTTTTTCTGTGTAAATTTTGAGTCCAACTCGAAAGAGGAGAGAAAAATGGCAGATTTTATAAACAAAATACTTTGGGCGACAGACTTCTCAGATGAAGCAGAGGAATCACTTCTCTATGCGGATGCGTTTGCCAAGAATTTTAAGGCCAAAATCATCGGGCTTCACATCGTCCCCGATTTTTCCGCGGCGCTCTATGATGCCGCTTATGTGATCAAGGGTGAACTCGCTCAAAAGATCGATGCAGTCAAGAAAGAGGCGGAATATAGGCTCAAGGAGACATCCAAAGATAAAGGAATTCCTTTTAAAGCCATAGTCAGGGAAGGTACGGCCGCCAAAATAATTATCGAAGTGGCTGAGAAAGAAAAGGTGGATTTGATCGTCATAGGTAGAAGAGGGATGTCTGCAGTGGAGAAACTCTTTATCGGGAGTGTAGCCAATCAGGTTTTGAGGACTTCGCCGGTTCCCATCCTCATAACCAAGAAGAAAACGGGCACGCCTCAATTCAAGAAGATCATCGTCCCCACAGATTTTTCCGAACAGGAAGAGTCAGAGAGAGATTTTGCCTGGATGCTGGCCAAGGGCTTTGGTGCTGATCTCACTCTCCTTCACGTTCTGGAACTGCATGACTATGAATTCTCGCCGCGAGTTCTGGATGATCTGCTGGAATCTCTCCTCAAGAGACTCAAGCAGCGGAAAAAAAGGGAAAAAGTCGATTTCAAAGTGACAGAGGAAGTCCATCGGGCCATCAATGCTTCAGTGGGAATCGTGGAATATGCCGAAACCCACAAATTTGACATGATCGTCATATCCACCTGTGTCCACAGCAAGCTGGAGCGATTCTTCCTGGGAAGTACAACAGAGAAGGTCATCTCCTACACGGATATCCCCATTTTTGCCATTCCACCGACATACTGCATTGCGTGATATTGGAAGATAACCGGAGATATTGGGTTGCTTTAAACCTTGTTCTTGCTGAAAGCCTCAGGGCCGCGAGGAAGGTCGTTGGCCATTTTCCGACTGTCAGAGATATTTTCAAGGCCAGCCGGCGGGAATTAATTTCTCTAGGGATAGATGAAGAGAAGGTTCAGGCTCTGACCTCTCCCCGGCTTGTGGACCAAGCCAGTCGAGAAATCGAGAGATTAGAGAGAAAAGATTATTCTGTCCTGACGTTTGAGGATAGGAATTATCCGGAATATTTAAGAGAGACATTTGATCCTCCCTATGTCTTGTATTGTGCAGGGAGGGTCGAAGTGCTCAAGGATCCGGCCGTTTCCATAGTCGGATCCAGGAAGCCTTCAGCCTACGGAAGGGCTGTGGCGGAGAGATTAGCGCGGGACCTGGCCTCTCGAGGGCTTGTGGTCGTCAGTGGATTGGCGCGTGGCGTTGACTCTATAGCTCATTGGGGCGCGCTTGAAGGAGGAAAAACAGTCGCTGTGCTCGGTTCAGGAATAGAAACCGTTTATCCCAGGGAAAACCGCGGCCTTTTTAACAAAATCATCGAGCAGGGAGCTGTCGTGTCTGAGTTTCCTCCGGAATCCCCTCCTCTGGGATTCCATTTCCCGATTCGAAACCGGATTATCAGCGGGTTGTCTTTGGCACTTATAGTGGTAGAGGCGACTAAAAAGAGTGGTTCTCTGATCTCGGCCCGCTTGGCTCTGGAACAGAACAGGGAGGTCATGGCTGTTCCCGGGAACATCACGTCTGAGCTCAGCCAGGGTACGAACTGGCTGATTCAGACAGGCGCAAAACTGGTCGAGAGCTGGAAGGATGTGGCAGAGGAACTGCCCTCTTCTCTTAAAGAGAAACTTCTTTGCCAAAAAGAGGAAGAAAGCACCGTGCCTCCTGACATTAGTCCACAGGAAAAAAAGGTTTTCGAGATTCTCAGGCCGGACGCCCTGACTCATGTCGATGAGCTGGTCGAGGAGATAGAATATTCTGTATCTGAAACTCTCTCCTTCTTGCTCAATCTGGAGCTGAAAGGATTGATCTTCCAGAGACCGGGGAAATATTTTCAGAGGAGACTGTGATGGCGAAACGTTTGGTGATCGTTGAATCTCCAGCCAAGGCGAAAACTGTCCACAAATATTTAGGATCTGATTTTCTGGTTAAAGCCTCTATGGGTCATATCCGCGATCTTCCCAAGAAAGAACTAGGAATTGACATCGAACATGAATTCAGGCCGGAATACGAAGTCATTCCGGAGAAAAAAGAGACGGTTACCGAACTCCAAAAATCCGCCAAAGAATGCGAATCCGTGCTTCTGGCGGCTGACCCGGATAGAGAGGGGGAAGCGATCTGCTGGCATCTGAAAACCCTTCTGGAGGATTTCAACGAGGACATCAAACGTGTGCTTTTCCACGAGATAACGAAAGGGGCTATCGGAGACGCACTCAGTCATATCGGGGACCTTAACCAGGGGAAAATCGAGGCCCAGCAGGCCAGACGGCTCCTCGATCGCTTGGTGGGATACCTCATCAGCCCTCTGCTGTGGAAAAAGATCGGGAGAGGCTTGAGCGCTGGCCGGGTGCAGTCCATTGCCATGCGGTTGATCTGTGAACGGGAGAAGGAGATCAGAGATTTTATTCCCGAGGAATACTGGACCATTACCGCAGAACTTGAAGCGTCTCAGCCGCCTGTATTTAAGGCGAATCTTGTCAAGATAGATGAAAAAAAGACAAAAATAAAGGACGGGAAAAGCGCTGATAAGATAGTTTCCGAGCTTCGCCAGACTCCTTTTATCCTTGAAAATGTCGATGTCAAGGAGAAAAAGAGAAATCCTGCCCCGCCGTATATCACCAGTACCCTTCAGCAGGATGGATTCCGGCTCTACCGCTATACGGTGAGAAGAACGATGTCGATCGCCCAGAGGCTGTATGAGGGTCTGGAGATCGGCGAGCATGGATCAGTGGGATTGATAACCTACATAAGGACAGATTCTGTTCGAGTTTCCGATGAGGCTGTCTCCGGAGCTCGACAATTCATCCAGGATAATTATTCTAAAAAATATATCCCGGCCAAACCGCGCATCTATAAAAACAAGAGAAAAGCGCAGGATGCCCATGAAGCCATCCGTCCCACCACGTTTTCGCTGCCCCCTGAAGCGGTTCAACCCTACCTGAAAAAAGATGAGTATAATCTCTACCGCATCATCTGGAACCGGTTTATCGCCTCTCAAATGAGCTCCGCTCAGGTGGAGGAGACGGTGTTCGATATCCGCGCAGGAAGATATCAGTTCCAGGCCAAGGGAGAAGTCATCAAGTTTGACGGATTTTTAGCTCTGACGGCCAAAGAAAAAGAAGAGGAGAATGTCCTGCCAAAGGTGAACGCCGGAGAAGAGCTTACACTCATCGACCTCGAAACCAAACAGAATTTTACTCAGGCCCCGCCCCGGTTTACAGAAGGGAGCCTGGTCAAGGAACTGGAAGCCAGAGGAGTCGGGCGTCCCAGTACCTATGCGCCGATCATCTCGACTCTGCAGAGTCGTGTCTATGTTGTCAAAGAAAAAGGAAAGTTCATCCCCACAGACCTCGGATTATTCGTGACCGATTTTCTGATCGAGAATTTTTCCGACCTGATGGAGTATGAGTTCACAGTTCGCCTCGAAGAAGAGCTTGACCGCATCAGCGAAGGAGAATTGAGTTGGGTCGATTATTTGAAGTCCTATTATTCATTACTGGATAAAGACCTCAAGGATGCCATGAAGGTCGAGGGAGTGAAGGCGACGGGGATTCCGTTGGAAGATGTCTGTCCCGATTGCGGCCGCAAACTCGTGATCAAAGAGGGACGCTATGGACGGTTTAAAGCCTGTTCCGGCTATCCGGACTGCCAATACAGGGAAAGCTTGGTCAAGAAAGAGGTGAAGCCTCTGGAAGAGACGTGCCCTGAATGCGGCAACCAGTTGGTTGTGAGGAAGGGGAAGTACGGGATTTTTGTGGCCTGCTCGAACTATCCCGAATGCAAGTACGTCAAAAAGGAGAAAAAGGACACAGGAATACCCTGTCCGCAGGGCTGCGGGGGAACGATTGTCCGGCGGAAAACGAGAAGGGGAAAAATTTTCTTCGGCTGCAGCAAGTACCCGGAGTGTGATTTTGCGACCTGGGATGAGCCGATTCACCAGCCCTGTCCGGAATGCGGACGGGAATTTGTGCTCCGCAAGAATCTCATCAGAGGAACTCCTTTCCTCCACTGCAGCAATGAAGAATGCGATTATAAGGAGACAGTGGAGCGGGAGAAGATCTGGGAAAAGAAGGCCGGCACCTCTGAAGAAGACGATAGTCTGTAAGCATTGCACGGGCCAAACCTGACTCACAGATTGCAGGAATGGGAACGGAAGGACAACGACTCTTCCATTCACTATCCCACATTCATTAAAATAGAAGTGATGAGAAAAGAACTCAGCCAGTTTCTCCTTTCCCTCAAGCACGAGAAAAACGCCTCCCCCCATACGATAGCCAGCTACCAGCGGGATTTGCTTCAGCTGGCCAGTTATCTGGAGGAGAGAAAGGTGAAGTTGAAGGAGATCGACAATATCGTTCTCCGTGGGTTTCTGGCCAGGCTTCAGGAAAAAAAGAACAAAAAATCCACTGTTGCCCGGAAGCTGGCAGCCATCCGTTCTTTTCTTCAATTCTGCATGAAGAAAAAATGGGTGGAGGATAATCCGGCCAAGGTCGTGGCCACTCCCAAGCAGGAGAAACATGTGCCGTCGTTTCTTTCCGAAGATGAGATGGCAGAATTCCTGGACTTGCCTGATTCGCGACAGCCTTTGGATTTAAGGGACAAGTGTGTGCTGGAGCTTCTCTATGCTACAGGGATCAGAGTGAGCGAGTTGGTCGGGATCAACCTGGAGGATGTGGATTTCACGGAAAGGCTGATCCGGATCAGGGGGAAAGGGAAAAAAGAGAGGCTGGTTCCCTTCGGGAAAAAGGCGGAGGACAGCCTGTCTGCTTACATCCGGGCAAGAGTTCAACTCAATAAGGGCGAGATCGATGTGGAAGCCATGTTTTTAAATTATCGAGGGGAGAGGCTCACAGCCCGTTCGGTGGAGAGGATTGTGGACAAATACATCCGCATCACGGCCCTGCGGCGGAAAATCAGCCCTCACTCTCTTCGCCATTCTTTTGCCTCCCATCTTTTGAGCAGAGGAGCAGACCTGAGAGTCATCCAGGAGCTTCTGGGCCATGAAAGTTTGGCCACTACGCAGAAGTACACTCACCTGGACTTGAGGCAGCTTCTCAAAGTCTACAAAAAAAGCCATCCCCGCTCATAAAAAAGGGGACAGGCCCCTTTTTTTTGTGGAAACGTTTGTTGTCTACCCGATGCGGACGATGGAAACGTTTGTTGACTTTTCTTCTGACTGACCATCTATAACATGCTGATAATAAGGAGGATACGATATTCGTATGTATGGCCCGGAAATTGCATAAAGGAGATGCGAAAGGAGGTTTTTATGAGAAATTATATGCTTAAGAGTGTAGTTTTAGGTGTGATCTTCGGACTTGCGTTCTTTCTCCTTCTCCCTTCTCAGGGTCAGGCAGTCCAGAAAACAAGCGAAAAGAAGATCAATATCAACACCGCATCTTTAGCTGAGCTTCAGGAGCTTCCACGGATTGGAGAAAAAGTGGCCCAGCGAATCATTGACTTCAGGAAGGAAAACGGAAAGTTCAAGAAGATCGAAGAGATAATGAAAGTCCAGGGAATCGGAGAAAAGGTTTTTAATCAGATCAAAGACAGGATAACAGTCGGGTCTCCAACGGAGAAAAAATAAGGTCATTTTCCGGGGTCAGACCTTTATTGTGAGTACTTTCGAAAAGCACTTCAATACTATATATTTTCGTTCCTAATGTGTGAGAGAGACATAGATGCTTTTTAAGAAGACAGCTGAGACAAGAATGATAGATTCTTTAAAGGTCTGACCCCAAATAACTCAGAAGAAATTCTTTGAGTCTTTTGAGAGCGCGGCCTCTGTGGCTGACCTTGTTTTTCTCCTCTGGCAAGAGCTCGGCAAAGGTTTTTTTCAATGGCGGATAGTAAAAGAGGGGGTCATATCCGAATCCATATGCTCCTTTTTCTTCAAGAGCGATGATGCCTTCCACAGATTCCATGATCTCTTTTATGACATCTCCTTTTTTTGAAAGAACCATGCAGGAGACGAATCGAGCGCTTCTCTTTTCGGATGGCACTCCTTTCATCCGCTCCAGGACCTTCAGGTTGTTCTTTTGATCAGTGGCCCGCTCTCCGGAATACCGGGCCGACAGAACACCAGGTTCCCCCTCTAGGCTCTCGATTTCGAGCCCGGAATCCTCTGCCAACGTGAGACCCTCCCAGTTCTTGCTGTAGAAAAGACTCTTTCCTCTGGCATTTGCGTCGAACGTTCGGCCCGTTTCAGTGAAAGGTCTGAGTTGACCCAGCTCTTGAAGGGAATGGATCTCTATCGGAAGGTCTTTGAGGTAGCTCTTGATCTCTCTGGCTTTTCCCTGGTTTGTAGTGGCCAAAAGAAGCTGTTCTTTACTCAATCTTTATCTCTAAGACTTCAGCCAGGTTGAGAAGGCTCTGGTTGAATCTATGTTCTTTTTCTTCTGTCGCGTGGAAAGATAAGTCAACAATGGCAGACTCTCCCTCCTTTTTGAGACTGAGCTCGTCGAACTTGAATCCCTCATGAATTGCCAGCTTTTTAATGTTGATTAGAAGGTCTTTGGAATACTTGGCTTGGAGATGGTAGAGGAACGTCGATCTTTTTAGATAATGCTCCTCAACATAGCGAAAAATAATCAGTGTCAGGATGATTATCGCGGTGAAGATGACTGCCACCAGATAATATCCGGCGCCGATCACGAGACCGAGTCCGGCCACGGCCCAGATAGTCGCGGCGGTGGTGAGCCCGACGATGATTCCCCGGGCCTGGATGATCGTGCCGGCTCCGATAAATCCTATACCCGTGATCACTCCGGCAGCGATCCTTGTCAGGTCAGTTCCTTTTTCCTCATTTCCACCGAGAATGAGCCCTGAGAGGATCATCATCATGGCAGCGCCCACACAAATAAGAATATTTGTCTTGATCCCTGCTGGCTTATTGCTGGTCTGCCGCTCCAGGCCGATAAGGCCCCCCAGGGCCACAGCCAGTACGAGTTTTAATAATATTTCGATAAGATTCATTTCATTCCCTCTCTGTTGGTTTCGCAGTTAATGTATCATAATCAAAAATCAGAAGACAAGAGCTGCCAATTCTTGGTCCATAGCTTTTTCTCATCTCGTTTTTAGAGTCAGGAAAAAGTAAGGAGATAAGTTGATTAGAGGAATGCGCAAACTAAAGCCGATATAAAAAATGAGATAGCTTTTTTGTTCCGGATTCTTATCAGCGGTTGAGGAAGTGCTTGAACCAGAAATCCACAAAATGCCGGTTGGAATGCTCTCTCTTCGTTCCTCCGTAACCGTGTCTCTGGTTGGGGTAGGGCATGAAATGGAATGTCTTGCCCAGGTCGATGAGTTTATCGATCAGCTGTGTGGTGTTCTGCATGTGAACGTTATCATCCATGGTCCCGTGAGTGAGAAAAAGGACTCCCTTGTATTTATCCGCGTGAGTCAACGCCGACCCGAATTTATACCCTTCCGGATTATCTATGGGTCTATCCATGTAGCGTTCCGTGTAGACTGTATCGTAGAGCTCCCAGCGTGTGACCGATGAGCTGGCCCATCCGTGGGTGAAATAATCCGCCCCGTAGGTCAAGGCCATGCAGGTGGTGTAGCCGCCGTAACTTCCTCCGGTGATCCCGATTTTTGTCTCATCGATAAAAGGTTTCTTCCGCAGCCATTTCACGGCTTCAATCAGGTCGTGCATCTCCCATTTGCCGAGGTTGCGGTGCATGAGAGACATTCCCTTTTTCCCGAAATGACCGGAACAGCGGTGGTCGACACTGAAGGTGATGATCCCCTCTTGGGCGAAGTAGAAATAAGAGAGAGACGGATAGGAGTTCGATACCGTCCCTCCGCCTGGTCCTCCGTATATTCTGAAGAGTACAGGGTATTTTTTTGTCTCGTCAAAGTCAGGCGGAAGGATCCAGTACGCCGGAAGGGTCCATCCATCCTCGGTGGGGATGGACAGCAGCTCCTTTTTTCCGAGTGCATACTCTTCCATGAGGGAGGTCCGGCTGTCCCCTAATTCCCGAACGAGCGTTCCGTCACTCCGGTAAAGGTTTTGTTTGGATGGCGTTGTGTTGTTGGAGAAAGAGTCGATGAAATAACTTCCTCCAGGAGAAACACGCGCGCGGTGGGAACCCGGCTCTTTGGTCAGGCGTTTGAGGCCCGAACCTTTGAGGTTCACCTGGAAAAGGTGTCTTTCAGTCGTTTCTCCTTTATTTGCGGAAAAGAAGATTCTTTTGTTTTTTTCATCCACAAGAGAAATGCCCTGAACCGACCATTCACCTTCAGTCAACCTCTTCTTTAAATTCCCCTCCAGGTCATAATAGTAGAGATGGTCCCAGCCGTCGACGCTGCTCCGAATCAGGAAACCACTTCCGTCATTGAAGAAATACAGGTCTTCGAAGAATTCCACCCATGAAGGCTGTTTTTCGTCGAATATTTCTTCTTTCTTGCCTGTCTTGAGGTCGACTGTGTAGATCTTGATGTTGTTCTGGTCGCGGTTCATCCACTGGAAAGTGAGTTTCGAGCTGTCCACGAGCCAGAATGGCCAGGCCACATAGTGGTCAGCGTTTTCATCGACATCTGCCCAGACGATTTTACCCTCCTTGACTCTTACGATTCCCAGTTTGACTTTCGGATTGGGATCTCCGGGTTTGGGATATCTTTCCCTTTCCAGCTCGCCGTGGGTTCCTCTGGCTCGAAAAATCGGGAAAATAGGAACAGGGCTGTCGTCAAAACGGAGGAAAGCGAGCATGGTGCTGTCAGGCGACCACCAGAAAGCCGCATAGCGGGAGCGTCTTCCGAGGATTTCCTCGAAGTACACCCAGGAAGCCCAGCCGTTGTATATCGTATCCGAGCCGTCTGTCGTGAGCTGGTATTCCAGACCGCTCTCTACATCCAGGGCAAAAAGGTTGTGGTTCCGTGTGTAAGCGACAAATTTCCCGTTCGGTGAGAAACGGGGATTATTCTCCGGATCAGGCGTGGAGGTGAGGCGTTTGAATTTTCCAGTCTGCATTGAATAATGATAGAGGTCATCCCTGAATGAATAGAGCAGGCCGCTGTAGTCTGACGTGTTGTCTGTGTGCATCATCGCCCGGATGCCTTTAGGGAGGTTCTTCTGGATTTCTCCGTAGTCGAGAAAAAGGGCCTTTTTGCCTGACCTGGCGTTGACTTTGTAGAATTTTGTCTGTTTCGTTTTTTCATCTCTTTCGGAGAGAAGATAGTGTTCATCATCCAGCCAGGTGCGGATGGAGGGCATGGATTGGAAGAGACGGGGCTCGGCCCGCTGATAGGCCTGCTCATAAGTCAATTTCTTTAAGCCCTTTTCCTGGGACCAGACAGGGCCGGTTGAACCCAGGAAAAAGAGGATTATGAGTCCGCAGATAAAGCCATGCTTACTGTTTTTGATCATTTGCTTTTCCTCCTAAAAATATAGGAATGTTTATCACTGGAAAGTCTAAATGTCAACTTGCTTCTGGCTGTTCGTATTTTTTGATGAAATGTTTTCAGTAATCAATTCTCACCGGGTA
>Ga0180437_10008621_pt1 | contig 12887 bp, 7 predicted proteins | sample SS_ome_4_FD_132410 | JGI IMG/M metagenome (GOLD analysis project Ga0180437, IMG submission 132410) | Hypersaline lake sediment archaeal communities from the Salton Sea, California, USA - SS_3_D_1 metaG | ecosystem: Environmental > Aquatic > Non-marine Saline and Alkaline > Hypersaline > Sediment...
CGCGTGAAGTACATCCGCAGCGGGACGAGCGTTAACCCGCGTTCGCTTATCTTGCTGTTGAGCCGGACTATCTCCCGTTTGTGCAGGAGCAGTTTCCGGTCGCGTTTCGGGTCGTGGTTGTGGCGGTTGCCCTGCTCGTACTCGCTTATGTGCGCGCCGAGCATAAACACCTCGCCGTTGACTACCTTCGCGTAACTGTCTTTCAGGTTCGCACGGCCGGCACGCAGCGATTTCACCTCCGTACCGCGAAGCGCTATACCCGCCTCGTACGTCTCAATAATATCGTAGTCGTGCCGTGCCTGCCTGTTGACAGTGATAATCTTGTCGCCCAATTCCGTCTCACCTCTCCTACAAATCCTAACAACCTGTCAATATTTTATCACGTATCTCACCGCACTTCAAGAAAATTCGAACACGTAGAAGCCAAGCTCACTGTGCCCCGCCGCTTTCTGGGGCGCAGCAAGCCACGCCCCTACGTGAAGGAGCGCGGAGCCGTAAGATCACGGTGCGGTCGGGCTGGGTCCTTGTGAGACGCTGATGTAGAAGAGATACATCCCGAGCAGGACGCTCGTCTGGAACACCAGCTCGATCCATTGTCTCAGGCCTGCGCTCACAATCCACTGTCGCCCAAACAGTCCCAAGGTGAAAGTGAGAACCGTCTGGAGCACAAACGCCAATGCAGCAAAACACGCAATGACGGTCAGTGTCGGTCCTGGCTGGGATCGCCAGAAACGCAAACTCCGTTTGATAGCGGACTGCCAGGTGAGTCCATGGGCAACAATCGCCGCCGGTGCAAAAAGAAGGCTGAGCGTGATGCACGAGCTCACCAATAGGTAGACATTGACGTACAGGCCAGACCAAGCGCCCCAGTGCGGCACGAAGCGCTGTGCGAGAGCCAAGAACGTTCCCAACATATAGAATAGGAGCGCGAAAATGAGGTAAGTCAGATACAGCGGTTCGTAGTGCCCGAGCGCAAGCACGTGCAATGGATCAGCGGTTTCTCCTTTCAGGTGTGCGAGGAAAGTCCCCAGGAGCGCGCTGACGAACAGAGCCGAGCACGCCGTACTGGCCAAGATCCAGAAGGGCGTCGCTCCCACGGACCACACCAACCAAGCGGGCGATTGGGGCTTCCAGATTTGCTCAGCATCCCCTTGAACAGCACAGTACACAATGAGCCCCGCCAGGATCAGGCACGCAACCACAGTCACGCCTGTCAGGGTCCTGCCAAAGAGCCGAAAGCTTCGTTCCAGCTCTTCGGGACAGCCTTTGTCCTTGACGTAACGCCAGAACCTCCACAAGCCCAGTACTAGCACGAAACCACCGACACTTGTCCACCCCCCAACGCGAAAAGGTGTGATCATCAGCGGGATAAGCGACAATGGACGGGACACGTACGTTTCCCATCGCGTAAACTGGTGCAGCAGACCCCTGAAAGAGGTCGAGAGTGGTATAGGAGGCGGAACGAGATTGCTCGACCAACTCCCCCGGGCTGACGCGATCATGACAAAATGGTCGATCTGGCTGACGACCACACCGACAGCGAACAGAACAAGCACCCACCGGTGCCGCATCAGCCACTTGCACGCTTCCAGATACTTTCTTCGGAGGTCAGCACCCAGGCCAGCCGGTATCTTGCCTTTGCGGACCGTCGAGCGCCAACCGAAGGCGTACAGAGCGCTGCCGCCCAGACCCGCCAAGACAACGATAGAGAGGAACTTCATGAACGTATCGACGCGCATCGGCAGCTTCCCTCCACGGCTTGCAGGCAATGAGAAGCAGCGGTCTAGCTCAACTAACCGCGCTTCTCTTGCCAGCACGTACGCGCTTCACGCTCTCTCCCAATCCAGCCTACCGCGAGGGACAGGTTGATGTCAAGTCGGCTGGCCTTGACTCGGATCTTCCCGGTTACGGAAGCGTCACTCGGCGCGTTCCTGATGGCGCTGTTCATCCTCGTCGTTGGCAGGAAACTCCTGCGTTAGCAGAGTTCACTCTGCCCAGATCCCCTACCCTTCCGGTGCAAATCGTAGGGGCAGGGCTTGCTCTGCCCTGCCGCGTCTGGGCGCAAGTCGCCGCGGCGACCGGCCCTACGTCGGGCGTGGTCACAGTCGTTGCCACCCGCTGATTCGCGGGCTCTCCACGGCGAGTCTTCGATCCGCCACGGCGAGTCTTCGACGAGACGCCAGCGCTACCGACGGAGTTGTCTCCGGCCCTCACGCTGGCTTGATTTTTATGCCGTGTTCGAATAAGGTAAGTATGTGAAAGAACGCGGGGCGCGGGTCGCCGCGGCGACCGCCCCTACGGTTGTCTTTCTTTGTGCAACTACGGCTGATAACGTATACCAAAGAGGTAACATGCGTATGAAACTTGAAATGTCGTTTGGACTACAATCGGACCTTTTTCACGGGAAACTCTCCGAGCATGAGGTGCAGTGCGCGCACGATGCGGGGTTCACCTTTTTCGAGATGTGGGGGATGGACCCATATTTTCCGCTCGAGCCGCCTGATGAGACCGACCGTGTACGTACTGTGCTCGAGAAGTTCGGTATGACGGCCAAGTCTCTGCACGCGCCGATAGATAAGGGTTGGGATATCTCCGCCGTTGACGAAAACGTGCGGGAGAAGAGTCTGCGTAGGACAAGACTGGCTGCTGAACGGCTCGTCGCGCTGGGTGGCGATGTTCTTGTCGTCCATCCAGGCCGTGGTCGACAACCGGACGAGGACGTGACCAAAAGGATGAGCCAGAGTGAGCGCAGCCTCACCGAGATATGCGAGTTCGCCTGGGAGCTCGGGATCAAGGTCGCGGTGGAAAACCCGTGTCCGAACGAGGTGTTTGACGAACCGGAAGATTTGCGCGCGCTGATCGACCGGTTCGATCAAGATGTAGTCGGCATATGTTTCGACTCGAGCCATGCTAACATTTTGAGAGATGGTGTCGAGACGACAAAAGTGTTCCAGGGACGCGTCATGAGCGTCCATCTCTCGGACAACGACGGTCGCGGCGACAACCATCTGCCGCCGTTTGAGGGGAGTATCGACTGGGAAGGGGTTCTCGGCGTGCTAATCGAGGGAGGGTTCACGGGACCGTGGCTCTTTGAGGTTCTCGGTTGGGACGCAGACCCATACGATTTTCTGCGGAGGGCGTCCGAGGGCGCGGAACGGATGCGCCGCCTTATCACAGAAATCTCGGGAACGTAAGACGCACGCGCGTGACAGGAAGGGATGAACCTATGAACATATTGAACAGACGGACGTTCTTACAATATTGCTCCGCAAGCGGCGTTTTGCTTCTGCACAACCCGCAAGCGGCACGTGCTCTATCCTCTTCTCAGGAGGACTATCAACCGCCGCCGATCTTCCCCGAGTTGCCCACGCCGAAATCGCTTGTGGCAGCGCCGCTAGGGGACAACATGACGTGGCACGAGAAAACTTTTTTCACCTCTTTCCAGGGCCTGGTGAATCGTCGGGAACCGAGAGTCTATCTGATTGACAGCTCGTTCGACCGGGATTGGCTCGATTACTACAAGACGAAGTTCAGCATTGGATACAAGGTAATAGATGATCCCTACGAATTGGTCAAGATGTTCGCGCACGAGCTAAGCGGTTACGTCGTCTATGATGAGGACATGCTCGACTCGGCCAACGTCGCCACCGTGTTGGGCAGCCTCAAGAATGCCGTGCCGGTTTCGCAGGAACTCGCCGCGCGATTGAAGGAGGCCGGACTGGAGGAGATCGACAATCTGACCGGCAGGTGGACCAATCGACTTGACGCATACGAGTGGGCGACCGCAAGACTTTTGCCTGACTGTAACGATCGGTTCCTTGCGCTGCTATGTGTAGATGTGCCTCATTGGCCGAGCAACAGTCTTTATCTGCGCGACTATCTCATGGCGCACAAGATTTTCACGTTCGATCTATCGTCGAGCTTACGAGAGCGAAAAGACTTCGATCTGCTGCACCGCATTTGCTCCAAAGTGCGGTCGCCGGGCGGGATACTCGGGTGGCATTGTGCGCGAGACAACGAGCACGAGTTCGTCGCGGTTGCCAGCAGCTACGGTCTGTTCGTAATCTGCAGCACCTCGACAACAAACCTCAGTGTCCATACAGCGATACCCCGACCGGATGAACCGTTCGTCCAGACGCACCGCAAGCCCGGCGACGTCAAACTCGAGAAGAAAGTATACATCTCGTTCATGATGACCGACGGCGATTCCACATCAAGCATGCTCGGTTACGTGACTGGCAGCTTCAGCGACAAACTGCGAGGGACCTTCCCGTACACGTGGGGAATCCTGCCATCGGCCTACGATTTCATGCCTGGAGTCGCCCAGTTCTACTACGAGAACCTGACCGAGAACGATTATCTGGTTGCGGCTCCGACTGGTGCTGCGTACACGTATCCGCATTTTCATCCGAACGCAAGCGACTTCCTCCGTCTATCCCGGTACTACATGGAGAAGATGGGACTTCGAGTCGTGCACATGACCAACTGGGACGATGAGCACTGGTGGCAGGAGGTTGAACTGCCCGAGTTCTTGCCCTTGTTGCGCGAAGAGCTGCCGGATTGCATCGGATACGTTCGCGGGATGGGCGAATCGGCGTTCGAGAGACACTATATAGGAGGTGGTCCACCCTACATCTTCTGCGGCGAGGGAATTCATCGCGACTCCGACGTGTACAGCACGATCACCGATTTCGTCAACGCGAACGTTAACCGGCCCCTTTTCATCTTCTCTCTCGTGAACTTCTCCGTTTCCATGAAACGCATGAAGGACGCTATCGACAAGTTTCCAAAAGACGATTATGAGTTGGTGCGGCTTGACGAACTTCTGTTGCTCATTGACAAAGCGTTTGCGCAAGGGCTTGTTCCCAAGGACGATCTCTATCCCGAGAAGGCTGAAATACGAAAGCTGCTCGCAAGGGAAGCGCGCCAGGCGTGGCCAGGGACGTACGAGTCCATCCTCGACCACTCGGCTCGAGCGAAGCTCAAACCGGAAGATGTGGCTGCGCAGCTGCGCGACACAGTGTTCAAGAGGTCGGACACGGATCCTGCTGACCTTCTTGCCTTCGATGCAGTGTGGGATTCGATGAAACTTGTGAGGCTCGCGTTGAACATGCGGGGTGTGTATGTGAACAATAAGGGTAAGGGTGTCCGCGATTTCATGGACGATTTCGGCGATGCGGATAATGCACGCGTTGTAGACGAGCTCTGGAGCGCGTGGTTGCAGTGGAGGAAGCAACGGGTTCCTTATGAGACCGCGTGCGATCTGGCACACCGGCTCGGGTTGCTTGCGCAAGCGCTTGACAGGAAATTGCGCACGCAGTAACATTCCGCACAACATCTCCCGACATTCCGGTCGGGGTTTGGAAGACTCGTTCTTGGAGGAAAACAAGTTATGACGGCACACACCGTAGCAGTGATCGGAGCAGGTAACGTCGGGGCAACCACCGCGTCGCGCGTGGCTGACCGCGGCGTGGCGGACGTCATTCTATACGACGTAGTGCCCGATCTCGCCGAAGGGAAAGCTCTGGACATTCTGCAGGCGCTGCCGTTAACGCGATCGGATTGCATTGTTCGCGGAACAAGCACGTTCAGCGAGATAGGCACCGCGGACATTTTCGTGATAACGGCGGGGATGCGTCGCGGTCCCGGGATGTCGCGTTCCGATCTGCTCAAGAAGAACGCCGATATTATCAGTGGAATATGCAAACAGCTCGCCGACCAATCGCCGGATTCCATAGTCATCATGGTGACCAACCCGCTCGACGTTATGACGCACCTAGCGTTCCGTGCGACCGGCTTCGACGCCGCCCGCGTAATGGGCATGGCGGGGGTGCTGGACTCCTCGCGGTTCCGTGCCTTTGTAGCCCAGCGTCTTGGCGTTCCAGCAACAGAAGTTGACGCTTTGGTGCTCGGCGGACACGGAGACCTCATGGTGCCTGTGGTGAGCCGCGCGACGGTTTCAGGCATTCCCCTGCGGGAAAAGATGGCCGCAAACGAGATCGACAAGATCGTCGAGCGAACGAGAAACGCCGGTGCTGAGATCGTGTCGCTTCTGAAGAAAGCCAGCGCCTTTTGCGCACCGGCGGAATCCGTCGCGACAATGGTGCAGGCCGTGCTGCGCGATGAGCGTCAACTGATTAGTGCCAGCGTCTTGCTCCAAGGCGAGTACGGCATCAGTGACGTATTTCTAGGCGTTCCGGTTACGTTAGGCCGCGACGGCGTCCACGAGATAGTTGAAATTGCGCTCGAACCTGCCGAGCGGGACGCCTTGCGACGGTCGGCTGAAGAAGTTCGTCAAAACATCCTTGCGCTCGACCAGATCGACCCTCACTAAGCCCCGTTTCATATACAGTTGCGGTGAATCTATTGACTTTGTGTCCACAAAATCCTACAATAATGTAGGATCGGCATCATTGTGCACACCGATCTTATCGGAGCATTCAATGGGTAAACGCGCAGAGCGACCAGAGGTAAAACGCGAGATCCAGGAGCTCTCGCTGCTTTTCGAGATCAGCCAGGCGCTGGAACGCAGCATGGACCTAAGGGACGTCGTGAAGCCGGTGCTTGAGGCGATAGCGAAGCACATGGGCATGGTGCGCGGCACGCTCACGCTCCTGAACCGCGACACGGGCGAGATCTTCATAGAGACGGCTTACGGTCTTTCGGCAAGCCAGCGTGAACGTGGGAAGTACAGGCTCGGCGAGGGTGTGACCGGCAAAGTCGTGCAGACTGGACAGTCGGCCGTCGTTCCACGCATCTCGGAAGAGCCTCTGTTCCTGAACCGCACCGGCGCGCGCAAGAGTCTACGCAAGAAGGACATCTCATTCATCTGTGTACCGATCAAGCTGGGCAACGAGGCGATTGGCGCTCTCAGTGCAGACCGTTTGTTCGCCGAATCGGTCTCGTTCGAGGAGGACGTGCGACTTCTCTCGATAATCGCTTCAATGATCGCCCAGGCAGTCCGGCTCCGCCAATCCGCCCAGGAGGAACGTCGGAGACTGCTCGAGGAGAACATACGTCTCCAAGAGGAGTTGAAAACACGGTTTCATCCATCCAACATCATCGGCAATTCGAAAGCAATACAAGCGGTGTACGACCTGATCGCCCGGGTGTCGAAAAGCGACACGACCGTCCTCATCCACGGCGAGAGCGGCACAGGAAAAGAGCTTGTTGCTCACGCGATACATTACAACAGCCTCAGAGCCGCCAAGCCGTTCATCAAGGTTAACTGCGCCGCACTGCAAGAGACCGTGATCGAGAGCGAGCTGTTCGGCCCCGAGAAAGGAGCGTTTACCGGCGCAATCACCCAGCGAAAAGGGCGGTTTGAACTTGCCCACGGCGGCACGATTTTTCTCGACGAAGTCGGCGATTTTTCGCCAGCCACTCAGGTCAAGATGCTCCGGGTCCTGCAGGAAAAGGAGTTCGAACGCGTCGGCGGGACCGCGACAATAAAGACGGACGTCCGGGTTATCACCGCAACCAACCGCGACCTAGAAAATCTGATTGCCGAGAGAACGTTCAGACGAGACCTTTACTACCGCCTTAACGTCTTCACGATCCACATTCCACCGCTGCGGGAGCGCAGGGCGGATATTCTGCTGCTCGCTGACCATTTCGTGGAGAAATACAGCAAGGCCAACCACAAGTATATCCGGCGCATTTCTACACCGGCGATCGATATGCTCATGAGCTACCACTGGCCTGGCAACGTTCGCGAGCTCGAGAACGTAATCGAACGCGCAGTTCTCATGAGCGATGACGATGTCATACACGGATACCATCTCCCCCCTACCCTTCAAACCGCCGAAGAGAGCGGCACCGCATACGTGGGCTCTTTGGAGGCCACCCTTGACAACGTTGAACGTGAGCTCATTGTTGATACACTCAAGTCCTCGCGAGGCAACATGGCGAAGGCGGCTCGCGACCTGGGAATAACTGAACGAGTGATGGGTCTCCGGGTCAAGAAACACGGAATCGATCCGAAACGGTTTCGTACATTGAAGTAACATCGCCCGCCGACGCTCACCAGGCGTCCTTCACCAATGTCCTGGGATGCGGTCAGCAGCGAGTCTATCGCGAATCGCACCGAGGCGTCGGGATCGAGGTGAATCTTCCCAAGAAAGCGTGGTTTCAGATTGCGGCTAGCGAGGACTTTGTCAAACCCACCGTTGACGCTATTATTCGGAGCGCCGGGACCGGCAAAATTGGTGACGGCAAGATCTTCATTGTCGACCTACCCTAGTGTGTGAAACGCCAATAAATCCTACACAACGGTAGGTTCATCCTAAGTTCCGACACCGTCCTGTATAACCCTAAGTCATCGCATAGACAGGTTTTACATATCTCTAGCCGGTTTGGTACAGCGATTGCTCAAAGTTAAGGGTGACGGAGTCAGGCACTGTACAACGTGAGGAGGGCAAAGAATGGCTGAGAACAACAAGGAATACGTCCTGAAAACGGTCAAGGACAAGAAGGTCAAATTCATCCGCCTGTGGTTCACGGATGTTCTAGGCTTTCTGAAGAGCTTCGCGATAACAGCGGAGGAGCTTGAAGCAGCACTGGACGAGGGAATGGGGTTCGACGGTTCATCCATCCAGGGGTACGCTAGGATCGACGAGAGCGATATGATAGCCAAGCCGGACCCGACCACGTTTGCGATCTTGCCCTGGCGGCCCGATGAAGGCGCCGGGGTCGCTCGGATGTTCAGCGATGTCCTGCAGCCGGACGGCCGGCCGTATGAGGGTGACCCGCGGTGGGCTCTCAAACGAAACTTGAAGAAGGCCGCCGATCTGGGGTACAAATTCTACGTCGGACCCGAGCTCGAGTACTTTTACTTCAAGAACTCGGATAGCTCGCCAGCAACGTTGGACGCGGGCGGTTACTTTGATCTGACACCGCTCGACGTCGCGAGCGACTTGCGGCGCGATACGGTTCTGGCCTTGGAGAACATGGGTATCGCGGTGGAGTACAGTCACCACGAGGTAGCTCCCAGCCAGCACGAAATAGACCTGCGTTACATGGATGCCCTCGCGATGGCTGACGCGGCGATGACCTATCGCCTCGCTGTCAAAGAGGTTGCTATGAAGTACGGGGTCTACGCGACATTCATGCCTAAGCCGCTGTTCGGACAGAACGGCAGCGGTATGCACACTCATCAGTCGCTCTTCAAGGACGGCGAAAACGCGTTTTTCGACTTGAACGATAAGTACCATCTGTCAAAGGTCGCCAAAGCATATATTGCAGGACTGCTGAACTACGCACGCGAGATATGTTCAGTGGTTGCGCAGTGGGTGAACTCTTATAAGCGGTTGGTGCCAGGATACGAGGCGCCAGTCTACGTCTCATGGGCTCGCAGGAACCGCTCAACGCTCGTCCGGGTGCCGATGTACAAGCCCGATAAAGCGAAGGCGACGCGAGTCGAATTTCGCTGTCCAGATCCAGCCTGCAACCCATATCTGGCGTTCTCAGTCATGCTAGCTGCCGGTCTAAAAGGGATTCAGGACAATCACGAGCTTCCCGGCCCGGTCGAGGAGGATATCTTCCACATGTCGCCCGAGGCTCGAACCGACAAAGGGATAGTATCGCTTCCTGGTAGCCTGGCAGAGGCCATCGCGGAAACCGAGAAAAGCGAGCTGGTGCGCGAGGCTCTCGGCGATCATATCTTCGAGAAATTCGTCACGAACAAGAAGATCGAGTGGGACCAGTATCGGACGCACGTGAGCCAGTACGAGATGGAGAAGTACCTTCCGATCCTTTAGATGTCGAAAGTATCTCAGGCGGATACGGACATGGGTACGCTTAGGATAGCGCTGGCCCAGATCAACACGACGGTTGGGGATTTCAAAGGCAACGTCGCAAAGATTGTGGCAGCAATCAGCGAGGCCAAGAACCGTGGCGCTGACATCGTGACGTTCCCAGAACTTGCGGTTTGCGGTTATCTGGCGGAGGATCTGCTGCTAAGACCGCGCTTTCTGGAGGGCAACCGTCGGGCCCTGGAGCAGATCGCTGAACAGTCGAGCGGGATAGGAGCAGTTGTAGGTTTCGCAGATAGTGAGGGCGGCACGACATACAACGCCGCAGCCGTAATCAATGACGGTCACTGGGTTGGAACGTATCGTAAGGTGGAACTTCCCAACTACGGTGTATTCGACGAGAAGCGGTATTTTTCGCCGGGGTCCGAGTACCTGATCATTGAAGCTGGCACAGCCCGAATCGCTGTGACCATCTGCGAGGACATCTGGATTGAGGCAGGAGCAGTCGAACAATGGGTAGTTGACAACAAGGCTCACGTCACAGTCAACGTTTCCGCTTCGCCGTTTAATGCAGGCAAACTCGCCGCGCGCCAGACGACTATCGCCGGTTTTGCCAAGCGCACAGCCACATTCGTTTGCTATCACAATCTCGTCGGTGCTCAGGACGAGCTTGTATTTGACGGCGGCAGCATGGTCGTGGGCCCGCAGGGCGATTTGGTGTCGCAGGCCAAACGCTTCAAAGAAGAACTGCTCGTGACCGACATTCTAATCGATTCGGTTGATGCCGGACTCTGGCAGCCACGCGAGTCAACGGGCCGCTGGAAAAACCGCATCGTGCTGGAACCTAAACATCTCCGCGAGCCCATTCCACCGGCACGAGCTCCGCAGCTTGATCTGATCGAGGAGATATATGAGGCTCTGGTCCTCGGCGCGAGAGACTATGCTCGTAAGAACGGATTTGACAGGGCAATAATCGGCTTGAGTGGCGGGGTAGACTCGTCTCTCACCGCGGCGATCGCAACAGACGCTCTGGGTGCCGAAAACGTGATTGGCGTCACCATGCCCTCGCGTTATACTTCAAGCGATACGTTGTCGGACGCCGAACTTGTCGCTTCAAATCTGCATGTACAACTCATCACGGTGCCCATAGAAGATATATTCATCGTTTACGAACAGACATTGCATAGACCGTTCGGCGAGGGGCAGCCCGGTATAGAAAACGAGAACCTACAGGCGCGCATTCGAGGCAACATACTCATGGCCCTCTCAAACAGGTTTGGATGGCTGGTGCTGACTACGGGCAACAAGAGCGAGACTGCCGTGGGCTACTGCACCCTATACGGCGATACGGCAGGAGGATTCGCTGTCCTTAAAGATGTTCCGAAAACGCTCGTGTACGAGCTCGCGGAATATGCTAACAGGAAGGCGGGTAGCGAACTCATTCCCCAAAGCGTCGTGCACCGTCCTCCGTCGGCGGAACTTAGGGCCGACCAGGTGGACGAGGACTCGCTACCGCCCTACTCCGTTCTCGATCCAATTCTGCAAGCTTATGTTGAAGAAGACAAGCCGCCAGGCGAAATAGCCGCGGGCGGGTTCGATGTTGAGGTCGTGAACGAAGTGGTACAGATGGTGGACCGCAACGAGTACAAGCGGCGACAAGTGCCTCCCGGGATCAAGATCACTCCCAAGGCCTTCGGCAGAGACCGACGATTCCCCATTACGAACCGTTACTGCGACCGGATGTCCGGAAAGTAAGATACTAACCTGCCGCCACGCGGTTAACACGGTCCGACGGTTACTCCTCACGATTGGGCTTGATAAGCCTTGATTCCAATCGGTCAGCCGACTGACGAGATCTAGTAGGATGCAGATTTTTTGCTTCCATCTTCCACTGGTCTCGCTTGATTCTTCGCCCGAAATTATGGTAGATGTCAGTAGGTTTGCGCAACTGTGGTGCGATGAACGGCTTGGCACAATCCGGGCATGTGAGCCCAGTAAGTAGAATGACGGAAACCTTTCAAGAGCGGCGCGGGATTTCCGGAAGGAGGTTTAACCATGACCGCGGAAGATAAGGTCAAAGAAAATGTGATGAGAAAAGTCGCCGAGAACAACGTTAAGTTCGTGAGGTTATGGTTCACGGACATCCTGGGTTTTCTCAAAAGTTTTGCAATAACGGTTAACGAACTCGAGGATGCGTTGGAGAGCGGTAAAGGGTTTGACGGATCGTCGATACAGGGTTTCGCGCGGATCGACGAGAGCGACATGATCGCCATGCCCGATCCGACAACGTTCCAGATCCTTCCCTGGCGGCCGCAGGGCGAGAACAAGGTGGCGAGAATGTTCTGCAACGTTCTGCGCCCGGAAGGTCCCGCGTATGAGTGCGACCCCCGCTGGGTACTGAGACGGAATTTAAAAAGAGCGGCCGACATGGGGTACACGTATTACGTGGGCCCGGAGCTGGAGTACTTTTACTTCAAATCTGCCAAGGGAGTGCCGGAACCGCTGGACGAGGGCGGCTATTTTGATTTGACGCCGCTTGACGTGGCGAGCGACCTGAGGCGCGAAACGGTGCTCACTTTGGAATCAATGGGAATCCCCGTGGAGTACAGCCACCACGAGGTTGCTCCGAGCCAGCACGAGATCGATCTGAAGTTCTCTGACGCGCTCACAATGGCAGACAGCGCGATGACTTACCGTCTTGTCGTCAAAGAGATCGCTCTGCTGCACGGAGTTTATGCCACTTTCATGCCGAAACCGGTTTATGCCCAGAACGGCAGCGGGATGCATACGCATCAGTCGCTTTTCGCCGGTGATAGGAACGCGTTTTTCGATCCGAACGACAAATACCATCTGTCGAAAGTGGCGAAGCACTTCCTGGCCGGCCTGCTCAGACACATGCCGGAGATCACTATCGTGCTCAACCAGTGGGTCAACTCCTACAAACGGCTCGTGCCCGGGTACGAGGCACCGGTCTATATAGCCTGGGCGACGCGGAACCGTTCCGACTTGATACGGGTTCCCGAGTATAAGCCAGGCAAGGAGGCCTCAACGCGAATCGAAGTGCGCTCGCCCGATCCCGCCTGCAACCCTTATCTGGCGTTCGCCGTGATGCTCGCGGCCGGCCTGGAGGGTATA
>Ga0180437_10008624_pt1 | contig 12886 bp, 14 predicted proteins | sample SS_ome_4_FD_132410 | JGI IMG/M metagenome (GOLD analysis project Ga0180437, IMG submission 132410) | Hypersaline lake sediment archaeal communities from the Salton Sea, California, USA - SS_3_D_1 metaG | ecosystem: Environmental > Aquatic > Non-marine Saline and Alkaline > Hypersaline >...
GCACGAGCCCTCCCAGCACCAGCGGGCCTAACCCTGAGCGTGCCGTATATATGGCGGCCGCCAAGCCGGCGGGCCCTGACCCTGCAATGACTACTTTTTCCATATCATTATCCTATTCTACAGCGGGTCATTGCACCTCGACCCTTACTCCATCTGTTCGAGCGTTCCACTTTCGCTGACGTTGGACATGCCAAGGAGTTGAAGTTGCTTAAGATGTTCATTGAGAATGGAAGCCAGCTCTGTAATAGGATCCGTAATGGCGAGGATCACCTGCGAAAAAGAGCAGCTATTCTTTGTCATTTGAATCCGTTTCTTCGCCATGTCTTCCAGCATCTTTGTTAACGGTTGCCTTGCGGTTCTTCAGCCAATCCGGGACCGATGCTTTGGCGGAATCGTAGCCTGGAATGTAAGGTTTAAGATCCAAGATCGGCGTATCTGCGAACGCGTCTATCTTGTCAATCTCAACTACATTGTGTTTGACTGAGAGAACCCGACACAGGGTTAGGGCAATAGGATTGGGCCGGACAGGCGCACGGCAGGCAAACACACCGGTTAATGGGTTCTTCTTGTTCCCCATGGGGTGGGGATGTACTTGTAGAACGGACCGTTTCTTTGGTGTGTCGTTGCGGTCAAACCACCAGAACACCCACACGTGCGACCACCCGTCCAGTCCGCGCAAAGCCGGTTCAACTTCTTTGTTCAGCACAAGTGTGGTACGCCCTTTTTCCTTATGGACTGAGCCAATGGGCCTAAGAATAAGCTGTTGTTCGGTCATGTGTTCCGGTTCCCGGGCATTGGCTGAGCATAGCAGAATCAACAGCAAAATCATGACGCACATCTTAACAGCAACAGTTACCGATCTCATAAGTACCTCTTTGCTCTTCCGAAGTAACCCTAATTACAATTCATCACGAATCCTGTCTGCAATACCAAAAGTTGCAGCCAGTTGAGTCTCGGCGAACTTGGACCTATATAGTATCTTCGTAATACTCATACCCACGATGGCTTTACAGCACGTCACGGCGAAAATCCCCTAGAACACAGATCACGACCGCTACTGCGAGACCCACGAGAAGCTACGTTCGCTGCTCCGACGAGAGGCCTATCAAAGTGTGCCATGCTGATCATGATGGATGTTCCATGTTCAGTGTTCTTCAGAATCTGCATCTGAGGACCTGATTGAGGCCAACTAGTAGCCGCATGCTAGCGACTTGCCCGGTAGAACAGCGTTCTGCCCGTGCGTGTCCATTCGACTAACCCGCGAGCTCTCAGTTCTTCGACATACTTCGCAACTTCGTTTCGATGGATACTCAGGCCGTTGGCCAAATCATCGACTGAACACGGGCGCCTGCGTAATAGGTCGATTACCTCCTTTCTGGTGGCCTCGAACTCCGCTAGATCGTGAGTTTTGCGGAAATCTGCGATGATTTCCGCCTGCGGCGTGAACATGGAAGCATATTCAAGTAAACGTTCCTGTGCTACCGGCATCGCGAACGCCTCAGCCGGTGGCCGGGCAACCGTGTTCAGCTGTACACGTTCAGGCCGAATGAGGTCAACGTACTTGGCTATGTGGCGGACTTCCGATGCATCCGCCGTGTAACCAGCCAGCAGAAATACTTCCAGCCAAAACCTTCCTGTGAATCGCTGGCGAAACTCGACAAGCCCATTGAGCAGCTTTTCCAAGGTAATATCCTGATGCGGACGGTTTACCGTGGCGAACATCACTGTACTGCCTGCATCCAGTGAGGGGATAACGAGATCCGCCGCCATCATTTGAGCGCAGACTTCTTCCTGCCAAAGGAGCGACCCATTCGTCAGGACGGCGACAGGAGTGTCCGTCATTGAGCGAATACGGCCGATCAACTCATCCATCCGGGAGTATAGGGTTGGCTCGCCGGAACCGCTCAGGGTGATATAGTCCGGCCGACAGCATAGCTTGTCTTTCAGCTCTGCTAAGACCTCCTCAAGCGGAACCCATTCCTTACGTTCTATAGTCTTGTTTGTCGTCCGGCCAAGCTGGCAATAGATGCAGTCATACGTGCACGTCTTGAACGGTACAAGGTCGACGCCGAGAGACCGACCAAGCCGGCGGGAGGGAACAGGGCCAAATACATGGCTCATTTCGCACACCTCATTGTTCGCAGGGTTTCGTGTCGCAAGGCGTATCTCTGCCGCAGCACGGCTTGTCTCGCCCGCATCGGGTGTCTGTATGCGAGTTACGCCGGTAGTCCGTCGCATAGAAGCCGCTTCCTTTGAAGATGATTCCTGCACCGGCGCCAATCAAGCGGCGCACAGACCCGCCGCACTCCGGGCATTGCTTAAGCGGCTCATCGGTCATGCTCTGGAACTCCTCGAATCGCTTGCCAGATGACAGACATTCATATTCATACGTAGGCATCTGCTGTCATCTCCTTTCGTCGCATATCACGCCTAGATTATCTCGGCATTACTTCCCGGACTGTCGGCAGCCCAGGCCAGTTGTCCCTCTTCTCCCGAAACCGTTTCAAGGATCTGAAACGGGATGCCAACAGCCAGCCGGTCGCGGCCGATCCTGCCATGCTCGCGTGAATCGGGACAGCCAAACGACAGGCAGATATGGCCCGTGAGATACGCCTTGACAGCGACGTTGCCGCAGATAGCCATGAAGCTCGATATGCGTGTGTCAATGTCACGACCACACGCGCGTTGCCATCGACGCAAGAGCTTCATTGCAGCTTCAGGCTGAGCATAGGAGACGACAACGTCCGGCGACTCGTCCGTGCCAACGGTCACCGCAGCAATCTTGTCCCGAAACCTGGGCGTACTGCGAATGATTTGCCGCGCGACGCGGATACCCATGTTCGCTTTGCCTGCCATCATCTGTGCGATCGATTCGTCGTCTTCGTTCCACCCGAAGCTCCGGCTGCCGCCGGGACAATCGAGCAGATCCGGTGTTAAGACTATCGGATCTGTTCGAGATTCGGCAATCGCTTCGCAGAATCTCATGGGCCGCTCACCGTGGTCATTGTCCGGTCGACTGTTCTTGTGGAACTTGATACCCGTCCAGCATCCGCCAATTTTTGTCTCAAGTAGACGCACTTTACTCATATAACAACCTCCTCTAATCCAAGAGTTACTTCGGGATTAGATATGTGCAGACAACCTCACAGCCGGCAGACCCCGTTCTCGAATTCTAAATCAACGTCTTCTAGAACGGTACCGGTTACGGGGTCAAAGTTCGGCTCCACTTCCGCAACCATCGTCCATATCTCATCCCAATCCACACAGGACAGATCTACAGTCCTCCAATCCTGTTGTGCCGCCCCCTGTTGCATTTCAATCATCTTCCTTTGCTCAGCGCCACAGACGCTGAGCGCCAACCCCCACCATCAAACATCTATCACACCTCGAATTCCACCGACGTGCCCACAGTACAAACATGGCACTTCCCGGGAAAAACTGACAGCAACTTGGTCGTAGCGGCTATGCCCGTGCAGTGCGCAGGTCCCAGGCGGTCGACATCGAGTTGACGAAAGGCATCAATCGTGCGGTTCAATCGACCGTTCGAAGCGGCGACAAGGTGCATTCCACCTGTGACAGCGTGAATTGGCTTGCCTTCCGTGAGCTCGCGGACGCACCGTAGTGTATTAATCACACCGGCATGTGCGCAGCCAAGGATCACCACAATACCTTGCCGACACTCGAAGAACAGAGCCTGGTCGTCTGCCAGAGGATCGGGTTGCGAGCACTGTTCATCGCTGAAGAACGGTCCCCCTGTGTCCTCATACTCGGTTACACGGGGTATTTCGCCGGTGACGAACAAACCATCAAGAATCTCCGTGGACTTCTTTGTCAGAATCAACGCGTCTGCGCGCCGGCGCACCTTATCTTCGTCCAGAGCCGGCATGCCTATACGATGCCCGGTTCCATCTTCGTTACGGGCGTATTTTGGAAGAAAGGCAGCTGGATGGATGTAGACTTTCGCGTGCGGAGCAATGCGCAGCGCCTCACGAAGCCCGCCCGTATGATCGTAGTGGCCGTGGCTTAGAACGATCGCGTCGGCCTGTTCCAGATCTACACCCAGTTCTTTGGCGTTATGTACGAGCACCATGCCCTGGCCCGTGTCGAAAAGCACGTGCCGGGAGCCGATCTCCAGCCAGAATGCCAAACCGTGCTCGCCGAGCAGGCCGGGAGCTCCTGCAGTGTTTTCAACCAGTGTGACGATGCGCATCAGTTCAGTGGTCACAGATGTTGTCGCCTACTTCTAACGTTCCGCCGATATACGCTGAGGTAATCTGCTCGGGAGATTCGCACACAGCGCCTACCACGACGGTTATGTCGTTTTGCGTAAAAAGCTGTTGCGCGCTGGCCCATACCGCTGGCTATAATTACATGCGCCCCCTGTTCGTCGAGCAAGCGCGGCACGAGTCGCGGCACACGTCCGGGCACCGGGTTCTAACGCCCATTGTGTCTTTGTCTATTGTCTTAATGCCCCTCCTAGCCTTTCGTTTGGCGCCGCACAGCTAGCGCGCGAGGGCACGGTTAAAAATACATGTTTTCAGCCACAAGATATGCGAAATCCGGCTCGAGCTCGTTTGGTTTGGTATGTTCAATTGCCGCCGCGAGTTTTTCGCCCTCGACCCTGGTTGTACGTGAAAGCAACATCGATCTCGCTCCTGCCAATGCAGCGTTGCCAACGCGCACGACTTTCTCAGGGGCGGGAGGAAGCAAACCGATAGCTACAGCATTTTCAGCATTGATGAAGTTGCCGAATGCACCTGCAAGATATATCTTGTTAACAGCGTCGATTTCGACGCCGTAGTATTTGATGAGAAGATCTTGGTCCGTCCGCAACCCGGCCTTGGCTGTGATGAGCTGATAGACGTCTCCTTGCGACAAGCTGACGTTGTCGGTAACGCAGAACTCGTCATTCAGCTTCGCTTTTCGGTCCACGATCCCTGCGTGAAGCAACTCTGCGAGCAGATCAATCAGTCCAGAACCACATATCCCAACAGGCGGCTTGTTGCCGATAGTCTCAAACTCGACTCGGTGGTCACGTATCGATACGTTCTTGATGGCACCTTCAATAGCACCGACGCCGCACTTAATGGTAGCGCCTTCGTAGGCTCCGCCAGCAGCACAGGACGCGGTCATTATCCGATGTCGGTTGCCGACGGCGACCTCGCCATTGGTGCCTATATCAATCAACATATGGATCTCGTCGTTTGAATGCATGCCGCACGCCAGGATGTCGGCAAGAGCATCCGCGCCAGCATGCCCCCCTATTAGCGGCCCGCCATAGGCTATGCACGCGGGGTTTACCGCAAACCCCAGATGCTCTGCTGTGGTGGTAACGCTTGTGAGACTTGATGGTTCAAAAGGTATGACACCCAAACTGCTTACATCCTGACCGAAAAAGATGCTGCGCATCGTGCTGTTGCCAACGACCACAACTTCGTAAATGTATTCTCGAATATTGAAGCTTCTCTTCTCAAACTCGATCAGGTCTTCGTTAATGCCGTTGACGATGCTGCGCTGCAACTCTTTCAGCCCGCCCTCGTGTTGCATTGCAAAGGCGATACGTGAGATCACGTCGTTTCCGTATGATATCTGCGGGTTCTTGCGAGCGAACGTTGCGATACAACCTCCGTCCTCAAGATCCACCATCTGGGTTACGACAGTCGTCGTCCCGGCATCAATGGCAAGCCCGTACATCTTGCCTCGATACGGGCCAAGGTCGCCTCTGTCTGAATGGACCACGCGATCACCTATTCGCTGAACGGCAGGAACGATTTCGACGTGGGTCTCCAGCGTATCGGTGAGGACAGTGTAGTTACCGAAATCGCGAATAAACACATGGATGTTCTGCTCCAAGTTTACAACTCTCGCTTGGCACGCTAGTCTCTCGTTTTGCCCGAGGCGGTGCGTCTTCTCGTTGTCAGTTCTCTCGCCGAGCGCTTCCACACCTTTCTCGATGCGGACAACGCACCGCCCGCATAGGCCTAATCCGCCACATTCCGATGCAATCTCCACGCCAAGCTTCTGTGCATGTTCGAGAAGCGTACCGTCGAACGCGTTGATACCCTCTCGTCCTTTACGATATTGGGGAAAGTAAACCCGACCCATAACATCTCCTTTCACTATTCCGGACACGAGTTCGACAGTTTCAGCACAAGCACTGACGGATACTCCTCCGCGACTTGAGCGAAGGCCTGTCGCACCGATTCGAACACTTCATCCGCCTCACCCTTGAGCCGTGTGCTCATCGGACCGATCGAGATCTCAACACCTCCCTGCTCAAGGGTGTTGACGAACTTGTTAATGGCAGCGCCAATACTTTCCGTGCGCAATGGATAAAAGCTAACTTCCGCCTGCACGTTCACATGTGGACTTCCCCAACCAGGAAATCTCCCCAAGGTAGATGGCAACCTCGGCCGAGTGCATCCAAGCATGGTGCCGTCCACAGCAACCATCGCCAGGGGATAACAAACGCTACCGTCCGTACCGTTGCACGGCCGAAATGCGAAAGCAACCCGTACAGCTCGGACGCACTGAACATCCTGGCCGAAGCAAAAACGTCAGATGGCCGAAACCGACGCCATATTCCCAGGAGCGAATGCCTATTGAGCGCTCCCACCACAATCCGGCCGCCGGAGCCGGCACAACGAGCCATCTCGCTCAACGTTTTCCACGGTTCAGCGACGAACTCCAACACTGTTATGGCAACCACGATGTCAAAGCTGTCGTCGGAAAACGGTAGGTTCGCCACATCAGCCACAGAAAAACGGGTGTCGGCAACGCCTTCACGCTGGGCGACGTTGATCATCTCAGGAGAGATGTCGATCCCGGTCACGCTAAAGCCCCGCTCGGCAAAGAAGCGGCTCCAATGACCTGTACCACACCCTATTTCCAGCAGCTGATTTCCATGCCTGCTGTCCGGAAGGGCTCGACCTATGGCCCGTTTCTCGATACGATCGTAGACGACGCCTTGGGCGGTGTCGTACCAGCGCTCGTAACGTTCGGCTACAGACCCAAAGTCAAATGTACCAGGTGATGTCCTAATCACCGTTACCTCCACCAAATAGCTGCGTCCGCGAAATATCGTTTTGTCGCCCTTGTTCTTGCTGAATCATTTCCACGAGAGTTTTGCGCTTTTCGGCGAGTGCTTCCTCGAGCTCAAACACCTCACGCTCATATGCTCCCGAATGGTCATGGGGTGGTCTTACCGATTCTTTATACGCTAATTCTCTTTCAAGAGCCCTGATTTCCTCTTCAATCTGCCTGATGCCCACAAGTAGCACTCCTAGACAGCATCGAGCCAGCCTGTCAATGAGCCTCAGTCGACCTGGGCTATGAGCTTCTTGACCTCTTCGATGCTTTGTTCGGCAACCTTCCGTTCCTTGGTGAAGTAGCGTACCATCCTTTCGAGAAGAGCGCTCTGGTCGGCCGGCGTGTCGAAATGCTCCAGAAGTTTTTTGGTCTTGGCCACGTTAGCTTCGACCTCGACCGGTATTTTCTCACTATCGTGGCGTACGGCCTCCTGCGGACAGATCTCATGACAGTGGCCGCAGCGGATACATTCGTCTTCATTGATCGCCGCCACCTCGCTGTCTTGGAGCCGTATCGCGCTTACAGGGCACTCTTCGACACAGAGACCGCATCCAACGCACATTTCCTCGTTAACCCATGGCATAGTTGCTACCTCCCTCTACATTGGCTATCTCGCGACCGACTCAACTGCTGCACACGCTCTCTGAAAGTGCTTCGTATTGCAGCATGAAAACGCTATCGAACATCGTCTCACGGGGCTTGTGCGTCCACCGTTTCCTCGTCTGGCGACTCAACGCCGGACCAGGCGGATATGGTTTTGCCGGTGAAGGCGAACTCCGCTCGGAATCCTTTCAGCGTGAGGCTACGTGGACTGCTCGAACGCGACCAATCCTTCGGATCTTGGACACGCCGCATAAGGTCGAGTTTTCCCAGCTGCTTCAACCTTTCGTAAATAAGAAGCCATCCGCAGTCCCGGTTCCTATCGACCTCGCACTTGCCATCCTTCGCGCCGCCACAGGGCCCGTTCAGCAGGCCTTTGGCGCACAGAGTCAGGGGACAGAGCCCACCCGTCTGCTCGACGATACACTCGCCACACAGTCGGCAGTATTCAGTGATACAATCATGCGTGACGGTTTCACCGCCGAAAATGGTGTTGCACCCGGGATGTACCACGCCCCCATCGGTCGCGTCTATCACCGTATGGACACCTTGCCCGCATGCGAGGACCAGAAAAGAATCTGCGGCCTCCGTCGCCTCCTTGCTCTCAACGTTGAGCACGTTCGTGAGATCAGGAAGTACGCACGTCGAACTGGGAACCGCGCAACCAGTTACCTCCACTCCTTCCTGTTCCAATCTTTCCTTCATCGCCTTGGTTTCTTCCTCTCCACCGCTCTTGCACTTGGCAGCACAGTTGCCGCAGCCAACAACAAACACCTTTTCACCGGCATTAATGAAATCCAGAATCTCCCGCAACGGTTTTTGAATTGTAGCATGCATGTTTCGGTATCCTTATCCTTCGTCCATCCCACCACAAACAACCTGTCCGTTATCGCAGGAGACGATTCCCGGAACCACACCCCGGACGGCGTCGCGAAACCGAGTCGCGGTCAGCGGGCAAGCGCTGGCCGGACATTTTCCGACACAACCCATCGCGCTCCCAATAATGCCAACTATAAGATTCTCCCAGAGTGATCCGAGCCATTCGTTCTTGAAGCTCCTCGCTGTCGGGCGCTCGGAACTAGCAGGCCGGAACATCGGGCACATCCATTTTCATTTATCCACAGCATGTCAGCGTTTCTTCTTTTCCCTGTAATCGACCAATCCGCTCAATATCCGGCAGGTTGCCGCTCCTCACCGCACATATATGTGTGCAACTTTCCAGTTCAACATCCTTGTCCAGGTCTTCCACGGAAACGGGCGCCGCTTTAAAGCCCAATACATGCAAGCACTCTACAATGTCGTGGACGGATTGGCCCAGGCGTGAAAGATAATCATGGTGAATCTCACAGAATATATGGGGCGCATTTTGCTCCAACGTCTTCTTCGCCCCCCGAATCGCAAGCAGTTCGGCACCTTCACAATCCATGTTAATCAGGTCGACTCGTTCGAGGGCCTGCTCCGCTATGAAGTTGTCCAGGGAAGTGGTTCCCACAATGATTTCCTCGGCCTCCCCCACCTGAACGATCCCGCTTCCCTCGCCATGCTTGTAGTAGCTGGTTTCACTTTCCTTGTCGGTGACGGCGAGCTGATGCGCCGTCACATTGTCCACTTCATTCAAGCGCAGATTCTCTATGAGTGCTGCGTAGTACTCAGGAACGGGCTCGAAAGCGTGGACTTGTCCTTGCGGGCCAACGCTCTTCGCCAAAGCTACGGCCGTGACGCCCTTGCTTGCCCCTAATTCCAACACCACCATACCCGGTTCAGCCATGGCCTGCAGCATGGCGACTTCACCATGACAATGCGCATCCTGCTTAAGCTGTGTCTGGAATGAGGGAGAGTTATATACAAAGAGCTCCAGCGTGATTTCGTTCGTTTGCCGTTTGCGGAAACCGTAGAGATGGCCTTGCTGGAGGCAGTCGTCGTGGATGAGTTGACGGTACATTTCCTTCTCTAGGCGGAATACCGCGCTATCGATTTCTCGTTTGAGATCATCTTGGGAAGTGATGTCCGTGTGGGTGACAAGGTGGGGGCTGAAAACAGAGAGGAAACCGTCCCACTTCATGACCCTATACATTTCCTGGAGCAAGGGCTTTCTATCCGCGGCTGTGCTTCTTCTGGTGGTTTGCCCTTGACTCTCCTGCCATCCAATCAGATGCAGAACATCGTGGAGAAGAACTACATCGACAGACTCGTTTTCCAACGGGACTTGGACTCCCCCGTATGTGTTGATGGTATTGATGTTGGTCAATCTCTGGGCGGAGGCCAAGCGGCGCAAGGCTTCCAAAGCTTCCGGGTTCTTGTCCATGGCGTAGACCTCGCCCTGTTTACCCACTATCTTAGCGGCGGGGATAGTGTAACTGCCGTTCGCACACCCGAAATCCAGAACTTTCTGACCCGGCGATACACCTATCGTTGCGAGACAATCGTCCGCGTGCTCTTTCAGCCACATGTCCAAGTCGTTTTCGATGGTCCTATTCCTTCTGCGGAGTTATTTGGCGCGGATCGGGCTCTTCGGCGAAGCCCATTGTTCTTAAGGGATTCCGGAGTTATCGGGCCGAACGCCCATTTGACGCTTTCGCTAGTCATGGTCCGTCCTTTCAGCTTTGGCGCCCGCAACGGCATCTCGTACGGCAACCGCAGAAACCGGGGCGATGCTGAACGATCGGTAGCCAAGACCCAATAGACCCGGGATGAGATCCGGCCGCGATGCGATTACGCCACACATCATCACGTCGTTTTCGCGTCCCAGCGCTCTGGCTTGTTCAACGATAAATTGTAACAACCAGAGGAATGCGCTATGTTCTGCATCGTTGTAATGGAGGACCTCCTCGTTATCGCGGTCGGCCCCCATAAAATACTGAAGCAAGTCATTGGCCCCCACACTGACAAAGTCTACTTGTTCCAGTATCGTCCGCGTCTCGATGGCGGCGGCTGGAACCTCGATCATGGCGCCAAGTCTGACATCCTCGCCAAACGGCACGTGTTCTGTGCGGAGGTCGGCCTTCACCGTTTCAAAGTGGCGCTTCGCCTCCTTGATGTCATCCACCGTGGTAACCATTGGCAGGAGAATCCGGACGTTCCGGTCTTCGGCGGCGCGAAGAATCGCGCGCATCTGGGTACGAAGTTCCTCAGGATGGCGCAAGAGATGACGTCGTATGCCGCGAACGCCCAGCGCGGGGTTTTGACCACTGCAACGATGAAGAGTAGGCCTTTGTTTGTCGGCGCCGATATCAAATGTGCGTATCGTGACAGGTCTGCCCACAGCCGCATGCACGACCTGACGATAGGCATTGTATTGCTCCTCTTCAGTTGGGAATGTGTCGCTCAGAAGGACGAGAAACTCCGTGCGTAACAGACCGATCCCTTCGAGGCCGCTCTGAAACGCCAGAGTAACCTGGTGCGGATTCTCGATATTTGCCAGGAGATGAACGTGGGTGCCGTCCCGCGTGGAACACTGGATCAGGGATGGTGTTCCCTCGGGCATTTCCAGCTTCGCTTTGCGCTCTCGATACTCCTCGATAGTGGCCGGGGCCGGCCTGAGGACAACCAAGCCATCCATGGCGTCGATAATTATCTTGTCGCCGTCTTGAGCAACCTGTTTCAACTCCGAAAGATCTCCAACTGCAGGAATGGCGAACCCTCTGAGCAAGATCGCCGCGTGTGAGGATAGGGCGCGGCTCTCTGTGGCAAAGCCGAGCGCGTCGCTGTGTTTTGCCAGCACAACATAGGAGGGATAGAGGTGCTCGGAAACCAGCACTTGCGTCCTGGGTGGGGCAGTATGGGCCTTTTGATCTTTGTCAGAGAGAACCTGCAAAATGTGGTCGACCAAGTCACGCACATCCTCAGCCCGAGCCTGAAAGTACGGATCACGCGCCTTCTCAAACTGCCTTATAAGGCTTTCCCCCTCCTCCTCGATGGCCCACTCGGCATTCTTGAGTTCCGACGCGATATGCTCGACAACACGATTGTGGAGATCCTCGTCATTGAGCATCATCTCGTGCGCATTCAGTATTGTGGTCGCTTGGGAGACTGAGACTCCGTGATATTCCTCGATATGTTGATGTAATTGTTCGCCGACGGTTCTCACAGCGCGGCTGTAGCGCTCCTGCTCAACCGATACATGGCCGGGCTCAATCACTTTCCTTGCGATAACAGTTTCCGGATCCACACACCGGACTATACCTATACCGATGCCGGGGCATATCGTTGTTCCCTTTAGGATGACTTCACGGTCGCTCTCCTTCGCACGCGACTCGGCTTTGTTTGCCATATGATACGTCCTCAGTAACCAAGAGCCATTGCGGTTGCGCCGGTCGAACATTTTCCGACACAACCCATCACACTCTCAATAATGCCAACTATGAATACTCCCAGAGCGATACGAGCCATTCGTTCTTCAAGCTCCTCCTTGCCGGGGATCCGGAACAAATACCAGCCCGTTTCGTGCAGACCGCCAAGTGTTGCCCATCTCGGACCCCAGTCCCGTCTTTCTCGATCCCTTTGCTCCTTGCTGGATAACGCTAATCTGTGTCACGGGCCGGTTTGTATAGCTCCCGAAAAGCCTGGTCCGCCGCTATGGATATCGGTTCTGCACTCGGTTCCGGCGACAGTTCCGGCTGACCGGCGCACCGGAACGTCGCCAGGTCGATGGCGGTCAGTTTCGATCTTATAGCGAGGGCAATCACGTCAATATACCTCGCCGGGCATTCGCTCGAGCTGACAATCTGGCCGCCTATTATCCGCGCATCGTTTTTACTGAAGACAAGTTTCACGGTATAGGGTTTCTTCCCCTTCAACATCGAATGTTTGCTCATCGCATCTTTCTTGGCGCTAACCACAGCGATCCCCTCCGCCTTCGCTGCAGACTCAGTGATGCCAGCCGATGCAACCGCGAGATCGAACAGTGTTGTAGCAAAACTGTTCACCAACGGCGGGAACTTAATGCGGTATCCGAGGATGTTTTTCGCGATCACCCTGCCGCCAATCACCGCATTGGGCCGTATTTGGCCCAGTACAGGCTTGCCGGTTATAGCGCTTTCGTACTCGATCAGGTCGCCGGCAGCGTAGATGTCCGGGTCGGACGTCTCCAAGTATTCGTTCACTTTCACGCCGCGGTTCCCGATCTCGATTTCCGCTTCCCGCGCCAATTCGGTATTGCACCGCACCCCGGCACTCACGATTATCATCTGCGCATCGA
>Ga0180437_10008625_pt1 | contig 12885 bp, 8 predicted proteins | sample SS_ome_4_FD_132410 | JGI IMG/M metagenome (GOLD analysis project Ga0180437, IMG submission 132410) | Hypersaline lake sediment archaeal communities from the Salton Sea, California, USA - SS_3_D_1 metaG | ecosystem: Environmental > Aquatic > Non-marine Saline and Alkaline > Hypersaline > Sediment...
AATCATAACACCCTCAGGAGCAGGACCCAAGCAAAACTTGAGTCTTCGTCAACCTCTGGCTTATTCTATTGTGGTCACTTAGGGGTGAGTTTTTCAGCGTGAACTAACTAGGAGAACGCGCCAAGTCAATATGTTTCGGCTGTTCCGAAAAGAAGGGTGAACCTGCACGGAGGCCTCCGATGGGAAGATTCTTAGACGAAGCTCACTCGGCCCAGGAACCCTCCCCGGGAGGAACTCGGGCCCTCGTCTTCAGGTTAATAACCGCGTAGGCTGTCGATCGAGTTGTCTCAGAGCCTGGGACTCAGCTCAAGATGCGAGGCTGGAACAACCGACACTCTTACTACCATGTTGACATCCGGTGCCGCTACTGCTATCTTACGCAGAGTGTCAGGAATCGAGGTGTTTGGGTGCACCGACATGGCGCAAATGTGGCACAATCAGAAATTGTGTTCTCGTAAATCACTGTGCGCCAGCAGCTCAGTCGGATGAAGCAATGGATTTGCAGGGTCGTATTCGAGTACCATCTTGAAACGCCTGGGCATTTACAGGCTCTGATGCTGTCGGAAATGTGTTGTCCCTCAGAATACGTCATCTGTAGCCCTTTCCCGCAGGCGGTGCCGAGAATTCGGAGTAATTGGCGTATGAAGACGGGTACTGTTGAGCATGCTTGACCAAGAGAAGTTCTCGAACAACCGCCCGGGGCTAGAGCCAGCACACGGGATGTTGTAATCCCGGCCACTGAACGGCTGCTGGAGTTAATCAGATGCTGAGATCATATCTCAAGAGGATATTCGATGTCGCAAAGCAGGGCGACGCCACAGAGGTAAGCTATTACTCTGCGCTGGAAGCGCTGTTGAAGGAATACACCAACTCGGTCGGAAGAAGGAATGTCCACATAACGACATTACCGAAGAAGACGGAGGCAGGTAATCCAGATTTCAGGGTCTGGGATGGTAGCCAACAGATAACAGGATACATCGAGGCGAAGTCTCCTCAGACAACGGACCTCGATGTTATTGAAGAGATTGAACAGCTAACCCGATATACACAGACCTTCCCAAATCTCATCTTGACCAATTTCCTCGAGTTTAGGTTGTACCGTGACGGGAATATGGTAGAGAAGGTCTCTATTGCCAGGCCCTTCGTCCTTCATCAACTCAAGAAACGACCACCGGCGGAAAAGGAAGCGGACTTCTTGAACCTGCTCGAGAGATTCTTCGCGTACTCATTCCCGAGAGTCTACGATTCAAAGAAGCTGGCCGTGGAGCTGGCGAAAAGAACACGGTTTCTGAGAGATGAAGTGGTCGCCCAACAACTTGTTGAAGAAGAACAGTCGGGGAAACACTTCATCTATGGATTCTACAAGGCCTTCAAGAGGTACCTCATCGGCGGTCTGAGTACACAGGACTTTGCTGACCTCTACTCTCAGACTGTCACTTATGGTTTGTTTGCCGCCAGGACACGGTCCGGAACTGAATTCAACAGGAAGCTGGCCTACGCGAGAATTCCCCCCACGATCGGGATTCTGAGGGATGTCTTCAGGTTCATATCTCTCGAAGATCTTCCCCAGCAGATGGAATGGATTCTCGACGACATCTCTGAGGTTCTTGCAGTTACAGATGTGAAAGAGATACTTCACAGGTTCTTCCACGAGGGCAGGGGCAAAGACCCGATTGTCCACTTCTACGAGACATTCCTTGCCGAATATGATCCAGCAACCAGGGAGAGGAGAGGCGTCTACTACACTCCGGAGGCAGTGGTCTCTTACATAGTCCGGTCGCTTGATTTCCTCCTGAAGCAGGAGTTCGGTTTGCGGGATGGCTTTGCCGCCGATTCCGTCACAGTACTCGATCCTGCCGCAGGGACCCTTACCTTCTCCGCTGAGGCGGCCAGGAAGGCAGTGGACGAGTTTGTGGCGACCTATGGGGAGGGTGGGCGAGGGGACTTCATCAAGGAACACATTCTCAAGAACTACTACGCATTCGAGCTCATGATGGCGCCCTATGCGATTGGGCATCTTAAGATCTCTTTCCTGCTGGAAGAACTTGGATATAAGCTCCAGGAAGAGGACAGGTTTAAGCTTTATCTCACCAATACTCTGGAGATGGAAGAGCTCGGACAGACGGAGTTACCTGGTATGGCATCACTGTCCCAAGAGTCACACCTTGCCGGGGAGGTCAAGAAGCAGACTCCTATCCTCGTGGTTCTTGGAAACCCGCCGTATTCAGGAATCTCAGCAAATGCAAGCCAAAGAGAGAGACTTATCAAGAAGGGACAGAACTACACGGCAGGATACGAAATCCGGAAGGGAAAGGGCAGACCGTACTCAGAGTTGACTCCCCTGACGAAGAAGGCGAGTCGAGACCTGAGGAGGAAACAGAAGACCTGGATCGGTGAGCTGATAGAGCATTACAAAATAGTGGATGGCCAATGGCTCCAAGAGAAGAATCCTAAGTGGCTGCAGGATGACTACGTGAAGTTCATTCGTTTTGCTCAGTGGAAAATAGAACAGGCAGCGAAGGGAACAATAGGTTTTATCACCAACCATGCCTACCTTGACAATCCCACATTCAGGGGAATGCGGCAGTCCCTGATGAGAAGTTTTGACAAGATATATGTCTTGAACCTGCACGGTAGTAGCGCAAGGAAAGAGAAGGGCCCAGCTGGTTCAGGAGATGGAAATGTCTTCGACATCCGGCAGGGGGTGGCCATCAGCTTCTTTCTGAAGCAGGACTCTGTCAAGTCAAAAGCGACGCGACCGGAAGAGACGACATGTGAAGTATATCATTCCGAAATCTGGGGGCTACCAAAGGACAAGCATAGATGGCTCCAAGACAATGATCTGCCATCAACACAGTGGCAGAAGCTCGCACCGAGCTCTCCCTATTACTTTTTTGTGCCAAGAGATGAGAAGCTTCTCAATGCCTATGAGGAGCACCCGAAGCTCACCGACATCTTCCTTATCAGCAGCGTGGGAATCGTCACCGCCAGAGACAGACTCGCTATCAGGTGGACGCCGGAGGAGGTCTGGTCCACGGTCTTGCACTTCACCAAAGTGGACAGTCAAACTGCCAGGGCGGCTTACAAGCTGGGAAGAGATGTGAAAGACTGGAAGGTTGAGCTGGCCCAGGAGGACCTGAGGGAGAGCGGTCCAACGAGAGAGAGAATCGCTCCGATTCTATATAGACCTTTTGACGTGCGCTACACCTACTATACCGGGAAATCCCGTGGTTTCCTTTGCAGACCCCGTCCACAGGTCATGAGCCACATGTTTCACAAGAACTTGGGACTGGTCCTACCGAGAAGAGTCGAAACAGAGATTCCTTGGCGACATGTACTCTGTACTGACAAGATTGTCGAACATGTGGCAGTCTCCTTAAAGACCATCGACTACCTTTTTCCGCTCTATCTGTATCCCCACAGAGAGGGAGAAAACTCGACTACAGATCAGACACAGCTGCCAAGAGGAGAGGCAAACATAAGTCCCAAATTCTTGATGACGCTCCGGGAAGCTTACGGAGAGAAGACCACTTCAGAGGAGGTTTTTCATTACATCTATGCTGTTCTGCATTCGATGGCCTACCGAGAGAAATACTCAGAATTGTTAAGGATGGATTTCCCACGAATTCCGTTCACGCGCGACTATGACCTCTTCCGTGAAGTGCAGGGTCTTGGGAGGCATCTCGCTGATTTGCACCTGCTGCGGTCAGGAGATCTCGATCCCCCAGTTGCCAGGTTCCAGGGCACGGGAGAGAAGAGAATAGGTCGTCCCAGATATGATCCCAAGGTGAATAAAGTCTACATCAATGCAGAAAGGTACTTTGAGGGCATTGCCGACGATGTCTGGTCATACTGTATAGGGGGGTACCAAGTCTGCGATAAGTGGCTGAAGTATAGGAAAAACCGTGAACTCTCAAACGCAGAAATCAAACACTATTGCAGCGTTATCACTGCCATTCAGAAGACAATCGAGACCCAGAGATCAATCGATGACCTCTATCCGGAAATCGAGAGAGAAACAATCCAATCCAGTCTCTGCCAGAAAGCGCCAACACAGCACTGAGGTATTCTGGCCCGCGGGCAGGAAGCTAAGTTAGAGCAGCGGCATGCCGGGATGCCAGTTTCCTTCTTCTATTCTCCTCGTTTATGTCCACAGGAGGCCGCGACGCTCTGAAACCTCACCTTGCGCTGAATGGCATTCCAAGAGCCATTCCAGACGCTGGTGGACCACGAGATATGCAACCGATACGTTGACCCATTGACAAAACAGGCTATTACCTGGAGATTCTGTATAGGCGAGCCAGTATTGGAAAGCTCATTGCGCCATTGGCGGGTGAAAACCTCATGGTAGATGGAAATATAGCGAGACCCCATGGTAGACGGAAGAAGAAAGACAGAGCTCCGGACCCAAGCAGACATATCCCTCCGAGCAAGCAGTACAGGAGACAGCGTTGCGGCGCTCACGCAAGGACGACAGGAAGGCCCTGTCGAAGGTGGGCGATGGCCAATGGCAGGTGCATGATGCACGGAGGGAAGTCCCTTTGGGGAAAGAAGCATCCGTCATTCAAGACCGGTCTGCGATCGAAATACCAAGAGCAGGTTGTACTCCAATACCTCAGCCAGGATCCGGAAGCAGCCGAAGGTCTGGCCGAAATGGACCTACAAGGGGTGGACGACGAAGTCAGATTGGCGATTGCTATGTTGATGCTGTATCTCAAGGACGCTCCCAAGAACATCACTGGCGATTGGTGTATGAGGGGCGCAGATCTCATCGGAAGAGTCGTAAGAATCAAATACCGCCGCCACAAGATGCTAAGAGCCCAGAGGAGCATCACTCCCGAACAATTGAAGGGCATAATCCGAAGATTCACAACTCTGATCTACATGGGAATTGACAAGATAGTGAAGGACAGTGAAACAAGGCACAGACTGTCTGACCACATACGCACGATCCCAGAGCAAATAGGGAACTCTCTCGAGTAAGGCTGGATCTACGCAGAATATGCCTCAGAGATTCTCAACAGGACTCTAGGATCAACAAGCCGCTTGCAGCCAAGAATGATGATTCTTAGGATCCACAAACCATTCAGGTTGTCTGTCTGCAGATTACGTGACACCCCCTCCTCACAGCCAGATCGTTTATCTACGTGCGCACCTGAATCGCTCAAGGGGGTCCTAGAGAGCGTCCCCACACCTCAAGGCATTCCTGATGCTGTATCTCGCTATGAGCCGACAAGGCGCAAACCGGCCAAACCGGAACGAGAGATATGGATGGTCCGGAGCAGACTGTCGCCTGGTGACCTAATGGTAAACGGATGGAAGATGGCCGTATGTGCTCGCAGGATGCTGTTGACCCCACACCAGGCCGTCAAGGGCGAGTAACCTGAAACGAACTACTTCCAGTCAGCAGAAAGACCGACAGACATTCCTTTCTGTGCAGGGAGATCCCCCTACGTGCTCCCCCGGTGACCCCATGGAAGACGGAAGGAGAATATACCGAAACGTAGCCACGTCACCCTGGCCCGGGCGATAGCGGATCATAGGCACCGACTGGGGTCTGACATGGTTCCAGCTGGTGACCCCATGCAATCAGCACCACAAGCCCCCTTGAATTCCGTATGAACCCCTGTAGACCCTGGATGCGCCAACCTCCCCATACGGCCAGTCAAATCCCAGCGAACAGGAGCAAGCCGGTTCCAATCAGCTGAGACACAGACAAAGATCCCACCGTCCAGCGCACCGCGGGTCCCGGCAGCTCCGCTCACACTAACCTCATGGTAGATGGAAGGAGGATAATCTCGATTATCGGTGGGACGTTCGCAGATCCGAAGGCAAGAACAGCTAAAGCCCTTCCACCCGGTAGAAATACCGACGTGGCCTCTCAAGCCTGCAAATTCCGGAACAACACCGAAGGAAATCCGAAGGAAATCCTTGACAAAATCGGATTCTTCTGATACGCCCGAGTACGAGCGGGGGTATGAGACCAGAATCCTCGGGTAGACCACTCGATTCAAGAAAGCTGCAGCAGACAGCAACGCGGTCATCGAGAGCTCAAGGTCTTGTTGCCCTGAGTCCCCTGGCTCATGCCCTGAGCTCACAAGGATGGCGGTGTGAGGACCGCTCTAGAAGATCAAATGGTAAGCGACACAAGCCTCTGAAGCCGGAATCTTGGGATACTGCTACCGGTGTGCGGCCCGAAGAAGCGGCTTTGAGGGGCTTGGACCTAGACGTGGGGTGGAGAGATGCTAAGGGATGATGTGGATGCGGTAAGGATGGCCGAGAAGGCAATCATAGGAGACTCCTATCTTGAATTGAAGGTCAAGACAAAGACTTGTGCCATCAAAGGTCTCAGCGTGCTATTCGTAGGCGAGCGAGGCGTAGGCAAAGAGCTCTTTGCAGACCTGTATGCCGCAGCGGCCAAGAGAGATATCGAAAAGATTAATTGCGCAGGTTTCAATGATGAGATGCTCGGTGCTGAGCTCTTTGGACACAGGAAGGGCGCATTCACCGGGGCAACACAGCATCGCAAAGGTGTCCTGCCCAGCTCAAAGGGGAAGGTTGTTTTCCTCGATGAGATCGGGGATGCTTCCGAACGGATGCAAGCCAAGATGTTGCGGGTGCTACGGATCGGAGACTACCGTCCTGTCGGCTCAGATACAACGAGCCGGGTGGAAGATATGCTGTTCATTGCCGCAACAAACAAGCCACAGCGCCTGAGAGAAGACCTCAAGGATCGGTTCAATGTTCTGCTGCCCATCCACAGACCTTACGACTCTGATATCTCCCGATTGATTCAGCATTCGCTGTCGCAACATGCAGGGATAGAGGGGATCATGGCCGGCGCCCTAGCTCAACTCTACTTCTACCCCTGGCCAGGCAACGTGGCCGAGATCCAGAATGCGATATCGGAGATGGTGGTGCACAAGAAGAGTGGGGGTCCATTGATGCACCACCCTGACTATACAATGGACGATTCTGGTGAGCCTATTCCTATTCCTGTCTCGGAGGAGGAAGAAGACGCACTCCTTGGCCGCGTTCCTCACACCCTCTACCCCTGTCACCTCCCGGGAAGATTCTTCATGGCTTCTGCGAGATCCGATGAACTGGCTCCCTTTTATCAATCCGACGACGTGATCCCTATCGGTTCAGTTCACAACTACTGTGAGGATAGTCTCCCTGACAGGACCGTGTATCCGGCATGGGAGTTAGCCCTAGAAGAATTCCGAAGCAAGGAACAGACCGCAGCACTTCTCTCCGTGGAAGGGGTCGAGAACGGAATCGTGAGTACCATGCTGAGATTACCTATGGCCAAAGCCCTCGAGGAGCTCGAGAAGATATACTACGTGGTAAACGCTGCTGACCCTCATATCAAGACACAGAAAGCGCTGGCCTTGAAGGCCGGCATGAGTGCCTCCAACCTCTCCAAGAGAATCCGAAAGCTGGGCATTCAAGAAGAGATGAAGGTCCGACTGAGACTGACTGAGTAGGCTCCACCGTTGCCAGATCGGCAACAATTTCCAACGAGGAATTCCATTTTGGCAAGAACCTGACTGAGCCGGCGATCTCCGCCCAGGACCCACCGTGCAATCGAGCAGCTTAATCTCTTGGCTTAGATTGGTTTGGAGTGTTTCCCATACATTTGTTCCGACCTGGCCCGTATCTTGCATCCCGGGGGCAAGGCGAGTGGGATGTAACTACTACCTACGAGAGGAGAGGAAGATGGATTCCATCATAACGCCAGGGGAACTCTGCAAGCTACTCAAGATAGAGTACCACCAATATCGGTACTTGCTGTGCCAGGGCAGAATTCCTGCACCCAGAGCCACCGTTCTCGGCAGCAGGAAGTACTACACCCTGGATGATGCGAAGCGCATCCGGGAGATCCTCCAGAAGGATACGAAGAAGAGGGAGAAAACAGCCTGGCCATACTGAGCATAATGATGAACCTCGCTGCGGGAGCACAGGCTGCTCGCAGCAATGACTCCTCTTGTGTGGGAAGGATGACTCCCGGCAGGAGATTCCCGAGCTGGTCACCTCAGGTTGCGTCTCCCGAAGTCCGCTCGGTGCGAAGGGCTGGGTCCACGCATTTGTAAACGCAGAACTGGGGGTGTGTGGTGGAGGGATGGGAGTTCAGGAATCTGATTGAAAGAGTAATCGAACAGACAGACATCGTACAGATCATCGGCGAGCACGTACATCTCGACCGCAACCACAGGGCGCTCTGCCCGTTCCACGAAGAGAAGAATCCGAGCTTCTGCGTAAATCCCAAGAATGCGTACTTCCATTGCTTCGGCTGTGGGGTCGGAGGGGACGTTATCCGCTTCATCCAGCTCTTCGAGGGCAGAACCTTCTGGGAGGCGCTATCCTACCTTGCGCAACGAGCCGGCATACCCCTTCCAGAACTGGACGGCGCAGTCCGGGCGAAGATGGAAGAAGCGCTGGAGATCGAGGATGTCCTGACCGAGACTGCCGCCTACTACCACCGGATGCTCACGCCGGAGGCGAGAACCTATCTCACCAAGGAGAGGGACCTAACGGAAGAGACTATCGCCCGGTTCCGCATCGGCTATGCCGCAGGCGGCCTGAGAAGGCACCTGACAGGGAAGTGTGCGTATCCGCTGGAGCTCTGCATCAGGGCAGGAGTGCTGAGGAAGACGAAACAGGGCTCAGTCACAGACTTCTTCCGGAATCGGATCATCTTCCCCAACATAAGACAAGGCCGCGTGGTGCACCTGTCCGGCAGGAGCATGGACGGGAGCGAGCCCAAGTACCTCCGCCTGCCAGGCCAGATACGGCATCTGTACAACGAGGACGCTCTGCACAACGACGAGGTGTGTGTCGTGGAGGGTATAGTGGACTGCCTCTCTGTTGCGCAGGCAGGGCTTGCGGCGGTGGCCGTTCTCGGGGCGCGCAGCTTCAAGCCGGAGTATGTGTCGAAGTTCCGGCAGTGCACCAGAATGGACTTCTGTCTCGACGGGGACAAGGCGGGCAAAGAAGGAGCCCTGAAGGCTGCGCAGCTCGTTGGCGACAAAGCGAGAATAGTAATGCTTCCCCAAGGCCTCGACCCCAATGAGTATCTGAAGACCCACACGAAAGAGGATTTTGCCGGGCTCGTCTCATCCGCAAAGGACCCGGTCAGGTTCCAGCTGGATCTCATTTCTCCTGACACAGATAAGACCGAGCTACCGGGCCGGTTGATGCCGGTTCTCGAACAGCTCTCAAGAATCGAGAAGGTGAAAGCGGAGGCCCATCTTTACCACGATGTGAAGACCCGGTTCGGACTGAAGAACAGAGAGCTCGACGGATACCGCGAGCTTCTGAACAGGCTCCGCGGGAAGAACGAAGAGCCTGCCAGGGCAAGGGCCCCCAAGCCCGCCCCGGAATGTCTCTATACCGCCCTCTTCGACGGCCTGGTCGATCTGGTGGATCAAGACGGTAACCCCGCTTTCCTGGTGAAGGATGGTAGGAAGCTCTCGGTGACCACGCAGATCGAGATCGAAGGGGTGACCTATCAACCACCGCCCAAGGTACAGATTCCCTGGCTTCTCCCCAGAGCAGACGGGGTCCTGGGCTCGAACGAGGCTCAAGCGACCGACCACTGCCGGCGGATGGACGAAGCCCTCTACGACGACCTCGTGACGTATCACAAGGGTATCTCGGAGCTACCGGCCGAAGAGTACTACGACCTCGTCGCCGCCTGGGTCCTCCACACCTACCTTCTCGAAGCCTTCCAGTATTCACCGATACTCTGTCTTTTCGCTGTTCCGGAAAGAGGCAAGACAAGAACGGGCAAAGGCATAATCTATGTCGCCTACCGGGGTATTCACGCTGAGTCCTTAAGAGACGCCTACATCATCAGAATGGCCAAGAACTGCCACGCTTCGATCTTCTTCGACGTGAGGAACATATGGAAGAAGGCGGTGAAGACCGGCACAGAGGACATTCTTCTGCACAGGTTCGAGAAGGGAGCATCCGTGCCCAGAGTCCTGTTTCCGGACAGAGGGCCTCACAAGGACACCGTCTTCTTTGAGATCTTCGGGCCCACCGTAATAGGCACAAACGAGGAAGTGCACAGGATACTGGAGACCAGAGCCGTCCCATTCTACATGCCTGAGGCCAGAAGGGAATATGAGAATGACGTCACGCGAGAGCTTTCGCTTCCCCTCAAGGAACGGCTGGTCGCCTTGAGAGCCAGACACCTGGGGCACGTCTTTCCCGACATACACAAACCCGCCCCCGGCAGGCTCGGTCAGATCCTGAAACCCCTTCTGCAGGTGATCCAGCTCGTCAACCCGAAACGTGAAGAAGCCTTCCTCGCACTCGTAAGGAGGCTCCAGGAAGAACGCCTCTTAGAGAAGGCGGACAGCTTCGAGGCGGTCATACTGACCGTGATGGAGAGCCTGAGAGAAGACGTGGAGAAAGGCATCCTCCCCGTGAAAACTATCACCGACGCTTTCAACATGGGAAGGCCCGAGAGAAGCCAGGTCACCTATCAGAGGGTAGGCAAGCTCTTGAAACCGATGGGATTCACCAAATGCAAGACGAGAACCGGAGCCTCCGCCATCATCTGGGATGAGGACAAGATACACAGGATAAGAGATAAGTACGGGTTAATCCAAAGGTCAGATACGTCAGATACGTCAGAAACACCGGTCCGAGACGCTGGTGATACTGACATTCCTGACGATACTGACGTTTGCAGGAGCCTGTTCTGACCATGCCGCAAAGTCTACACATCCACGACCGGCAAGAGTCAAGGAAAGGGCCGATGAAGAGAAACCAAGGATCAAACGCATTCGGATCTGTTGAGCCTTTGCAGCAGACCCAACAGCACAGAAGAGCTGTAGCGGCGCCCAGGATATCGGTCTTCTCAGGAGCCTATGAGACATCGGACGGTGTCAATTGAAACGAGTGCGACCTCTTAAGGCGATAAGGCTTAAGTGTCTTGAGTGCTGCTGCGGGCAGCGCTCCGAAGTGAGAAAATGCGAGATCGAGGACTGCCCCTTATTCCCGTACCGTTTCGGCAAGAACCCCAGAAGAAAGGGTGTAGGGGGTAAGAAAGCGGAAGTCTCAACCGGAACCGAGGGGTGAGTTGGGATTTTCGATGACCAGGGGCCAAACAGACGCATGTCTCTGGCATGGCTGGCGGTCCCAGGGAGAAACCCGGAACAAAGAATCTTTACCGGGGGATTAAGGGTGAGGAGGGGAGGCTCATGAAGACGCAGACCAAGCTCGTGGATGCGAAGTACATAAGCGAGATGCTCGCAGTCAAGGTCTCGACGGTGTACAAGTGGACTTTCCTAGGCAGGATTCCGCATTACAAGCTCTACAGGCTGGTCAGGTTCGATCCGGACGAAGTGATGGAATGAGCCAGCAAGAGAAAGTGGAAGCCGCTCCCCAGGATGCCCTGAGAACTTTTGAAAACTCCTGTGTAGTATACAGTAGGAGGCTCTAGCAATGGCTCGACAGAATATGACTCAGGCATGGGACGGATACTTCGGTTCGTGGGGCTCTGGAGGTCAACCGGACTTGCAATCCGGTTGCAGAAGACGCAAAACCGTTGGCAGGCAGCAGGTTAGGCGAGAAAGAACTCCCTCTGTGCCAGAATTGTGCCATGTTGGGCCGAATTAGGGACCGCAGGAAGAGTCTGAAATGAGGATCTACAAGCGTGGGAAAGACCTGGTATCTTGACTACCTCTACAAGGGCCGGCGCGTGAGAAAGGCTGTGGGACGGTCGAAGGGAATAGCCGAGCTCACGCTCAAGGATATCGAGGTGAAGATAGCCAAGGAGGAGAACCTGGGCGTCCAGGAGGAGCCTAGGGTACGGTTCAGGGACTGCGCCAGGGAGTATCTTGACTACTCCAGGGCTCACAAGGCCAGGGGCTCCTCAAATAGAGACGCGTTGAGCCTCAGGTGGCTCAACTCCGCGTTCGGGGGCCAGTATCTCTTTTCAATAACCCGCAGAGAGGTCGAGCAGTACATGAGGCAGAGGATCGAGAAGGGAAGGGTAAAGGGCGCGACCGTAAACAGGGAGATAAGCTGCTTACGGCACATGCTCAACAAGGCGGTCGAATGGCGATACCTGAGGGAGAATCCTGCAAGGGGGATAAAGATGTTCAGAGAGACGGAAGGCCGGTTGAATTACATCGAACCGGACCAGATAGAGGCACTCCTTGAGGAGTGCCCGCGGTACTTGAAGCCCATTGTGATAACCGCTCTTCACACGGGTCTGAGGGAGTCCGAGGTGCTGGGCCTCAAGTGGTCAAACGCGAACTTCAAGGCCAGGCTCATCATGGTGCCCCGGACCAAGAACAACCAGCCCAGGTTCGTGCCGATGAACCAGATACTCGACAGAGAGCTGAGAAACCTCTATGCGCGAAAAAGGGGAGAGTTCGTGTTCTGTGACAAAGACGGAAAGCCGTACGGTAAGGTCTACAGGGGGTTCAAGGCCGCGTGCAGGAGGGCAGGCATAAAGAACTTCACGTTCCACGACCTCCGGCACACGTTCGCATCCCACCTGACGATGGTCGGGACCAACATGCGCACAGTCCAGGAGCTGATGGGCCACAAGACGATCAAGATGACCATGCGCTACGCGCACCTCTCGCAGCAGCATCTCCAGGAAGCTGTGGGACTGCTGGGGCTCAAGCTCTCAGGAGAGATGGAGAGAAAGCTCGGTTCACCCTCCAGGACCGAGAAAGAAGAATCCGTCTCCTGACACAGTTGTTCCAATTGAATCTTCTGGTCTTTGGGCGAAGTGGGATGGCTCTAATCCTGATGCTCGGGCTGGACGGACAGCCGTTGCAGATCGCCATGGAAACCACATCGTTGACCGAAGCACGTCACTCACGTATCTTGAATGTGGGAGGGCCAATGACTAACCAA
>Ga0180437_10008627_pt1 | contig 12881 bp, 12 predicted proteins | sample SS_ome_4_FD_132410 | JGI IMG/M metagenome (GOLD analysis project Ga0180437, IMG submission 132410) | Hypersaline lake sediment archaeal communities from the Salton Sea, California, USA - SS_3_D_1 metaG | ecosystem: Environmental > Aquatic > Non-marine Saline and Alkaline > Hypersaline >...
CAGGATGAAGGGCATTCAGGGCATCGGCAAGGGCATCGGGGATGTGCTTCGGGAACTTGTCACCAGCGGCAAATCCGCGGTACTAGAGGAGCTGAAGGCGGGATTTCCCGCCGGTCTGGAGGACCTGCTCACCCTGGGCGGGTTAGGGCCCAAGCGGGTTCGCCTGCTCTGGAACACGCTGGGCATATCCAATCTCGGGGAGCTGGAGTACGCCTGCAGGGAAAACCGCCTGCTCGCCCTGGAGGGCTTCGGGGAGAAGTCCCAGGACAAGATTCTCAAGGCGATCGCCTTCAAGAAGCAGTTCCAGGAGATGCATCTGTACTCCGAAGCTGAAGCGATCGCCTCCGAGCTGAGCGAACAGCTGAACTCAAGCGGCCTGTTTTCCGGCATCCACGTGGCCGGCAGCCTGCGCCGGGGCAAACGCATTCTCAAAGACGCGGACATCCTGTTGATCCCTCAGCCCAAGGCTGATCCCGGGCGGGTCCGCTCGATCCTCACCGGACTGGCCGACAGCGGTCCCGAGGTGGAGGGTGTGCTGGGTGCCGGGGAGACCAAGGTCTCCATCCGCCGGGGAGGACTGCAGGTGGATTTTCGCATCGTCAAGCCCGAGAGTGAGCCGGCGGCATTGCAGCACTTCACCGGATCGAAGGAACACAACACGATCCTCCGCGGACGGGCCAAGACCATGGGTTTGAAGATGAACGAGTACGGTGTGTTTCGGGGCGAGGAGAGCCTACCCCTGGAGGATGAACGGGCCGTGTACCGCAGCCTGGAGCTCCCCTGGATACCGCCGGAGCTGCGGGAGGGCGAGGAGGAGGTAGAGGCGGCGGCCGGCGGGCGGCTGCCCCGCCTGGTCGAGGCTGGGGAGATACGGGGGATGATCCACGTGCACTCCAGCTACTCCGACGGTCTGGTGAGTATCGAGGAGATGGCCCGGGCCTGCAGGGAGTTGGGCTACGAATATCTGTGCCTCAGCGATCATTCCCGAAGCGCCTTCTACGCAAACGGCCTGTCCGGGGATCGCCTGCGGGAGCAGATGGCCGAGGCTGCGGGGGTCAACGAGAAGCTCGCGCCCTTCCGCATCTTCTGCGGCATCGAGTCGGACATCCTTGGAGACGGCAGCCTCGACTACCCGGACGACGTGCTGGCGGCGCTGGACTTCGTGATAGGCTCGGTTCACTCGAATCTGAGTATGAACCCGGAAGCCGCCACCGAGCGGCTGCTGCGCGCGGTGGACAGTCCGTACCTGACGATCCTGGGGCATCCCAGCGGAGCCCTGCTGCTCTCCAGGGCGGGATACGAGTACGACGAGGAGAAGCTGTTCGCTGCCCTGAAACGCAACGATGTTGTCCTGGAGCACAACTGCAATCCCCACCGCCTGGATCCGGATTGGCCGGCGCTCAAACGGGCCGGCCGGAGGGGAATCCGGGTCGCCCTCTGTCCCGACGCCCATTCCCTTGGGGATCTCGCCTACATGCGCTACGGGGTTTTGATGGCCCGAAAGGCCTGGATGGGTGCGGAACAGCTGTTGAACTGTATGAGCCGGGAGGAGATCGATGAATTTTTCGCAAGCAGGAAGGGCTGAGCGAGCGGGCAGGATTTTCGGGATCCTCGAAGAGGAATATCCGGGTGCACGGCCCCACCTGGATTTCCGCAACGCCTTCGAGCTGCTGGTAGCCACGATCCTGGCGGCCCAGTGCACCGACGAGATGGTCAACAGGGTCACCCCTGACCTGTTCCGGCGATACCCGGATGCGCCGGCTCTGGCGGAGGCCGAGCCTGCGGCTTTGGAGCAGATGATTCGCAGCACCGGCTTCTACCGAAACAAGGCCAAGAGTTTGCTCAATATGGCGCGAGCGGTCAAGGAGCGGTTCCAGGGAAGGCTTCCCCTCAGCGTAGAGGAGTTGGTGCAGCTGCCGGGGGTAGGCCGGAAGACCGCAAACGTGGTGGCGGGCAACTGCTACGACCAGCCGGCGATCATCGTGGATACCCACTTCAAACGGGTGATCGGACGTCTGGGTTTGAGCGATGAGACCAATCCCGACAAGATCGAGCACAGCATGTGGGATCTGGTGCCGGAGGGCAACCGCACCCGTTTCTCCATGGTGGTCAACGAGCACGGCCGCCGGATCTGCTCGGCCCGAAAACCCCTCTGCCCGAACTGCGTGATCGCGGATCTGTGCCCTTTCGCCGGCAAAACGAAGTGAGTCGGTGCGGCGAGTCGGCTAGTCGGTGCTGTTGACAGAATAAGCTCGGTGGCACTAGAATTATTTCATGTTTGACACCTCTCTGGTAAAAGATCTTACCGAGATGCTGGGAAAGAGCCTCACCTTCAAAGACATTGATGCGATCGGGGGTTACATCTTCAAGGATCACGGCTTCAGTACCCATGCTATCGCTGGTGTGGACAAGGGCGTGAGCATTTCCCCGCTGAATGCGGCCAAGACTCTAGTGCAGGAATGCGAGAGAAAGAAGAAGATCCTCGATCTGTTCACCTTCGCCTTCGAGCTGGAGGGGGTTCCCCTGAACGGCCGGAACGTGAAGCTCGAGGGTCTGGAAAACATCCTCTACCGCCTGTCACGAACCGGGGTGTTCTACGATTATCAGAAGCGCAAGATCATCAATGTCAAGGAAGACAAATCGAGCCTGCTCAACTGGGGGGCGCTGCGCAACGGCAAGGAATACACCACCGTAATCGCTTCCGTGGATATCTGCCAAAACAGCGAGCTGGTGCGCAAGTACAAACCCGGTATGATGGAGAAGGTCTACTACCGGCTCTGGGGTTTTCTCAAACATAAACTCGATCTGTACGAAGGCCGGATCTGGAGCTGGGCCGGAGATGGGGGGCTGTTTGCCTTCCGGGGTGAGAAGAGCATACCTGATTCGGTCAGCTGCGCCCTTGAGATCCTCTATACGATGCCCGTGTTCAACGTCCAGCCCTACAAACCGATCAAAGACGAGATCTGCCTGCGCATCGGAATGGACTACGGGGCGGTGAAGTTCTTCGAGGATACCGGCCGGATCGTCTCGGATGTGATCAACTATGCGGCTCACCTGGAGAAACAGGCTACCAAACCGGGTGCCCTGAGCATTTCCAATGATATCTACACGAAGCTCCCCGCCTCCATGAAAACAGTCTTCAAGGAGAAACAGGAGTTCGAGGGAAAGACAGCGTGGTCGACCGCCAGCGCTTGCTGAATCTCGTTTGCCCGATCCGCAACTAGGCCGTAACCGCCGCCTTTCGTCTCGTATAGGCGCCGAAGAGTATCAATGCACAGGCATAGCAAGCCGCACCGACCAAAGCCGCACCGATGAAACCCAGCGCGATGCTCGAGGCCAGCCCGAAGGTGATCCCGAATGCCGAGGCTAAGGAATTGATCGCAACGAATATGGGGACCCCTTTGTCCGTAAAGACCTGTTTCACCCGTTTGATCCCGAAGGGAAAGGGAATCCCCATGCAGAATCCCAGGGGGAAGATGTTTACCGCAATCAGGATGTTCTCCACCCACAACGGGCTGCCTAGACGATACAGCAGATTCCGGCCTACGAAGATGTGGTAGGCGGAAAAAACCACGATTCCGGCGAAGGACCAGGCCGCCATTTTCGGCGTGCAGCGTTTTCAGATATGACCTCTTTTCGGTCGGAAAGTACGTCAGAGATGTAGGGCTTCATGTCCGTTGTGGGAGTCAGGCGGGCCTCGGGTCCGAAAAAGGAAAGTTTGTTGTTCCCCTCCATGAACCGGAAGTACTCCGTGTCGGCAGCTTCTCCGGGCAGATATTCCAGCTGGGTGTGATAGGTAAACGTGAAATCCATGTCCGGGGCTACCTCCTGCTCAAGCACGTCCTCGATATGGTGCCGGGAATCGATCCATCGCCTGAAGTAGGCTCGCTCCGCATCCGTGATCGGCGTCTTTTCACGACGAGGAAGGTGTATCAACCGGAACGGTATTTCGACTTGCTCGTGTTGACGTTGTAGATGAACACTTTGGGAGACGCATCGAAGAGGTTGTACTGGCTTCCATTCTCGCAGTACATGAAGGGTATTCTGGGATCGTTGCGGAACTGATACAGAGGGGTGGAGTCTATCACGTCGTTGCTGTCACCGGTGAAACAGGTCCTTAAGATCGTGGAGATCGAACCGCCCTCGTAGGTTTCGAAGGTCCGATCCGCGGGAGCCTGGTACACGGAAATGCGGGTGACCAGACTGTCCCTGCTGAACATGAGAGGCATGTCCCTCCCTCTGAAGGATGAGAAGTCTTTCTCCGGTACGGTTCCCCCTCCTTTGGCAAACCTCTCCAAATCCAGGAAGTGCCACTGAATGTTTGCGATCATCGTGCCCAGGGCTATCACGAACAGAATCGAAAAAGCCGAGCGCAGCAGCTTCCTTTGACCGTACTCTCTTGTGAAAACGAATCCGACCATGCACAGGAGAGCCATACACAGCAACAGGGGAATGGTTGCCACGGAGAAAAAGATTCCGCAGGTCGCGCCGAACAAGTCGTAGAAGTACATGCGGTTCGAGTTTTCGGCGCGCAGGAAGTAAGTTGTCGTGGGTGAAGTGAAGAATGTGAAAAAACGCCGTTTCGATGAAGAAGAAGGCGAAAGCCGTAAAAAAAACCTGAACGCCCTGCCGACCGATCCTCTGCATATTTATTCTCCCTCCGGGTTCCGCCGCTCCGGATATCTCTCGGTTATCCGTAACTTCGAGACTCTCCGTAAGTCAGCGATCCCGAAGAAGATACAATACGCTGGAGAATGGACCGTTGTTTTGCACCCAGACTAACCGATCGGTACCGGCTTTGCGTTGTAATTTGACATATTGATGTATATATTATATGCTTTGATGCATGAGGACTACAATTCGTATAAATGACGAGCTGCTCAAGAAAGCTAAGATCAAGGCCGCAGAGACCGATCGCAGCCTCACAGAATTGATTGAGGACGCGCTGCGCAAGGAGATAGATCAGGTCGATGCAGGCGCCGAGCCTCGGCGTATCAGCATTCCTACAGCCGGAGAAGGGGGAGTGCAACCGGGTGTGGATCTTGATGATACTTCTTCAGTACTAGATAAAATGGAAGGTATCTCGTGATTCTCCTGGATGCAAATGTACTGATATATGCATTCCGTCAGGATACCGAGTACCATAAGGAGTATAACGTATGGCTGGAAGAAGCCCTCAGGAAAGAAGCGGTTGTCGGTATTTCGGAGCTGGTGTTATCTTCGGTTGTGCGGATTACCACTCACCCGAAGATATTCGTCAAACCGACTACCCTGGATGAGGTTTTTCATTTCCTTGACTATATCCGCTCTTGTTCGAACGTGGTCAGTGTCGTTCCCGGAAGGGCGCACTGGTCGATATTCCAGCGGTTGTGCAGGGCAGTTCAGGCCAAAGGAAATCTTGTAACAGACGCCTACCTTGCTGCTCTGGCGATCGAGAAAGGGGCCGAGTGGATCACCAGCGATCGGGATTTCGCCCGTTTCCCGGATCTCAAGTGGCGCTCCCCAATATAAAGGTGCGCGCTGCGGCGGCTGGCTGGGCGCCGCGAGAGCCTCGCTACACCGATGCCTTAATGGAAAGCTCGTCGAGCACCGCGTACTGATCGCCGGCATGGTGCTCGGCGATGCGTTTGACCTTCTGCCTCTGCATTTCCGAGTCGACGCTTCCGATCAGGTGTATGGACTTCCGCCGTTTCAGAAAACCCTGGCCCGAAAGCTCGACGTTCACCCCTCGGGCATTGATCGAGTTGTCGTCCTCGATATCCCGCAGGATCATTTCGATGACTCTTTCCATGACTGATTTCCTCCTCTGCGGCTTTGGAACCGCAAACCCATTCGATTGCATCTCCAAGCTGTACCGCCCGCCGAGCTCAATACTCGTCCATGTCCCCGTACTCCGGCGACGGAGCCGCCGGGGCTTTTTCCTTCTTGGGCAGGTCCGCGATGACGCATTCGGTAGTCAGCATCATGGCCGATACGGAGGCGGCGTTCTGCAGGGCCGAACGGGTGACCTTGACCGGATCGATGATGCCCGCCTGAACCATATCGGTCCAGACCATCCGCTCGGCGTCGAAGCCGGTTCCGGCCTTGGCCGTTTTGACCTTCTCGGCGGCCACGGCACCGTCAACCCCGGCGTTGCGGGCGATCTGGCGCAGCGGCTCCTGGAGGGCGCGCTTCACGATCCGGAATCCCACCTTCTCGGATTCTTCGAGACCTGTCAGCTCCTGTTTGTCCAGGGCCTTGATCGCCTGGATGTAGGTAATCCCGCCCCCGGGGACGATTCCCTCTTCCACGGCGGCCCGGGTGGCGGCCAGGGCGTCTTCAACGCGGTGCTTCTTCTCCTTCAGCTCCACCTCCGTAGGAGCGCCGACGTTGATGACCGCCACGCCGCCGGACAGCTTGGCCATGCGCTCTTGCAGCTTTTCCCGGTCGTAGTCCGAGGTGGTTTCATCGATCTGGACCTTGATCTGGTTGATGCGACCCTTGATGCCTTTCGGATCCCCGGCTCCTTCGACTATTGTGGTGTTTTCCTTGTCCACCCGCACAAGCCTGGCTTTCCCCAGCTGGGACAGCTCGGTGCTCTCCACTTTGATCCCCAGCTCTTCGGCGATGAGCTGGCCGCCGGTGATGACGGCGATGTCCTCCAGCATGGCCTTGCGGCGGTCTCCGTAGCCCGGGGCCTTGACGGCGCAGGCTTTCAGCGAGCCCCTCAGGTGATTCACAACCAGGGTGGCCAGTGCCTCTCCTTCCACCTCCTCGGCGATGATGAGGATCGATTTTCCGGCCTTGGCGACTTTTTCCAGCAGGGGCAGCAGGTCCTTCATGGCCGAGAGCTTCTTGTCGTGAATGAAGATGTATGGATTTTCCAGCTCACAGCGGAGAGCCTGGCGGTCGGTAACGAAGTAGGGGGAGAGATAGCCCCGATCGAACTCCAAGCCTTCCACCACCTCCAGGCTCGTTTCCATGGACTTGGATTCCTCCACGGTGATGACCCCGTCCCGGCCGACCTTCTCCATAGCGTCGGCGATGAGGGTGCCGATTTCCCCGTCATTGCCGGAGGAAACCGTAGCCACCTGGGCGATCTCTTCGTGCTCCTTCAGCTTCTTGGCCTGCCTCTTGATCTCGGCGACGGCTAATTCGACGGCTTTGGCAATGCCCCGTTTGATCAGCATGGGATCGTGCCCGGCGGCCACGCTGCGCACGCCTTCCCGCATCATCGAGTGGGCCAGCACCGTGGCTGTGGTGGTTCCGTCACCGGCCACGTCGTTGGTCTTCTTGGCCACCTCCTTGATCAGCTGCGCGCCCATGTTCTCGAAGGCTTCCTTGAACTCCAGCTCCTTGGCGATAGTGACCCCGTCGTTGGTTACTATGGGAGCCCCCCATTTCTTGCCCAGAATCACGTTGCGTCCCTTGGGACCCAGGGTGATTCGCACCGCCTCCGCTACGGTTTGAATGCCCTTCATGAGGGCGCTGCGGGCGCTTTCATCGTACCGAAGTTGTTTTGCCATACTCATCTCCTCCCTGACGAATTAAGTGGGAATTTGTTATGTAGAAGTGATTACTCTTGGTAGGTTTCTTTTTCATCCATCCGCGTCCTCCCCGGGCAGAACACCAATGAACCGAGAGAAATTTACATCATTTGCAGCAGGCAGGCAACTGGATTCTTCGCCGCTCGCTTTTTTTCAAAACACAGGGATCTTAACTGTAAGCAACAGGATGTGCCAGCTGGTTAGATGATGAGCAACTCGTAGGTGCGGTTTCCGAGGCCGATCTTCTCGGCGTGCTCGAGCTGGATGGCCGGGTTCAGCCCGGGCTCGCTCTTCTTTACCAGGCTCTCCCCGTGGCGTTTGGCCGTAAGATCGAGAGTAGCCTGGTCGATCGCAACCGGATCAGGGGAGGCCAAAATCCCGACGTCCGGCATTATCTTTTCCTGGCGGCTGCCTAAGCAGTCGCACCCCTTGGTCATATCTATGAGAAAGTTGAGGAAGAAGCAGCGTTGCCTTTTGTTCAGCAGAACGCCCAGGGCATGCTCGGCCACCCGCTTCTGCAAATCCACCGATTCGACCCCCCAGTTGTAGCGAATCGCGTCGTAGTTGCACAGGCTGAGACACTCGCCGCAACCGATGCACTTCTCGGTGAGGATGAAGGCCTTCTCCTTTTCCTCGACGATGGCATCAACCGGACACCACTGCATGCATTTCCTGCAGTAGGTGCAGGCTTTGTTGTCCACGTAGGGCTTGACCGAAGAATGCTGGCGGAGCTTGCCGATTCGGCTGGACAAGCCCATACCCAGATTCTTAAGAGCGGCCCCAAGTCCCATTTCGGGGTGCCCCGTGGGATGGGAGGCGGTTATGAGGGCATCAGCGAACACGATTTCCCGGGCGATATTCACCTTCTCGAAGATGATCCCGCCGATCGGTACCTCGATTTCCGTATTTCCGGATAAACCGTCGGCCATGATGAAAGGAGCGCCGGTTTTTTCGTAGGTAAAACCGTGATCGAAGGCTTGAATGATGTGATCCACCGCATTGGAACGCCGCCCTCTGTACAGCGTGCTGGTTTCGGTCAGGAAGGGAAGAGCATCGTTGCGCTTCACACAGGCTACGATGGGTTTGATGAGATCCGGAGATACGTGGGTGTCGTTGTCGCGCTCGCCCACGTGCAGCTTGATCGCCACCTTGTGCTTGGGCTCGATGATCTGATCTATACCTGCAGCCCGGATCAGCTTTTCCGTGGCGGTCAGCCTCTCCTTTTGGCTACTGTTGTCGGAAAGCTCGGCGAAAACAACTCTGGAACCGTTGATGGTAATACCTCCTGATTCGTACCTTGAGAATAGTACATCGACGTGAGACGCTCAAGCGCCTTGGGGGGCTCAGTACACCTCTTCCAGCACGTAGAAGAAATTGCGGTCCGTACCGAAGACCATCCACCTGCCGGCGATCACCGGGGCGCTGAGCAGCGCCCCCTCCAGCTCCATCTCCCAAAGCAGGCGCCCGTTTTTGGCGGCCAGACACACCAGGCGTGGGGGTTCCCCGCCGGGAATGCCCCCCTTGTACGCCTCGTCCCCTTCGATTCCGAAGTACACCCGGTTGCCCGCAACCGTGGGGGCGCTGGTGGTGGGCCTGTCGAAGGCCCGGGTCCAGGCCAGTGTTCCGTTGCCGGCCTGAAAGGCCCGCACCAGGGTGTCTCCGCTCGTGTAGATTACCATGTTCCGCCAGATGGCGGGGGCCAAGTAGTCGAGGAGCTTCATGTTTTCGCTGAACATCCTCTGAGAGTCGACCCGGAGCATCTCCCCCCAGTCGGACAGATCCGAGTACTTCCAGACCATCTGCCCGGTTTCCCGTTCGAAAGCGTAGTAGTTGAAATCCCAGTACTCCCCCCGGTAGGTGGCCGTGGAGAAGTACAGCATGTCCCCTTTGAGAGCGGGGAAGGAATACCAGATGGCCTGGAACAGGGAGGTGTCCAGGATCCACAGGTAGGCTCGATCGTTCAAGTCGAAAGCCCCGAAGGCATGGGGACGGGTCGGCGGCCCGGGGGCGAAGTACAAAACATCCTCGTAAACCTGGAAGGTGTTGTAGTGCCAGACCGGATTCGGCAGGGTGAACAGCTGTTCTCCCTCGGGGGTAACGAAGTAGGCGGTGCCGCCGTCGCTGGTGAAGATTATGAAGTTCTCGTAGCCGACGATCGAAGACTGCACCGTGGAATCTGTCTGGAATGACCAGACCTCCCTCCCGTCCTCCTGGGAAACGGCGTAGAGCTTGCCCACGTTGTTGCCGAAATAGACGTTCTGAGCATCGGCGAAGGGAATCGAGTTGATGGCTCCCCGGGTCTTGAAGACCCAGTTCATGTAGCCGCTCTCGATATCCAGGGCGTAGAAGTTCCCGTCGGTGGAACCGAAGTAGATCGTGCCGTCCAGAACCACGGGATTGTTGAAAGCGTAGGTCGGCTCGGCTTCCAGCTGCAGCTGGAGCTTCCACTTGGCGGCCAGGGGAGCTCTCAGGGTGTTGGCGGTGTAGCCCCGGCCCTGCTGGCCCCGGAACATCACCCAGTCGGAGCGATTCCGGCATGCCGAGAGCGTCAGCAGGGTGGCGAGGGCCAGCAGGATCAGGCTTGTGTGGCGGGGAAGCAGCCGCGGGGGGACCTGCGAACGCGTTGAGGCGGGTCTCACGAGTAGTACAATCCCTTCAGGCTGAAAACGCGCCGCAGGGCGGCTGCCAGGCCGGGTCGTCGGCTGGTCTCCAGGATCTCCCGGTAGCTGGCCCTTAAGTCGCGCCAGGCCTCGGACCGCGCAACCGGCTCGAGATTTTCCCGGAAGCGCAGCATGGTGTAGATTTCAGCGAAGCCCCTGAGCTCCGGATGATCCTCCGCATATTCCATAGGTGTGAGGAAAGGCCGCTTCACCTCCCATCCCCTTTCGGCCAGCTGGATGAGCAGGAGGGTGTAGAGGGCTTTCAGGGCGCGAAGATCTTCGCGACGGCTCACGCCTCTCAGGTACGTCTTCCGGGCGAAACGGAAGGCATAGATTCCCACCAGGGTCAACGCCGTCAGAGCTACCAGGAACTGCAGCGCCAGGAGCCAGGGGAAGCGGAAGCCCGGGCGCAGCTCCTCACCCTGAATCAGGGGGATGACCACGTTCATCGAGTTGGGATTGCGTCCCGGCGGCGGCGGAAGCGCGAAGGCGGTGGATTCGAAATCCACCCAGCCGAAGGAGGGGATGTAGACCTGAACCCAGGAATGGCGCTGGGCTGTGGTTACCAGGTACAGATCACCGAAGGAGTACTCCTGAAGCTCCGTAATCGCCTCCCGCAGCATGAACAGACCCCGCAGGTGGGCGAAGCTCTGCAGATCCCGGGAGGCGAGGTAGCCGGTCACTACTCGGGCGGGAATTCCCGCCAGGCGGAACAGGATCGCCGAGGTATTGGAAAACTCGGTGCAGTCCCCCTGCCTTTTATCAACGAGAAATCTTTCCATCTTGGCCACCGAGGTGTTGTCGTCGAAGCCGATGTCGTACTGGAAGGTGGAGAAGCTCTTGAGGATCGCCTCGATTCGCTGGTAATAGCCGGTTTTGTCGCCAAGGGCCTCCTCGAGATAGGACAGGAAGCTCTGCCGATGTTCTTCGGACAGGGGGATCCGGAGGTACGGCTCCAGGCGCCGCCGCTCCTCCGGACTCAGACCGGGGATCGCCGCCCAATCCCGCGGTCCCGAACGGCTGAGCTGAGAGGTCGCGGTGTAGGAGTACTGGAAGGGATTGTACTCCCGCTTGAGCACCGTCGGTTCGATGCTCTGCGGCCGGAAGGGTATGTAGCGCTCCGGCAGAGTCGAGAAATAGGTGATCTCGGTACTCTGACGCAGCCTCTCCTCGGGCTGATCGAGGTTTTTCCAGGTTTCCAGGAAACGCAGGTAGGTAAGCTCGTTCAACGGTTCATCCCGGGAGAACAGGAATCCCCCTTCCGGATCGAACTCTCCGAAGTAGGCATCCGCCGCATACACAGGTTGTACCGGGCTGGCCAGGACCATGACGGCGTACTGCTTGCTCTCCGCCCCCTGCTCCAGTCCCGCCTCGTTCCACTGATCCGAAGGGATCCCCTCCAGGGCGTTCTTTCCGGCTTCACCCGGACTGCCCCCGGTGGAATCCCCCTCCCACCACTGCTCATCGGAGCGCAGGTTTCCTCCCGGCCAGCCTTCTCCCTGTTCATCCAGGGGCACCGGCTCGGGTTTTATATCCCGCTCGATCCGGTTCAGAGCGATGGAGTGGCTGACGAAGTCGGGAGGGAGGATGAAGCTCACCACCAGAAAGAGCGGAACTGCTATGAGAAGAAAGAGGATGACCTCCCGGACGCCCCGCCTGCTGCTTCTGGAATGAAAGACGCTCAAGTACAGCACGATACCGTGCATAAGAAAGGCCAGGGGAATGAGGATGAGGATGACCTGGGTGATGCCGCTCGCCTGGCGGGCGAGCTCCTCGGATGCCCTGGAGAAGCTCAAGATCCGGTAGGCGATCACTCCCAGAACAAACGGTTCCAAGACTGCCACCGAGCGGCCTAGACCTTCTGTCTTGAATACCAGCGTGGTTAGAACAAAGACGGCCACCGCAGTGAGGGCATATAGAACCGCGGACAGCTCGAATCCCGAGACGAAGAGGACGAACAACCCAATCGGGATAATCGCGGCCAAAAACCAGGTGCGAATGCGAATGCGGGGCGGAGAGAGGTAGAAGGCAATCAGCATCTCCGCGGGAATGAGCAGAAATACGAAGATCAAACCCACCCGATCGTAGGGCACCACGATGGCCGGGTGCAGGATCGGCAGGGAAAAGGTGATCAGGTATAGGGCAAGTCGTGTAAAGAACAAAAAATGCTTCATCTACAGTACCCTCACGGATAAAGGCTCCTCCTCCAGCTTCCCGAAGGCGGGGGAGGACACTCGGGGTGCCTCGAGCCCCGGTTCCCGGCGAAGGACCCAGGATCCGGGCAGACAGGCACATCCTCCTTGAAACAGAACTACCTTTGTTCCGTCTCTCTCTTCCCCCCCTTCGGCCACAGCTGTGCGAAAGATGTACTGCCGGGCTTGGGCTTGGGAGGAGAGAAACGCGGGTAAACCCCTGTCAAAAGCGGTAGTGAAGATGAACAGCTCCTCTTCAGGCGGGTTTTGAAAGATCGAACCGGTGTCCCGCTGAAATAATATACCCGGCAGCTCCCAGCCGAAGCGCTCGATATCTTCCTCGCTCTGAAGCAGCCAGCTGCTGCTTGCCGAGGTGAGGTGAAACTGCATCTCCGGATGCTCCTGCTTCATGATCCGCAAGAAAGCCATCAGCCAGCTCTTGATAATGTTGAGGTGAAGAATCGATTCCACGGTCTCGCTTTCCCTGTCCCGAAAGTTGCGCA
>Ga0180437_10008628_pt1 | contig 12881 bp, 11 predicted proteins | sample SS_ome_4_FD_132410 | JGI IMG/M metagenome (GOLD analysis project Ga0180437, IMG submission 132410) | Hypersaline lake sediment archaeal communities from the Salton Sea, California, USA - SS_3_D_1 metaG | ecosystem: Environmental > Aquatic > Non-marine Saline and Alkaline > Hypersaline >...
GCACCACCATGACGGGGCCCTGCGCGCAGAAGCCGTTGCAGCCGGTCGTCACAACGCAGATCTCATCCTGAAGCTTGTGCTTTTCCAGTTCCTTCTCCAGGACTTCCCGGACCTGCAACGACTTATTGGAGACGCAGCCGGTCCCGGCACAAAGCATCAGGTGCATTCGATACGGTTTCATCGAGCAGCCTCCTCGTTGGCCGCACTTCTATCCAACCCGTTCACTCCCAATCGCCAGCGCGCAGTCTTTGACCACGCGCCCGCTCAAGACGTGCTCTTCCACGATCTTCCGTGCCTTGGCTTCGTCGAGATCCACGTATTTGACCGGGGCTTCGCCCTTGCGTTCCACGGTCATCATCGGCTCACGGCTGCACAGTCCGGCGCAGCCCGACGTGATAACGATCACGCCTTGGATTGCTCTTTCCTCGAGCAAAGTCATGACCGCGCTGACGATTCTGCGTGCGCCGGCGGCAATCCCGCACGTGCCCATGTGCACCGTGATCTTCGCCAGCGTCTCCCCCTCGCGGAGACTCATGCTCCTGGCCATTCTTTCGCGGATCTTGTCCAAGTCTTCCAGTTTGATTGGTGCCACGGTCTAACCTCCTTTCTGGGGGGCGTATTTTTCCAGTATCGCCGCCGCCTTCCCAGGAGTCAGCTTGCCATACAGCTCCTCCCCCACGGTAACCACGGGAGCCAGGCCGCAGCAGCCCAAGCAACGCACGGTCTCCAGAGTAAACTGCTTGTCGGAGGTGGTTTCTCCCACGCGGATACCGAGCTCTCGTTCCAGCCGATCCACGATTCGGGAGGCCCCTTTCACATGGCACGCCGTCCCCAGGCACACGCTGATCACGTGCTTGCCGCGCGGCTTCAAGCTGAAGGAACGATAAAAGGTCGCAATCCGCAGCACGTGCTCGATCGGTATGTGCTTCAATTCCGAGATCCGGCTGAGGACCTCCGGCGGGAGCCAGTTCAACTCCGAATTGATGTCCTGAAGGATCGGGACCAAGGTCGCGCCGTCCCCTTCGTATTTGGCAACGATGCGATCCACCATGGCCTGGGTCTTCCCGTCGATCTCCTTCTTCGGAATGATCTTCGGCTCGAGATACGGGATGTTGCGGACCAGGCAGTTCTCTACGCACAGTCCGCACCCGGTGCACTTGTCCTCATCGATATGCCGCGCTTTACGGCGAACCTGTATCTTGAAGTTCCCCACGTACCCGGAGACTTTCTCCACTTCCGAATAGCTCAACAGCTCGATGTTCGGGTGCTGGCCGACGTTGACCATTTTCGGGGTCAAAATACAGGCGGCGCAGTCCAAGGTGGGGAAAGTCTTGTCGAACTGGGCCATGTGCCCGCCGATCGAGGGCTCCCGCTCGACCAGGTAGACCTTCTTGCCCGAGTCAGCGATCCGAAGTGCGGCCTCGATCCCCGCGATGCCGCCGCCCACCACCAGCGTTTCCGGTCGCACCGGGACATCGCGCTCTTCCAGCGGTCGATGATGCCACACCCTTCGTACCGCCCCGGTGACCAATTGCCGGGCCTTTGCCGTGGCCTTCTTGCGGTCGGAATGCACCCAGGAGCAGTGCTCGCGGATGTTGGCCATTTGGAAGAGGAAGCGGTTCAGGGCTGCCTCTTCGCAGGCGTTACGGAAGGTGGGCTCGTGCATCAGCGGTGAGCACGAGGCCACGACGACGCGGTTCAACTCGTGCTCGCGGATGTCGTTCTTGATCATCTCCTGGCCGGGATCGGAGCACATATACTTATACTCTCGGGCCAGCACCACGCCGGGGAGCGTGCCGGCATGGGCCACGACCGCGGCCACATCGACCGTGTGGGAGATGTTCGTGCCGCAGTGGCACACGTAAACGCCGATTCGCCGGTTGTTGTCCATCAGTTCCCCACCTTCTCCGCAAACAGGGCTTCCACGGGAGTCAGGCTATCGCCCAGCGCCAGGTCCTTCGATCCGAGTCCGAACGCGATTCCCATCAGTTGCGTGAAGTAGAGCACGGGAATCCGGCAGTCCGCCCCGGCCGCGTCGCTCACCTGGTCCTGATACGCTTCCAGGTTGACCTGGCACAGAGGGCAGGCGGTGGCGACGCAGTCGGCGCCCCGCTGCTTGGCGACGGCGAGAATCTTGCCGGTCAGCACGCGGCCCGTCTCGGGATGCGTGGTCATCGACATCCCGCCGCAGCACTTGGCACTCATCGGGAAGGGGACGGCCTCGGCCCCGAGCCAACCCGCCAGGCGATCCATCAACTCCGGGAACTCCGGATGATCGGTGTCGTCAAAGGGGCGGCTGAGCTGGCAGCCGGAGTAGCAGGCCACCTTCAGGCCACCGAGCGGGTGCTTCAAGCGAGCCCGGATCTCCTCCTCGCCCAATTCGTTGACCACGATGTCCAAGAAGTGGCGCACGCGCACCGTGCCGCCGTAATCCATGCCGCCCGCCTGAAGCGCCCTGCGAATCTCGCCGCGGAGCTCGGCGTTCTCGGCCATGCACTTGTTGGTCTTGCGGAGCACCACGTAGCAGGCATTGCAGACGGTGGCCAGCTCGCGCCCCTGTTTCTCGGCAATCGCCAGGTTCCTCGCCGAGAGCACGCAGGAACGCTTCTCGCGGATCGGCATATAGGCCGTGGCGCCGCAGCAGTTCCAGTCGTCCAGCTCAGTCATTTCGATCCCCAGCGCGCGGGCCACGCTCCGCGTAGAGACGTCGTAGGCCCGGTTCGTGGCCATCAGCGAACAGCCGGGATAATACGAGTACGCGCGAGGTGGTCTCTGGTTCATGGCGTTCCGTTCTCCGGGATAGTGGCCATCATCTTGCGCAGCTCGTCCAGCCCTCGGACCTTGCGGGGAAAGAGGTGTAGCCTGCCGCGGAAAAAGAGCTTCAACGCCAGCGAGACCTGCGCCAAAGCGGCCAGCGGCTTGGTCCGCAGATAGTACTTTCGCAGCAGCTCCACCTCGGCATTGCGGCCGTAGCGGTCCACGGTCTCGGCGAAAGCCTTGGCCATTGTAGCGCCGCTGGCTTCCTTGGAGACGCCCTTCTCCGCCTCAAGCCGCTTCAACTCGTACATCACGTCGGTGAACGGGATCCCCGCCGGACAGCGGACGCTGCACGAGTAGCAGGAGACACACAGCCACACCGTGTTGGCGTTGAGCACGCGCTCCAGCATACCGGCCCGCAGCGAGGCAACGATCTCTCGCGGGCTGTACTCCATCGCGGCGCTGGAAGGACAGGAAGCGGAACACGTGCCGCACTGAATACACTCGTTGATCCGCTCGCCCTGCGGGATCGCGTAGATAGCCTCCAAAAACTCCTCACCCAACCGCTTGGCAGCCGCCGTGGTCATCGGTGGTCCCCCTTGCTGCGGGCCGAACGTGTATTAAAAGGAGATACACGAACGCGAACTCGAACCCTCCTGTAGGGGCGCGAACCCTCCTGTAGAGGCACGAATGGCGTTTTGATAGCATCGCCCAGCACGAATGTCAAGGGGTTGGCCGAAGGTTTCTCTTTGGGCCTTGACGTGGACAATTTGCGACAGCGAATACTGGCAGATTCCTCGCCCAACGGTGCGGCCTCGGTGCGGCGGGGGGACCAGAGGGGCCACAACCTTAACAACAACGGTTGCGGGACGATTAATCGTCCCGCCTCCGCTTGCCGGGGAACGGGTTGACCCAGCGGTCCACGTGGGCGAGCAGTATGGCCTCCCGCACCGTGATCCGCTTGGCGCGAACCAGGTCCATCGCATAGCTCGGGATCAGCAGCTTTTAAGGTTTGCATCTCGTGCCCGTCGACATCCCTCCGGCTTCGCCCGCCGCGTTCTATGGGTCACTCCGTCCCCCGGCGGCTATAATATGGGGTGGAGTGGCGGGCCGGCTCGTAGCCGGTCTCGCCTCTGGATTGACGAGCCGGTTGCTGGCCGGCTTGTCAAGATCAAGTGGAACTTGGCTGACTCGTCGTCGGCCGGACGAACTGCTGCTGGTACAATCACCCTCGGGCGACGCCGGGGGTGATTGTGTTTGGGAAGGGGCGATCATGCCACCGATTCTCGGAGCCCACATGTCCATCGTGGGCGGATGCCATAAAGCCGTGGAAAGGGCTGCCGCTGCCGGCTGTGATTGCGTGCAACTGTTCACCGCGAATCCTCGCGCATTCCAAGCCACTCAAGCACGCTTTGGATTCGGAGGGTCCTTAACCAAGAACAGCAACCAATGGCGGGCCCGGCCAATCCCGCCCGACGAGGCCGCGCGGTTCCGCGCCGCGATTGCCGAGACCGGACTCGTCCACCCCATCGCACATGATTCCTACCTCATCAACCTGGCCAGCCCGAACAGGACGCTTTGGAGGCGTTCAATCGACGCCTTTATCACCGAGCTGCAGCGCGCCGAATTGCTCGGCCTCCGATACGTCGTGACGCATCCGGGATCCTTCACGGACGGAAGCCAATCGCAGGGGCTGCGGAAGGTGGTCGCCGCCCTCGACGAAATCCACCGGCAAACCCGCGGCCTCCGCGCCGGTTGCCTGCTGGAGACCACGGCCGGGCAAGGGACCTCGCTCGGCTGGCGATTCGAGCAACTGGCGGCGATCCTCGACGGCGTCCGGGACCCCGACCGGCTGGGCATCTGCTTGGACACTTGCCACGTCTTCGCCGCCGGCTATCCGATGGGAACCATCAGGGACTACCGGGCCACGATGAAGGCGTTCGACGCGACCGTCGGCCTTGGCAAGATCAAGGCGTTTCATCTGAATGACAGCCAGCGGGAGGCGGGAACCAGGGTGGACCGTCACGCGCACATCGGCCGCGGCAAGATGGGTCTCGAACCATTCCGGCTGCTGCTCGGCGATCGCCGATTCCGCGAAATCCCCATGTATCTGGAGACCCCAAAGAGCGAGGAAGACGGCAAGGACATGGACGAGGTCAATCTGGCCGTGCTCCGCAGCTTGGCGAAACCGCTCGCGCCCTCCCGGAAGCAGACAAACAAATGACCGTCGCCGACGGCGGGCGGCCACCGGATTCTTCTCCGTTTGCCGCTCTTCGCCCAGATTGCCAGGCCCCGAACTTGCCCTCCAAAAGAGGGGGCGGCTCGCACCGGCGGAGCCCGGTCGGGCCGCCCCGTGCGCTAGTTCTGCCGCCTGTGCCGGCGGGTCCGGAAAGTCCGCCCCAAGCCCTGCCGGAAAGCCGATGGATGGAGCGGAGCCGACGGCGACGGCGATGCGACTCGGCCGAGCCGCTCGCAGCAAAGTTGACCCATTTTTCCTTCGCCGGTAGATTGATAAAGGTGAGCCTTCCGCCGACTCGCCGGCCGGGTCGGCGCCTGCCCGGTTCACTCCTGGTGAGAGCCCGTGCATGGGTCTGACGTACTTCAAACGCTACCGGATGGAGCTCGATCTGTTCGGCCGCGATTTCTCCCGGCCGCCGTCTCCGGCGCGCTACCACTTCTTGCCGTGGAGTGACTCCCTGCTGGAAGCCCACGCCGAGGTGAAATTTTACAGCTTCCGCGACGAGATCGACGCCAACGTCTTTCCCTGCTTCAACGAGCTGTCGGGCTGCCAGCGGCTCATGCGCGAGATTGCCTGTAGGGATGGCTTCTTGCCCGGGGCTACGTGGCTGGCAGTAGCGGCCGACAAGGACGAGTTTTATGAGCAGTACTGCGGCACGATCCAAGGGGTTCGTGACCGTTCGGGAATGGGGTCGATCCAGAATCTCGGCATCGTCCCGTCCCATCGCAGCCGCAACCTGGGAACGGGGCTCTTGTATCGGTCGCTCGATGGGTTCCGCCGCGCCGGGGTCAGCCGTGTCTACCTGGAAGTGACCGCGGACAACCAGGGGGCGATCCGCCTCTATCGGCGGCTGGGGTTCCGGACGGTGAAGACGGTTTTCAAGGCGGCCGAAGTGGCGTACTCCTGAACCGCGTCGGCGGCCCAAGTGAAGCACTTTTTCACATGCCTGGCAAGCTAGGTTAGCGGCCCGCCAACTCGCGGCGGTCGTCCCCTGCTCCCTCTGGCCGCTTGTGGCCGGCGGTCAATTCAATACAATGCCGATTTTGCCCAGAATCCCTTGCGGGGACATTGCGTGAGCGGTTCGCCCTACGTTCACTCCTTTCAAAACGGCCTGATGCTGGTGGCCGAACCGATGGGCTGGCTCGAATCGGCCGCATTTACGCTGATGGTGCCGGCCGGCTCGGTGCATGACCCCCCAGACGGGGGTGGACTCGCCGGCTTCACTTGCGAAATGGCGCTCCGCGGGGCAGGGCCCCGGGACAGCCGCCGCTTCGTCGAGGACCTGGACAACCTCGGCGTCGAGCGGAGCGAGTCGGTTTCCGACAGCCACACCCGCCTAAGCGGCGCCACCCTGGCCGCCAATCTGCCCAAGGCCCTGGAGATCTTCGCCGACGTGCTCCGCCGGCCGCATCTGCCCGCCGAACAACTGGAGGCGGGCCGGCAGGTGATGCTCCAGGAATTGCGGGCGGTTGAGGACGAGCCGTCGCAGAAGGTGATGATCGAGCTTCACCGCCACCACTATCCCAAGCCCTGGGGAAGACCCTCTCAGGGCGACCGCGAAGCCGTCGAATCGACCACCATCGACGAGATCCGCGACTTCCACCAGCGCCGCTACTGTGCCGGCGGCACGATCCTCGGCGTGGCCGGACGCTTCGAGTGGCCTCCGCTGGTGGAACTTGTCGGGCGGCTGTTCGCCGACTGGGGCCCCGGCGGCCCGGACGAAACCGTCGAATCGGCCGTGATGAACAGGCACGAGCATCTGCGCTACGATTCCAACCAGACGCAGATCGGCATCTCGCACCCCAGCGTGCCCTACCGGCACCCCGATTACTTCCAGGCTTGGGGGGCGGTGGGCGTGCTCAGCGGCGGCATGAGTGCCCGCCTGTTCACCGAGGTCCGCGAGCGCCGCGGGCTGTGCTACAGCGTCTACGCCGTGCACCATACGCTTCGCGACTTGGGCGGGGTATTCTGCTACGCCGGTACCAGCGCCGACCGCGCCCAGGAAACGCTCGACGTCACCGCTGCCGAGCTGTTGCGGCTGGCCGACGGCGTCGAGGCGCACGAGCTCGACCGCCTCAAGGCCCGCATCAAGAGCGCCCTGATCATGCAGCAGGAGTCCAGCTCCGCCCGCAGCTCGGCCATCGCCCGCGACTGGTACCACCTCGGCCGCGTCCGCTCGCTGGAGGAGATCGGCTCGCTGGTCGACGGGCTGACGTGCGCAAGCATCAACGCCTACCTGGCCGAGCATCCGCCGCGGGATTTCACCGTCGTCACGCTCGGTCCCCGCGAGTTGGAGGTGCCCGTTGGAATTTCTTGAGCACAAGCTGCCCAATGGACTGGAAATCGTGGCCGAGACGAGCGGCGAGGCATACACCGCCGCGCTGGGATATTTCGTCAAGACCGGCGCCCGCGACGAGAGCGACGAGGTGGCCGGGGTGAGCCATTTCCTCGAGCACATGGCCTTCAAGGGCACGCCCACCCGCTCGGCCGACGACGTCAACCGCCGCTTCGACGAGATCGGCGCCCACTACAACGCCGGCACGAGCGAGGAGAGCACGGTCTACTACGCCTCGGTGTTGCCGGAATACCAGCTCGACGCGGTCGAGCTGTTGGCCGACCTGATGCGGCCGGCCCTCCGCCAGACGGATTTCGACACCGAGAAGCAAGTGATCCTGGAAGAGATCCGCATGTACGAGGACCAGCCGCCCTTCGGGGCCGACGAGAAATGCCGCGCGGCCCACTTCGGTCTGCACCCTTTGGGCCGCAGCGTGCTGGGCAGCGAGCGGAGCATCGGCGGCCTGCCGGTCGAGGCGATGCGCGACTACCACCGCCGCCGCTACAACCCGGCCAACATCGTGCTCGTCGGCACGGGGCGGATCGACTTCGACGCCTTCATCTCGACGGCCGAGCGTTGTTGCGGAGCGTGGGAACCGCTCTGCGACGGCCGCGACGTGTCGCCCGCCCGGCCGCAGCGCCGCTTTGAAGTGATTCGCAAGCCTTCGGCCGTGCAGCAGTACGCCGTGCTCTTAAGCGGCGGGCCGACTGCCGACGACGACCGCCGCTACGCCGCCAAGATCCTCGCCACCATCCTCGGCGACGACGGCGGCAGCCGCCTCTACTGGGAACTCGTCGATCCCGGCCTCGCCGAGCAGGCGAGCCTGGCCCACTACGAATACGAGGGCGGCGGGTTGTTCATGACCTACCTCGCCTGCGACCCGGACGCGGCGGCCGACAACCTCCAGCGAATCCTCGATGTCTACCGCGGGGCCGAGTCCGACGGCGTCGCCGCCCAGGAGCTTTCCCAGGCGAAAAACAAGATCAGCTCCCGCGTCGTGCTCTCCGGCGAGCGACCCCGCGGGCGGCTGTTTGCCGTAGGCAGCGACTGGATCCACCGCCGCGAGTACCGCACCGTCCGCGACGACCTCGACACGGTCGCCGGCATCACCCGCGACGACGTTGCCGCCGTGCTGGCCCACTTCCGCCTCTCCCGCCCGACCACGGTGACCATCGGCCCGCTGTCAGACGTCCGCGAGCCGAAATGACCGGCGGGCCTTCCGGCTCACTGCGGCGGGGCGTAAACCTCGATCTCCCAGATCCGGCTGATGTCGCCCGGGGTCTTCTCGACGAGCAGCCGCAGGCGGCTGGCGGCGACCGCCTCGAAGCGGCAGTGCCAGTCGATGCTGGTGTTGCCGCGGGTTTCCGTCTGGGGCAGGTCTTGCCACTGGTCGCCGTCGAAGACCTGGAAGACGAATGTATCGATCGGATCGCCGACGCTGCCGCCGTAGTTATAGCCTGAAAGCACCCGCACCGCCGAAATCCGCACCGGCGACGGCCAGCGAAGCTCGACCCAGTTGGGCACGCCGGCCTCGCTCAGCCAGCGGAGATCGTTGCGGAGCCAGTCGACCATGCCGTCGTGGACCAGTGAGGGCGGGCCGGCGGCCGGGTCGCGGTCGCCGGAGGTCGTGGCCGAGGCCTTTCGGCCCACGTCTTCGCCGGCGCCTTCCAGCGGCTCGATGCCGCTGATCGCTCTTCCCACTCCCGCCCCCATCAGCTCCCGAAGCTCGTCGAGATACTGGTCGTGGACACCGCGGGGGTCGGTCTCGCGCTGTTTGCAGACGGCGGCGGCCATGCCCACCACTTCCCCCATGCAGCCGCCGGTCCGCATCACCCGCACCGTCCCCAACGCCTCGTGCGTGACGCTGATGTCGCGGCCCGCCATGAACAAGTTGCCGACGTTGCGGCTATAGAGACAGCGATAAGGAATCCAGTAGGGCAGGGGATAGCGCGTGAACTCGGCCACAGAAATGAAGGCGTCGCCCTCGACGCCCTTCTCATACCTTGGGTCGGGCAGGTGCAGATCGATCGACCAGCCGGTGGGCACGCAGCCATCGGGAAACTGCCGTCCCGAAAGGATGTCTTCTTGGGTCAGCACGACGTCGCCCAGCAGCCGCCGCGACTCCCGCTTGCCCGCCACGTAGGCCGCCCAGTTGAGCTTGTGGTTCTCGAGCACGCCGTCGACGTTCTTCATCGCGTCCCACGCCCCGTACATCGCCCGCAAGTTCCAGTCGCGGATGTACTCCCCCTTGGCGATCGGATCGTGGTCGAAGCCGCTCTCCCAGTACCAGACGCCCAGCTTCTCCGTGTTGGGGTTGGCTTTGTCACGGCCCGGGAAAGGCTTGTCGCTCAAGTCGATCGCCCACGGGCAGCGGGGGAACGGCTGCGGCCGGTCGGTCTCGACGACGTTCCAGAGGTTCGAGCGGCCCAGGTGCCCCTCGAGCGTCATCTCGGAATCGGCCCCGGCCAGCGCGCCGATGCAGCCGTCGCCCGTGCAGTCGGCGAACCAGCGGGCGACGAAGCGGGACCGCCGGCCGGTGGCGGTGTGCTGGGCGATCACGGCCCGGATCTGGCCGCTATCGATCTCCACGCCGTTGGCCCGCTGGTTGAGAAACAGCGCGAGGTTTTCCTGGCCTTCGACCAGCGCCAGCCGCCGTTGGTCCTCGTAGACCTCGGCCGTGTTGCGAGGCCCGCCGTGGAACCGCAGCTTGTGCTCCAGCTCGGCCACGACGTCGCCGATCCGCGGCCAGGGCTCGCGATTGCGGGCGCCGTTGAGCCAGACGCGGACCTCGGAGCTGTTGTTCCCGCCCAGCACCGGCCGATCCTGAACCAGCGCGACCGAAAGCCCCAGCCGGGCCGCCGCAAGGGCCGCGCACGTGCCGGCAATGCCACCTCCGACCACCACCAGGTCGAACTCTCCCGCCTCGTCCGGCTCCTCGGGAATCCCCAGCACGCGGCGGCGGAAAGCGCCCATCTCGGGCTCGTCGTTCGGCGGTCGGAAGTCCGAGTCGGCCGAGAGCACGATCGCGTCGCAGCGGCCCTCGAAGCCCGTCAAGTCGTGCAGCCGCAGCTCAACCGGGCCGCTTCGGGGGACGTCGATCCGGCCGCCGTCCTGCCAATGCCAATCCGCCCCCTCGGTACCGAAGGTCACGTCCAGCGGCCTACCGTCGACGAGCAGTTGAAACCGGCCCGGCGCCCCCGGCGCGTTCCACGGCGCGACCCAGTCCCTGGTCCGCACCCAAACGTGGTAGGTGCCTGTGGCCGGCAGCTCGATTTCCGTCGCGGCGTCCTCGACCGGCACTCCCAGCCCGTGGGCGAGCAAAAACGGCGAGCCCATCACATCCATGAACTGCGAATCCGGCACCCAGCCACCGAGGCCGTCGAACTGTTCGGCCTCGACCAGAACGGTCTGTGCCGCAGTGGCCGAGCAAAAAACGGCGAATCAGGCAAACCCGACCAAGCTCCAACCTGCGCGCTCTGCCATCATCCTTTCCCCCACTTAGCTGCCGACCCCTTGAAATCACAAGCCGTCTGCCAACGGTGACGACCTCCAGGATAGCTTGGCAGCGAGGCAGCGGCGCCGCAAGAGACTGCTCCGGCGTGGCCGGAGACAAGAACGTACCGGCCGGGGGCCGAGAAGCCCCCCGTTCAATCCGCCTTATCAGACGTGGCCGGCCTGATCAAGGTCGCGGTCTCGGGCGGTTATTCGGATGCGTCGAAGCGCTTTGGCAGTTCTCGCCGTTGGACCGGTACACCCTTCGATGATCGTGACGCGCGGTCAAATATCGATTTTCGCCCGAAGGCCGAAGACCAGTGCGGTGTCGGCCGCCACGACTCCCGGTTCAATGACCTGCAGGTCGGCCGCGAGGTGGAACCAGGGTGTGATTGTGGCATTGTAGTACAGCTCAACACCCTGCAAATCGTCCACGGGGATCAGGGGGTTGAGCAGTTGCTTGAAGTCGCCGCTGAGCCCACTGTAGAAATAGCCCACGCCCATCGTGTCGCGTTGTCGGCAGCGGACAAGGCCCTGGGCCTGGATCTGCACGTGGACGATCCACTCGAAGGGATTCGTTTTGGGATCCGCCAACCCCCACGCGTTCAGCAGACCGATGTTGCGGTTCTTGTTGCAGGGGTCCACCCACAGCTTCTGCTCGGCGACATAGCAAAGGCTCCACGATCCGCTCTCTTCGGCGGCGACGAGTCCGTCGCCGGGAATGATCACCCAGCCGAGCGGATCGAGGCTGGTGAAATCGCCGCTTGCCCAGGTGCCAAGGAAGAGGTGCGACCCCGGCAGGCCACCCAATTCGGTAAAGATTCTCCACAAGCCGGCAATGTTGGCCCCGTTTTCGAACAGTTCGTCGAAGCCGCTGCTGATCGCCGAGTTGTGGGAATCGTAAACGAGCAGCCCCCCCTGCACTTGTTGACCGCGTCGTTTCAGCACGCCTGCCCCGAGAAAGGCCAAGGGAACGGTCCGCGCCACCGTCAGAGGCATGATCATCGAAGCGTTCATGAATCCGTCCACGCCGCGGCCGCTCTGCGGATAGATGGTGTAGAAAAGATCCAGCGAATTGATCTTGCCGAAGGTCAGCGACCAGCCGTCGTGAAGTGCGTACTCGAACTGCAGTGCCGTGATGGCCGTATCGTTTTCGTCCGGTTGCGGGTACAGCATGTTGGCGTTGACGGGCGCCAGGAGGGCGGCGTCGCCGATGACGGTTTCGCCGAATCGCGTGTCGACGTGCATGACTGCCTTGAGCCGTTTCGAGATGCCGAGCCTGTCGAAGTCGAAAAGCACGAACTGATCGAGTTTTCCGCCGTACTTGAATCTCTGCTCCTGCCCGCCGCTGGCGACGCCCTGGTAGAACTGCGTCAGTTGCGCGTCGTAGAGAATGCCGTGCTGGGCGAGGCAGGAGCGGGCACCCCAGAGGTCGCCCGTGACTTTCTCGCGCGTCCAGAGATCGTGCCCACAACAACAAGCGCAGTGCGCGCCATGGGTGGACGTCGAGACTCCCTCGGCTACCGTCGACGACGGCGTCGAAGAGAGAATCGCAAGCGCGGAAACCAGCAGAATAGCGGTGTGTCCTTTCGGTCTCATGGCATGACCTTTTTCGGTTTCGTATTGAGCGTCCCACTGTTTGTATCGTCGGCGCCGCCCGAACCCGTTGAGCGCCTCGCCGGCGACTGAGCCGCTTTCCGCCGGAAGAGAAGCTTTGGCCGGATTACGGTGACAAGACGTAGCGAATGGCCAAGAATTGGCGATTTTGCGGCCTCGTGACCCCCAGAGCCCGGGTATGGGGCCCTGGAAGCCGTTGAGCGGAAAGCACCACCGTGATCTGCTCCCGGCACCGCTGCGACAGCATCAACTTGTCGGGGACAGCGTAAGCGCGCTCACTCGGCGGCAAAGAGGTCGGCGAGGACTTGGCGGGGGACGCCGATGTCGAGCACGTGGAGTTGGCCGACAAACTCGACGGCGGCCGGGGCGAGCAATCCGATCTTGGGAGCGACAAACGTGCAGGTGTGGGCGGCGCGGATCGTGTGGCCGGCCGGCTCGCCC
>Ga0180437_10008629_pt1 | contig 12881 bp, 10 predicted proteins | sample SS_ome_4_FD_132410 | JGI IMG/M metagenome (GOLD analysis project Ga0180437, IMG submission 132410) | Hypersaline lake sediment archaeal communities from the Salton Sea, California, USA - SS_3_D_1 metaG | ecosystem: Environmental > Aquatic > Non-marine Saline and Alkaline > Hypersaline >...
GATAGCTTCCGTATAGCTCAGGAAGTGAGGGATAAACTTGGTTTCGATTCCAGGGTATGTATTCTGGGACATCTCCAGCGCGGAGGCTCGCCGACGGCACGTGACCGAGTTCTTGCTGGCAAGCTTGGCATCGCAGCTGTACAGGCACTAGCGGCAGGTAAAAGCGGATACATGGTGGGCGAGATAAATTGGAGGGTGGCCTATACTCCGCTCCAAGATACCTGGGAGAAGGAAAAGGAGCTGAACGTTGAGCTTGTGGAGATGAGGGAGTGCCTTTGTGATTGAAAGAAAGAACATAGTTTTGCCTATGGTGTGATGTAGTGAGACTATCTATTTGCAAGCTAAGAGGCTCCAGCAATTGGCTGACTCTAAGGGCAGCTTGTATTGGGGTTATTGATATGTAATCCTCTGGTAGAACGAAGAGGTGATATGAAGCGTTCCAGGTCTTTTGAAAAGCGAACCAAAATAGTATGCACTATCGGTCCGGCTACTGGCTCGGCTGCTGTGATTGAGCGGCTGATAAGAGCTGGAATGGATGTTGCCAGACTTAATCTATCCCATGGTACGCACAGGGAACACGCCCGCCATATCCAGGCCGTAAGGAAGCTGTCCCAGCGTCTGGGGGTCCCCGTTGCTATACTTATGGATTTGCCCGGTCCCAAGTACCGCACGGGCAGGCTGAAAGATGGTCAGGCTGCGCTGAAAAAGGGTGCGCAGGTCATCCTCACCACAAGACAGGTGGAGGGAAATGATAAGGTTATACCAGTCAATCTTCCTACCCTTACTCGGGATGTAAAAGCGGGGGATACCGTGTTGCTTGATGATGGTGCGATGCAACTCAGGGTACTTGAGGGGCAAGGCACAGAAGTCAGATGTAAGGTCATGGTTGGAGGAGTACTAACCGAAGGGCGCGGGCTGGTGGTCCCCGGTATGCGAACCTCTGGCCCTTTCATTACCGATACTTTGCGAGAGTGCATTCTCTTTGCTGTGGAGCAGCAACCTGATTACCTGGCTCTCTCCTTTGTCAGCAATGCTGAGGACATAACTGGAGTAAGAGCTATATTGCATGAGAACAATGGAGATATACCGATTATTGCCAAGATTGAAAGGGGCGAGGCAGTTGACAGATTTGACAGTATATTGGTAGCTAGCGAGGGCATAATGGTGGCGCGAGGGGACCTTGGCGTGGATATCCCTCTGGAGAAGGTGCCGCTGGTGCAGAAGGAGATTATCAGGAAGTGCAATCGGGCAGGCAAGCCCGTGGTTACCGCCACGCAGATGCTGGAATCAATGGTGAATGTTCCCCGGCCGACTCGGGCCGAGGTCACTGACGTGGCTAATGCCATATTTGATGGTACTGATGCCATCATGCTCTCGGCAGAGACCTCCATCGGGAAGTACCCGGTGCAGGCAGTCAAAATGATGGTAAAGATTGCCCGGGAAGCGGAAGATAAACTACCCTACGAGGAGATACTATCAGAAAGAGGCAAGTGGTTGGAACAAGAGACGGATGAACTGATAAGTTACAGTGCCTGCCATACGGCGCACAGACTTGGGGCAGTGGCTCTCGTGGCCTTTACTCAGTCTGGCAGCACAGCAGGACGGGTGTCAAAATATCGTCCCAGAATGCCCATTCTGGCAATAACTCCCAACAGTGTTGGGGTTGGGCGGCTGCTCCTGTACTGGGGTGTTCATCCTTTCCAGATAGCGAAGGCTTCATCGGTGGATGACTTATTCACTACGGGGGCTAGGCTTTCTAAGGAATTGGGGCTGGCAAAGCCTGGTGACCTGATAGTAATTACTGGCGGCGTTCCTATTGGAATAGCTGGCTCTACCAACTTGCTCAAGGTGGAAAAGATTCAGTAGCCGTGTCGAAAAAAGGGCTAAGACTATGGTAATCGTTGTGTTTAGGGAGTGACTACTGTCTTAAAGCCTTTTCTGTGGAGACAATGTGTTACTGTCAAGAATTAGTAGGTAACGCCCAGAGCATCAGCGGTGGCGCGTAGTGCCGTCTGCTGCATGCTGTTGTTCGGCCATCCTCACTTGTTCTTCTTCTTTTTCTTAGGATCTTCTGTACCTTGCGTCTTGCCTTTAGTGTCATCTTTGTACTCGAGCACGAAGCGAAATGAGAAGTCGTGAATCTGCGATGCCGTGTGCAAGCGCAAGCGGAACTTCGCATCGCATGTTGTGTTTTTCCCTATGAACATCATGTCGATTGCTGTGGACTCTACAGCACTTGGAGGCAAATTCGGTACAGAGATAGGTAGTCGAAATTGTGTCGCCAACCCATCAGGTACATCAACTGGGGATGGGATAAAACCTTCTATCGGAACAGCCCCTTGATGAGCAGCCTCCTGTGGAGTCTGACTGCTAAAGATTATTGTAGATCCCCAATCGTAGGAGAGCGTCTCGTATCGACAAGGAGCTACTGTCGCATTCTGTTCAGCAAACAGATATACGTGGGTGATGCCTGCGATGGCTTCGTAAGAGTCATTTCGGATCTGTAGCGGCAATCTAAAAGACTTGACCGAAGCCTTGCCGCCAATGGTGGGCAACTCGGCAGTGGCAAGATTGCGCGGAATGTCAACTTTGAGCATTCGGATAGAAAGCCGCTCAGCCAATGCCCCGCTAGACTGCCGCCGTGATTCTGCGATGCCCCACCGAAGGCGTTCCGCTAGTTCCGAACGTAGCCTTTCAATACGCCCACCGTAAACAGTGTGCTGTCGGTGTTTGAGGTCAAAAGGTATATCGTTTGCCGTCTGGGTAAGTAGTAGCACGACTTTTCCAAGAGCGTGGGCATATCCGACCTCGTAAAATACATTGGGGTTTCTTCCCGACATGTCAGCTACAATTACGTCTGCTTTGCTAATCTGGTTAAAAATGCGGTCCAACATACCTTCGCCGAACAATTGCTCATCCAGCCTCTCGGCGTATGCTCCGACGTCTTCCGCCGCGCCCTTGATGCCGTACTTGTATATGTCGGCGAACTGACTATCAAAGGGCATTAAGACAAAAACGAATGGTTTTGGGGCCAACGACTGTGCTTCTGGGGTCATGAAATTCTCCTTATTTTAGTTGCCTAACATTGCCTTTTATATTATTGTATTAACCAAGAAAATTCTACTGTGCTTTTGGCAACCTGTCAAAATAAAAAAGTTCAAATCGGAATCTTTGCCACACGTCTGCTGGGAAATGGCTATGAGATTTTGTTAAAGGGATGGCTGCTGTCTTAAAGCTTTCAGAGCCCATGTGTTACTAATTGTAGGTAACGCCCAGCTTGAGAGGTGCAAATCGAGCGCAGAGGAATGAACATCCTTCTCAAAGCTGATGTTAGCAGGTTTCCAAGGTATCATTGATCATCCCAAGCTAATTCAATGAAGAATCGGTTTTGATTATCTCCAGAGCCCCAAAGAATTGCCCTGATTCCAGGTTTTTTAGGCACTTCAGCTGCTCCAGGCATATTGGCAACTTTTGCCCGATTCTTCTCAATTTCAGCCCTACTATTATCGTCAATAGGATTTTCAGCATATACAGCCCACACGATACGATTGCTAGTTCTTATTATTCCAAGAGGTTTAGCACCGTGTTCAGCTGCTGGCCAAGTCTTTAATGCGTCAGGTTGTGCGATAAATATGGAAACTACAGAAACCCACCCAGAGATTGGAGAAGGCAACCATATCATCTGTGCGGATTCATTCGATTCAAATTTCCTTAACTCCGAAGAAGGAACTACAATTTGTAAAGCTCTTACGACTGCCTCATTCGAAAGCTGCCACCTGTCCCAGTGTCTTGATTCTTCTTTCGGAGCTAGAGAGTTTGCACTCCCTGCGTAGTCCGATGTGAAACCAGTATGACAATTCCCATCGCTGTGGAAACTGGTCTTAAGAATGCCTCCTAAATGTCGGACAGCAATGTATATATCACCTTTCTTGTTACCCCATAAACGCCAAGTCGAACTTCTTGGGCCATCTAAAGAGCCCACTGCCCATCGGAGTCCACCTCGTTTGGCCTCTTCGAACTCAATTATTGAATCCCTAAATTGAATCCTTCTTTTATTTTTTGTGACTTTTTCTTGAGGCATACGATGTTAGAATACAATTCAATCACAGGCTAACATTGCTTTTAATATTATTGTATTAGGTGATAAAATTGTATTGCAGTCTTAGTTGGCTGTCAAAGCAAAAATTCAAAGGAAAATCCCTGATAACACATCTGCTGGAAAATGGGCTATGACATTGTGCTAAAGGAGTCGTTGCCGCAATAAGCCTTTTTTCAGGAGCCGATGTGTTACTGTCAAGAATTAGTAGGTAACATTGCAGTTCAGTTGCACAAAAGCGCAGCTTTTGGCTCAGGTAGAAGGAGTTGCTGGACGTTTATTTTCAAATAGTTGCATATAAAAGTATTGTCCTGCCTGAATTAAAGATATTGGCTCCAATTCTATTATTTCTTTAAGTTCTTCGGGAGAGATGCGCATGTTCAAAGGTGGGCCAAAGGGAGTATTCTCTTTTTGTATTTCTACGATTGCCAATTTGCTATTAGGTTTTAATAACCGTTTTACCTCTTTTTGAAAAGCATCTATTTGTTCTTTTGAAAAGATGTGAAATACGGTAGAAAGGTAGATAAGGTCTACCGATTTATCGCCTGCTGGTGTTTTTCCAGTTATATCTGCTTCCATTGGTTCTATATTGGTTCCCATTGTTTCTTTTTTGAGTTTTGCAATTGCCTCTTTTGAGCGGTCAAGAGCAAAAACTTTGCCTGATTGCTGCACCAGTCTTGAAAATTCTTTTGACATATACCCATTTCCACAACCAACATCCATAATCGTTTGTCCAGGAGATATATTAAGTTCTTTAAGGATAATTTCTTTATTTATTAAGTTTTCTGTAGTGTTCCCTTTGTGGTGACCTTTGTGATTTACTACCATTCTATTTCCTTTTATTTTTCACATCTAACATTACTTTTTATACTATTGTATTAAGTGATAAAATTGTATTGCAGTCTTAGTTAGCTGTCAAAGGAAAAATTCAGTAGCCGTGCCAGGCTAATCTTCGAATGTAGAGAATCTTAGTTATGAGTGAGAGACCGTCAAATTTGAATACTGCCAGGTGGTATCAACTGTCAGTGGCGCAGGTCATGGAATCCCTGTCAACGAATAATAATGGGCTTAGTTCCAGCGAGGCAGGAACAAGGCTGGCTAAGTATGGATATAACGAGCTGAAATTCAAAAGAAGGGGGCCATTCATCCGATTCCTGTCGCAGTTTAAGAGCCCACTCATATACGTTCTTATCGCTGCTGCCCTTGTCACCGCTTTTCTCAATATGTGGCTGGATGCGGCGGTTATTCTGGCGGTGGTTTTTGCCAATGCCATTATAGGGTTTATTCAGGAAGGAAGGGCTGAGGCGTCCATGGAGGCTGTGACGAGGATGATGGTGCCGGTGTGCACCGTGCTGCGGGACGGTGAGCAGAAAGAGATAGCGGCGAGGGATTTGGTTCCAGGCGATATAGTCCTTCTTGAAGAAGGCGACCGTGTACCGGCTGATTTACGCCTGTTTTACACCAGGAACCTGAGTGCTGACGAAGCAGCGCTTACCGGGGAATCAGTGCCAGTGGAGAAAGGAGTCGAGCCAATCTTGAGGCCAAACCTAGCATCGGGGGACCAGCGTTGTATGGCTTTCAGCGGCACTTTTGTCGCACGGGGCTCGGCACGAGGAATAGTGGTGACAACCGGGGAAGAAACAGAGATGGGCAAAATTGCCAGGCTCATGAAAGAGACTCCCCGGGTTATCGCCGCTCCTCTGATGAGGAAATTAGCGGCGTTCACTAAATTACTTGTCATCGTTGTCCTGTCTCTGGCTGCTATCAATCTTCTGCTGGGGATATTGCTCGGCGGATATGACCTGGTCTACTCCTTTCTCGCTTCGGTGTCGTTTGCTGTAGCGGCGATACCTGAGGGCTTGCCAGCTATAGTGACTATAGCCCTGGCTCTCGGTGCCAGAGTCATGGCGCAGAGAAACACGCTTATAAGGAGACTGCCGGCGGTGGAAACCCTTGGATCTGCCACAGTCATATGTTCAGACAAGACGGGCACTCTCACTAGAAATGAGATGACTGTGGTGCGGATATATTGCGGCAAAAAGAGCTATAAGGTGAGCGGAGTGGGATACGAGCCTGAGGGAGAATTCATGCTGGGCAGTGAAAGCATTAACCCAGCACAGTCGGGCGCTCTCTCTGAGACCCTAAGGGCAGGATTGTTGTGCAATAATGCGGCTCTGGAGGAGGCTGAAGATGGATACAAAATCTCAGGAGACCCTACTGAAGGTGCTCTGCTAGTGGCTGCGCTTAAGGCTGGGGTCGATGAACGACTGCCCAGACTTGATGAGCTGCCTTTTGAGTCAGAAAAGCGATATATGGCAACCCTCCATCAAGGAAAGGAGGGGAATGTTGTTTACGTAAAGGGCTCGCCGGAGAAGCTTTTGGGAATGTGTCAGAGCCAGTTGGTTGACGGAACCGTTGAGGCTTTGGATGGGGGAGAGGTACTAAGCGAGGCCAATGAGATGGCGAAAGAAGCCTTGAGGGTACTGGGCCTGGCTTATAAAGATGTGCCCAAGGATAAAACATCGCTTACTCCGGAGGACCTGAGGGAGCTGGTTTTCCTGGGGCTCCAGGGGATGATAGACCCGCCGAGGGAAGAGGCGAGAGAGGCAATTGCCAAGTGCCGTAGGGCTGGTATAAGAGTGGTGATGGTAACAGGGGACCACCCGCAGACGGCAAAGGCTATTGCCCAGCAATTAGGAATAGATATAGGTGAGGGGGTACTGACTGGGGAAGACCTGTCGAGGATGAGCGATGAGGCGCTATATAAAGTTGTGGATAAAGTTTCCGTATATGCCAGGGTGGCCCCGGCACATAAGTTCAGGGTGACAACACAGCTGCAAAGTAAAGGGCATATCGTCGCCGTAACCGGTGATGGAGTGAACGATGCCCCGGCACTGAAAACAGCTGACCTGGGGATAGCTATGGGAATAAAAGGAACGGATGCAGCCAAGGAAGCTTCCGACATGGTTTTGGCGGATGACAACTTCGCCAGCATAGTGGCGGCGGTGGAGGAGGGGAGGCATGTCTTCGAGAACATCCGCAAAGTCATTCTTTATACCCTCGCTACAAATATAGGGCAGTCCCTATTAGTCCTTGGAGCAATAATATTAATACCATTCATAACTTTGTTTTCTACGCGCTTGCCTCTGGAGCCAATACAAATCCTCTGGATAAATCTATATGACGCCGTTGTCCTGGCACTGCCTCTCCTCTGGGAGCCTCGGGAAATGGGACTACTTGGCAGGCCTCCACGTGACCCTAAGGAACCGCTGGCCAATCGGCTATTCTTCAGGAAGGTGGGGCTTGTTTCCTTGATAATGGCCGGCGCTGCCTTTGCCGTGTTCTATCATTACGGCGCATCTGCAGTTTCAGGATCGGTGGTGGACGAGCTAAGGCTGACCCAGGCACAAACAGCAGCTTTCATGACTGTAATTATGGTGCATATCTTCTACCTGCTTACTGCCCGGTCATTGACGGAATCTGCATTTAAGAGGAATCCATTCTCAAACAAATGGGTGTTCGCCAGCATTATTCTAACCGTAGCATTGCACATACTTATGGTTTATGTCCTTCCCAATATTGGGATTAATCCATTTAGAGTAGCGCCCATACCGATACAATGGTGGATACCCATAGTTTCCCTGGGGCTTCTGGGACTTTTCGCAGTTGAGCTGGAGGAGTTCCTGGTAAGGCGCCTGAAGAGGCACCAGGTGTAAGCATGAAGAGCCTTAGAGGTTTATCTATTGAGATTGCCAACCAAGTCTAATCCGCTTGGAGTCTTTCACCAATTTAACAGAAATGTGTTAGCGGCTACAGTACCATGCCCTTAAGGGATTATTGCTGCGTGCATGACCTTTCCGCTTATTTTAAAGTTTACTTAGGTCGAAAGGTAGATTCTTTTATACCTATCTTTGGGGAACGGTGGGTATCCTAGCTGTAGCTTAAGCTGTTTTCCTGTTCTTCCCTTCAATTGTGCAGCAGAGAAGTTAGTTGCTGATGTGCTTATCTATTATTTTTCCAAACTAAGGGTTTTTCATACCAGTATCTGGTGAGAACCATTAGTCCGATTATCCTTGACTTGGCTAGACACCATACTATATATTGCTTTTCTCAATATCTAGAGTTAAGTTAAGAAATGATTGTATTAGCTATCTACGGCTCAGGTCTACGCAGAGCCGTAGATGCTATTAGTTGAGCTGTAGTATGTTTTGCGATAACTGAGGGTCTTTCCTATATTTGAGTTAATATGATCACAAAATGCATTGGAGTCGTCGGTGCCGGCGTTATGGGGACGGATATTGCCTTAGACCTTTCATTCCATGACTACCAGGTTATACTTAAGGATCTCACGGACGTACTACTGGATAAGGCGTGTGAAAGAATCAAGAAACAATATAAATTGCTGCAGATGATGAAAAAAGGTGCTCCGCCCTGTTCTTTGAGCGATGTTCTATCTAGGATTACTCTGGTAACCGACTATGACCATTTTGACAACGTCAGCATTGTTGTGGAGAATGTCACCGAAAGCTTTCAAGTCAAGGCGCAAGTCTATGCTGAAATTAAGGATGCATGTAGCGAGGACGTTTTGTTTGGAGTCAACACAAGTTGCATTCCAATTACGAGGATTGCTTCACAGATGCCCAAACCACAAAACGTAATCGGTATGCATTTTCTGAATCCTGTCCCATTGAAATCGCTCGTAGAGGTAGTCAGAGGATATCACACATCCGATGAGACGCTTGAAATGACGAAGCGTTTTCTTAAGAGCTTGGATAAAAAATATATAGTTGTAAATGATTATCCTGGCTTCGTTACCAATCGAGTGCTAATGCTTACCATAAACGAATGTATCTGGATTGTTCATGACGGGGTAGCCTCCCCCGCAGATATAGATGCGATCTTCAGAGAAGGCTTCGCTCATAAGATGGGGCCTCTTGCTACCGCCGATCTTATTGGGCTCGATACCATCTTGAATTCACTGCTTATCCTGTATGAAAGTTACAAGGATGGTAAGTTCAGACCATGTCCACTTTTACATAATATGGTATATGCAGGCCTGTTGGGCCAAAAGACTGGGGAGGGTTTTTTTAAATACTACACTCGGGTATAAATATGACGGACAATAAAGATATTAAGTGTGTTGTTTGGGACCTCGATGGGACTTTATGGAACGGTGTCTTGCTTGAAGACGACACCGTCAAGCTTCGATCCGGCATCAAGAACATTATACAGACACTGGATCGGAGGGGGATTCTGCAATCGATTGCCAGCAAGAACGACCACGATGCGGCGATGGAAAAAATCCGCGACTTTGAGCTTGATGAATACTTCCTTTGTCCTGAGATTAATTGGAATGCCAAGTCTTTGTCCATCGCAAAGATTCAGGCTAATCTCAATATAAATATGGACAGCATATTGTTTATTGATGATGAGGCTTATGAACGTGATGAGGTGCAAAGTGTGCATCCTGATGTCACATGTATGGAAGCGTGCGATTACGATACCCTCTTAGCTCATCCGCGGCTGAATCCTAGATTTATTACCATGGATTCTGCTAGGAGACGTCGGATGTATCTCGATCAACAAGAAAGAAAGATTGCAGAGGAGGAGTTCGCAGGCCCGCGGGTTGAGTTTCTTGCCTCTCTACAGATGCGGCTAAGTATCGGTATGGCAACAGAGAATGATCTGAGGAGAGCTGAAGAACTAACTATCAGAACGAATCAGCTCAATGCGACTGGGAAAGCCTACGACTACGATGAGCTTAAGGCACTGATTAATTCACGACGTCACGAGCTGTATATTTGCGAACTGCAGGACAGGTATGGTTACCAAGGTAAGATTGGTCTTGCTCTTGTTGAGATTGGCCGTGATTGCCACCATCTGAAGTTGCTCATTATGTCCTGTAGGGTAATGTCACTCGGCGTGGGGACAGTACTTCTGTCGTATGTAATGAATGGGGCGAAGCAAAGCGGTAAAAAATTAAGGGCGGACTTCAAACACACCGGACGCAATAGAGCAATGTACATAACATTTAAGATGTCGAATTTTAAAGAAGCAGGAGATAATTCTATGGATAATATTGTCCTCGAAAATGACCTGTCTTTTATACCTCCATACCCGCCCTATCTTGAGCTGTCAGTGCCTAACTCAATAAAATAGAGAAAAAATTTGTGACAGAAGTAGACCGAATTAGAGAATTTATCAAGAGTAACCTTACAGTCTTTGATGAAGGTGTATCGTTTGGAGATGACGACAATATCTTTGAGTTAGGCCTCGTTGATTCTCTCTTCGCTGTGCAGCTTGTTTTATTCATCGAAGGAGAATTCGATGTAGACATACTAGATAGTGAGTTAAATATTGATAATTTTAGTTCAGTCAGTTGTATTGGAGAATTCGTAAGGACGAAAAAAGGCCAATAGATATCTTAAATGAACGACTCAATAAATCAACAAATGATCTTGGAAGAGGCCAGGGCCTTTGCTGATAAGGAAATACGACCCCGAGCGCTGGAATTTGATCAGAAGGGTGCCTTAGCGAGAGACCTGATTGCAAAGATGGCAGAGAAAAAGTATTTGGTGGCTAGTCTACCGGAGCGTTATGGTGGACTAGGTCTTGACCCGGTTTACTACGGACTTTTCACAGAGGAGATCGGAAAAGCCTGCTGCTCCACAAGAAGCCTGATTACGGTTCAAAGTTCTCTGGTAGGAGAGACCTTACTCAAATGGGGTTCTGATGAGCATAGGGCAGAGTTGTTACCGTTGATGGCGTCTGGTAAGAGGATAGGAGCTTTTGCTTTAACGGAGCCTGAGGTCGGTACGAATGCCCAAGGCGTTCAGACAACTTACAGTGAGACCAGTCATGGATACGTGCTAAGCGGTAGGAAGAAGTGGGCATCGTTTGGAGGAATTGCCGATTTTTTTATCGTCATAGCTAAAAGCAAAAAACAAATTAGTGCATTCATTGTAGAGCATGATACAAAAGGTGTGACGACTATACCCATGCAGGGGCTCCTCGCTGGACGGGCATCACATATTGCAGAAATTGTGCTGGATGATGTGGTTGTTCCTGTCTCAAATGTTATCGGAAAGCCCGGAAGCGGGTATCCTTATATTTTAGGAACAGCCCTTGATCATGGTCGATACAGTATTGCGTGGGGTGGAGTTGCTGTGGCACAGGCTTGCATAGATGCGATGGTAGTTTACGCTAGGGAGCGGAGGCAGTTTGATACAAAAATTTGCGAATTTCAATTGATTCAGGGGATTATTGGCGATGCGGTGACTAAGACACACGCTGCCCGTGCACTTTGTATTAGGGCAGGACACTTGAGACAGGAGCGAAATCGTGAAGCCGTAGTTGAAACCACTATTGCCAAGTACTTTGCTTCAAAAGTCGCAATGGAAGTGGCTACGGATGCTGTACAGGTATATGGTGGCAATGGCTGCATAGACAGTTACCCGGTCGAGCGTCTTTTCAGAGAGGCAAAACTGCTGGAGATTATAGAAGGCACATCCCAGATACAGCAACAAATGATTGCCGGATATGGCTTGAGAAAGTATTTCCGGCCGTAACAAATCTTTTAGTTTCTCTAATAACGGGCGATCGTAGTAGCATCACCATGGGTTATCGACGGAATGAAGAGTGAGGAGGCTAGAACAGTCACAAAAGAAGAAATAGAGAATGAAATCTGCTGTCTTACAGAAGAGTTGGTCAGGATAGATTCTGACATTATCTATGAGTTTCCTTTTAAGGCTTATCTGGCATACCTTGAAAAATTTATTCCCAGCTTCTCTCCTAGAAGTACGGTGCCTAAGGGGAATGGAACGAGTCCATTCAAGGAGGTGACTCTAAGGGCTATTGTAAACCGAGCTCTAAATGTCCTGCTTGAGTTCGCTTGGCATTGGCGCATTAGCCGAGGAAGACGGAATTGGTTTAGCAGTCTAGTCTCGTCATACGACCCGGTTATCATATGCCGGTATAACAAGTTGGGCCTAGCATTCCTGATGAGAAATGCCTTGGACTTATTACCATACAAAAATTTCCCTGTAGAAGTAGTTGGCTTGTACTGCAAGTGGTTTACAAGGGTGTTGAATGATTTCCATGAGCGCTCCGACGGCTACTACAGCGTGAAAGAACCAGCATTTTGCCACGACGTGGGGGTATGTTGCCTTCGGAGCATTCCCGTAGGGGGAGCATGGGTGGTGTGTAAGTCTGGAATAGGATTGAGGTTTCTTTTAATAGTTGGCCCGTGGCAAATTATTAAGTGCCTATCTTTCGTCATTCGGAAGACAGGCGGTTTTTCTCCGTTCTTCGAGATCCATACTGTAAGCAGATACTTAAATCTCTTTCGGGCAGAGGAAATGGAGCTCGCATATACACGGATAGCAGAGTTAATGAAACGAGACCCTAGTATACGAGGTGTTATCCGTGAAGGGTGGTTGCTAGACCCAAACCTAGAAAAGATTAGTCCCAACTTGGCCTTCTTGAGAAAGATACCACTGGAAAATGGAGCGAGGTTGTTCCCGCGTGTGACAACAAATAATAACGTCAGGGTGGCATTGTCGATGTCATCGATACGAAGAAGGCTGTACGAGGAAGGTAAATACCAACCGACTTGTTACTCTTACATCTGGCCAAGGAAGGCTTTAATTGAGTGGGCAAAGGGATATGATGGACTAAGCGGGACCGCCAAAAGCATTCATAATACTGGTGAATCTCTTGGTACCGATTCCTGGAACAGCGGCGACTTGCCGTAAATCTTGAAATCTACCTAATTCTTCCTTCATGC
>Ga0180437_10008632_pt1 | contig 12879 bp, 9 predicted proteins | sample SS_ome_4_FD_132410 | JGI IMG/M metagenome (GOLD analysis project Ga0180437, IMG submission 132410) | Hypersaline lake sediment archaeal communities from the Salton Sea, California, USA - SS_3_D_1 metaG | ecosystem: Environmental > Aquatic > Non-marine Saline and Alkaline > Hypersaline > Sediment...
GCGCTAAAAATGGAAATCAATCAACTGCGCTACGACTCAAAGAACTGGCATTTTAACATACAGGAGAAAGAAAACGAGCTTATATTGACAAAGACCTCGCTCGAGCATTTGGAAGAAGAATATGAAAAACTGGGCAGGTTAACGCTGACTGCCCGCGAAACAGCCAGACAGCTGGATGCATTCCGGAGCAGAAAAGCTGTTCAGATCATCGATAGGGTTATAGAAAGACCCGATTTTTCCGACAAACTGCCGCCCGCTTACCAAAAACTATTGGATGACAGTCAGATATTTATCCCTTCCTTGAAAGGTTTCCGGCTGCAGCCCAGTTCGAACTTGCAGGCAGTAGATCATTTAGTATATGCAATTGAAATCGATAAAGCAGGTCTGTGCGGAGTAATCATTGCACCGGTGATCGACCTCATACCAAGTTCCGGATATATCGGCGTTGAGATTGAATCCCAAAATAATGAAACGGTTGCCCGGGCCAGGGTGCCGGCTGAATCCCTCAACCATCTCGGACCAGTATCTTTAACTTTTCCTGCCCTTAACGAATCACAAACAGGCGTTTTCCAAATCCGCATCCATGCCAATGACCTGGATGTCCCCCTGCGCATTTATGAATGGCAGAACTACACGCTGTTCGGTTTTGGACGAAAATCCACACAACCTTTTATTGGTTACAACTTTTCCCCGGAATGTAAAAACTGATTATATATGAATGAGCCTTCACCGCGGGTGTTAGCAATGCTGCCCGGCATTATGCCTTCCACCCTTATGAATGTGGTTAAACCCATGATGGCTTTGCAAAAACGCGGCCTAATCCACTTCCGGGTTTCTTTGGAAAACTACCCTTCCCATGCCAATATTAACTGGTCAAATATCGTGGTATTCTGCCGGAACACGGAACCAAGGTACCGGCACAATCTCGATTCGATTCTGGGGAAAAACATCCCATTCATATACGATATTGACGACAATCTCTTCGAGGTCCCTGCCGATACTGTTGATGGACGATACTACCGCGCTCCACAAAGACTTGAGCTGCTTGAACAGTATTTAAAGACTGCCAGTCTGGTGCGGGTCTATTCAGACCCCTTATTAGAAGCAATCCGTGAATATAATAAGCACATCCACTTGGTTGATCCGCCAATTGAATGGGAAACGCTCGGGCTTATTCCTGAAAAAACAACGTGGAAACCAGTAAAAATCGTCTACGCAACCAGCCGCAGAGAAGATCGACTGGCTTCAATTTTTTCCGATGCGCTATCCCACTTGCTGAGAGAATACGCCCAGGATGTTGAGATGTGTTTCTGGGGTTTCAAACCGCAAGAATTTATCGACTTCCCGAATGTGCGCTTCCGGAAATTCAGCTCCAACTATGATAAATTTCTACATCAATTTTCCAGTGTGGGTTTTGACATTGGGCTGGCGCCATTAACGGATGATCGTTTCCACCAATCGAAAACGAACAACAAATTCCGCGAGTATGCAGCCTGTTGTATCGCCGGGATTTATTCTGACGTAGAAGTTTATTCAAATTGTATACAGGACCGGGTTACAGGTTTACTGGTCCCCAACAAGCCTGAAGCCTGGTATTCTGCCTTAAAAACACTCATTGAAAACGTTGACTTACGCCAGAAAATCAGTCAAGCCGCTCGGGTTCAAGTAGAAACACGATACTCGTCCAGGCAGTTCCAGGATGAGTGGATGAGAATGATAAAAAGTGTACTGGATCCTTCAAAAAACCAGCCAGGTGTTGTCCAGGCTAAAACTCCCGGACCGAAAGTCCAAACGGTCCCAAAAGCCAACCAAACCAGTTCAAAAGGATGGCTTGAAAAATCAAAACGGGGCATTCGTAGTGCAGGAAATCTACAAACCTTTATCAGCAATATTTACTTGCATTTATCGAATTTTTGGTGGCTTATAAAACTCAATATTTTTAAACAGGCATAAGTAATTCGAATTACCAGGGTTCATTCTCAGCGTAAAAGGCAGGGCTGGTTATTCTTTGGTCTGCGTCTAAATGCAATCAGAATTAAACAATTCCAAACCTTTGGTTTCGGTAATTATCCTTAACTGGAATGGGGAAGAGGTGCTTCCGCGCTGTTTAGAGGCGGTCACACACCAGACTTTTGAGGATTACGAGATCATAGTGATTGATAACGCCTCTGAAGATAACTCCATGGATGGGATCAAAACCCATTGGCCGGGGGTCAGAACGATCCAATTGAAATCTAATCTTGGTTTTGCGGCTGCAAATAATCATGCCGCGCATAAAGCCAGAGGCCGTTGGCTGGCTTTCCTGAACAATGATGCCTTTCCGCATCCCGATTGGTTAGAAAACCTGGTTCAGGCAGCCCAGAACAACCTTGGATATTTATTCTTCTCATCCAGGTTAATTCAAGCAAACAACCCAACCCTTCTGGAAAGCACCGGGGATATCCTGCATACGAGCGCTTCTGCGTGGCACCGGGACCACAATAAGAAAATCCAGCATAAACCAGCGACCGCGGACCAGGTATTCAGCCCCTGTGCGGCTGCTGGATTCTATGATCGTGGTTCTTTTTTGGCGGCAGGGGGTTTCGACCCAGATTATTTCAGCCATCATGAAGATGTTGATTTAGGATTTCGTTTACGATTAGCAGGTTTACGCTGTCTGTATGTGCCCGGCGCGCAGGCAGCCCATATTGGATCCGCAAGTTTCGGAGGAGAAGGGTATACTACCATTTACCAGACGCAAAGGAATATGGTGTGGACATACTTCAAGAACATGCCGGGAGGTTATTTATGGAGATACCTGCCCGCCCATATTTTGGCGAATTGTTTCTTCTTACTGCACTACACATTGAATGGTCACGCAAAAGCAGTCTGGAAGGCGAAATTGGATGCAATGCGCGGAATTCCGAAAATGCTCAATAAACGCAAGACCATTCAAAGCCAACGCAAAATCAAAGGAAGCGAATTAGTAAAAGTCCTAGATCACAGCCTGGCTGGACCTTATCTCCTGGGATCTTCGGGTAAGAAAATCAAGCAGTTTGTTAAAAATTTTGGGTTCAACCGCTCAAACTAAATATTATTCATTTGTCTCCGAATCGATTTACAGCACGGAAATCCAATCCCAGATTTCCGTGATTTGTTATTGACAGCCGCGAACCACAATTATCCAATTTTTCCGAGACAAGTGTTCTTTTTTTTACCCTGTTGGCTTAGAACTTGCAAAAACCTGAATTATTAAACGGCCAGATTGGCATCAGACAATGATTCGTTACCAAATCCCCCCCAATGTGAAACAAATGAAAACCGGGAATAATTTATCTCTTTCTATTTCTGGAGGCGGGAGCATTATCGTGGATCGACCAGTTCTGGGGATATGGCAGTCCGCGGACAATAAGAATATTTCCGAGATTATTGATTCCATAAACATCGGGACTCCTGCGGAACGGATTGTGGCTCTCGGCTGCCTGTCAGAGGCTGGTCTACTCGCCAGGGAAAACCAAACAAATACCGCAAGCCCGGAGCCTGTACAACACAACAGCCGGGTATCCATCATCATCGTCAGCTTCAACAGCCAGTCATGGCTGGCGGATTGCATCGCCAGCATCCGTTCTCAAAGTAGCCAGGATTTCGAAATTATCATCGTGGATAATGCCTCATCGGATAATACGGTTCCCTGGCTGGAAAATTACCACCCAGATATCAAAATCATCAAACTGGAGGCTATAGGATCATTCGCTCATGCGCTTAACGCCGGCGTTAAAGCTGCAGACGGAGCGTTTTATTTGCTGCTCAACCCGGATGTGGTATTGCAGCCCCAGGCATTGTCCGAGATGATCGGGATCATGGACACATATCCTGAAAGCGCGGCGGCGGCTTCAAAACTTTTACTTCGCTCAACGCCCGCCTTTATCAACGGCATCGGAAATTATGTTGGACCAGTCTCATGGGGTACCGACCTAGCGCTCGGGCAACTTGACCTGGGACAATTTGACGGTATGAAACTGGTCCCGTCTGCTTGTTTCGCGGCGGCATTAATTTCAGCCAAAGCGTACGTTGATATCGGCCCCTTTGACGAGGGGTTTCCGTTATATTACGAAGACAGCGAATGGTGTTACCGCGCCCGCATTTATGGCTATTCGATACATGCCGCCCCATCCGCGGTTGGCAGTCACGCGCTCGGCAGCACAGCTGCTGACGCGCGAAAAAAAAGGCTTTCACCAGCCAAGATCCAACAGGTGGTATACGGCAGGCTTCGTTTTGCGTTGAAATTACTCAGCCCCCCATATTTTCTATACTTCTTGTGCTTATATCTGCTTGAAGACTGCACTCGAATGTGCGCATTTTTATTCACCGGTCGTTGGGATGATCTCAAGGGCAATATTAAAGCCTGGTTAATTTTTTTTCAAACAATAAAAGATATATACAGCGAACGAAAGGTGATTCAGGATAGAAGGGTAATCATCGATAAGGAATTATTTCAACTCCACAAATCCATCCCTCCAGTGCTGACCTGGGGTGGGCGCCCGCAGCTCACCCTGGATATTATCCGTTATGAATATTTACCCAAAATCACCGTTGGTCAGACCAGGAGAATTCCGGAATTCGATTTGTTAGCAGATTATGCACCCCAACCCCAACTTCCTACCGGGTTGGCTGGCAGTTTTTCCAGGATGAAGGATATATATTCAGCGCAGGGCTTGCACGCCCTCATACATCGAATAAGCAGGTTATTCCAATGCTATATGATGCGTGTTTAATCCGGGGTTTGATCTATTGGAATAACAAAAGGTAACATGTTAATAGGAATTGACGCCACCGCACTGCCGCCCCAGCCCGGCGGAGCAGGGATATACACAATCCAGTTTATCCGTGCCCTGGCATCCCTTGAGACAGGGTATAAATTCGTTATCTTTGCTCACGATTCGGGGAAAAAGCAGATCAATACATCTGAAACAGGTGCGCTGGCTTGGGTTTGTTTCCCGGATAAAAATCCTGCCCACAGGCTGCTATGGGAGCAGACCGCCTTCCCCCGCCAGGTGCGTAATTCGGGCGTTGACCTGCTGCATTCCCTGCACTACACGCGGCCAATCCGGCTTCCCTGCCCGTCCGTGGTCACATTTCATGATATGACCTTCTTCTTATACCCTCAATACCACACATTATTTAAGCGCCTGTACTTCCCGCTGGCGATACGTTTCAGCGCACAGAAATCGGATGCTTTGATTACCGTATCGAACAACACCAAAGAGGACACCATGCGGCTATTAGGTGTTCCAGAGCATAAGATTACTCCTATCCCATTGGGTGTAAGCGGTGATTTTACGGTGATTTCAAATAAAGAACTTCTACAGCACATTCGTGAGAAATATAACCTTCCACAGGAGTTTATTCTGCATGTTGGCGTTGTAGAGCCGCGCAAGAATCTTACCCTGCTGCTGAAATCCTTCCAGGAACTTATTAGAGATGGTTCAAATATCTCGCTCGTCATCGCCGGACAACTCGGTTGGATGTACGAAGACGTTTTCAAACAGGTAGATGAACTCGGCATACGGGAAGAGGTGATATTTACCGGATATATCCCGCCAGAAGACCTCCCGGGAATTTACAATCTTGCAAGAATTTTCGTTTACCCATCTGTTTATGAAGGTTTTGGACTGCCGCCTTTGGAAGCTATGGCTTGCGGGACACCCACAATAACCACAGACATATCCTCCATGCCAGAAAATATAGGAGATGCCGGCATCCTTGTTCCCCCAGGGGACGAAGCTGCTCTTACCGAAGCTATGCGCTCACTGCTCGATAACCCGGACCTTCAGGAACATCTCTCCAGAACCGGAACCCAGCGAGCGGGAAGATTCACATGGGAAGCGAACGCTCAAGCTGCGATCAAAGTATACAAGCAAGTCCTAGAGACACAATGAATGCTGTTGATATTTCTGTTTGCATCGTCACATACCAGGCGAAAGATTTACTGCGAAACTGCCTCCAGTCGCTCTTCAAAAACACCCAATCTGATATTGAAGTGATCATCGTTGATAACGGTTCCACAGATGGGACCACGGCTATGCTCCAGGATGAATTTCAAAGCGTTCGAATCATTGAGAATCCCCGAAATGAGGGTTTCACAAAACCCATGAACCAGGCTTTGCACGCGGGTCAGGGTCGTTACCTGCTGCAGCTCAATCCGGATACAATCATCCTGCCGGGAGCCCTGGACAACCTGTCGCAATTTTTGGACCAGAACCCTGATGTTGGCATCTGTGGACCCAAAGTTTTAAATGCAGACCATACATTGCAAGCGCCCTGCCGCCGGGGAGAATCGAGACCCTGGGCGGTAATTTCTTACTTTATCGGATTGTCAGCATTGTTCCCTGATTCGAAATTCTTTGGCCAATACTTGATGAACTATAAAGGCGAGGATGAGACTCATCCGGCTGCGGGGGTTTCCGGATCGTGCATGCTGATCCGGAGAGAAGTCACCGAGCAGATTGGCTACCTCGACGAACGCTTTTTTGCCTTTCAAGAAGATTCTGATTTCTGCTTCCGCGCGCGGGCTGCTGGTTGGAAAATATTCTACTTTCCGGACGCTCAGATTGTGCACTTCGGCAGTATGGGAGGTTCTCATGTACATCCATACCGCTCGATTTACGAATGGCATAAATCATACTACCTTTTATATCGCAAGAATTTTGCCCGGGATTACTTCTTCCTGTTCAATTGGCTGTACTATCTGGCGATGGTCGTAAAATTTTCCCTGACCATTGTAGCAAATTCCCTGCGCAAAGGTTTTTTTATCGGTTCGCGCAGACCGCAATCACCGCCGGGCAATTAGGTACAAAAAGAATAGTATCTATCCAAAGGCTCTTTTATGATCCCAACTTTTTCGCCTTCTGTCTCATTATTTCTGGCCATCCTGGTATCTCTGATGGTAATGATGGTTTTCGCATTCATAGGCTTGAAACTTGCATCACGCTTAAAACTGATCGATTTTCCCGGATCAAAACCACATAAACGGCATGCCAGACCGACCCCTATCGCCGGCGGCTTTGCCCTGATCGGAACGCTCTTCATTTCTGGGATGATCATCAACACGTTCGCAAGCTGGGAAGTGAGGGCGATTTTTTTGGCATCAATGCCTGTTTTCCTTTTCGGCCTGTGGGACGATTGGAAAAATATAAAAGTGCCGTTAAAGCTCATAGGACAGCTTTTATCGGCTTTCTTGTTGATTAGACTCGGCGTATACATCCAGGTATTTGAATCCCCAGAATTACCATTCTACCTGGATCAGAACTTAAAGGTTATCCTGGATTGGTTTATTACGGTCGTATGGATCGTCGGAATAACAAACGCAATGAACTTCGTGGATAGCAAGGACGGTCTTGCGGTGGGATTGGCTGCCATAACTGCCGCATTTTTTATGCTGATGACACTGATATCCGCACAACTTGTGTTATCCCAACAAAATGCAATCCTTCTAGGAGCTTGTATCGGACTCTTTTTCTTTAATTCACCACCCGCACTGTTGTTCCTGGGTGATTCTGGCGCACAGACATTAGGCTTTTTCCTCGCTGGTCTGGCGATTGTATATGTCCCTGAAGGCACATATCAATTTTCCTCCTGGTTTGTACCTATCCTATTGTTGGGCGTTCCAATTTTTGACACATTCCTGGTGGTCATCTCCAGGCTTCGGCGCCGGGAACCCATTTACAAAGCAGCTCTCGACCATACTTACCACCGCCTGGAATTATTTGGGTTTGGATCCGGCAGGGCGGTCCTAACCATGCACTTCGCAGCACTCGCCCTAGGCTGCCTGGCATTCGTGCTACTGCACACACCCCCTATTATCGCAAATACGGTGTTTGTCATTATGCTGCTGATTGGAACCTTCACCCTGGCAATTTTAGACAGAAAAAAATACTGGCCTAAATTTAACGCAATAGAACCGGAGAGGGAATGACCTACGAACTCTCGGTACGAGAAGAAGTAATACAAACCTCCCACCACTGGCCAGCGATCTTTGCATTTTGCCTGGCCGGGATCGTTATTGGATGGGGTGTTTCTATCTTCTGGCCCTCAAATTATCGCGCTTCAAAGGAAATTTATATCGGCATAAATCCGTACCGCGCTCTGGAAGACCGCAATGCCGCTCAACATGCAGAAATTGAGTTCATCAATCCAGATGACTATAAAAACTGGCAAATGTCCAACCTCAACAATATAATCCAGATGGATTGGCTGGTTCAAAAAACCCTGAGAGAATTACAGAAAAAAGATGATTTTTGGACCTCTTTCAGCGAAGAGGATCTAGGAAGGATGCTCAAGGTGAACTGGCGCAATGCTGGGAAATGGCGCCTGGTGGCTGAAGGCGCTGACCAAAGGCGTGCGGCTCAAGCGGTGACCGCCTGGCATACGGTCGTTATCGATGAATTACAAGACGCTACCTTACAGGCTCAAAATGCGCTGCTCTTCCATATTCAACTGCAGGAAATCGCCTCCAGGCAAGTCACAATGGAGATGAAGATTTCAGAGCTGACCCAGTTCCAGAACAGCCTGAAAGCCTGGAAACAGGATTATATTAACCCCTCGCGAAATCAAACCCTGGAAGATAACGCTCGCAAGCAACTGGAAGTTTTACTCAATAATGCAGGTACTGATAATCAATGGCTGATCCAATTCATCCCATTAATCCCCCACAGCTCAAGTGCATCTAAGTTCCTGGATTGGGTACAGCGGGTTACTTCCGCAACCGAGATCGAAATCCAATCCCTGGCTTCCCAACTGGATTATTTAAATGAACAACAGGGGGATATTTTTGCGCGCTACACTCAGGCTTCAAATAAAAGTTACGGACTTTCCAGTAATCTGGTCGTGGAAGATATCCGCGAACGATCGATAGAGCAGTATGCAGTCCGACCGAAGGGGTTGATCATCCTTGCAGGAGGAGCAATTGGATTATTATTATGGACCGCTCTCTGGTTGATAAAAGTTACACTTTAGATAAACTGGCCGTCAATTCCATTGCGCTCAATGTGGAATCGAGCAAGCTTGATGTTGTATATAATGTATTCATCAAGATCATCTGGGCATCATTTTTTCTGTTTTTACCGGTCACCAACTTCCCCATATTTCCTTCTTCATTTGGAGGAGCAGCGCTTGTCAGGCCGCTTTCCCTTTATCCGCTCATCTTGCTTTTTATTTTATACACACTTCCGAGATTATCCTCGCGCCCATTTCCAAAAACGTTTTTATCGTTAGCGCCGTTTCTGCTGGTAGCCGTCGTCAGTTCATTGGTTTCTTTTTTTCGCGGCATCGAACCAGTCCTGGGAATACCGGTCTATGAACGGGTGCTGCGCACACTTCTCACCCTGGGAATCGGAGCAGCCATTTATTTCACAGTCAGTTTACTGCCGCGCAGCAAAAAGGATTTGGACTTTTCACTGCGTTGGATGTACGCTGGATTGGCAGCCGCCTTATTATGGGGTTCTTTGCAGGCGCTTTATATCATCAAATTCAACCAATCCTGGTTTAATTTAATGGAGCATTACCAGCAATTCATATCCACGAGACACCTTTTTGACAACCGCATATCAGGCTTGACATACGAACCGAATTGGTTTGCAGAACAGCTCAGTTTTTTATACCTGCCCTGGCTGCTGGCTTCGGTATTCAATGGAAAGAGCGTATTTCCCTGGAGGCGGCGCTGGTTGACGGTTGAATTATTGTTATTAACCTGGACAATATGCTTGCTGCCCTTCACTTACTCCCGGGCCGGGGTGCTCAATCTGGTAATGGTTACGGTATTTGGCTGGTTTTTATATCTCATCCAACCTCGCAAGAATAAAGCCGCTGGAGGGCTGATAGTAAACAAATCGCGCCTGAAAAGGTTGCGCTCGCTTATCCACTCATTTATTCAAACCACGATAATTATCTCAATAATCGTGGTTCCGATTTACCTTGTCGGAACAAAGAATCCGTTTTTCGCCCGTTTATGGGGTTATTGGGAAAGCAGTAATCCATCAATTTCCGGTTATCTCAGCTATCTTGGTTTTGATGCGCGTTTAGCCTTCAGTGAAGCCGCATACAATACTTTTGATGCATATCCAATAACCGGTGTGGGATTGGGCAACTATGTCTATTATTTTGAAGACATGCTGCCTTACCGGCCTTTAGCAGATTCACCCGAGTTAATGAATGTGCTAACCCCAGAAGCCGGGCGAGTTCGCCTGATAACCGCCAAGAATTTTTACCTGCGCTTGCTGGCAGAAACAGGCGCGGTCGGGTTGGCGGCTTTTATCGCCTTCCTGGTCGCCGTGTTTGGATGTGCGCTGTATTTATTTCTTTCCCCCAAAAAAGGTGAACGCTTTTGGGGAAAAGCTGGTTTGTGTGCGTTTTTTACTTTCCTCATAACCGCGTTTTCTTACGATTCATTTGCAATACCTAATATGTGGGTCGTTTTCGGGCTCATCACTTCAGCAGCCTGGGTAACAAATCAAGCCCGCAACCTGGAGCACTGAACCCGAACGCAAGTCCCAGGTAACATTCCTTTTTTAAAAATCAAATTTCTAGTGTACAATCGCGCAGTCCCATTTTTTACTTGGGTAAGTAATCGATGAAATATTGGTCTCTCAGAGAAGAACTTTACGATATTTTTCACCAGTGGCCGTTGATCATTCTGTATTTCGCAGTCGGCTGCCTGCTGGGCTGGGGTGCCTCATCTCTGCTTCCCACCTCTTACCGGGCAACAAGTCAAGTTTTCGTTTCCCTGAACCCTTACCGGGCTTACACCGATTCAAATTTTGTAGCTCTGGCCAAACCGAAATATTCCAACATAGATGATTATAAAAACTGGCAGATGGCAGAATTGGAATCTCTGATTTTCCTGGATGAAGTGCTTGAAAAAACGCTGGAAGAACTGCAACGCACGGATCCCTATTGGGAAAGGATGGACGTTAACCAATTTGGAGAAATGCTGGATGCCGAATGGCGCTCAGCCGGCGCATGGAGTCTTATCGCACAGGGAGTCAACCCCGAACTGGTCGAGAGCGCTGTTCGCGCCTGGAGTCAAGTTGCGCTCAAGAGTGTTTCGGATGCAAACCAGGCTGCTTTACGAACTTTTATGATCGATGAAGAATTGAAGGGTACGATTGAGGACAGGATTGCTGCCGAATCACGTCTTCGAACGATAAACATCGTATCAGATGAACTTGGTAAATGGAAGCAAAATACCCAAAAATCCGCTTCAAAACAGCCGCTTGAGCTCAATGATCGTTGGTATTTACAGTCACTTGCAGCCACCGCAGCCGATTTTTCACCCGGATGGTTAGCCTTATTGGACGGGCTGCCTTCAGAAACTGCGCCTGCCAGCGCCTACACCGATTGGATCGTCCAAATCCTGGCATTTATGGAACGGGAGGCTTTAGTCCTGGAAGGTGAAACTACCGCTCTTAAAGAACAGCAAGCGCTCCTTGAAGACCAATACCAGCTGGTTTTCCAGCAAAGCAAGGCGATTTCACCCAATCTGGTTGTCGAAGAGCTCAAACAATTACCCACCAAAAGCCTTCGCCCATCACCGGTATTCGCACTGATCGGCGGGATTATTGGTCTATTCGTGTATTTACTGGTGCGCTTAGTAAAGATCACCCGGACAGTCGATAAGAAATGACCAGGACTGGCTGGCAGCGTTTGCATAAAACACTCATCACAGCAGCCTGGGCGCTGCTTTTTCTGTCCCTGCCTGTGACAAGCTTTCCTTTCTTTCCGGGAGAAGTGGGGGGAAAGACCCTGGTACGCCCGTTTGCAGTATACCCACTAATCATATTAGTGATCCTGGTTTTAATTCCGCGTTTATTCTCAAGACCGCTTCCGAAGACTTTCCTGCCGCTTATGGCGTTTATCCTGGTTGCGATGATCAGCTCTATCGCTGCTTTTACGCTCGATATTGAGATGCTGCGCGGCATTTCTCTAACCCCGCGGTTTATCCGCAATATAGCTACACTGGCGATTGGCTGCGCCTTTTATTTCACGATTGTGATGATAAACCGGAATTTGGCTGATCTCAATTTTTCGCTGCGCTGGATATATATCGGCTTCGGTATCGCACTGGCTTGGGGTTCTTTACAGGCAGTATATATCCTCTACTATTCAGAACCTTACTTCGAACTGATCAACAAAGTACAGAGTTTATTCTCCACCCGCAAGTTGTTCGAGACGCGCATCTCAGGTTTGACATACGAACCAAAATGGTTCGCGGAACAGATCGGATTTTTATTGCTTCCCTGGCTGCTTTCTTCCGCCATATCCGTCCGCACGGTATTCAAATGGCGTTTCAAATGGTTCACAATAGAATGGCTGCTGTTGATCTGGTCAGCTGTCATTGTACTGTTCACTTTCTCGCGCACGGGTTTGCTTCTGCTGGCAGCGCTAGCCTTCATAACAATCCTGCTGTATCGTTTTCGAAGCGCTGACCCGCCACATGCAGGAGGGGAAACTAAGCCGCGAACTAAAAATAAAAGGCTTGCCCAGGTTTCCTTAATTGTTATCAGTATCGCTATCATCGGGGGCGTGGTTGGTTCACAAAACAGGTACATCTCCCGCTTCTGGCGCTACTGGACAGAAGACCCTCCAGGGAAAAAAACCTATCTTGAATTTATTGCGTTTCAGCAGCGCTTCGTCTATTGGCAGACAGCTGTAAACACCTTCGAAGAATACCCGCTTCTGGGTGTTGGGCTCGGTAATTACGCTTTCTTCTTTGATAAAATGCTTCCCGACCAGCCTTACCACCGGCAGCCAGAAATTATTCGCCAGATTACACCTGTAGAGGGTAGAAACCGCTTGATTACTCCGAAGAACCTTTACGCTCGTTTACTCGCCGAAACCGGATTA
>Ga0180437_10008633_pt1 | contig 12878 bp, 6 predicted proteins | sample SS_ome_4_FD_132410 | JGI IMG/M metagenome (GOLD analysis project Ga0180437, IMG submission 132410) | Hypersaline lake sediment archaeal communities from the Salton Sea, California, USA - SS_3_D_1 metaG | ecosystem: Environmental > Aquatic > Non-marine Saline and Alkaline > Hypersaline > Sediment...
GGGAATTGCTGGGGATAGAGCATCCCCAGGCTTCGTCTGAGGCTCGGCCCGAGGGAAACGGCACGGCATCAGAACAGCTCTGGTTGATCTGGAGAGAAACGAGGTCGCGATATGCACCGCCATCAGCACTTTGATCTCTGGCTACACGACGACGAGGAACTTATACCGCTGGTGCAAAGCGATGTTCACGAAAGGAAAACTCTGCACGAGTGGCCGCTCTCGTGCGTCCAGCGCCTCACCCTGGCTGATGGGCGCAAGCTGATCTACAAGACGCAGTTCGGCCCGACGGTAGAGCCCGAGGTCTATGCCACCGCGCGATCGGACCTGCTGCCCTGTGCACAGACGGTCTACCAATCCAACCATCACGTCTGCATGCTGATCGAATTCATCGATGGCCCTCGAATCCGAGACCTCCATCTGCCCGAAGAGGAGGTCGTGCGTATCGGACGTGCGGTGATCTCGCAGATAGCGACGCAGATGACACCGCACGCCGGCGCCCCACCCTGCTACCTCGACGTGAGCGATGAAAAAAAGTGGAAGGCGCATATCAGCGCGATGCTGAAGGGTCTCAGAGATCTGATCGATCGGGGGAAGTTCAGGCTGGTCAAGGAGGTGACGGTGTGTGACCTGGAGCACTGGGCTACCTCCGAGTCCGTCCTCTCGGTAATTCGAGCAGAACCTGGCTACGTCCATCGGGATCTCGGTGGCGACAACCTATTCGTGCTGGCGCAGGGGTACCGTGTAATCGACTGGCAACGTCCAATCCTGGGACCCCCAAACATCGACCTGGCTATCCTGCTAGAGTCCCTGGGGTTCGATCCAGTGCCGTACGTTGGAGAGGGCGTCGTTCGAGTGCATAAGCTACTCACGGCCCACTGGCTGACCGAGTGCGCGGTCACATGGTTTCCCGAGGGGATACCCGGCTACGACGAACAGATCGTGCAACTTGCGTCCAAGATGGCATCGTGAATAGAAGAGGTGTAACGCACTTCAGAAGTGCGTTGCACCTGAGCACGATGCGGCCAGCCGCCGCTTCGAAAAGATCGACGCGCACAAGAAACCTCTACCCTGAGGGCTCCGAGTCCTCTGTCCGCAGCGTGGCCTGGTCGCCAGATGGGACCCGTATCGCCACTTCTGGCCTGAGTGGCTGCAGGATATGGGACGCCGGTACCGGGGAGGAACTCCTGACCTTCGGCGTTGATGCGTTTATCAGTGCTGCATCTTCACCTTCAATGTACGGGACTTTACCGCGTTGGCGAAGCGATACCCCTGTCACGCGGGCATTGTCCTGGCAGCACAGTCGAGCTGGACGCTATCCGGCTTGATCGAGGCCCTGGGCTGTCTGCTCTCCGAAACGGAGGCCAACGCGTGGGTAGGGCAGGTACGCCGGCTGAATGAGTGGCGATAGAGGCTGATGTGTTGCTGTTTTGACAAGTCCACGCCGGTGAGGTATAATGTCGGCACTATCGTTCGGGAGATATCAAGGTGTTTCACCACGACCCAAGCCTGAAACGAGTGCTGAACCTGTGCCGTATGGCGTCCGGAGCGGCAGCTCTTCCTTGTCGTGGTGCGCCTGTTTTAAGTTGACATAATTAGGAGATCGAATCGGATGGCCGTGAGCGCACCAGCTCACGGCTTTTTTTGTTGCGGTGGAGGAATAAAATGATCGCTGTGAACCTGGACCAGGTGAGCGTCACCTACGTGATGGAGCCTGTCTTTGAGAACCTCTCGTGGGAGATCCACGACGACCGGGTGGTGGGACTGGTCGGGCCGAACGGCTGCGGCAAGTCCACCCTGCTCAAGCTCATCGCCGGCGAGCTGACGAGCGACACGGGCTACGTCGTTCGCAGAAAAAGAGAGCTGACCGTCGGTTACCTGCACCAGGAGCCCGAATTGGAACCGGGCCGCACCGTGTGGCAGGAGGCACTGGCTGCCTCGACGGAACTGGCGCGGGTCGAGGAGGAGCTGGCCCGCGTGGAGGCCCAGTTGGCCGATCCAGACATCTACGGCGACGAGAGGGTCCTCACGCGCGTCCTGAACCGCCAGGCGCGGCTGCTGGACGAGTACGAGCGGCTCGGGGGTCCCGGCTACGAGGGGCGCGTGCGCTCGACGCTGCGCAGCCTGGGCTTCAGCGAGGCCGACTTAGACCTGGCGGTGGAGGTGCTCAGCGGCGGCCAGAAGAAGCTGGTCGGCCTGGCCAAGCTGCTGGTGATCCAACCCGACCTGCTCCTCCTCGACGAGCCGGACAACCACCTGGACCTGGAGGGCAAGGCGTTCCTGGAGCGGTTTATCAACGAGTGCCGGGGCGCGGTCATCATCGTCTCTCACGACCGATACCTGCTCGACCTGGTGGTGGACGAGATCGTCGAGCTGGAAGGTGGACGGCTGACGAGCTATCCCGGCAGCTATTCTGAATACGCCATCGAGAAGCAGACACGCCTGCTGAGACAGCAGCAGCTTTACCAGGCCCAGCAGAAGGAGATCACGCGCCTGGAGCAGGCCGCCAAGCGACTGCTGATGTGGGGACACGTGTACGACAACGTCAAGTTCATCCGCCGGGGGAAGAACATCCTCAAGCGCATAGAGCGGATCGACCGGATCGACAAGCCGGTGCTGGAGCGGCGGCGCATGGGGCTGGAGCTGAACGGCTGGCGCGGCTCGAACAAGGTGCTGGAGATCGTAAACCTGGACAAATCCTTCCCGGTAGATCCCAAGGGTTTGGGCAAACCCCCAGGGTCTGATGACGAGGCAATCATCCTGGCAGGGCTCGACCTACTGGTCTGGCGGGGCGAGCGGGTGGGCCTGGTCGGGCCGAACGGGGCGGGCAAGTCGCTCCTCTTCCGCCTGGTCTTGGGACAGGAGGAACCCAGCGGCGGCGAGATCAGGATCGGACCCAGCGTCAAGGTCGGCTACTACGCCCAGGAGCACGATACGCTGGATTATGATCGTACACTGATCGACACGATCCGTCGCGCGGCGACGCTCTCGGAGAACGGAGCGGTCAGTTTCCTGATGAAATTCATCTTCACCTACGAGCAAGCCCGGGGGCTGGTGGGCAACCTCTCCGGCGGGGAGCGCAGCCGGTTGCAGATGGCACTGCTCATGCTCTCGGACGCCAATTTCCTTCTGCTGGACGAGCCGACCAACAACCTGGATATCCCGTCGGCGGAGGTGCTGGAGGAAGCGCTGGTCGATTTCGAGGGCACGGTGCTGGTCATCTCCCACGACCGGTACCTCTTGGACCGGGTGGTGGATCGCATCGTCGAGTTGGAAGAAGGCGCGCTGACCGAGTACATCGGCGGATACAGCGACTACCAGGCAGCCAAGGTAGCGGGACAGTCCGCCCGAAATTGACTTCCTCCTCAAGTTGCGCTATATTCAGGGCCGATGACAGCCTGGATCTTTGCTCGCTCCATAAGCCGGCCCGTGCAAGAGCGGTTACGCCGGCCGCCGGGCGCCCAGTTCGGTGCCCGCGTACTGGCGGTATTCGAAGACGTGTGTGACCTCGTCACCCAAGACTGCGACGTCGTGGCGCTCGTGCTCCCCCGGATTGGCGACGGCCCGCTCAACATCGTTCTAGACGGCGCACAAGGGCTCTTTGCCGGGGTCAGGCCCGGGGCGCCGGTGACGCTGGAGGGCACACGGCTCCGAATCGACGGGGTGGGAGTCGATCTGGGAAAAGCGACCGTATGGGAGCCACGCCCGGATTGGGAGGTGCTACAAAGTCGGCGCGCCGCGATCGTGGCTCACCTGCCCCTTCTGCGTTCCCTCTGCCTGCGTCACGCCCCGGACGACAGCCTGTTTTCGCTGCTGGGAACTCCTCTGCCCGACGATGGGCACGCTGGAACGATCCTCTCCACAGCTCGAGAGGCCACGGAAGCTCTGAAAGAGGGATGGGCAGGCCACAGCGAACGCCTACACGAAGGGGTCGCCAAGCTGGCTGGCTTGGGAAGCGGTCTGACCCCTGCGGGCGACGATTTCCTGGCCGGCGTGATGCTCTGGGCATGGCTGGTTCACCCCACCCCCGTGCCGTTCTGCCAGGCCATCGCCAAAGTGGCCGTCCCCCGCACCACGATCCTCTCCGCCGCTTTCCTACGGACCGCCGCCCGTGGGGAGTCTGGCGTCCCTTGGCACGTGCTGTTGGAGGCCCTGGGTGATGCGTCAACAAACAAACAGGCCGCCAATATCCTGGCGGCCCTGCAAGAGATCCTGGCCTGCGGGGCAACATCCGGCGCCGACAGCCTGGCCGGATTCCTTTGCTGTCCCTCACTTTGAAGACGGCAGCAGAGCCTCCGTGAGCACCTCGTCCATCTGGTCAGCCAGAACTGTGCGCACGCCGCGCTTCACTCGTTGAGGGATTTCAACGAGATCCTTCTTATTGCGCTTTGGAATGATGACGGTCTTGAGGCCAGCCCGGTACGCCGTCAGCATTTTCTCCTTGAGTCCGCCGACGGGCAACACGCGGCCCCGCAACGTGATCTCCCCCGTCATCCCTACGTCGTGATGCACGGCCCTGCCGGTAAGGGCGGAGATGAGCGCCGTGGCAATCGTGATGCCGGCCGATGGGCCGTCCTTGGGGATCGCTCCCTCCGGCAGGTGGATATGGATATCGGTCTTGTCAAAGATGTCGGGCTTGATGCCAAAATCCTTGCTCCGGGAGCGGGCGTAACTGAGCGCCGCCTGCGCCGATTCCTGCAGGATCTCCCCCAATTGTCCCGTCAGCATGAGGCCGCCCTTACCGGGCATCAACACGACCTCCACGGGCATCAGGTCACCCCCCCCCTCAGTCCATGCTACGCCCGTGGCGATGCCCACTCCATCCCGTTCCTCCACCAGGCTGTGGATGAACGCCGGCGGTCCCAGGTAGCGAGCAAGAGAGCGAGCCGTGACCCGACGCGGCGGTGGATCGCCCTCAGCCAGCCGTCGAGCGATCTTGCGACAGATGTTGGCGATGTTCCGCTCCAGGTTGCGCACGCCAGCCTCGTAGGTATACTCGCGGATGACGGCCCGCAACGCACCCTCAGTGAAAAGGACAGAGACGTCCTGCAAACCGTGCTCCTCCAACTGGCGCGGGATCAGAAAGCGGCGTGCGATCTCGAGTTTCTCCTCGTCGATGTAACCAGGGAACTTGATCACTTCCATGCGGTCCTGGAGGGCCGGCGGCACGGGATCCAGAACGTTGGCCGTGGTGATAAAGAACACGTTCGAAAGATCATAGGGTACCTCAAGATAATGATCGGAGAACGCGTGATTCTGTTCGGGATCCAAGACCTCCAGCAAGGCTGCGGATGGGTCGCCCCGAAAGTCGAGCCCCAGTTTATCCACCTCGTCGAGCATAAAGAGCGGGTTGATCGTGCCGGCCCGTCGCATCGTCTGGATGATACGGCCAGGAAGCGAACCGATGTAGGTGCGACGATGCCCCCGGATCTCTGCCTCGTCCCGCACTCCCCCCAGGCTCACACGGACGAACTTGCGCCCCAGAGCCTCCGCAATGGACTGCCCCAGCGAGGTCTTGCCGGTGCCAGGCGGCCCCACGAAGCAGAGGATCGGACTGCGCATCTTGTCGGCTGCCAGACGCCGCACGGCGATGTGCTCCAGAATACGCTCCTTTGCCTTGGGCAGCCCATAGTGCCGCGATTCCAACACTTTGTCTACATGCGTGATGTCCAGGTCATCCTCGGTGATCTCTGACCATGGCAATTCGATCAGCCAGTCGAGGTACGTGCGGATTATGCCAGTCTCAGGTGACATAGGAGGCATAGATGCCAACCGGCCAAGTTCCTTATCCGCTTGTCCGCGCACCTCATCAGGCAGATCAGCTTCAGCGATTCTCTCGCGCAGGTCATTGACCTCCTGGGTGTAAATGTCGGCCTCACCCAATTCGCTTTGGATGATCTTCATCTGCTCGCGCAGAAAATACTCGCGTTGCGTCCTGTCCAGCTCCTGCTGCACCTGCGAGTGGATACGGTCCTCCAATTCGAGCACGTCCAGTTCCTTCGCCAGCAGAACGCTTACGCGCTGGAGCCGTGACGCGATGTCAAGGGTCTCCAACACCTCCTGCCGCTCACCGACTTCCAGATCCAACGCCTGCGCCACAAGATCCGCCAACCAACCAGGCTCGTTGACGTTCATAGCAAAGACATAGGCATCTTCGGGTAAGTTACGGTTTAGCTGGACGACCTTCTCAAAAAGCGCCAGCACCGCCCGCATCAACGCTTCAGTGAGTGGAGTCTTCTCTACGGTTTCCTGGATGGGTAGGACGCGTACACGGATGTATGGCTCCAGGTGAACGTATTCGATGACTTGCACCCGCTGAAGTCCCTGGCTCAGCAGGCTTATCGTGCCATCAGGCATGCGCAGCATCCGGCCGAGCTCCACCTCGGCGCCAAAGGTAAACAGATCCTCAGGTCCCGGATCCATTACCTCGGTATCGCGCTGAGCAACGGTGATAAGTGGCTCACCTCGCTCGTTGGCCACTTCGATGGCCTCTATCGAGGAATCGCGCCCGACGAAGAGTGGCGTTACCATACGAGGGAACATCACCATGTCACGCAATGGCAGAAGTGGCGCTTCGATGACCTCTCCCGGAGACGTACGCAAATGCTCCCCCTCCTCAAAGTCCATATCATCCAGAGAAAACGGCGTTCCCTGAGGCCATCCCATCTGCGACCACCAGTCCTGGAACATTCTACTCCATACCATTTTGCTCTTCACCGTCGTGGTTTGGCACGGGAGCACCAATGAGCTGTGCCCACTCCTCGCGCGCATCGGCGACGAGATGGAGCGACCCGGTCACCAGCAGGCCACTGCCTGGGTCCATCATCGACAGTCCGCGCCGCATTGACTTTCTCACATTCACACTGACCTCGGCGCCCCCTCCCACCGAAGCGACAACATCGGCCAACTCGACGGGCGCTGCCGCCCGGGGATGATCGGAGCGAGTGACAATGACATAGTCACTGATGGACAGAAGAGGACTCAGCATCCCAGCAATGTCCTTGTCGGCCGAAGCGCCAAAGACAAGTACCCAACGTCGGCCGGGGAACCATTCTCCCAACGCCTGGCGCAGCACCTGCGCCGAGTAGGGATTGTGCGCACCATCTGCGACCACCAGGGGCTCGCGGCTGAGGATCTCCATCCGCCCCGGCCAGCGGACGTTGCGCAGTCCTTCCCGCACAGCCTCGGCAGGAACGCGAAAGCCCCGCTGGCCCAGGATATCCAATGCCGCGAGGGCGCTGGTCGCGTTCTGCAGTTGATGGCGGCCCAACAGAGGGATCCAATACTCTCCGTCCAAGTCCGATCCGCCGTCAGTGATGCGCCGGACGGCGAACGCTTGGCCATCCAGGTCTGCTGCGCCAGGTTCGTAATCCCAGTCACGACCAATCTCTGTGAGTGGAGCGCCGCGCTCCTGGCTCACAGCCTCAAGCGTCTTGATCGCTTCGGCGCGCTGCGGCGCACTGACTACTGGAATGCCAGGCTTGATAATGCCGGCCTTCTCATAGGCGATCTCGGCCAACGTATCACCCAGCAGATACGTATGCTCAAGGCTGAGCGAAGTGATGATGGAAACCTCGGGTGTCAGGACGTTGGTAGCGTCGAGCCGACCGCCCAGGCCTACCTCGACGACGGCCATATCCACCGCGGAGCGAGCAAAGCACAGGAACCCGATGGCAGTAATGGCCTCGAAGTAGGTCACGTCAGGTGTACGCTCGATCAGCGGCCGGGCCTCCTCCACCAGTGCAATGACATCCCCCGGCGCGATCTTTCGCCCAGCCACCTGGATACGTTCGCGGAACGTGTGGAGATGGGGCGAGATGTAGAGACCCGTGCGGTAGCCAGCGGCCCGCAGACATGCCTCGCACATCGCCGCGGCGGAACCCTTACCCTTGGTCCCGGCAATGTGGATCGACGGGAAGCGAGTATGAGGGTCTCCCATCGGCGCCAGCAGTCGCTCGACCCGAGATAGATCGTGCGTCTCGGGCGTGTACCGCTCGATCCGTATCTTCTCATAGTCCGTGAGGCTATAGAGATAGGCGATAGTCTCGAAATAGTCCATCATTCCAGTCGGGTGCGGATTGTACTCCGTTTTCCTGGGAAACGCAAGTCAGAGTATTGCTGGATTCGCAGGCTGATGCGTGCGTAGACTTGGTCGGTCGAGACATGCCAGTCCAGCACTACGAGTCCACGAACCTGTGGTTTCACAAGTCCACGAACGTGGAAGTTCGCGAGCGCGAGTTTACCAATCCACCGACGTGTGGTATACTTCCGTCCGAACCCTGACACAGGAGATTTCCGTTGCGATTGCAGCACATTCTGTTGACGTCAGCAGTGTTAGGACTGGCGCTGGCGCTGACCGCTTGCGGCGAAAAACCACTGCTGACCGAGGTCTCGTTCACCCCAGACCTTATCACACCTAACGCCGATGGCGATACGGACGTACTACGGATCACCTACAACCTGGACCGCAGCGCCGATGTCTCGATCACCTTCGAGGATCAGGACGGGAATCGCTACTACTTCCGCGACCGGGTCCACCATGCCCCTTCGGTCGAGGAACCCTATCAGGTCTTGTTTGCCGGCGTAGTGAACGGGTACGTGCTGCCCGGTGAGGAATTCGAGGGCTTTGCGGTGGAGAAGCGCGTGCTACAGGACGGCGTCTACACCTGGGCAGTGGAGGCGACTGATGCAGAGGGCGTCACAGAACAGGCCACTGGCACGCTTACCATCGCCGACGCCGACACTGTGCTGCCGGGGTTGCGCGGCTTTAGCGTGTACCCATCGGTTTTCAGTCCCAATCGAGACAGCATTGACGACCGGGCAACGATCAACGTAAATCTCAAGAAGGACGTGGAGGAACTGACAGTCTACCTGGAGGGAGAAGACGGCGTACGCCACCACGTGATGGAGAAGGAAACGGCCACACCGCTCAACGAAGCCGGCTGGCACGAGTTCGACTACGACGCTGGAGTGGATCTTGGGGCAGACCCACCGCCCGATGGCACGTATACCGTGACTATGCGAGCACGGGACGCAGAGGGCCAATGGACGGTCGCAACGGGCCAGCTAACCATAGAGAACGGCGGCGTGCCCCGGGCATACATCCTTAACGGAGAGGTGGAGTGGTCGGCAGGGACCATCCCGCTGGGCGATACGCTCTGTTTCACCCTGACAGTCGAAAACGACAGCGTCGTACCCATCCGTACCAGTGGCCCGCCGCCGGGCACCGTGTACGACAGCAACCAGAACTATGCCACCCTGGGCGAGTACGAACAGTCGGGCGCGTTCCGGGTGGGCATCCATTGCGAGACTAGTGCCACAGATCATCCCTGGCGCTGGGCGGTAGGCGGACCAGGCGACCTGGTGTCGGATGATGAAGGACACCTCTACCTCCCAGCAGGGGAACGGGCTGTCATCACGGGCGGCATTCGCTTCCTGGACGTGGTCGAAGCTCGCAATCCACAGTACTGCTATGCATCGCTGATCCACGAGGACGTGGAGATCTCAACGGTGAATTTCCGGGTGGATCCAGTCTTCCTCCGCATCCAGGTTCCATAACATTCCCGCCCCTGACTTCCACCCAGCCTGACGCTTTGGGAGAGCAAAACGCATCAGTAGAGAAGGCTGTTGTGAGACAGCACTACTCTATGTTATAATGGGCTAATCCCCGGTAGAGCAGACGCGGTTTCCATCTCGGCTTAAGACCGGGAAGCGGTGGGGAATCCTCAAACCGGTGAGGCGATCTTTGATCATCGAGCGCAAGGCGTTCGAACCAGTTTATGTGATCAGAGTTTGTGTAGCCTGAGGTATCAGACGGAAGTTAACCCAAGGAGGTGCAAGGTGAGGAAGGGATACTTGCCGGCGATGGTGGCCGTATGTTTGAGCGGGGCAGCGCTGGCACTGCTCGGCTTTTTCCTGACCCCGAGGCTTAGTACGATCTATGCCTCCCCGGTCAAGGACACAGCCGCCACACCAGACTTGATCATCAGTGTCTACGCGACCGACGAGACCGTGCTGGCCAACGAGGTTATCACTTTCACCCTGCTCTACACCAACGCCTTCGGCTCGCCACTCTCCGACGTGGTCATCACCAGCACCTTGAGCCCCAAGCAGATCTACAGCGACACTCAGGGCTACCTCAGCGATCCCATCATATCGACCGACAGCTTTACCTGCAGTGGCGATTTTGATGGCGGATATACCCTGGAATGGCAGTTAGGGACGCTCGCGGTCGATGCTCAGGGATGGATCGCCGTCACCACAACCTTGCCCATCACGGCGGAGCCTCCCTTGAAAGACAGTGACCGATGGCCCTTGCTCGGGATGTCGGCCGTGATCACCACGTCCACGCCAGGGGCCACCGCCGGGAACCCTCAGGGACAAGCAGGAGACGATGCCAGCGTCATGGTGGTTGGGCCGGTGCTCCAAATCACCAAAGGAACCGACCCGGAGACGGTGCGACCCGGCCGCTTGCTGACCTACACCCTCACGGTGAAGAACCTGGATCGCGCCGACGTGATCGCCGCTACCGGTATCGTCATTACCGACGCTCTGCCGGTGAACACCAGCTACGTCGTCGGCAGTTGCCAACCAGCCCCTTGCTCATACGACAGCATCTCCCAGACGGTCACCTGGAATCCCACTGGCTCACTCGCAAGGGACAGTACCATGGCGATGACCTTCACTGTGCGGATCACGGAAACCTTCCCCAGTTGTCCACCCCCCAAGATCAAGAACATCAGCTACCGTGTAAGCTCCGATGAGACCATTCGTCCTGTGACCGGCAAGAAACTGGAGACCACCGTGGACGACGTCCTGGAAAAGACCATCGAGACACCCGACCCGCCGCCAAGGGAGAACGAAGTGTTCCCTGGGGGCATTGTCACCTACACCATCAGCATTTACAATCCGTATCACGATCAACCTCTGACAGACCTGCAACTTGGCGATGTGTTGCCAGGCACGCCCAACTTGTTCACCTTCCTAAACATGGTGGACGGCGATCCCACCATACCTACCCCGGTTGTCACTTCTCCCCACGTGATATGGGAGAATCTGAGCGTGGACGCTGGCGACATGATCAGCTTTTCCTTCAGCGCGTGGGTACCCTACCACATCGACCTGGGCTCCGCGTCCAGAGACTACAAGAACTTCCTGTGGGCCTTTGTACCAGACTTGGTCATCTGCGATATGCAGGACCAGGAGCCTTCCAAGGCGAAGGTAACTCGCCAAATCAAACTCGACAAGAGTGTGGAGCCCAGCCTCGTACTGTCAGGGGAGATGGTGACCTATACGATTAGCCTGGCGAACTTGGGCGACACCGATATCAGTGACATCCGCCTCACCGATACGCTGCCCGCCGACTTCTACTACGTGGAGATGGTTCATGGGCCAAACCCGATACCCGAATACAGGCACAACCCGGTCGTATGGGACAATCTCGTAGTGCCAGCCAACAGTGCCATATGGCTCTCCTTCCGTGCGATAGCCATCGGCCGGCCCCTCCAGGAGTATGTGAACACTCTTTCAGCCAGTAGCCCCTGGACGACCATCCCTGAGATCAGGAAAGCCAAGGTGAAGATTGCCTCTCCCTTTTCGCTTAACAAGAGCGTCGATCCCAGCGAGATATTCATAGACGAGACATGGGGGAACGATGTGGAGTACGACATTCTGATCTGCAACGTAGCCACGGGCACCTACACGATTGATGGGGTTGCAGATATAACTCACCCTGGCTTTGTCGTGGATGGACCTCAGGGACTTGAGGGCGCACACCACCTAGTGGACTATCCCCTGGGCTCCTCCGTCGACCTAGAACCAAACGATTGCTTCACCTATACATTCGGGGCCGACGTGACCATGGACCTGGGTTGCGGCAAGCTTCCCCACACGTACTGGAACGAGACCGGTAACGTCGGGTTCCACGTTGAGGACGACCCTGAAGACCTGTGGTACGTCAACACGATCAAACTCGCACCGTTGCTGATCAAACCCCACGTCATGGTCCAGAAGGAATCAAACCACGCTGCCGTGCTGCCAGGGGAGACGATCGTATACACCATCACCCTCACCAACATCTCCAATATCCCGGTACACGACATAACGATCGTTGACACGCTGCCCGGCGATGGCTCACTCAATTTCGTCTATTCGGACACGATCGTGGGTCCACCGCCCAATGACACCACACCGCCTCGGATCATTTGGGAGAATCAGAGTGTTTCAGGTCAGGGCGGGCAACTGGTGCTGGCGTTTCGCGCCCGGGTGCCAGAGGGAATCCTCCTCGGCAACTACTCGAACGATGTAAGTGCCACCACCACGGACCCCGTATGTATCGAGAGCATCGCGCCGACAGCCAGGCTAGAGGTGACCGATGAGATCATCGAGCTGACCAAAGAGGTCAAGCCCGAAGAGGTTCCGCCTCTCGGCGCTGTGCGGTATGAGATCAAGCTGAAGAACAAGGATTCGGTGCCCATCACCGGGGTGGTTGTTACAGAGACCCTGCCCCGCGCGTCGAACCAGGATTTTGTGTTCTTGGACATGGTGCCAGGAGATCCGGAGCCGACCGAGATCAGGGGCCGGCAGGTGATCTGGAGGAACCTGACCATACCCGGAGATGAGACCGTAAGACTGCGGTTCGACGTCCAGGTGATAGCCCTCTACGGCCAGTACAACAACGCTGTGGACGCCTGGTGCCCCCGGAGCCAGACCATCACGCCCAAGGTCCCACCGGGCGTCACAGCGCCGGTGGACGTACTACCGGGCGTGCTGGTGGAAAAGACCGTCTTCCCGACGCAAACCACAAGCGGCGGGATCCTGGTCTACACGATCACGCTCCACAACCAGTCGAAGGACAGGGTGGAGAACGTGCTTATCACCGA
>Ga0180437_10008634_pt1 | contig 12877 bp, 10 predicted proteins | sample SS_ome_4_FD_132410 | JGI IMG/M metagenome (GOLD analysis project Ga0180437, IMG submission 132410) | Hypersaline lake sediment archaeal communities from the Salton Sea, California, USA - SS_3_D_1 metaG | ecosystem: Environmental > Aquatic > Non-marine Saline and Alkaline > Hypersaline >...
CAGCTCGTCAAAGACCAGTGACGCCTCTAACAGACCAGGCTTACGCCAGGGGCCTTCGCGCACGGTGCTAGATTGCCCGCTCCAGATATGGATGACGTGACGCAAGCCGACCTTCATCGCTGCCAGCACCTCTTCATCCTTGGCCGAGCTGTGTCCGGCCGCTGGCACGATCCCCAGCCTTACCAGCCTGGTTGTAAGTTCCAGCGCGCCTGGCAACTCGGGGGCGTAGGTCATTATCTTCAACACATCGTGGTGCTCCAGCAGAATGTCGGGCGTGCCGTCATCCGGGGTCCGGATGTTTTGCGGGTCTTGCGCGCCTTTTTGTGCCATACTGAAATAGGGACCTTCTAAGTGCACGCCCAACACCTGAGATCCTTTGTGTGGCTCATGCATCCACTGGCGACTAAACTCCAAACATTTCACCATATCAAGGATAGGGGCTGTTGATATCGTCGCCAGCAACGAGGTCACGCCACGCCTCACATTCTCTCCTGTAATGATAGCGAATGCCTCCGCATCCGGCTCGTTGAAGGTATGATCGAGGGCACCGTGGGTATGGATATCTATCAGTCCCGATGTGATGTAACGCCCCCCCACGTCAATCCTTTCTGTCTCGGCGCCCAGAGAGTCGGCACTGGCGATGCCCACAATCTTCTTCCCTTCCACAACGACCACTTTGCCAGTCACGATTTCCTGGAGCAGAATCGCCCGACCATTGGTCAGCGCGAACCGTCTTTTCGGCTGTTCTATTTCGTTACCCATCATGCTTGTTATCCTCACAATCAGCTTAATTGAGGCCTGGTCATCATTCGTCAGGCAGCCTTCAAGAAGGTTCTGGTGGCTCACACCGGCCTGAGCGAGGCGGCACTGTAGTTCTGCCTCCTCCTTTGCCAGGTAGCGCAGGATGTTGGCGGACGGGCGGCTTGCAGTTCTGCCGCCATAATCTGCATCGGCCAATCAATGTGGGTGAAGAACGCTTTATACCCTTCGCACAAATAGTTCAGCCCCGGCTCGCCGTCTGGGGCGCGTAGGATACGGTTTTTGGGACAGCCGCCGTTGCAGATAAAGCGTACCTGGCACTCCCAGCAGTAACGAGGCAGTGTATCCCGTTTGGCCAGGCCAAACTGTTGCTGTTGTTCCGACCCCACCACCTTGATGAGCGAGATCTGCTGGATATTGCCTAACTTATGCTGAGGCTCCACGAAGTGATCGCACGAATAGAGGTCTCCGTTGTGCTCCATGACCAGCGCCGCACCGCAAGTCTCCTCAAAGATGCACAACCCCGGCCGCTGACTCAACCAGGCGGCCAGCGCCGCGTCGAAAATCTGCACGAAGACACGCCCCACGTCTCGCCGCACCCATTCGTCAAAGATGGCGATGAGAAAGCTCCCATATTGCCGCCCCGCCACCGAGCGCTCGGTAACCTTGTCGCCTTCTTGGAAGCCAGTATTGCTGTCCCGCTCGACGATAGGGATGAACTGGATGAACGAAGCACCCACCTCATCCCGCAAGAAGCGATAGACCTCCAGCGGGTGATCGGCGTTGGCCGCATGGACAGTGGTCAGGATATTGAAATCTACACCGTGCTGCTTCAGCAGCGTCACCCCGGCCATCACGTGGTCGAAAGTGGGCTTGCCTCCCTTATCCACACGATACGCATCGTGCAGATCACGGGGACCATCCAGGCTGATGCCAACCAGAAAGTTGTGCTTTCGAAAGAAGCGGCACCACTCGTCGTCTAGGGTGATGCCGTTGGTTTGCAGCGCGTTGTGAATGCGCACGCCTGGCCGGCGGTACTCCTGCTGGCATTCCACGGCCAGCCGGAAGAAATCCAAGCCCATGAGGGTAGGCTCGCCCCCTTGCCAGGAGAAAGTGACCTCGGGAACACGCTGGGCCTGGATATACTGGCGGGTGTATTCCTCCAGCAGATCATCGCTCATGCGGAAGCGGCTACCAGGATAGAGTCCCTCTTTGGAGAGGTAGTAGCAATAGGCACAGTCTAGATTGCAGATGGCGCCTCGAGGCTTAAGCATCACGTGGAAGGCAGGAGGGGCAGTTGCCTGTACGCCACCCGCAGGCTTCATCTTCTGTTCCATCTGCCTAGCGCGGTCCCCCCGGCCACTCGGGCCCAACAGGGGCGAAACGGAACATCCCGTACTGGGCCTGGTACATATTGAAATCATCTGTCTGCCGGATAATCTCCCACATTCTGCCGGCCATTGCCTCCAGCACTGGCTGAAAGGTGGGGTCATGGGCCAGGTTAAGCATCTCATATGGGTCTGCAGCCAGGTCGTACAATTCATCCTCGTCAAACCCGTTGAAGATATACTTATAGTTGTCCCGCCACAGAATTCGCTGGGTGTAGAAAAAGCGCTGCCCGTGACACTCGGCAAAGGCTTCGGACCGCCACTCAGGCTGCTCAGATTGCAACAGCGGCAGCAACGAGCGCCCCTGGCACGAAAATTCGCCACCGGTGGTCAGTTGCACCAGCGTTGGAGTCAGGTCGAGCAAGCTCACAATTTGTCCAACCCGTCGCCCAGCAGGAATACCAGGTCCGCTGAGGATCAGAGGTACGCGGTAGGCTTCTTCAAAAGCGGGAATACCTTTCAGCATCAGCCGGTGAGCCCCCATGTAGTCACCATGGTCAGAGGTAAAGACGACAATCGTATTCTCTGCCTGCCCCAAATCATGCAACGCAGTCAGAATACGCCCGACCTGATCATCAATCAATGAACAGCAAGCATAGTAGCAGGTTGTGGCCTGGGCAAACTGCGGCCACTCCAGACTGTGCCAAACCCGTTGGATTCGGCGGTAGATGGTGGGCCGGTCCGACAGCTCGTCGTCAAAGTTAGGCGGACGGGGAATATCAGCCGGATCATAACGGTCATAATAGGCACGCGGCATCACATACGGATCGTGAGGAGCTTCGGTACTGAGGAACAATGCCCACGGCCGGCTGGGGTCCCGGGCGGCCTGTTGCAAAAACTTGATACCATCAGAACACAGTTGATATTCCGGTGTCGCCTCGACTGGCACGTCGGTGACACCGTACAGTAGGAAATCACGATAGCCTTTCTGATGTACAGTCCCCCGTACCACCATAGGACTATCGCACTCGACAAGGCCGAGTAGTTGCTGGTACTGCTCGACATCATAGGTGTCAAAGCCAAAGTCCTCCAGCCGATTGGTTCGCTCGATGTGCCACTTGCCGAAGTATGCGGTGTGATACCCTGCTGCCTGCAACGTGCGGCTCCAAAAAGGAAGGCCGTCTTTCAAGTTTGCCCGGTAAGGTTCTACGGTGTGGGGGCAATCAACCATACCGTGGCTGTGAGGCAACAACCCGGTCATCAAACTGGCTCGGGTGGGAGAGCAAATAGGATTGGGGGCATAGCAACGCTCAAAGCGGGTTCCGGCGGCGGCCAAACTGTCCAGATGCGGTGTCTGGCAGGGGGTATGAGACTCGATGGTATCGGCTCGTTGTTGATCGGTTATCAAAAAAAGAAGGTTAGGCTGACGCATCGCTTTCTCCTTTTTCCAGGCTGGCCAATCGCTGCAAAACTTCCAGGCAATAGATCAGCGCTCGGGGCAAGTGGAAGGGATCTTTAACCGGCAGGGCGACCGTGTCAGTCAGTTTGTTGCCCTGACGATCCAGCTTTTGCGTCCACTCTCCATATTCAAGCACCGGGTAGTGACTGAACGTGTAGTTATGCACTCGCGCAAACCAGTCCAAGCACCATTCCTCGCGAGAGATCTCGTAAGCCAGCAGCAAGGCATAGAGCGTCTCGGTGTGTGGCCACCACAGCTTGGCGTCGGCAAAGCGCCACCAGGGCGCTCCCCCCTCGGCATCGCGGGCGTGCAAAATGCCGCCGTACTCCTCATCCCAGCCAAATTCCACATGCCACCTGATGGCCTCAATGGCCTGGCGGATGCGGGCCTCATCACCGCTCCGCCTGAAAATGTGAATCATAAACCACATAGACTCAATGGCATGTCCCGGCACAATGGACCGGCCCTGGGGGGAATCAATCAATGAGTTATCCAGATGCACAAACTCATACAGCAGCTTCCGGTCAGGCCGCAGGTAGACGTCCATCACCTCACCTGCGTGGAAAAGACTGGCTTCGATCATCGCTGGATCGCCCAGGTAGTGGCCCAATTCATTAAAGACCATCGAGAAAATCATTGAAATAGCGTGAGCTTTGCCGCCCTCAGGCACTTTGAACGGGGCGGTTTGATATGACCCAGGTCGAGCCAGTCGCCTTTGCACATTCTCATACGTTTCCAGAGTCAGGTTGATGGCCTCTTGATCGTTGGTGGCCCAGGCCAGTTCGGTCAGCCCATAGATGGCAAACCCATCGGCGTAAATACTGGTGGCCCCTTGCAAAATTTGGCCATCTTTGCTGACACAGAATACCCACTGGCCCTGTTCATCACGGCCATATTTCTTGACAAAGTTAAAAATGTGTCTGGCCACGTCGAGCCACTCTTGCCTGTGCTCAATTCTATTGTAAAGGGCAGAAAAGGTCCAAATGGCCCGCAGTTGGGACCACATATATTTGTCCTTGCTGAGTACCTGGCCTTCATCCGAGATACAGGTCAAAATGCCTCCATTTTGCCAATCAATGGCATGATTCAGCCAAAAGGGGATTACCCGTTCCAGCAATTCTGCCCGATAAATGGCCAACGGGTCAACGAACCGCGTAATGATTTGCATAAGACCATCCTCGTTGAAAGTGATAGATTCTTCCCACTTTCGATATTGAAACCAGTTCACCTAATCAAGCGAAGCGGAGTGAGCAAACTCGCCCCGTGGCGTACGGAAGTAGATCCAAAAGAGCAAGGCTCCGGCTGCTGACAGCCCAGCCCCTGTCAAGAAGAAGCTGCGATAGCCCAAGGCCGTGATCACATGACCACCGGCCAAAGCCATCAATCCCCAGCTCAGTCCAAGAGCCATTGTTGTGGCTGCTGCCATCGTCTCACGCCCGTTTGGCGACACAATTTCCATCTGGTAGACTCCAATGGCCGGGCGGGTAATCGAAGCCAGGGCAATCAAGCCTATATACCCTAGAGCGGCTGCCCTCCAGTTCGGAACTAGGGCCAGCGGCAGTAGACTGGCTGCCATTCCCAAGGTGCCGAACATATAAGTATGGCCATTGCCCCAACGAGCTGCCAAGAGGGGTACGATCAATGCTGCTGGAATGGCCAACAATTGGCCAGTCGCAGACAAAGCACCGATGCGAGCCGTCGAAACGTGTAAAGCCGTATCCAAATAAACGTTAAAAAAGAGTTGCCCCACCGCCTACCTAGAGCCCCCGCGGGCAGGCAAAAGATGGCAAAAGCCAGTTGTCCCGTACCATTGATCAGACCAACAAATTGGGGACCATAACCAAGGCGCAGCAGATAAAGGTTGAGCAAAACTGCGTAGATGCCGCCAAAGACGGTGAATCCAAACAAGGCCGCTGTCATCAAATACAAGCGGGCGTCACGACTGAACAGGCGAAAGGCACTCAGGTAGGTAGTGGACATTTCAGCAGTACGCGTGCAGAACCGAGTAAAGCTGTACTAATCATCTTTAACAATCTGATCGTAATCCCAACCCTGCTGTTGGCAAATACCTTTTACATGATCATCCCAAGTAGGTTCTGCATCGGGGCGACCGACGGGGAAGCAGTCAACAGCCAAATATCGGAGGATAGAATCACCCAGACAATGGATTCTATGCAGGGTTAAGGGCGGGATTCGAACCACGTCACCTGGATTGACCAGCACCTCTTCGCCATCCGTGCCAATTTCCAGACATCCGTGCCCACTCAACACGTAAAACACCTGCTCGGTGTCATCGTGTTGGTGGAGGGGTGGTGCTTCACCAGGGCCAAGTTCGACAATAAACACCTCACTACTGGTTGCTTCGGAGCGATCCATCACCAGATCGTTGATGTGGGTCGGAAATCGGTATCGCGTAGTTTGCTTGGTACTAAAAACATATCTCATCGTTTCAGTCCTTTCGGTCTCTGTACCCGGCCAGCATTTGATCCATGACCCAGGTGGTGCGAGCAGCGCTTTCGCCAGTACTGGGACAACGGCCAACGCCAACCAACTCATCCACCACAGTTTGGATAAGTGGCTGTTGAATGTGCGGAGGATACTCAATTGAAAATTCAGTCACACCATCGTTTATAGTTAAAATAACCGGATCATCTCCAAAGGTAGAGTATGAAACCTTTCCCTCGCTGCCGACGATTTCGGTGAGATCAAGTTCATCAAAGCTCGTGAAACACCAAATGCCGACCCCCTGCACACCAGACTCAAAGACAAATGTGCCGGTTACAATATCTTCGGCGGGGTAACGTTTGGCCTGATTGGCTGCAAATCCCTGGATTGAGCGAATGGGCCCCAACACGTAATCTAAAAAATCCAACATATGGGAGGCCAAGTCAACAAATCGCCCCCCGCCGGCAATTTCCGGAATGACGCGCCAAGGTAGATTTGCAGAGTCAAGTTCTTCCTGGCGAACAGGCTGGTAAAGGGTGATGGTCACAAAGCGAATGTCACCAATGGCTTGAGCCTCAACCAGCTCCTTCACCTTTAAGAAGCGAGACAAAGCTCGCCGGTAATAGGCTACAAACAGGGGTACCCCGGCAGACTGGCAGGCCTCGATCATTTCCTGGCACTCCTCAAAACTCAGGGCCGTCGGTTTTTCAACATAGACCGGTTTGCCAGCCTGGGCAGTTAAAAGGGTATATTCTTTGTGGGAAGAAGGAGGTGTCGCCACGTAGACGGCATCGACGTCGGGATCGTGAATCAACGCTTCCGCGTCGTCATACCATTTTGGTACACCGTGGCGTTTAGCGTAATCCTTGGCCAGTTCGCCAGTGCGCCGCATGACGGCTATCAAGCTGGAGCTGCGCGCTTTTTGAAAGCCAGGGCCGCTTTTAACCTCGGTTACGTTGCCGCAGCCGATGATGCCCCATCGAATCGTGTGCATATTCCCTCAATAAAGTCGTACAAGGTTGCTCAGTATGTGTTATGCTGCAGAAACCCAAATTGGGCTAGACCAAGCCCGTTGACCGTTACGCTGCTCTACGCGAATCCGGTAATGGGTTTCCCCTGTTATTGGTTCATCGTCTTCGATGACAAATTCCGCCTGATAGCCTGCTTCTGGAATAATACGGTGGGGCTTTGCTTTGTAGGCCATATTGTAGTAAGGATCTTCTCTCTCGTGCGAATCAGGCTCCAGACCAGAGTGCTCATGCAGCATACGAACACATTCATCTCTGAACCACATCACCCGGCTTCCGCTTGAAAAGGAATGGACAGTTCCCCTTTCCTCAAGTCCATCAAGTCGGATCAGCAGTTCAGCTTTGGGAACGGCCTCAAATTCAAACACATTGGCATTCTGTCTCGGTTTGATAACATCCTGCGTTGAGCTGCACATGGCGAAGGTCGCCTTCCCACCATCCAACTTTGGAACCTCTTGGCCGGGAGAAACCCAACACGGTTCATAATTGAGGAAACGTCCCCCGTCAACCAATAACTCACCCTGCCAATAACGATCTGGCATATCCATCTCATTGGGCCTTGGTCCCCATCCGACTTCTATTCTCAGCTTGAACCGAGTGCGTATGTCTGAACGCGGCAGGTTCCACATCCCCTGGTGACAGTGGGTGGCGATCACTCGACCGTTGCGAAGGACCTCGATGCGGTCAAGAGCATCAGAACCGCACACATTCACCCGAACCTTCTGTTGGCGAGACGCTTCAATGATACTACCCATCGGAGCCCCGTTGACGGTGAATTCCAACTGAATCCGATCCCCCGTCACCCCATAGACACGACGAGCCAGAAACGCTTCCCATAGACCGTCGCGCGTCAGTTCATGAGCCATGCAAGCCATCAACCCTTGTCCGTAATGCCCCGGCTCGTTGCCCCAATTGTCCGTTGAACAAATCGCCCCAAGATAAAGTCCACGATCCAGGGCATCTTGATAAGTCCCCCCAGCGGTGCCCGGCCCCAAGTGGGAGTTCTGACGCAGACCAATCCATTCTTCATCTGTTTCCGAACAACCGTGGATAGAAAACACCTCCATAAACGGGCTGATCTGGTCGTCGCAGAAGGACCAGTTGGGGGCCCGTCGGCCGACGCAATATCCTGTGTGGTGAGGGATGGCAATGGCCTCGTGACCGCGCAAACAGCCGTACAGTTCTTTTATGGTCTGCACACGAAATACTGGGAGACCTTCCTGACGATAGTAGACGTTGTGATCTCCCCAAGAGCCGTCACCCTGCCATTCGTAGCCGGGGAAAGTGATGAAAGCGCCGGGTTGGTTGTGCCGTCTCGATGCTTCCTCTACCTCGGCCCACTCTCTTTTCAGCCTAGACTCATCTTTCCATCTCTCCAGGATAAGGGCTTGCTTGCCCCCAAGTTCGACGGAGTGCCCTCCGGGCCGGAATGCATCTGCATGTGAGGTGTAGTATGCCATCGCATAGAAATCGAGATGCTTTGCCGCTTCACGGCAAATTTCATCGAGCGAAGGAACCTGCTCCTCAAACTGATAGGTGTTGTGGTGCGTTTCACCCCAGAACAGTTTATATTCCGGCATCCTGCCTTGTCTCCCTCTTCCCTGATCAGCCTTTCCAGCGTTTCGATGGCGACAATCAAACCACGCGGGAGATGATACGGATCTTTGACCGGCAGGGCAATCACATCATCAACCTTGTTGCCCTGGCGATCCAGTTTCTGGGTCCATTCACCGTGCTCCTTGTCGGGAAAATGCGCGAAGGCCCAGTCGTGGCACTTCCAATACCATTCGAGACGCCAATCTTCGTGCAACTGTTCGTAGGCCAGTAACGCTCCTCAAATTGCCTCGGTAAAAGGCCACCAAATTTTTTTGTCGGCGTTTTTCCAGTAGGGAGGCTCCTTGCCCTCGACATCAATACCCAGGAATAGCCCCCCATACTCAGCATCCCAACCTTTCTCAAAACAGGGACGCATAGCTGAAGCCGCCTGACGCGCCCGTGCAGTGTCCCCAATCCCAGTGAAGTTGTGAATCTGGAACCAGAGGCTTTCAATCGCATGGCCCGGTACCATTGTGCGTCCGGCGGGCGTGTCCCATACGCTGTTGTCCAGCCCCAAGTATTCCAGCAGCACCTTGCGGTCGGCGCGATAAAAGTGATCCAGCACATCCCGTCCATAGTTCAAGCCTGCGGTGAGAATAGATTTGTCTTGTAACTCATGCCCCAGTTCAGAGAACATCAGCGAAAATTGCATTGCCTCACGCTGCGGCCTCATCCCTGGTGGAGTCGGATAAGGGGCTGTCTTATAGGTCCCCGGACGCGCCAGACGCTCAAAGCAAGTGACGGCAGTCTCGTGGGCGATGTCCAGCGCTTCCTCATCGCCCGTCATGCGGAAGTACTCGATCAGTCCATAGATAGCGAAAGCATCTGTGACGATGCTATTCTCCCCAACCACGACATCACAGCCGGTCTCGTCCGCCACAAAGACCCAGTATCCGTTGTCATCGCGTCCGCAGCGTTTCAGGAAACGATACTGATTGACCGCAGCCTGCCGCCAAGTCTCCTTGGTGTCCGCGCTGACATGGCCAGCATATTCATCTGCAATATGATTGACCAAGGCCGAAAAAGTCCACAGCGCTCTGGCGTTTGACCAGATGTACTTATCGCGACTGAGGATCGGGCCATCGTCGGCCAGACAAGTCCACATCCCGCCGTTTTCCCAGTCAACACTGTACCGAATCCAAAACGGCATGACCTCCTCCGTCAAGTGACGGAGAAGAAACATGTGTAATTCACTCAAATCCATGATTTTGTCCAGAACTCAACTGGCGGCAGTCTGACCAATACCAGCCAGCTTGAGCTCATGAGCACGATGACAACTGACATAATGATTGGGAGAGATTTCTTCCAGAATGGGGGTTTGGGTGGAGCAAAGATCAATTGCGTGAGGACAGCGAGGATGAAAATAACACCCCGAAGGCGGATCGGCCGGGCTGGGTACATCCCCTTCCAATGGGATCATTTGTGAGCGGACGCGCGGGTCCGCCACAGGCACAGCCGACATGAGAGCAGCCGTGTAGGGATGTTTTGGTTGATAGAAGAGCTCTTCGGTTGGAGCGGTCTCCACAAGTTTGCCGACATACATCACCGCCACCCGATCGGTGATGTGCTTGACCACACTTAAATCGTGAGCTACAAACAGGTAGGTTAGGTAAAGTTCTTGCTGCAATTCCAACAGCAGGTTAAGCACCTGAGCCTGAACCGAGACATCCAAGGCCGAGACTGGCTCATCAGCTACCACCAGCCGGGGATGTAGTGCCAGAGCGCGGGCGATGACGATGCGCTGGCGCTGACCACCGCTAAAAGCATGGGGGAAACGCTGCATGTACTCTGACCGAAGACCGACCAACCGGAGCAACTCCGCCACCCGCTCAGTGCGTTCTTGCCGATTATTGATCCCATTAACCAACAGGGGTTCGCCCACAATATCCAGCAGATTCATGCGCGGGTTCAGCGAAGCAAACGGGTCTTGAAAAATCATTTGCATCTCGCGGCGCAGGGGACGTATTTCATCATCGGACAACGTGGCTACATCAACAGCTTGACCGGCTTGCGTGCGGAAAAGGATTTGGCCTCCAGTCGGCTTGAATGCTCGCAAAATGCAGCGAGCTGTTGTCGTTTTGCCGCACCCGCTTTCACCCACCAGGCCCAACGTCTCGCCCTCATTGATGTAAAAGCTTACATCATCAACCGCCCGGATCTGCCCGACGACTTTTTTAACGAAACCTTTTCTGATGGGGAAAAACTTTTGCAGATTTTTAATTTCCAGCAGTACCTGGTTGTTTTTCACGGTTGCGTTCACTGCAATATTACCTCATTCTTCTTCTGCCACCTCGTGATAAAGGAAGCAGCTTGCGGATTGCTTATCATTGACCGGCTGAAGGCTCGGCGTCCGCCGATTGCAGACGTTGGGCATAAACTCTAAGCACCGTGGGTAGAAGGAACAGCCTGAGGGACGGCTGAACGGGTGCGGGATAGAACCTTCAATAGTTGGCAAGAACGTCCGGGACTGCGATTGAACGGAGGGAATGGATTTGAGCAGGGCTTTGGTGTAGGGATGCTGTGGGTTGTGAAAGATATCATCCACCGGGCCTGTTTCCATCACACTGCCCAGGTACATCACGATCACATAGTCGGCTATTTGAGCGATGACCCCCAGATCGTGGGTAATGAAAATGATAGCCATTCCATGTTGCTGTTGCAACGAACGTAGCAGGTTCAGAACCTGAGCCTGCGTGGTGACGTCAATGGCCGTGGTGGGTTCATCGGCGATCAGCAATTTGGGATTACACGACAAAGCCATGGCAATCATGGCCCGTTGGCGCAGCCCGCCACTCAGCTCCCAGGAATAAGCGTTTATGCGCTGCTCCGGGCTGGGGATTCCCACTTCGTGGAGGCGTTCAATAGCTATCTGATGGGCCTCCTGCTTGTTGACATCCTGGTGTAGTAAAATGGCCTCAATGATTTGGTTGCCGACGGTGTAAACTGGACTGAAAGCTGCCATCGGTTCCTGGGGGATGAGCGCAATTTCCGCTCCCCGGATTGAGCGCATCTGTTTGCCATGGGCATTTAGCTTGACCAGGTCAATGAACTCGTCGCTCTCGCCACTTCCACCTTGCCCGTTTTTCTTTTGGGGCCGGAACAGTATTTCTCCATCAACGATCTGACCAGGCTTTTCCACGATGCGCAAGACGGATTTGATGGCGACACTCTTGCCACAGCCACTTTCGCCCACAATACCGAGAACCTGACCCGGATAGACATCAAAACTGGCGCCGTCAACAGCCTTTACAGTGCCTTCGTCCAGGTAAAAGTAGGTCTTTAGGTTTCGTACGGACAGGAGTGGTGTTGTTTGAGAATCCATTGACTGACTCCTCGCCCTCCAGGTTAATGAGCATAGGGGTCGGCTGCATCTCGCAGGCCATCGCCCAAAATATTCAGGGTCAGCACAGTGACAATGACAGCCAAGCTTGGGAGAAGCAACCAGGGGGCTAGGACGATAGATTGGAGATTCTGAGCTTCTTGTAGCAGTACACCCCAACTAATGGCCGGGGGGCGCAGACCCAGCCCGAGAAAGCTAAGGAAGGTTTCGTTGATAATCATCACCGGGATAGCCAAGGTGCTGGTGGCAATAATATGGCTGGTGAAGGTTGGAACCATGTGGCGAAAGATGACTCTCATCTGGCTACACCCGGCCAGTTGGGCCGCCATCACAAAATCCTCCTCCCGCAGCGCCAAGAAACGCCCTCGTACTTCTCGCCCCAGTGTGGTCCAGCCGATCAGTGAGAGAATGATGGTGATAGCGAAATAGACCTGCTCAACCGACCAATCGCGGGGCATCGCTGCGGTGAGCGCCATCCAAATGGGAATCGGCGGGAGCGATTGCAATATCTCGATGAGCCGTTGAATGATCAAATCGGCAATGCCGCCAAAGTAGCCGGAAATCCCGCCCAGCAAGATACCAAAAAATATGCTTAAGAAAACGGCAACCAGCCCGATAGATAGTGAAACTCTGGTGCTATGCATCAAGCGGGACCATTGATCCCGTCCCATCCGGTCGGTGCCAAGCAAATGGATGGTCCCTTGCGCTTCCGGGGAAGCGACTCCCAAGAAGTGAATGTCCGTGGGGATCAAGCCTAACAGTTCGTAAGGGTATCCTTTGGCCAAGAAACGAACCGCTATTTTCCTGGTCTCATCAATTTGCCATTCCATGCGCAGCGTTTTGGGATTGCGCTGGCCCTCCACGCCATACACAAAGGGGCGGATGCGACCTTGATCAAAAAGGTGAACAAACTGGACCGGAA
>Ga0180437_10008635_pt1 | contig 12876 bp, 6 predicted proteins | sample SS_ome_4_FD_132410 | JGI IMG/M metagenome (GOLD analysis project Ga0180437, IMG submission 132410) | Hypersaline lake sediment archaeal communities from the Salton Sea, California, USA - SS_3_D_1 metaG | ecosystem: Environmental > Aquatic > Non-marine Saline and Alkaline > Hypersaline > Sediment...
AGCGCAGTCGCAACCTCCCGCACGGTGACAGCCCCCCATCGGGAAGCGCAGTCCCGCGAATCAACCACGTGCCGCCGCGAAGGCAGATTCACACGGGACTTCCTGAAGTTGGCGTAGAATCCTGTTATGTCCGTGATGCCATCCAGTGACAGATAACGGGACTCCAACTCTTGCCACACGGGGTCCAGCCCCGTGATAATTCCGTTGCCAAAACCCCTGACAGTCCTATTTGGCAGACCCACGAAGAAGGCAAACGGGAACTTGCGCAACCCGTCGGCATCGTGACTGTCCCAGATGGAGCCGACCGCTACATCCTTGTGCTGCGCGGGGGCAAAAAGGACTCTGTAGGGATACGCTACACTAATCGGGGCGTCGCCGTAGTCTTCCCAGGTGGTTCCGAACCCCTTATCCATCCACCCCCTGAAAGCCTCCGCTGCTCCCTTACCCGACTCGAGACTAATGAAATCCTTGTAGATGGACAGCTTCCCATAGCAGCAAAGCGGTACTCCCCTATTGGACTTAGTTGTCGGTGTGGACACGCGGGCCGTCTCCCTAAAAAATGTAGTCGCGGGAAGCCTTTCAACTCGCTTCGCTATCTCGTCATCGCCCAGTCGGGAAGCTCGGGCAGTTTCTCGGCGAACTCGAACACGAGCACCCCTTCGACTGTGCTGTCCTTAACGGTAGGATGCTCGACTTCGAAGCGGACGTTCCACTCCCGTCGGTCATCACTCTTGCCGTTATTGACAATGAAAGCCGGAAAAGACAGGGAACCTTGGCATATCTCTACTTCGTTAGGTTTCCTATCTCGTCCCTCGACGCCAGCCACCACTTTCACCCAGTCTCCGGCATTTCCCGGTTCCCATTCAATGTCGCGGTGGATCGTTGGATCCCCTGCCGGCCGAAACCTCAGATCTATTCCCTTCGGGGCTATCAAGCGCACTACTGTATAGTGTTTCCCTATGTCCCGCGAAATCTCAATGCGCTCGATTTCATGGACCCTCTCCCTGCCCCTCTCATCAAAGAGAAATGTCTTCAGTTCTTCACAATCCTGGACAAACCTGGTCCTGTTATCTCGATCGCTGAGCAGATCGTAGCCCTTGTTCTTGTAAGGCTGGCAGTCCTCCTTGAGCTCCTTGAGCTCGTCGAGAAAATCACTGATATACCTCATCTCCGCGCACTGTAGAGTCTTCTCGAACGGGAATTCCCCTTTCAAGTTTGCCTCGTACCTTTTCACAAGCGCCCCCCACTGCCTGTCGAAGATCTTCTGCAGGTAGCCAAGCTGGACCTTCTGCAGCCTTCCTGCAAGGTTTCGACCGCGGGCTCCGGGAACCCATTCTTCGCCCCTGCTCCTTACTTCAGAACCGTCCTCGATGGTCTCTGCGCAGGACTCCAGTTCTAATTCGCTATCAAGCTTGCGATAGTAAGATTCCAATTCCCCGGTATAGCGCTCCAGAAATGCCGCATCCCGCTCCGCAACGACCGCCTTGGAAAGCGCCTTCATCACGCTGAGGAAGGCATCGGTGCTCCAATTCGGGTGTAGATCTTGCGCGGCCAACTCCTCTGACTTTCCCCCACTCAGACGAGCATTTGTAGCGCTTTCTTGCTCCCGATGCCAATCCTCGAGAAGCCGGGAACCTCGGTTCTCATCGACGGCGCGGGAAATCCGTGCTGCCAGACCTCCGAGCGCCGACTCATCTTCGATAAAGGACTTAACGCTCTCCAGGACACGATCCACGTCTTTAGCGTCCTGTGTTAACTGGATGGTCAACTCCTCGCTCTCCGCCGATGTGTCTTCACCCAACCCCTCTACACTTAATATGTAACTGTATTTCTTTAGGGGGGCACCAACGACACGTTGATAGTCCACTCTTATGCTTTCCAGCACATCCGCCTTCTCGCCCTCGAGTCTACTCACAAGTTGCTCGATATCGGACCCAGGTCCCTCGTCGTTTTCGCTGGCCAGCGCTATCAGCTCGTCGTAGCTCCCTTCGGCATCACTCGTCAGCTGTTGCTGAGTACGGGCAGCTTTTGAAAGCGCCGGTTCCTCGCTCAGTTGCTGAATGTGTTGCTTGGTCTCCTGGATCCGCTCACCGAAGATCTTGGCCTCGTTGCGGAAGCGGCTTAACATATCTTCCGGCTTCCCCGGATCATGGTCACGCAGCTCGAGGACCCTGCGGTACGCCCCGTCGGCCTCCTCGACGTATCGCAATAGCCCGCTCCACCAATCTGTGGCAGCGCGAATATCCCATTGCTGTCTGTAAGAATCCAACGCGGGAAGCAGGACTCTTTCAAATCCTTGCTCACCCAGTGCCGCTGTGGGATCGCCGCCTTCCGCCACGAACGCCGCAAACTCCTCTACAATGGCTTCCTGACTGCTTGAGTCGGGCTCGAACAGCCTGACGAACGGCTCAACACTCAGGTCAGAAGAACCTTCTCCCTTACGACCCGTCACCCACCATTTCAGGTACTCCTTCAAAGCCTCGTTGAACTCGCCCGTACGCTGAGTCGTCGCCCCCTTTGCCAGCTTGCGCTCGCTTTCGCTGATGAAAGGCGCAAGACACTTCTTGCCGTACAAAAAGGCATGCATATCGTTCAGATCCGTCACGAGTTTGCCCGGCCTCAAGCGAAAACCCAATACCCTCGGTATCCTCGCTTGGCTTACGGATATCTGTTCGGCCAGGCGACACGGATCAGTTGCCTCGCGGCCGGCTGCCTCGCCTTCAACCAGAATGGTCTTGGCTTCCTTGACAGCATCCTCTACCGGCACCAGAGCCCGACTCAAATTGATCAACCCCCAGCCCACCAGGCCGACGGACGCCAGCGCAATCGCGCTTCCACCCAGCCAAACCAGTCGCCGAATCAACCTGTCGCGTTTCATCGCGCTCCCGGACCGAGCGACCAACCCCTGCTCGACGAAGACCTTCTCTCGGTAAAAATCACGGATGAAGAAGGCGCGAGACGTCTGGAACATCTCCTCGAGGTTCTCCACGACCTCGTCGGTCGCGCCGCCCCTCGCTTGCAGCAGTTCGGCACATGCCCGCGCTATCGGGCGCCCTTGCTGGAGACCGCTGGTGAAGTAAATGCCTCGGAAGAACAGAGGCTCCGTGTACCGCGTCTGTACGAACATGCCATCAACATATTGCTGAAGCGGTCCTTTGAGCGACCTAAACTCCTCGGGAAACACGAACAGCTTATCTACTTCCCTGGCGCTAATCTCATCCAGCATGAACCTCATGCGCCACTGGTGCACCTTCGAACACAACTCGTCGAAGACCTCCGGGAACTTCCGCCGATCGACCGGCTGGTCGAATGGACCGGCGTTTGACCAGCCCAGGATCTGGCGTCGTTCAGCGGCATCGAGGTTCGTGAAGAACTCCGTGAATCCCAGGATGATGTCACACTTGGTGACAAGCAAGAAGACCGGGAACCGGATCCCAAGAACTCTCTGAATCTCGCTCAGCTTGTTGCGAATGTTGAGGGACTTCTCCTCGATCTGTTCCGGCGTATCGGCCAACAGAGAGCTGCACGGGACAACTACGATAACACCGTTGATGGGGCAGTTGCGTCTATGCTTCCTCAGCAGGTCAAGGAATGACTGCCATTCATGCTGATCCGGGGCGTTCTTCTCCTGGAAGGAGAATCGCCCCGCAGTGTCCAGGACAATAGCCTCGTTTGTGAACCACCAGTCGCAGTTCCTCGTGCCGCCGGCTCCGGACAGGGCATCTGTGCCTACGGGAAACTCGAGACTGGAGTTCTTCAACGTGGTGCTCTTGCCCGACTGGGGCTCCCCTATGAGCAAATACCACGGCATGCTGTACAGGCTCAGTCCGGACCTGCGCAGCTCCTCCACGGCGCCAACCCAGCGTTGACCCAGTTCCTCAAGCGCACGGCGGACTTCGGCCTTCGTTACCGTGGACTCCTTTTCGCTCTTGCTCAGCTCGTCGCTGAAGGCATCGCCCTTCTTCTTATCACGCCATTTGACAAGCTGGTTCAGAGCAAACCACAGACCGACAACGACGAGTATCCCGAGCAAAACGACAATAGCGGCAGTGCGGCTGAACAGTCTGCCGGCAAGGAGAACGATCACCATAACTCCCACACCGCCGGCCGCCAGCTTATGAATCAGCGGAATCTTGCCCATCTTTGGAATAAGTTTACCCATGTTGCCTCGGTCCTATCCCAACTACAGGGAAAGAACTCTAGATTAGACCTTCTTTGACAAAGCTTCTGATGTCTTCCGCGACCACACTGATGGTCTCTGTCACTCGATTCCAGAACAACTGGCTCACAACGAGGTAGACAATGACGAGGACGACGCACACGATGCCTACCCGGGCCAGGTTGACCAGGGGCCTCAGGCCGCCAGCGCTCCCTTCTTCCACGCGGTAGGCATCAGGACACAACCGCTCCCCCCGGGAAGCCATGTATTGAGGTATCTGCCTGTATAAACGACTGCGCAATGTCTGCAGCTCCTGTGCGTCCTCTCTGTACCGACCCCTGAAACCCAGGCACAGGCATGTGTACAGAACCTGGGCCATCTCCGGCTCGTCGTCTCCCAGCTCGTCAATAAGTACAAAGAACTGGTCGCCCGCTATATTGGTGCCGAAATAACGTTGTTCCAGGGTCTCGCTCGCCCACACCGAGGCGTGTTCCCAGTCGCATGTCAGGACCACTTCGTCAGCCAGCGCGACCAAGGGGTACTTCGCCTTCTCGTAAAGGGCGAACAGGCTGGGGTTAGCGCGCGCCGCTGCTTCTTGCTCAGCAAAGACCACCTCCAGCCGGTTCCTGACCTCGGACAGGTCGACTGGTATGCCCTTGCGGATCTTGCGCCGAAAGGTAACCAGAAACAGGAAAAGGTCTGATGCAAGCTCGAAAAGCGTCATCTATCCGCCATCATTCTTTCTACCGTTTGAGTACAACGTATATATATAGATCCATCGCCGGGTCAGTGGGCCCTGAAATGGCCACGCTCTTATCCCGCTGAACGCCCTCCCACAGCTCGCCCTCCCGGCTTATCCTGAAGTAGTGGGAACCGGCCCGGTCCGGCAGCCCGGCAGGCACGCGTCTGACCGGCTGCAGTCGAAGCCCCGGCAATCGTCTTTGATTGATCCGGGCTATATCCTCAGAGGCTGCGAGCTTAACGGCCTTGACTTTTTCCACCACCAGTTCCTCTTCGTAATCGGCCTCGATGCCAAGATAAATGTCCATGTCGCGCGACAGCCATTCTTCGTCCAGAGAACACTGGAGCTGGTTCTGCACCATTTCGAAGGGTCTCCTAACGTAAGCCGTAGGAATTATGCTGTCCAGCAAACGCTCCAGTTGCTCGCTAAGCTCAAAGAAGCAGATGCCGAGTTGGTCGTGGTCGTATACAGGCAGGTCGGGGGCTTCTCGTGTCTCGTCAAACACAGCCAGTTCTCCGGCCATCCGGCACAGCTCCAAATAAACGTTGTAAGGGTGCACACGAGGAGTATTGATGAGCTGGCGCAGAACAACCACAAATCCGTTGGTCACCTGCAGCTTCAGCATGGCCTCGGCGCCTCCGGCCGTCTGGGAACCGAAGGAAACGTCGCGCGCCGCAATCTGTGAGGCCAGGGACCGGTTCCTTGCTGCCAGCTTGTGGTATATATCGCGACACACGTTGTGCAGAGCGGGCCAGGCTTCCACTGCCAGAACAGGTGGGAAAAAGCTGCTGGACACCACCGGCACGTTCTGAGCGCCGCCGGACCTCTCCACGCGCGCGACCCTCAAAGTGTCGTATCCTTGCGTGTCTTCGTCGCCGAAAAACAGTCTGCCAGCCAGCCTTCTGGCCTCGATCTGCTGCAGGTTAGAGCCCGTGTTCTCGTCGGCCAACTCGGTCAGCCTCACCCGGTAGCGACGATCGTAATCCCCCGGGGATTCGCCCAGTCCGAGGGTGTTGGCATCTCTTTCCCTGAAGCGAGGTATGCCGACGAACACGTCCACAGGTCCGTCGGAAGTGTCGAGCACCTCTTTGAAATCTCGCGGTTCGATGTCGGCGTTCTCCGGCACGCACAGCCAGGTTCCGTCTCTCATCCTGATCTGGCACGTCCTGATCGAAAACGCGAAGTTCTCCAGCTCCGCCTCCGATATGCTCAGAGCGTTGATGCCCCACCCAAATGGCCGGATGTTCCCGACCTCGTGGTTGAGATAGGACATCAAGTGGCGGCTTGCGGCCTGCAAATGATGCGGCCTGAGGAACATCCCTTCGGCCCAGTTAATTTCGGGATTTAATGGCACTGCTAACTCTAATGCTCCTACCTAATCAGCTCCAGCCTGTCTTCGCCCACGCGTATGCGCACCCTCTGTGCCCTCACGATGCCGCGCGGTGCGATAACTAACTGCTGTGCGTTCGGGTCCGTGACACCTCCATAGTCGGCGAAGACGATCAGCACCACCGCTCCGTTCGGCCGCCGCAGGTTCACCTGCTCCCGTTGTCCCCCGCGAAGATCAATATGAGTCAGGTGCGGTTCTGTAAGACCCCTACGGTGGTCGGATGACCACCAACGGTCCGGTCCGATGGCAAGAATTGTTCTCTTCTCCGTTTCAGTTGCCCAGATGAGCTCCGCGGCCAGAATGAGCCCGTTGTTTATCTCCGGGCCGCAGGTGAAGTAGACCACAGTTTTCCGCCCCAAACCCAGGGTCCTGCAGCCCGAGACAAGCCCGCACAACAGCGCCAGCGTCATCAACAGGCATACCGAACGGCATATGCTTGAGCCCGAACCTATCGTATCAGTTACGCGATCTACTCTCATTTCCAACCTACCGCCTTGCTATTCTTCCCGGCAGTCAAAACACAACGTCAGAATTCCCTGCTCTTCAAGCGGAGCCTTGAGCTTCGCTCTCGCGTCACCAATAGTTAAGTATGTTATTCTATACCCGAGGCTCTGGCTCGCTGCGCCAACCGGGCCGACCGCGTCAATATCAGTGCCGTCGCGAGCAGGAGCAACACCAGCACCACCCAGCCCACCGTCGTCCCAGCGGGCACGTCCTCCATCGCGTAGGGGTAATCGTTCCATGCTACCGGGCTTCTGCCGAACCAGAGTTCCCAGGCGTTGGACAAGCCGTCGCCGTCATAGTCGTTAGCGCCGTCGCTCACACCGTCCGGGGCATCCTGTCCGGAGTCGCCAGTGGTGTCAGGGTCAGTTGGATCGAAGGGGTTCTGCGTTCCGGCCCGGACCGGGTCGAGATCGCGCACCTCGTCGCCGTCGACCATCTGGTCACCGTCCGTATCGGGGTCGGTCGGGTCAGTATCGTACGTGTCGACCTCGTCGCCGTCGGTCAACCCGTCATTGTCCGAATCTGCATTGTTCGGGTCAGTGCCGAGGTTGTACTCCTGGAGATTCGTCAGCCCATCCGGCTCGCGGTCCCCGTCAGGACCGTTAGCGCCGGCCGGGTCGGTGCCGCTGAGCCCGTTGGCAACTTCCCACGCGTCCGGCAGGCCATCGGCATCCGTATCCGGATCGAGTGGGTTAAGTCCCCGGATGACCTCTTCGCCGTCGAGCAGACCGTCGTCGTCTGAATCCGGATCGCGCGGGCCGGTCCCCAGATTGATTTCAGCGCCGTCATTAAGATGATCGTCGTCCGTATCCGGATCCAGTGGGTCGAGCCCGCGGAAGATCTCTTCGCCGTCGTTCAGCCCGTCGTCGTCCGAATCGGCATCGGCGGGATCGGTGCCGTGGGTGTTCACCTCGGCGCCGTCATTCAAACCGTCGTCGTCCGAATCTGCATCGGTGGGATCGGTGCCGTGGGTGTTCACCTCGGCGCCGTCATTCAGGCCGTCGTCGTCCGTATCGGGGTCATTCGGGTCCGTACCCGTATCCGTCTCGTCAACGTAGATCCCCGTGTTGGTTTCCACTGAATCGGCCAAACCGTCCTCGTCAGTATCGAACAGTGCATAAACCGCCACAGCCGTGGTATCCTCCGTTATGTCGAAACCCAGAGCGGTTTCGTCGTCCGGCTGGTTCACACCGTTAAGCGTCCATCGGACAAACACGTAGTCGATACCGCCATCGGCAAAGGTTGCCGGGGCTGTGAGTCCCACCGACGAGTTATAGTCCAACTCTTCCGAGTAGTTCGTCGTGCCACTGGGCGTGCCCGTAATGCTAACCCCGGTCACCGGCGTCGACTGCACGTTCAGCGTCAGTATAGTGTCAATTGTAAAACGCCTTGCCGCGCTCTGGTCCTGAAGGCTGCCGTCTAAAGCAAACCCTTCTAGCATCCAGTACCACAAGCCTTCAGCCAGCACCTGTGTTGATTCAAGTCTTGTTCCGGCCGGTTCCAGCGGAACATCATCAGTATAGGTGAACTCGTACTCACGCACCCAGGGGCTCTCCTGAGGACTGACCGAAATCCTGTAAAAGACAGATATCCCCGTGCTTTCCCACGCGAACGTCACGGTAGTGGAGTTGAGGGTCGAATCGTCAACGGGCTCCACCAACGTGATCTCCGCGTTCGCTGTTGACGTTACAGCGCCCAGACATAGCAGCGCCAAAGCAACCACAAACACGCCCCCAAAACTCCGCCGCCCCGCTTGCGTCATTGTTCCCAATTCGCATGCCATGAGCTTCTCCTCCTTGCCCCTATTCACATAACCGCACAACAGTCCGGTACGCTGTTTAAAACGCTATCTGAACACCCACGGTCGGAACCCAGTCTGGACGTACACCGTCCTCGTTCACACGGCGCATGACATTGCCGTATACGATTAGGTTACCTGTCGGGACTCCTCCCTCGGTCGCTCCCCACTGCATAGCGGCCCACTTGAACCCCAGCGATAGATTGACTATATCCTCGCCAACATCGTCTTTAGCGTTGAATCTGTGGAACCCTATGATGTCCGCAGCAGCAGTGAATCGGCTGGCCGGGACAAACTCGACACCCGCGGCATACGTCAGCTTCTCGTACTTCGAGCTGTTGACGCCGAAGTCTTCCACAAAGGAATAGCCCACGTTCATATGAGGAACGAATTGGCCAATCCCCTTGGACAAGATTACAAAGGGTTTGTATGATTCATAGCCCGTACCGAGCAGTTTGTCCTCGTCCCCGGTCTTCGTTTTGAAGTCGAACCCTACAGCAATGTCCGCCGCGGGGGTTTCTGCAAGCAACAGCTTGCCGCGAATCAAAATGTCTCCAAGATCCTCATAGCTCTCGTCGGTCTGCACTACGGTGGTACCTCCGACTTGATCTATTTCCAGCCTGTTATCGAAGTCTACGGCGACCCAAGGAAAAATCACGGCGACATCAAAATTGTCCGTGACTCCGTAAGCAAGCGCGACAGCGGTTATGCTCGCCTTGACATCGCTGTCCAAGAGGACGTCAACGGGTCCCAGGTCGCTTATGTAGCTAAACCGCAGGTTACTCATGTCGGTCCCTTCGAAAACTTCAAAGTCAATGTAGGTGAATGACGTGCTGACGTTTAGCATCCCTTGACCCTGTGTCGTCGCACGTTCCGCGAACATCAAAGGACCCATCCCAGGTGGGCCGATTGGGACGAGTTCGTCCCCAACACTCCGCAACGCCAGCGGTGGCGTTACTGAACTTATGGGAAAGTTCTCGGAGAGACCAGACACGACACCCCCCACCGTACCTCCTAAAATTGACTCAGAGATCTCGGAGGAGATCGCCTCGAGCGGGATGCCAATGAAATTCTCTATCGCATCGTCGTACAGATCCGCCGTCGCGTTCTGAACGCAGCCCACCGCCAACGCAAGCACGATCACTAGTCGCACAATGTTCTTTCGCATAGTTTTTCTCCCCCCATAGCACTACGAAACCAGTTTTCAACTCAGCAGGAAACAGCAACGCTGCAGCTCGGACGGACCGGCCGGCTAGTAACCGCATAAGAGAAAATGTATCGCCGTACGAGCGCTTTATCCCCCAATTATTACAGCGCTTCCCGCGACCCTGCCCCGGCCTTGCAGTGACTTCCTTCAGCCTTAGCTGAATAAAACCTCCCCTGGATTCCTCTACCCCCTCTCACTATCAACACAATTATCCCCTTTCGGGTTCCGCGCCAGTATAGCAGAAACAACATTTCGTGTCAATAGGGCTTACCGCGCCGGCCCACAATCTGACGGGACGGTCTATTACCATATACTTGAGAGCTCCATGCAATAGTCGTACGCGCTACTTCGTCTAAAACGCCGCTGAATTAAACCTCTGCACTTCCTCGAGGCCGAGGCCGCGAAAACGCGCAAACCGCTCGAGAACGCACGCTCTGTATTGTCGGCGCCGGGCGCGCTTAAATCCTTGCACCGCCAGGGGCGCTAACCATCTTGATTCGAACACCGTGCTGTCCTTGTAAACCTATTGAACCGCTCGCTCGTCCGTCAACTCCCAGTCGTTCGCCGCCCTCCGCATCAGTTCAGCGGACCTGGCCCTTTTCTCGTAAGGTGCAGCGTCGCCCGTGCGATAAGCAAGACGCGTGAAAGATACTCGCCACCTGTTGTCGCTCACACGTTCGTCAATCGTCACTCCGTCAGCATCATAGCGAAGGTAGCGCGCACGAGAACCCAGTTCTTTAACATAAGCGTCGAGATACGCCTTGATGGCCGCTTCAATGTCGGTAGAGGGGACTTCTGTGAGCCGCCACATGATTGGCGGCGGCTCCGCCATAAGTTCACCGTTTTCACCGGCGATGCCGACCTTAAGCGTTGTTTCTCTTTCCCTGGTTCCAACACTTGTCGCTTTGTAAGCGAGCGTAGCGCCCGTTTCCGGGAGGTTCTGCGTTCTTCCATCTACGATTCTCTGCCAGCTGTACCCAATCGCGCGCGACGCGTCATCCTCATCCGCCGCACGCGCCTTGAATTCAAACTCCTCACCTTCTATCAATACCAAGGACTTGGCCGGATCGGGCTCCCTTTCTCTCCAGGCGATTCTTGACGTAAGAGCAACCAGTTTCAACTTCCACGAGACCGGCTCGGGTTCCGCCATGCGTTTACCGTCATCACCGGCAATGCCAACCGTAACTGTCACTTCGCGTCCCGTGGCTCCAGCTCCCGGAGACGTATACGTGCACGACCCGCCTGCAACAGCAAGGTTCTTCATCTCATCGCCGGGGGCAACTTGCCAGTCATACTTCAATTCCCGACCGATACTGTCTCTAGCTTGCACCTCGAACGTTACCTTATCGCCTTTCTTAAGGGCAATCTCCGTGTTAGGATCGGGCTTTCTCGACACAAACTCAGGCGGCGGTACTGCCCCCAGCGTCCACTTGGCCACCAGCCGACGCGCGTCTCCTGGCGGATTCTCCGGTGTGGCTTCGACTCTCATCTCTTTGCCCACATTCTCTTTCTGATGAGAGTAGCGGTGCGTCTGGCCGTCGTCCTCAAGTGCTCGTGCCGGAACTTGTTTGCCGGCAACGAACCAGCGGTAGCGCATTTCCCTATCTGGATCCCGCTTATCTTCAGCTGTTGCCTTGAACGTCTGGCTCCGACCAACAGCCAGCGTTATCTTGCCCTCGGGAGGGTCTACCTTTGTCCAACCGATGTCCGGCCCGTCCAACACTGTTACGTCCCACTCTCCCTCCACAGGCTTGGCGTCAGCAGGCCCATCAGCGGGGACTGCGAGCACCCGTACGATCTTCTTAGTTCGACTGCCATCACCGGTCACGACCTTGTAGCCGGGTTTATACTCGAACGTATCGCCGCTGACCGGCTGACTCTCAAGCTGTTCATCCCCCACGTCCCCTACGTACCAACTGTATCGCGCCTCGACTTTACGCTCCGGTTCCTTCTTGTCGTAGAGTCGCGCTTGAAACTTAAGGCTCTTGCCTTCTTCCACAACCCTGCGTTCATCCCAAGTAGGCGTAGCCGCCAGATCCCAAATTTCCCCCCCAGCTTCCACGGGAAACGGCCCCCACCGGTGATCCCAGCTTGCCCGGTCGTCTCTGGCAAACTGCGGTCCGATAGAGGTGTCTTGCACGGCGAGATCAACCGTGTACTCACCCGGCTCCTCCGGGACCAGCCTGAAAGTGCTGTCCGCTCCCTGCTGAACCTTTCCGTTAACTCTCCACGCGTACTTCAATCCCTCGCCTGTACCACTGCAATTCTTGGCTGAGACTACTCTGAACGATATAGGTTGCTGCACTCGCTGTGGGCCGGATACATTCCCGGGAGCCACATTCACCTCAACGGGCATCAGTCCCCTCACGATCCATTCCGGCGTAGGATAATCGGTGTCCATGCCGTTGGTAACCTCAACTCTCACCGAGCGATCCTGGCCGAGATCCTCCTCCGATAACCTGTAAGCGAAACTCCTGGACGCGGCACCCTGTTGCTCTTCGCCCTCCACAAACCATCTGTACGCAGGCGAACCCGCCTTCACCTGTGCATCAACAGCCAGCTGGACCTCTTCGCCAACCCAGTTGCTTACAGGTCCTTCCCCTGCCGGCGGAGTTGTTCCCGCTATCGCGATACTCGGCACGTGCTCCACCGTGATGTACCGCGATTCCGAACGAACGGATCCTTCGGCGGCTCTATCGGACACCCGCGCCTCGATCTGGATCTCTTTTGTGCGCTGCGCCGCCGATACCGTGTTGTACGAGGGCCTGACCACGAAGACAGGTCCGTCCCCTTCAATCGTGACAGAAGGATCGTCGCATACCATCTCATACCTGAGTTGTCTGCTCTTGTACGAAGCCTCGATCTCGATCTGGCCTTCTGTGCCCTCGACAATTGTCTCCGGCACATTGACCGCCGTTATCGCCAGTTCGGGCAACGGCGGCGGCTCTCTTGTCACCAGCCAGCGGATCAGCGTGCCTACCATCAGCACAACCGCCAGGGAACAAGCGGCAACGACGATCTTCTTCCAGTGTTTGAAAGCCTCCCTGTCGGGTCTGGCGCGCTCAGGTTCGGGAAC
>Ga0180437_10008637_pt1 | contig 12874 bp, 13 predicted proteins | sample SS_ome_4_FD_132410 | JGI IMG/M metagenome (GOLD analysis project Ga0180437, IMG submission 132410) | Hypersaline lake sediment archaeal communities from the Salton Sea, California, USA - SS_3_D_1 metaG | ecosystem: Environmental > Aquatic > Non-marine Saline and Alkaline > Hypersaline >...
CATCAGCAGGGTGAGGGGAATGACCCACAGCCCCTTCTTCTTCGTTGCCGCCATGCCGAACCACACCAACCGCCCGCCTTTGCGCAGGGCCCGGTATGAACGCCAGACTTGCGTGGCGCCGCCGATGGGGTCGAACACGGCATCCACCCCATCGCCCGTAAGGCTGCGGATGCGCGCGCAAAAGTCCTCCGTGCGGTAGTCAATCGGCGTGGCTCCGAGTGCGGACACGAGTTCGTGATTGTACCTGGACGCCGTGCCGTACATCTCCAGCCCGGCCAATTGGCCGAGGTGGAGCAAAGCGGTTCCTACGCCCCCCGCCGCGCCGTGGACGAGGATGCGCTCCCCGCTCTGTACGTTGGCGGTTCGGTGCATGGCCAGGTGCGCGGTGAGGTAGTTCACCACCAGGCAGACGGCCTCGGCAGGATCCAGGCCCGCGGGGACGGGCACCAACTCGCTGGCGGGCCGGCATATGAACTCCGTGTAACCACCGCCATCACCGAAGGTGAAGCCGGCAACCTTCTGGCCCGGCTCGACGGTTGACACCCCCTCGCCCAGCTTGTCCACCACGCCAACGATATCCTGCCCTGGGGTGTAGGGCATGGGCGGCCCCCCGGGGAACGAATAGCGTCGGTCCATGAGATCGTAGGCGGAGACTCCGGCGGCCAGGACCTTTACCCGAACCTCGCCGGCCCCGGGTTCGGGGAGAGCCTCTTCCACTACCTGCAACACGTCCGGCCCGCCATGCCGCGGCACGACGACGCGATGGTGTTTCGTGCCAGGTGAGCCATACTCGTCTTGGACAATCGCTTTCACAAGTTACCTCCGATAGTGTGACATCACTGGCAGTATAGCAGAGAGAACATCGCAGCGCATCAGTCAACTGGGGAGTCTATGAACTGGACATACGGGCTGTCTTCAACCTGGTCACCTGGCTAGGTAAAGCAGCACTATACTGATTTGCTGATTGCTTTCTACACCCAGAGCATACCCGCAAGATGGTATTAGTGTCATCCCCCGAAAGTGTTATTCAGGGGGTTAATTGTAGGCTGGAGCATGATGGGATATGCCAGGGGGCAACATAGAGGCGGGCCGCATTCCGCCAGCCCGCCAGGTCTTGCAGTCACGGTGTAGCGCACGATCAAGTGGAAAACAAGATCCCCAAAGCGCATGCCCTGGCAACCGCCTGCGTCCGGCTGTGGATGCCGAGTTTTCCGTAGATGTTGCGGGTGTGGGCCTTGACCGTGTTCAGCGCGAGAAAAAGCCTGGAAGCAATTTCTGGATTGGTCAGCCCTGCGGCGATGAGTTGGAGCACTTCAAGCTCACGTTCGCTCAGAGGCTCGATTATCTCGGATTTAGGGGCTTGAGTTTTCGATGGGTCGGCCTGCTCCGGTTCGGCCATCGCGAATGCTGCCAACAACCGGCGAGTGTATTCTGGTGCGATCCCGCGAGTAGCGGCTTCGTAGAGCAGACGGGCCATCGGCGGGCCTTCATCCACAAAGATACGGATAAAGCCTCCGGGTTGGGCGAGAGTAAGGGCTCGCTCTAACGTATCCATCGCCTGGTTTGTATCGTGCCCGGCTTGCAGAGCCAGCGCCTGGAGCATCAGAATCTCGATCACCCTCGACGTACGTCCCCCTGCTTCTGCTGCCTCGAGCAGGCGCTGCAGCAGACCGGCTGCTTCGCTCGCGTTGCCCTGAGCGATGAGCAAGCGAGTCAGAGTGAGGTAATCAACCTCGCGTTGGTAACAGAGTTTGCCGTCCGCACGTAATCCTTGTTCCTGCGCCCACTGGGCGGCAGACGCAACGTCGCCTTGTGCCAACCATAGCCGCGCCTGGTAGGTGGCCACCGGCGGTACACTCCACATCCGAGTTACCTTGTGTTGTTGCCAAACCCGCATCGCTTCCTGGATTGCGCCGAGTGCGCCGGCAGCATCGCCCAGCGCCTGCAATGCGCGGGTCAGAGCAACATAGCCAGGCAGCAGGATTCTGGCGTTCGCCCCTTGCTTGCCGCGTTCTATGCCCTCCTCTAATTGCTGCACCGCCGCATCCAGGTCATTCCACTCACACAGTATTTCGCCCATACCGACATACGCATTACCTGCAACCATTGCGTGTTGTTCACCCCGCCTGGCGAGCAGTTGCAGCATCTGCCGGTGGGTATCGGCTGCTTGGTGTAGATAGCCTTGCATCACCTGCACTTTAGCCAAGCGCCTCGCAGAGAACAAAGCCATGTAGGTATTACCACCCTCCCAACCAATGGCACTTGCCTCGGGAAAGAGCGAGCCAGCGGTCAGAACATCGCCGCCCATATAGTGTACATCTGCCAGCCCACCGGTCACCACAGCTCGCAAATGTAACTCGTTGCCAGGCAAAAGCTCGAGCGCACGACGAAAGAGCTCGATTGCACGGGGCAGATCACCACGCGCGCGAGCCGTGAAGGCGCGGATGGCGGCCACTTCAGCTATCATGCTCAGCACGTCTCTGCTCAAGGGGGGCACGTCCAGAGTCGCTTCTGTGGTTTCTGCCAACCGATCAGCTCTGGCGACCAGCCCGCTCCCGGCATCCCGCAAATGCGATTCGACAGACAGCAGGAAGGGGTCGATGGCCTCCGGTTGGCCAGAGCCATACATCGCCCAGGCAGAAAGGAGACAGAGCCTGGGTCGGGAGTGCACCACCTCCTCTGGCAGTCTCTCCAGCCAATGGAGCAAGTTGGTCAAATCGCTTTTAGACCCACTTCCATGCATACCAAACAATCAGTGCAGTAAATATGACACTTGCAAATATCAGAAATCTGTCATAAGCTGAAGGGTATCTAGGCAATCCAATGAGACTATAGCCAGTATAGAATATGCCTATGATGATGTTTGCCCAGCGATTCGCAGGATAGTTCAACGTCAGGGACAGGATAACCATAACAACCGGAATCGTCATTGTTATTGCAGATATCATCCACAATATTTCCGGAGACATCACCTTACCTGTTATATCATCTCCCGCCTCATAGTCGCCGCTATATAATCGCTGCACATCCCCCTGTTGCCAAACAAACATTGCAGCTACCCATAATGCTGAAAGGATTACCCTCACATCTACCGTGTTTATATGCATCTTTCTCTCCCTTATGAATGAATATGCTCCACAGTTATGACGACTTTTCCTCGAGCGTGTCCCTCTCCGACATAACCGATGGCCTCAGGGGTCTCGCTCAGCCGGTACGTTCTGTCGATGACCGGCGTGACCTTCCCGGCCTCGATGAGCTCCTTCATGAACTGCCGGTCCTCTTTGTTATTCGTCGCAATGAACGCGCGCCCCTGCTGGCGCACGAACAGTGACAACACGTTCGCCTTGATGACGCTACCCATAGGGCCGATCCAACGATTGCTCGAATGTCCTCCACCGTTGGGTTGCAGAATCCCCTTGGGGGTGAGCACCCGTCTCAAGTCTGACAACGAATGGTTCCCTACATTGTCGAGGATAAAGTCGTAACGCTGCCTACTCTTGGTAAAGTCCTCGTGGGTATAATCGATGACCTGGTCTGCGCCGATTGATCGGACCAGACCCGTGTTCCTCGTGCTGCACACGCCGGTCACGTTCGCGCCGAACGCCTTGGCGATCTGCACGGCGAACGGCCCCACGCCTCCCGATGCACCGTTGATCAAGATCTTCTGCCCTGACTGGACCTTGCCTTGATCGCGAAGAGCCTGGAGGGCGGTGACTGCGGACACCCCAACGGCCGCGGCTTGCTCGAACGTGAGGCTGGCCGGCTTGGGCACAAAGTTGTCCTCTCCAGCACACGCATACTCGGCGAAGGCACCTTTGCACCAGCCGAATACCTCATCGCCTGGTCGGAGCCGTTTCACCTTCTTGCCCACCGCCTCGACCTTCCCCGCGATATCCTCTCCCGGAACACTGTTCTTTGGTCTGAGCAGCCCGATCATCGGGCGCATGATGTACGGCACACCCCTCACAAAGACCCAGTCACTGACGTGGACGGCAGCCGCGTGAACGCGTACCAGCACCTCATCATCTTTGACCACCGGCTTGTCGATGTCCTTGAGTTCTAGGACGTCATCAGGTGACCCGTACTCGTCTTGAACGATCGCCCTCATTTTTCTCCTCCTGTATCTGATGCATCTACCTGGCCGCGTTTGACGCGAATCACTGAGAGCAATGGCATTCCCAAATCACGCACTTTTCTTAGCAGTCCATGCAACGCGGCCTGATCGACCACCGGGCCGGTTAAAAGCGTATCGCCGTTGTCTTCCAGGGTGATGGTCAGGCCCCCAAACCAGTCTGTCCATTGACGACCCAGATGGCCCTTGATCCTGATTTGATAGACCACTGCTTGACCTGGATCAGTTTTTGGGTTGAATTTGTTTGACATTGCCCCGTACCTATTGCGGCCGATCACAACATTCTGTGCCACTTGCCCGATGTACAAGTAGTATACCAACAACGTGGTGTTAGTGTATAGACACCAAAGTGTTGTTTGGGGGTCAGCACAGGTGTTGTTTCTGAGGTTATTGAGGGGGAAGGATGCTGAGGGATTTGGCTTTGTTGATCGCCTGGGTGCGGATCCTTACGCCAAGCTTATGGGCAAACTGACACTTTTGCTTACACCAGACCCAACTCGCGGGCGCGGGCTACGGCTTCGGTGCGTCTTTGAACGTGCAGTTTGCCATAGATTCTGCGGTTGTGTCCCTTGACCGTGTTTAGAGCAAGGAAAAGCCGCTCGCTAATCTCACGATTCGAGAGTCCTTGGGCGATGAGTCCCAGTACCTCTAGCTCGCGTGGGCTCAAAGGTTCGACGAGAGGCTGAGAAGGTGGGGAGATGGCACTTTTGTGTTCCTCGGCTTCAAAGGCAGCCAGCAACTTACCTATATAGTCCGGCATCATCCCAAGGGCAGCTGCTTCGGACAACAGGTGAGCCATCGGCATACCTTCGTCGACAAAGAGACGGATGAAGCTGCCCGGCTCGGCCAGCGCCAGCGCGTCACCCAGCAGTTGCACAGCTTGCTCCTTTTCGCCATCCGCTTGTAGAGCGGCCGCATGGAGCGCGACCGCCTGCAGAACCATCACCTTGAGCCGTTCATCCTCCAGACCCTTTGCCTCCATCTGTTGGCGCAATGGCTCCAGCAAAGCTAGCGCTTTGCCCGGGTCTCCCTGGGCCAGGTGCACCCGGGCCTGGCTGATGGCGAGTTTGTGCGTCTGAACCAGATCAGCGGCTGCCGCCAGATTGCCCTGGTGAAGCAACGGTCCCTGCCGAAGCAGGGCGAGCACAAGTGCGGCAGCAACCTCAGGCATCCGATTCACAAGGTTATGCTGGCGCACGAACTGATCGGCCTGAGCTAAAACAGCAGCCGCGCCGGCCACATCTCCCTCTGCAAGTTTCAGGCGGGCGAGCAACACCTCACAGGCAGCGAATGTGTCATTGTTTTCTGTCTGCCGCACCAGTTGGATGCTCTGTTGCCTGTGTTGTTGGGCTGCGTCCAGATCGTTCCATTCGTAGAATATGCGGGCCAGGCCTAGATGCGCTTCGCAGGCAAGAGTCGGCAGCGGCTGATCACCAAACAGGTGCAGGGCGCGCCGGTAGGTCTCGGCCGCCAGATAGAGCTGGTTTTCTGCTTCCTGTAAGCTACCCAGGCCGAGCATAGCCGATACGGTGAAAAGGATATTCCCAGACGCCTGGCCGATAGACATAGCTTCGGTATAGGCCCGGCTGGCCGCAGCACGGTCTCCCTGGAGATGGTAGGCATACCCCAGCTTCCAGGTCGTGGAAGTGCGGAAAGCCAGGTTGTCGGGGTGCAGATACTCCAGGGCGCGGCGCGACTGGGCAATGATGGCTTCTACCTGGTGCTGGCCGACAGCCAGCGTGGCCCGTATGGCGGCAATACGTCCTACAAGGTCTTGAGTCTTGCCGTCTAGCTCGACGCCTTGCAAGGCTGTTTCGGCAGCTTGCAGTTTCTGTTCGACGCCAGTCCGTTGGCCAGCACCCAGTAACGTCGAGGCATACGTCACCCACAACAAGGGCCTAGCATCCAGTACCGTCGTTGGCAGCGACTTTAGCCATTTCAGTACAGGGACCACCGCGCCCCGAAAGGGCAGGGGCATCCAATCTCCTTCCATCAGGCGCGTGGCGCGCTCAACATCACTGGCCGCGGTAGCATGGTGAAAAGCTTCAATCTCCAGACCATTCTCTTCATACCATTCACTGGCACGGATGTGGTATTCGGCCACGCCCCACCCCTCATCCCCTGTAGACGAGGCAGTGCTCTGGTGCAGTCGTTGCCGCAGCAAATCAGCAAAGAGATGGTGATAGCGGTACCAACGCCGCTCGTTGTCCAGGGGGATGATGAACAGGTTGGCGTGTTGGAGATATTCCAGGGTTTCTTGCCCGGAAGCAGAGGGGCGCAGAACGGCAGTCCCTTTGGAACTGCTTGCCGTTCCTGCGGAACAGACGGCATCACAAAGGGGGCCGCACAGGCGGTCGAGGATAGACGTGCGCAGCAAGAAAGTCTGGACGCTTTCGGACTGCTGTTGCAGCACTTCTTCAACCAGATAGTCCAGCACGAAATGGTGGCTGCCGGTAAAAGATCTGATAAAGTTGGTGGCGTCTTTGTGTCCCTGCATTGAAATCGCGGCCAGTTGCAGGCCGGCAATCCAACCCTCGGTACGGGTTTCCAGCGCGGCGATGTCTTCCGCCGAAAGATCCAAACCCACACGCGTGTTGAGGAATTCGGCGGCTTCGGAGGGGGTAAAACGCAAGTCTGTGACGCGTACTTCGGTCAATTGGCCCCGGGCACGCAGACGGGCCAGGGGCAGGGGTGGATCCTCACGGGTGGAGATGACGAGGTGCATCTGCGGCGGCAGGTGCCGGAGTAGAAAGGTGAGAGCGTCGTGGATTGGCTGGGCTTCGATCAGGTGATAGTCGTCGAGGACGAGGACAATCCGATCGGGAACGGCGGCGATCTCGTTGATCAATCCGGTTAGGATAGCCTCGGTCGGCGGCGGTTGAGGGGATTGAAGTGCACTCAACGCGCCTTTTCCGACATCGGCCTCAATGGTCTGCAGGGCAGCGACGACATAGGCCAGGAAGATGGCCGGATCGTTGTCGCCTTCATCCAGCGAGAGCCAGGCGAACCTGGGAGTAGGGAGTAAGGAGTACAGAGTAGGGGATACCTCGCCTGCAGGCTCGTGCTCCTCCCCTACTCCATACGCCCTACTGCTTACTCCCGAGTGTATCCACTCGCTCAACAGCGTCGTCTTGCCGAAACCGGCCGGGGCGGAGACGAGAGTCAGCTTGTGGTGAAGCCCTGCGTTTAGCCGTTCGATCAGGCGCGGGCGCGAGACCAGCTCTGGCCGGACGGGGGGGATATAGAGTTTGGTCTGCAGGAGTGGTCTGGACACTTGCTTCGCTCCTGGCGTGCCACAAGTCACACTATGCAAATTATATCATCAGCCAGATCAAGGGACAACCGTACCCATTCTCTGATAGCACACCTCACTCCTGGCACACAAGCTGGCTGTATTCTTGCAGGAATCACATTCTGTCCTCAAATGACACCTGCCGCACACTAGACCGCAATACGCGATACTGTCTACAAGCGCCTGTCTGTCCATCGGACGTGCCTCCAGAAGTGGTGTATCAACCGCCCTCGACACAATTGACAGAAATCAGCGGCAAGCCCAGGGAGTAGAGCCGGCGCAACAGGCCCTGCAAAGCAGCCTGGTCGACGGTGCCGGTCAGGGTAGTAACCGGTGGGCCATCGCCCTCACTTTCGACCGTGATCGTCATCCCGCCAGCCCAATCCGACCAACTCTCGCCGAGGTATCCCGGCACCTTGATCTGGTAGGTTGCAGGTCGGTCCAGAGTGAGCTTTTGTTTGACTCCTTTCATCAACTGTTTCCTACACCGCCGTCACTCTTGCAAGACTTTTTCTATTCGTTGAGCAAGTATTCCATTGCTTGATCTTTGATCTTTTCCATCGTGCCAGTATCAACAGCTTCCTCAGCATATTCGACAATCAGGCTCAGTTTACCCGAGCAGGTCACCGCGCCAACCACCATATTGACGTGCACCAATGGGAAGGCGCCGCCCGGCTGCATGAGCAAGCGATCCAGCTCTAGCGCGCCGTAGGTCTTTGGGAAATCCAGACGGCCGAGATTAGTGATTGCGGGGCCCAAGAGCTTCGTCCCCAGAGATTCCATGTTGACCCGCTGCAAAAGCCTCACGACGACATCCTCTCTCCTGCCAAAGTCAGATAACTTTTCATATCTGGGCGAATCCGATGTGACAAGCCCCCCCAGTTTCTTGAAAGTCATCGCCTCGTAGATATTCGAATCCATCTGAAGCCATTTGAGGAGCTCACCGAACACTCTCTTGTTGGTGAGATGCGGCTTGATTTTTCTGTGGTATCTGCGAGCATTGTCCCAGAAGCTTTTCTTCTGGTCGTATTTCAATTTCACCTCAACGCCCAAGGCATAGTATCCCATCGCTTCCCCCGGAGGGTTTGGAAGTCGATCTCGCAAGCTGGCGGCAATCGCGGCCTTTGCATGATAGGGTTTCTCGCCTTCTACAAAGCTCTGTGCGCCGGAAAAGGCGGCAGTGAGGGCAGAATTCACCGTGACATTCTCTTTTCTGCATCGAGCGACCAGGGCGGAAGTCTCCGCCTCTGACAGCTCGACGGAGAACAGCTCGTGGTGGTAGTTATCCCAGTACGTTTTGGTCAGGATTTCGTAATCTTGCTGGTCGAAGAATACAATTTCTTCAGCCCATTTCTGTTTAATCCGATTGATAAAGAACTTGACCAAACCGGAAACAGAAACATCGCCGGGAAGATTGTCCAGGGTCACTGGTAGTGGAGATGGCAGCACTTTTACCTCACGCGCTGGGTCTCCAAGATGCACCATCAAGTCTCGGGCAAGATACGCCAAAGACATGCCGTCGCAAATTATGTGGTGGCAGAGGATGATCAATTCGGACACATCCGGAGACTGGACTAGGACGAACCGAATGGCCGGATGGGTTTCGAATTCAAACGGGATCTTGGATGCTTCAGCTTGGACTTGTATCCAATGGTTCTCAGACTTTCGAGCGACGATCTCGATGGGGATTTCTTGGACCCCTTCGGATGTAAACCATGGAACATGATCATCATCTTCTTTGATCCGAACTCTGAGGAGGACATGCCGCTGTTGGACTTGAGCAACGGCATTCTTTAGCATGTCTTTGCTAACATTTCCCTTGATCCGGGCGACCATGGTTACGATTGAAAAGGGCGAATGACAAAAGAATCGCTCTGCGCCAGTGGCTTTTCTTTCGTATTTCTTGACTGCTAGATTTTCCAACATCATTATCCTCCTTCCTGAGATCTCTATCTGGTAATAGGCGGTCAAATCTCCTGTTCACACATTTTTGATCTATGAGGGCCTTTCTTCTTCCTTCGGGCAATGAACCACACTACCGCCACCACGAGGATGATGAGCAGCAGCACGATGCCCAGCAGGAGCTTGGCCAACCCCGGCCACCCAAGTCCCACAAAGTCCAGTGGCTGGTATGTGTAGAGGGAAGCGTCGACTTTGCCAGTGTCGAAAAAGGTGTTCAGCATGTGCACCCGCGCCTCCGGTTGACTGCTCCAGAAGCTGCCCGTATGGCCAAAGTCTTTAAGGATGACCTGCTCGCCGTTGCTCAGGTACGGCAGCAACTCCTCTCGACTGCCGCCGGGCCGAACAACGGTACCGGCACGCCCGAGGGCTGAATTGACTCAAAGAGTATGACGAGCGTGATGAGCTTTACGCCGCCCTCGTCAATCGGGATAAACAGCCAGCGGTCGGGCATATCCTCGGACAGGCGACGCATCGACGCGGCCAGGTCATCGGTGCGGGCGCTGCATTCGGGATCCTGAGCACAGAGTAGATAAAGAGGAATTCCAGATACCAGAGATGCGTCCCCTGCCCCAGGGGCGCAAAATTGCCGCCAAATCCATAGATGCCATCGAAATATCGCGGGTACCACTGGAAAAAGCCGCTGGCAGCCTCGCCACTGGATAACCGTTCAATATAAACATAGAGTGGGTTGATGATGAATGTACCAACAAAAATCAGGGGAATGAGAAGGCGTAGGAATCTCGATTTGACAAATCCCCCCGGTTTATCAGATCCTTTGGACAAAAAGACCGCAGCCCCTGATAGGACGAAAAAGAGCGGCATGATCCAAAGAAGACTGAAATCTCTAAAAGCCGACAAAACAGGGCTTCGAACCGTATTAAAAACAACTGTTGTGTGATAATCAAAGATTTTGCTGCAATGAACGAGGAATACCAATAGAATGGCCAAGACCCGTATCCAGTCAAGAAAGTATAACCGCTCTCTTCGAGCTGCCTTGGCGTTTTCAGTAAAAGTGGATGGTTGATTTTGCATGATAAATTCTCCATAGCGGTGGGGGGCAGCGCATCGTCAGGTTTTGCTGTTATCAACCCTCAATGTTTAGGCCACCCACTTCCAGGCATACCAGACGGTCAGTGCATTAAACACAAAGCTCACAACAATCAGAAAATTGTCATAAGCGCCCTTGTAAGGCAAGCCAAAGAGATTAAAAACAACCAGGAATATGGCTACGATGATGTTTGCCCAGCGAATCGCGGGATACTTTAGCGTCAGGGTCAGCACAACCATGACAATCGGAATCAACATTATTACCGCAATTAGCAACCACATTCCCTGAGTTGGTTGAAACCCCCCTGCGATTTTCCCGGCTTCAGAATCGCCGGAAAATATCCGCAGCACATCCCCCAAAAGATAAGTCAACATTGTAGCTACCCATAGTCCTGATAGGACGATCCTTGTATCTACCATAGTTCAACCTCCTCTATGAATGAGAATGCCCAACAGTTATGACTACATTTCCCTTTTTGTGCCCTCTTTCGACATACCTGTGAGCCTCGACGATCTGTTCCAGGGGATAGCGTCTATCGATGACCGCTCTTATCTTTCCCGCCTCAATAAGCTCTTTGAGGAAGACTAGATCTTGAGCACGATCCTTTCGTGCCATCTCCACATTCACACAAGTGCCGCCCGGTAAAAGTGCTTTCTTACATCTTGATTTCGATAGTCTTGAAATCAGTGGTCCGGCGGCATCAAAGATCAGATCATAGCGCTCTCCGCTTTCTGTGAAATCCTCTTTCGTATAATCGATTACCCTATCGGCTCCCAGAGATTTCACCCATTCCAGATTCGGTGTACTGCATACCCCGGTAACTTCCGCCCCAAAGTACCTGGCGAGCTGTACCACAAAAGTACCTACACTTCCAGAGGCTCCGATTATGAGAACCTTCTGCCCGCTCTCGATGTTTCCTTTTCTGAGAATATTCAGTGCTGCCAATCCCCCAGTAGGAACGGCGGCGGCCTCCTCATAGGTCATATTGGCCGGCTTTATCGCCACCAACCCCTTTTTTTCATCCCCTTCTTCAGGCAGACATATGTACTCGGCATAGGCGCCAAAACCGAAACCGGTATATGCAAAAACCTGGTCACCTTTCTTGAATGACTTTACGTCTTTGCCTGCTGCTTCAACTTCCCCGGCTAGCTCAAATCCCAGTATCGTTATTCTTTTCGGCCTTGTGAGGCCATTGTAGAGTCTTGCGGCAAATGGGACAGCCTTTCGCATGCGCCAGTCGCCTGCTGTTACTGTTGTCGCATATACTCTGACCAGTATTTCATCCTCCCTGGGAATAGGTTTTTCCACCTCTTTGAGCTGAAGAACCTCCGGTGGTCCGTATTTTTCATATACGATTGCTTTCATTTGGGTATCCTTCCCTACTTCTATTGAATCCTTTGACGATCAGCCATACCCCCAGAAACAGCTCGTTCAGGAGCATCAGGACACCTAGATTTGGTACAGTGAGGCTGAACATATCCAACATGGTATTGGCAAGCACCACTGCGGCTCCGATAAGCCCCCAAATTGATATGAACCGTGGAATGAGCTTTGATTGGTACAACATGGCATAGAACATCAGTGCACCCAGGCCAAAAGTGATCGAGACCATCTGAAAGGCCCAATTACGTTCTGCCAGCAACAGTGTGCCCAGGACTTGAAAAGAGGAGGCTGCCGGAGCCCCTGCGCTGACAAATTCCTCGCTCAGATTCAGCAGTGACAAAGGGCTGAGGCCACTGAGGACCTGCATCACGAACTCGAGAATCCTGAAACCAACGTACCCAAGAGCCATGCTTTCAAAGCGCTGCTTCAGGATAGGGAACATCAGCACTCCGATGCCAAGATATGCAACGCCGTTGATGAGCTCGAGGAGCACTCCCAAGATCACCTGAGCTCTATTTGTGGAAAGCAGGCTGAGATAATCTGCAGCACCTAGAATGGGCTCGACGAATACGACAGCACCCAGGATAAAGGTGACATTGGATAATAGAAACGATGCTCCCACGATTCTTGCGGTCTTTCCGTTCGTATCCATTTTGGATTCTCCTCACTATCTATTTGATGAGTTAAAGTGGATTTCTCCGTTGGGGCGTTAACTCTTATGTGCTGGCAACGAGAACCACCTTGCCAGCGTACCCGCCGCGCTCGAGCAGCTCGTGAGCGCGAACGGCCTCAACCAGCGGAATGCGCTCCGCCACCACCGGCTTGATCCTGCCCGCCGCCAGCGATTCGAGGAGCGCCGTCAGCGTTTCGCGGTACCAGTTGGTGTGCTCCTGAGTGAACGTGCCGAGGTCCGGCATAAGCGGCGCCTGCCTGTTGTTATAGGCCACTTTCTTTGATTGAAATAAGGCCAATCCCGGCCAAATAGAATGGCTAGACGTCCAGGGCCAGTCATCACCTCAGGGTGAGCGGTCATACTGGATGAGCGGCAAGAGAGGGG
>Ga0180437_10008638_pt1 | contig 12873 bp, 9 predicted proteins | sample SS_ome_4_FD_132410 | JGI IMG/M metagenome (GOLD analysis project Ga0180437, IMG submission 132410) | Hypersaline lake sediment archaeal communities from the Salton Sea, California, USA - SS_3_D_1 metaG | ecosystem: Environmental > Aquatic > Non-marine Saline and Alkaline > Hypersaline > Sediment...
AAATATATTAAAAATTTAATGATTGTGCAAGACAAATTATTATTGATCACGTAATCCTTAAACCGAAGGATTCTCGTCCATTCAATTTTTTATTTGACTTTTATAATGATTTTCTTTATACTAACGACTTGTTTTTCAAAGAAGACGGATTTAACTTATTTAAATTATTGAATAGAAAGGACGATCAATGCGAGTTTTACTGGTAATTATTTCGCTGATGTTACTTCTGGTCGGTTGTGAACAAGCCGAACCGGAGAAAGAGAAGTTAGATTTAAATGATCGGGCGACGAAAATGAGTTATGCCTTGGGCCTGGAATTTGGAATGTACTACAAAGACCTGGGTGAAACGCTCCAGAAAGAAGCGCTCATGCAAGGGATTTCTGATGCTCTTTCAGCGGCCTCACCGCAATTGTCACAAGCAGAAGTGCGGCAAATCATGCGTTCGGTTCATCGCGAACTGATGCAGAAACAACAGGAACGCCTGGGTGCTATGGCCGATCAGAATAAAACCGACGGTGAGGCCTTTTTAGCAACGAATAAACAAAAAAGGGGTGTCATCACCCTGCCCAGTGGTTTACAATACAAAGTGATTCAGGAAGGTACTGGTCGCCAACCAACACTGAATGATAAGGTCGTTGTCCATTATCGCGGGGAACTCGTTAACGGGGAAGTATTTGACAGCTCTTACGATCGCGGTCAACCCTCGGCTTTAAGAGTGGACCAGGTCATAAAAGGCTGGCAGGAAGCCCTTACCTTAATGAAAGAGGGCGCTAAATGGGAGCTCTACATTCCTCCCGAGCTGGCTTACGGTGCCCGTGGTTCAAGACCAAATATCGGCCCCCACGCCGTCCTGATTTTTGAACTCGAACTAATATCGATCCGATAAATGACTGTAAAATTATTATAATTGAATTTTGAGTTTAATTGTTTATTTACGAAAGATAAAGCCGATGAATGAAGATTTTGACAGGTAGAAATCGAATATAAGTGTAATAATAACTTTATCAGTATCAAAATACATCAAGATCATATTGCAATTTTAAGGGGAACTTTCTATATTATGTTTTTAAGGGTGAGCTAAGTTGGTTATTAAATTTTAAAAAGAATTAATGGAGGGGCAGTTGAAAATTGCGCTTTGTAATGAACTCTTCGTGAACTGGGAACTAGAAAATGTTATTTCCTACTGTGCTGATTTAGGTTACGACGGCATTGAAATCGCACCCTTCACGTTAGGCGAGTGGCCCAATGAATTGCCGGTTAAACGACGGGACTCGCTTCGTAATTTTGCTGATAATCATAAAATTGATATTGTTGGTCTGCATTGGCTCCTGGTGGGCTCCCCGGGGCTTTCTCTGAGTTCTCCGGACCCGGAAGTGCGACGGTTTACTGAAAAATATTTGATTGACCTGATTGATTTATGCGCTGATTTGGGTGGACGTATTCTGGTTTTCGGATCACCTTCACAGCGAAATATAGGTGTTGACCAGACGCTGCCCCAGGTCTGGAAATATGCTAAAGAAATTTTTTCTCATTGTCTGCCAGCGGCGGAAAAACGTAACGTCACTATCTGTCTGGAACCCTTGTCGCCACAAGAGACCAATTTCATTAACACTGCCAAACAGGGGATAAAATTTGTCAAAGAAATGAATCATCCTCACTTCCAATTGCATTTGGATGTGAAGGCGATGTCTTACGAGAAGAAATCGATTCCGGAGATAATCCGGATGGCAAGCCCGTATCTGCGTCATTTTCATGTGAATGATCAGGATGGACATGAACCCGGTTACGGAATGCTTGATTTTCAGCCCATCATTGAAGCACTACGTGAGGGGGACTATAATGAATACATCTCCGTCGAGGTGTTTGACTACACCGATGGTCCAGAAAAAATAGCCGCCCGGGCTTACACCTATTTAAGTCATTTAATTTAGGTGGGAAGCCTGAATGAAATTGAAAGAGAATTTTGTCAATAAATAAGGAATAACCTATCAGCTCAAATGTTCAGATGTGATTATTTATTTTTTTTGAAACATAATTTCAAAGCACGTTTCTTCAATCAGCAGAAGCCGTTATTGGCTGGCTATAAAATTACCCACCGCTGTAATTTAAAATGTCGCACTTGTCCTTTCTGGAAAATGTCCACTCCAGACCCTACTTATGACCAGATAATTACCAATCTGGAAAAAATCTGGAAAGACGGCGTACGGTTACTCATTTTTGAAGGGGGAGAACCTTTTCTCTGGCACGATCAAAATTATCAACTGGAAGATTTGGTTCGGGCGGCAAAACAAAAATTTTTTTCGGTCGGGATTACAACGAACGGCACCTTTCCCCTGGAAACGACGGCTGACACGGTGTGGATCAGTCTTGATGGTCTGCCCGCAACGCATCAATTAAATCGAAAGGTTTCGTTTGAGAAGATCATCGCGAATATCGCGGCCTCGCGGCACCCCAACCTGTTGGCTAATATTACCATTAGTCGGCTCAATTATCAAGATATACCGGCACTGATTCGCTATTTAAAAAATATTGTGAAGGGGATTACAATTCAATTTTACTATCCTTTTCCCAATAGTGAAGATTTGTGGTTACCGCATCAGCAACGAATTGAAGTACTGGAACAACTTATTTCATTAAAGAAAGCGGGTTACCCGCTTTTGGATACGATTAGTACCTTACAAGCTTTAAAGCATAATACCTGGCGGTGCCACCCCTGGTTAATCAGCAGTTTGGAACCGGATGGCAGTATTGCTTATGGCTGTTATTTGAAGAATCGAGCCGACATCGCCTGTGAAAAATGTGGCTTCGCAGCGCACGTTGAACTGTCGAAAGCTTATGATTGGCATTTTCCGGCGATTATTAGCGGACATCGGATTTTTAAATTCAGATTGCTTTGATCAGGAATGGGAATAAAGATGTATTTGGTAATAGAAAGCGTAAACGGGGTAGGGAATCATTGGCCGGAAACCGAAAAAGGTCATGGTTGGGTTTGGCACCATCTGGTTCATTTTATTTTATGTGTTCACCCTGATATTCCAGGGCTTCTTCTTCACCGCAAATTACCCGGGAAACACCACTCCGCAATGCTTCTAACTCTTTTTCACCAGGATAGAGCCGGATTTCAATTTTTAAAAGCGACAAATAGCGGGTTATTTCACTGACGACATAGTTCGAAAATGCCAACCCTCCGGTAATGAGAATCGCATCGATGGGTTCGCCTTCAAACGCTGGAATCAGCGAGGTAATCTGTTTGCAGACATTATAAATCATGGCATCCAACACCAGTTTTGTCTGTTGGTCACCGGTTTCAATCTGCTGTTCAACTTCTCGCACGTCGTTTGTCCCCAACAAAGCAACTAATCCACCTTTACCATGAATTTTTCGTTTGAGTTCATCAATTGTGAATTGTTCTTTTTGGCACAGGTCCAAAAAGCTTTCTAGCGGGATCATTCCGGAGCGCTCGGGTGTAAAGGGGCCATCGCCGTGGACGCCATCATTGACATCGACGGCCTGTCCCCGGTGATGCGCCCCCACCGTAATGCCACCACCGAGGTGGGCCACAATGAGATTGAGTTCTTCATATAATTTATCCATTTCCAGGGCATAATTTTTCGCCACTGCCCGTTGATTTAAGGCGTGCCACAGGCTGATGCGTTTAATCTCCTTAAAGCCGGTGATTTTTGCTTTTTCCGTCATCTCGTCTACGACCACGGGATCAACGATATAAGCCGGTTTACCAATTTCTTTTGCCAATTCACTGGCAATAATTGCCCCCAGGTTGGACGCATGTTCTCCGTATTTGGCTTGAAGGAGATCGGATTTCATTTTTTCGTTGACCTGGTAAGTACCACCCTTAATTGGGGCTAACAGTCCGCCGCGGGCGACAATTCCATCCAGACCCTGGAGATCAATCTGCTGATTTTTTAATTCCTGCAAAATAACCTGTTTGCGAAATTGGTATTGATCAACCACTCGCTCGAATTGCTGGAGTTCGTCAGCAGAATGCGTTAAACTGGTCCGGGATTCTTCCACTTCGCCCTTAAAAATAGCGATTTTGGTTGAGGTAGAGCCAGGGTTAATGGCGAGAACGCGACATCGGGGGAAGAAATAATCATTTGGTGTGTGTTGATAGGTGGGTTCTTTTTTCAAACCCAAAATTAGAGCTTTTGCTCCCAGCACGATATCCTCCACCGTCGACGCTCGTGAAAAATCAATGGCCTGATTATGGAGTCCACCAGATATTAAGACGCGTTTACTTTCCGGGTAACGTAAGGCGTAAATATGATACAGAAAATTACCCAAATCCAGATTCGGGGCAATGAGGACATTGGCTTTGCCGACTGCGGAATCGGGTTGATATTTATCCTTCAATTTAAATGCCGCGGCTTCGGTGGAGAGGGCGCATGAAATTTGTAATTCACTCTCGATTTTAATTGAGTCATAAATTGGGTCCTGTTGCACCAGGGCGGTCAGTTTTTCAGGAATTTTATCACCAGCCTTTCGCACCATTTCCACTGAAGGTCCGCTAGCAGAGCCTTTTGTGGAGTAACTGACGATGGCCCCGTAAATGTGTTCCATATCGTCCGGGGGAATAATGTCGCGGGTAATTTTACAGGTACCCACCGCAATATCGGCCAATTTTTCGGCGTCCATTTCAGTATTAATGGCCACGTCAGCAAAAACTGCTACATTATATTGATAAGGCACTTCGGGATGCTCGTCTGGCAGGGCGAAGATTACCATTTCAAAGACCGTCTTATCTTGCTGTAAAAGCTGCAAACAGGGCGTAAAAAACTCGGTCACGGTCATGGTAAGGCCACCTAACACGGCATCAGCGTAACCCAGTCGAGTCGCCAGAATGGCAAAATAGTTCGCTCGATCCATTAATTTCAGGGCTTGTTGATATGAAACCTCCCAGGATTTATGCTGGCTTAAGCGGCTCATTTCATTGGCAAATTGTTTTTTCCGGTCAATCTCTTTGAGATGATCAATTATTTTTACCTGGTGCATAAAATAATCAATTCGTCGCTCCGTGAAGTCGGTGGCCGTTTTCAATACCTGATACACTTCATCTTTATTGGCGAGTAAGATGAGTTGGGCAATGTGCGATAATCGGCTGGCCGCCAAGACGACGCGTTTGTCAGTTGCTTCGGGAAAGATCAACGTTGGCCGTGGCTTATCAATTTGAAAAATTTGAGCTTCAATTTTTGATTCTAATGGATACATATTATTACTCCGGTTAATGAAAATCTATTGTTAAAACTCGTTCAGACGGCATGAATTCGTAAAAAATTAAAACCGGTTTTTTGGGATTGAACGATTTCTCGATGCCGTTTATTTCTGGTTTAATACATTATTAATAAAAGCGTTGCCATTTTTAAGACACTCGTTTCTGACAAATCCGGTTGAGTTAAAGCACGAAATAAAGTAAAATTATTAAAACGATTTGGAAACTATTTCGTGGCATTTTCATATAATCTTCCATTTATCAATTATATCAGATGAATTGGTAACTAATTGTCAGGTATTAATTTTTTATTTGATATATTCGTATGCCAAGAAGCAAGCAGTTACAATTCAAGTTTTTGATTCGATTCTTTTAAAAATTGCTTTACCTTAATATTGATAATTTATGGTGGAAAGTCAAGACAAATATTTCAATATTATTGAAAAATGTGACCCCTATCACTTCGAAGAATGCAAATTTATATTATTTGTAAAGCGGGAAAAAATGAGGAAAAATATTTCCAGACTTTAATTGTTGGAGGGAATTTTATGCCCAGGATTCTTGTCGTTGAGGAAAACAAAAACTTACGCGTTTTGTATAAGTACGTCTTGTCAAAAGCAGGATATGAGGTGAGTACGGTATCTTCCAAAGAGGCGGCGTTAGAAAGGTTGCCTGAAATCGATTTGGTTATTTCTGAGTTAGAAGCACCCAATGATAAGGGATATCAGGCTTTAAATCATTATTACAAGAAGAATAATAAGATTAAGCTCATTGTCAACACCGGCTATCCACTAAGAGCGGATCAGTCAATGAATTGTCGGGCTGATGCAATCTTGCCAAAATCATCGAATATGGATCAACTGACTTTAACGATCCAGAGTGTGTTGACCTAGGTTCCTGCTAATTCAGTTTTTAAAAAGGATGTTCATATCATCACTTTATGATAAAATGTTACTCGACTTTGGTCATTGAAATTTGTGTGACGGATTTCAGTCATCGAATTTTAGCCATAGGAGATGTATTTCACCAAACAGGATTTTTGATGTGATTTAAAATCCAGAAGATGTTTATTCAGGAAGAATCATTAAATTTGGATTAATCAGGAAGAATTTTGATGTTATAAAATGGCCAAAGTCGAGTACTTTTATTTCAAATTTCCAAGGATCACTCACATTTTAATTGAATCAAACCCATTTAGCCTTAATCTTACCTCCTTTTTAACCTTCACTTTTAAACAAGCATTCCGGCGAAAAAAATATTGCGTTTGAAAATTTTCTGGATGGCGTGAAAAGCAATTGCATTCGTGTAAATAATTTTGTATTATTAGGCACATCCCAATTAGCTGTTTTATACTGCTATTGTCGTGATCAAATAACCGTCCATTTTTATTTAGAATATGGAGATGGAAATGCGGTCATTGATCTGTTTTTGCATGGTCAAGGTTTTGTTAATTACCTTATTGACCAGTACCTCTCTTTTTGCCACCAAATACACGGCGGCTTTTCTTAATTGTGGCGCTGGAGCCCGGGCATTAGGAATGGGAGGCAGTTTTAGTGCTCTTGGTTTAGATGCCACCACCATCCATTGGAATCCGGCAGTAATGGGTCGTCTAGCCCAACCTGAATTGGTCCTGATGCATTCCGCTCAATTTAACAATTTCCTGAAATACGACACCGGCCATTTTGTCTGGCCCAACACAATCTCCGGGTCTTTCGGCATTGGATATCTTCGTCTGGCTACCGGCGACATTTTCTTCACGGAAAATCTCCGCTTTCATGATTGGGGACGAGATAACTTACCCGGTACTGGCGACCCAGGGGAGGGGAATGGGGCGTATGACCGTGGTGAACGGATTATTTATGAGCCCGGCCGCTTGAAAGTCGTAAATGATACCGAGGAAGCTCTTTTTTTAGCTTACGCCCGCTCGATTACACCCAAATTGGCGTTGGGTGGAAATATAAAAATAATCCGACAGGCAGTGGGACATTATTCGGCCACGGGTTGGGGATTTGATGTAGGTGCTTTTTACCAAATAACTTCGAAATTGTCGCTGGCGTTGACTTTGCAAGACGTTTTTGGCACCAACATCCGCTGGCAAACCGGCCATTCAGATATTCGAACAATTAATGTGAAACCGGGCATGGCTTATAAAATCGACTTATCAAAAATCAACAGTCACCTTTACCTGGCTTCAGATGTTGATATTCGTTTTGATCGTATCAAAAGAAATTGTGATTTTCATCTGGGACGTGCCAGTTTCGATTTTCATCTGGGATTGGAGTACTGGTTTTATCGAATGCTGGCAATGCGGATCGGAACCGAACAGCGCAGTCTGACCGCCGGTACCGGTATCCGGCTTGGCTTTTTTGAAATTGATTATGCTTTTACGGGCTTTGATTTAGGGAATACCCATCGAATTTCCTTAACCCTTCATCGACCCACGCGCAAGCAAAAAAGTACAACTGAAGCTGACATTTCAATACCAGTTCAACCAGAGGAAGAAATTTCTATTGAACCACAGCACCAACCTGAGCCAACTATTGAAATTCAACCACAACAAGCAGAAAAAGATTTGAAACGAACCGAAAAACCAACCGTAGGAGTGGATAAAGAAAAATCAATTCTTACAGAAATATTAATTGGTACAATTTTATTTGAATCCGGCAGCGCTGTACTAACACCAACTGCTCATTCAGAATTAAAATTAATTATTGAAGAATTAGCCAATTATCCGCATCAAATAATTAAAGTTGTAGGGCACACTGACAATCGTCCGATTCATACATCTGAATTTCCAACGAATGATATGCTTTCGGTGGAACGGGCATGGCAGGTTAAAAAGTTTTTAATCATAAACGGAAACATTCAGGCGGAGCGAATCGAGATTCTCGGTATGGGAGCGTTAAAACCAGTTACGAGCAATGATTCATCTGCCGGTCGACGTCTGAACCGGCGGGCTGAAATTTATATTACACCACAAAAAATCAGTCAGGAATAACCTGAAATGCGATTTTTGCAATAAAGGGAGTTCGTGATTATACTACTAATAACGTGGTTTTGAGATTCCACCTTTGATTCCTCGTAGGAGAGTTTTTCTAAATTTGGGAATCTGAAAACCACTTTCGCCTTGGTATAACTCAATTTTTAGCATTCAGTCATCGGGGTCTTATAGGAGGTTACGAACATTTATTTTATTGAAGCGCCGTTAATCAGCGGATTTGATTCGGGTGAGTATTGTCAGAAAAACATAGTAAACATTCAAGTCTTTTTTCACGTATATGATTAACCAGTATTTTTTATGAACTAATCGTATTGAACCGAATCTGAAAAAGACTAAACAGGTAGCTAAATTTGAAGTGCAGATAATAAAAATATCACCTTTTCAGCTCATGGGCGTGTTAAAAAAAAACATATCATTTGCGATTTCCAGTTCACCCGAACAAATTACCGTTGTCATTAAGAAATTAGAACAATTTTTATCGGAACGAGGAGTAACCGATGAATTTATAAACGAGGCCAGTCTGGGCCTTTCAGAGGCCGTTGCTAACGCTATTATTCACGGCAATCAAATCAATCCGGATAAAAAAGTATATATTAGCTTAAATTGTAATGCGAAAAAATTATTTATGACAGTTCGCGATGAAGGCCCTGGTTTTTCGCTTGATCAAATTCCAAATCCGCTCAGTAAAGAAAATCGAATGAAAACGAGCGGTCGGGGCATTTACTTGATTAAAGCCAGTATTGATCACGTAAAATTTAAAAGATTACCGGTCGGAATGCAAGTGGAACTGGTGAAATATTTTTAGCTCCGCCTAAACTTCCTTAATTGCCTACCAACGTTAAAATCTTCCTAAATGAGTTCAACGGCACTGCTACAAAAAATACTTTAAACATCTCTTCATACATTTACCAAAACTTAAAGTTTTAGTAAATGTAGCTATTCCTGCATTTCTAGCAGATTCAAGGCCACCCCCAAACTGGCATAATCCCCAATTTGTTCACCCAGTGCTGCCGGTACAATTTGACAAACGCCAGCCGCCAACGGAAGCGCTTCTTTTCGAATGATTTTTTCAGCCGCGGGCCAGAAAAATTTTTGACAGCGGGCAAAAATGCTTCCGATAATAATTTTTTCCGGATTTAAAATATCAATTAAAATCGCCAACCCCAGGCCAAGGTAGCGTCCACTGATTTGCAATATTTCTTCTGCCACCGGATCGCCATTTTTTGCCGCCTGTGCAATCTCCTCAGTCGTTATTCCTTTGATCACTTCCGGATTGGGACCAAAGGAAGCCGGTTTTCCGGCCTGGTATTTTTTTAAAAGAATTTTTTGCGCCAATTGGGCAATACCGCCGCCACTACAAAAACCTTCAAAAGAGCCGGTTTTATGATACCCTGACGGACCTGTTTTCGCCAGCCGGATGTGTCCGATCTCTCCGGCGTTATCATTGGTACCGGTATATAATTTGCCGTCTAAAATCAAACCGGCACCCATCCCGGTTCCGAAAGTCAGGAAGATGAGATTCCGACAGCCTTTTCCGGCACCCCATTGCCACTCGGCGAGGGCACAGGCATTGGCATCGTTTTGAATGCCGGTTTTGATGCTATACTGGTCTTCAATCAATTTAACCAGGGGAATGTTTTTCCAGCCTGGCAGATTGGGTGGCGCAAGAATAATTCCCTGGTTACTGTCGAGGGGGCCACCACAACTTATGCCAATGCCGGCAATTTGTTGTAAATCAATTTGATTGGTTCGGAGGAGTTTTTCAATCTTTTTGAAGATGTTTTGAATTGTTTGTTGCGGTCCCCGATCAGTGCGGGTGGCAAACACCTTTCGATCAATGATCTGGGGAGCGTTCGTTCCCAGTATTACGGCACATTTGGTTCCGCCGATGTCGATTCCAATCAGTAGCCTGGGCATGGTCTGCTCCGTGCGAATGAATCTTTTTAAAGTTTAGATGGTTTAAGTGCCCTTTATTCGGCACAACAAATTGTTGGCAGTAATTTATGACCTTGATTTAATGTATTTCACCCTTGCGAAGGTTAAGCGTACGCTAGATGTTGTTTTATTAAATGATCAATTGTCTCTATATTTCTCTTATTTCTAAATCGAACCTTCGCAAGGGTATTAGATCAACGGAATCATTTATGTCTGAAATTAAATGGGGCTGATCAAAGAGTCTAATAATCAATTTTATTTTAAAATTCAACAACAAAAAAATTGCATGATAATATTTTTTTTCTTAATTTTGTATATTAATACATCTCGATTCATTATTATTAATTGTAAAGGGTACTGTTAAAAAATGAACCTGGTAAAATGTTTCATTTTGACTGATGAAATACCCTTGCGAAGGTTTGATTTGAGAAGAGAATCAACATAAGGATAAATGATAATTTTGTAAAACAACATATAGATTATCCCTTAACCTTCGCAAGGGTGAACCGGATTAAATCAACGGCGTCGTTAATTCAGGAATGATTAATTTGTTTAAATTGCACAGGTGACCGATATGAATAAGAATATGTTTTTTATTATCGATTTTGACAGCACGCTGATTAAAGTCGAAGCGCTGGAGGAATTGGTCCAAATTTCTTTGAAGCATAATCCTGCCCGCCGGCGAATTGTACAGGAAATGCGACAAATAACTGACCAGGCAATGGAAGGTAAAATTTCTTTCTCCGAGTCACTTGAAAAAAGAATCAAGCTGTTACAGGCCAATCGAGTTCACATTGAACAATTAATTAAGCGGTTAAAAAGAAAATTGTCCAAATCGTTTGTACGCAACCGTGAGTTCTTTAAAAAATATGCAGATCAGATTTTTATTGTTTCCGGCGGATTTAAGGAAGTCATTGTCCCCATTGTCAGACAGGTGAATCTGCTGGAGAAAAATGTTTATGCCAATACATTTCAATTTGATGAAAACGACAATATCATTGGCTTTGATCAATCGAATATCCTGGCGCAGAAAGATGGCAAGGTCAGCCTCTTAAAATCGCTTAATTTGACGGGGGACATTTACGTTATTGGTGATGGCTACACCGATTATCAAATGAAGGCGGCTGGTTTGGCTAATATGTTTTACGCCTTTACCGAGAATGTCGAGCGTGAGAGTATTATTAAGAAAGCCGACCAGGTGGCGCCCAGTCTGGACGAGTTTCTGTATCAACATAAGTTGCCGATGGCCATTTCCTACCCCAAAAATCGCATCCGGGTGTTGTTACTGGAAAATATTCATCCGCTGGCGGAACAGGTATTTCTGGAGGAGGGCTATCAAATCGAATATTATAAAGGGAGTTTGAGCGAAGCCGAATTGGCGGAGGCCGTCACCAATACCTCGATTCTGGGAATTCGCTCCAAAACTCCAATTTCCCCTCGTGTGCTCCAAAACGCCAATCGGCTGATCGCAATTGGGGCGTTTTGTATTGGTACCGATCAAATTGATCTGGTAAGTTGTTTGCACAAAGGGGTGAGCGTTTTTAATGCCCCTTTCAGCAACACCCGCAGTGTTGTGGAATTGGCGCTGGGCGAAATCATCATGCTCATCCGTGGCGTTTTCGAAAAAAGTAATAGACTAAAATCCGGTATCTGGGACAAATCGGTGAATGGTCACTATGAAGTGCGAGGCAAAAAGCTGGGTATCATCGGATATGGAAATATTGGGTCCCAACTGTCCGTGCTGGCTGAATTTTTAGGGATGGAAATTTATTATTATGATATTGTGGATAAATTAGCCCTGGGCAATGCCCGTAAATGTAAGTCAATGGCAGATTTATTAAAAAAAGTGGATATTGTTTCCCTGCATGTAGATGGCAATCCGAACAACCGACATTTGATTGGTGAAAAAGAATTCAAATTGATGAAAAAAGGGACATTGCTCCTGAATTTAAGTCGGGGGTTTGTGGTGGACCTGGTGGCGTTAGTCAAATATCTGGAAAATGGCAAAGTGGCCGGCGTGGCCCTTGATGTCTTTCCGGATGAGCCGAAAAGCAATGAGCAAAGATTTGTCTCCGACCTGCAGCGGTTTCCGAATGTTATCCTGACACCGCACATTGGGGGGAGTACCGAGGAGGCGCAAAAAAATATTGCCGAATTTGTCTCCGAAAAAATTATTGATTATATCAATACGGGTAATATTAAATTTAGTGTGAATTTTCCCAACCTGCAATTACCGGAATTGCAACAGGCCCATCGTCTGATTCATATTCATAAAAATACGCCCGGCATGTTGGCGAAGATTAATGGGGTCCTGGCGCGGCATAAAATTAATATTGTGGGGCAATATCTCAAAACCAATGAAGAAATCGGCTACGTGATTACTGATATTAGTAAACGGTATGAGCGGCATGTCATTCGCGATTTGAAAAAAATTCCCAATACAATCAAGTTTCGTATTTTGTATTAATTTTTTGATTCCGGAGTGCAAAACTTCAGTTTTGCGAGGATTGTGTTTAATAAGGCAGCTAGCGCTGCCTCGCAAAACTGAAGTTTTGCACTCCACCCTTGAATTACCCTTACTACTTCTCTAAAAACTCTTTTCTCAAAAAAATATCCCTTTCAGGCTGCAATGGCTGCATTTGTTTCTGCAAAAATTGCAGTTATCTCCGTTGCCAGTCCTGCTAAGTTATTGAAAATGCAGCGCTCAAAT